>WNFC01006149.1_pt1 | contig 13209 bp, 10 predicted proteins | sample 5400541 | NCBI WGS metagenome assembly WNFC01 (sample SAMN13153342, study PRJNA577476) | soil metagenome | isolation source: 120 cm saprolite under Douglas fir tree site 2 hole 2 replicate 1 | place: USA:California | collected 2015-04-18
GGTTGACGCGCGAGCCCTACGATGCGCTGGTGCTCGACCTCATGCTGCCCGACATGGACGGGCTCGAGGTGTGTCGGCAACTGCGTGCGAAGTCCGACATACCGGTGCTGATGCTGACCGCGCGGGGCGAGGCGATGGATCGCGTCGTCGGCTTGGAGATCGGCGCTGACGACTACCTTGCCAAGCCGTTCGAACCGAGAGAGCTGCTGGCGCGTCTGCGCGCGATCCTGCGCCGGCGCCAGCCCGGGGGTCCGACGAAGGTGCTGCGCTTCGGCCGACTTGAGATCGATTGCGATGCCCGAGTCGTGCGAGTCGACGGCGCCGAACGCAGCCTCACGGGGCACCAGTTCACGCTGCTTGTCTCGCTCGCCGAGAAGGCGGGCCGCGTATTGTCGAGGAACGCCCTGATGGATCTCATCACGGGCGAGGCGCTGGAGGCCTTCGACCGATCGATCGACGTCCACATCTCGCGCATCCGCGCGGCCATCGAGGACGACCCGAAGCGGCCGCGCCGCATTCTCACCGTGCGCGGGGCGGGCTACGTGTTCGCCAAGCAGCAGGACTGATGCGTCGGCTCTACCTGCGCATCTATCTCGCCGTGCTGGTCAGCCTCGCGGTGTTTGCGCTGTGTTCGGGCCTCGTGTGGCGCCAGCTCGGCGACCCGGGCTCGGCGGGCCACGCGTTCGAGGTGGCGGGGACGCTCGCGCAGAACGTGCTGCCGCCGGCCGGGGCGCCGAAGGCCGAGCAGCAGGCGGCGCTCGAAAAGCTCGCCGCCAATCTGCGGGCAGATGTCGCGCTGTTTGCCACCGATCGCTCGCTGCTCGCTGCGGTGGGCCAGCCTGTGCCTGCGCCGGCCGCGGGCCGCGACGAAGGCGGCTGGATGCTCCGCCGTCGTGGCCCGCCCGCCTGGGCGCTCCCTCTGCCCGACGGCCGGTGGCTGGTCGCGGGCGTGCCGCGCGGCCGCCGGCATCCTGGCGTCCCCCTGTTCCTCGTCGCGCTGATCGCGCTCGCCGTCGGGGTCGGTGCCTATCCCGTGGTGCGCCGTCTGACCGCACGGCTGGAGCGTCTGCAGGCCGGCGTTGAGTCGCTCGGCGCCGGGGACCTCTCGGCCCGGGTGAAGGTCGAAGGTCACGATGAGGTGGCGCGGCTCGCCGAGAGCTTCAACCGAGCCGCCGGGCGCATCGAGGAACTGGTCGGCGCCCACAAGTCGCTCCTGGCCAATGCCTCGCACGAGCTGCGCACGCCGCTCACTCGCATCCGCATGGCCGTGGAGCTGATGAAGGAGAGCGTTGACCCGAAGCGCAAGCGAGATGTCGAGCACGACATTGCCGAGCTCGACGCGTTGATCGACGAGATTCTGCTTGCCAGCCGCTTGGACGTCGTGAAGGGACGGGAAGCAGACGAGGAGGTGGATCTGCTTGCGCTCGCAACCGAGGAGTGCTCGCGTTATGAGGAAGCTGAGCTCGAGGGCCAGCCGGTCACCGTGCGCGGCGACCCGCGCCTGCTGCGCCGGATGATCCGGAACCTCTTGGAGAACGCGAGGCGCCACGGCGCGCCGCCCATCGAAGTGCGCGTGAGCCGTGCCCAGGGGGTCGCGGAGCTGCGCGTCTACGACCATGGGCCGGGCATTCCGGACGCGGAGCGCGAGAACGTGTTCCGACCGTTCCACCGGTTCCCGGGCGCCCGGGACAGCGCGGGAGCCGGATTGGGGCTGGCGCTGGTCCGCCAGATCGCCCGCCGACACGGTGGCGATGCGCGGTATCTAGGCCGCGAGCCAGCCGGGAGCTGCTTCGTCGCGAGCCTTGACGCGTCAGCCTCTGATGACCCGAGGTGACGCGGGCCAACGACTGGCCATCCGAGGAGCTACGCTGCGGGAGACGGAGGAGCCTCGAGCCCTTATCCTTCGAGATGCCGCGCGATCTCGGCAACCAGGTGGACATGGCGGGCGGATGCGGAGCTCACAGCGCCACATCGACGCGATTTACTGCGCGTCGCGCGGCTGCCACCAGCCCGGGGGCATTCGCCTCGACCTGTCCGACGAAGACCGCGCCACGGGACGGTGAGAATTGATTGTCCGAAAGGCTGGGCGCGCCGATCTCGATCACGGCTGGCGCGAGATTTGACGCTTGAGAAATCGAAGCGGGACGCGAACTAACGGGGACTGAAAGTCGCGTTCTATTCCCGGCTGCTGCCAGCCCTGAGCCGGGGGTGGATCATTCCCGCCCATTGCGTTCCGGCGCCAGTTTGACCTCTCCCCCCGCGCTCTGGCAGGATCGTAACAACATGCAGCGCTTCATCCATGCTGTGCCAAGGTTCGGGACTGTCTAGGTTCACGCCATGACCGAGAACGGGGCGCTGTGTTGTCTACGCTGAGATGGTCTTAACAAGTAGTCCTAAAGGGTCCAAAGCATGCGCTGCGCCGACGGAACTCTCCTCTTGGCTTTCGAGCTGAAGCGGTTCCCTGCGGTGCCCCTCAGTGATAGGCGACTGTTACCCATCTCCCTAGACTAAACTGTTTATGCACGGCCCCGGACTGTACCCGCGGGCTGGCTAACAGCCGGCTGCACCCGCGGCCGTCTGATTTTCGAGGGCCGCCGCGGTGAGCCGAAGGCGTTAGCCGGCTGCGACGAGTTGGATGGCTTGTGGCCTCGACGATAGAGACCGAGCAGCAAAGCGAGGAATCAGCCCTAGTGATACACATCGAAACGGTTGATTTGTCTTTGCGCGGCGTGGCACTGCCCAGTGATCGCGTCGGAATGGTCATTGCCCAACCGTATGTTTCCCTGACGACCACTGAGCCGTATCAGTGCATCGCAGCAGTCAAGGACCGGCAACTGGCAGTGCTGACCGACACCCTAGCGGTCGCGCGCGCGGCGCCGCACCGCGCCCCCAAGACCCATTTCACAGTTTTCCCCGAGTACGCCATTCCAGGCCTCGATGGGATCGCACACGTGGAAACCGTCCTCCATCGCGCTGATTGGCCGAGCGGCACCATCGTCATCGGTGGCACTGATGCCTTGCCCAAGGCAGACTTCGGTACGCTGGTGGGTGCCGAAGGCACCCACCTGAATACGAGTCACAACGGCTTAGACCGCATCGCTCAGAACGAGTGGATCAACTGCTTAGTCACTTGGGTCAAGGACGCGAACGGGACTGTCGAACGCTGGCTTCAGCCCAAGCTGGTTCCAGCGTGGCCCGAACGGAATGTCCCCTACCAGGACATGTTCCGAGGCAATTCGGTGTTCACGTTCAAGGGTCCGTTGGAAAACGGAACGCAATATCGCTTCTGCTCCCTCGTGTGCTACGACTGGATCGCCACAGTGCACGATAAGAAGGCATGGCGGTGGGTGACGGAAGACCTGGGGCGGCAGGCCGCCCAGGCCGAAGCCGAGCTTTCTCTGTCGTGGCTTTTCATCATCCAACACAATCGCAAGCCATCGGATGACAGCTTTTTGACCGAGGTAAGCAGCTTCTTCGATCAAACTACCTTGCCCAATGTCCGCCGGGACCGCGCGTGCTTGATTTTTGCCAACAGTGCAGGAAGCAAGGCGCCGGGCCAGGCCGATCTCTACGGGAACACCAGCTTGGTGTTCTCCCAGCAGACTCTTTTCGCTGAGCCTAAGTGTCATCCGACCTTCTCCAACGGCGGGCAGCGATTCCGTTCAAGCACGCTCCTCTCCGCTCACCGTGACGTATTATTTCGGGAGCGGGGAGCGTGTATCCATTCGTTCCTGCAAGTTAATCCGAATTCGCTCAACGCTGGTGCCGCGGGGAGAGCGATTGCCCTTGAGAACGCCTTCGTCTTTCCGTTGGACGGGACGAGCGACCCGCGCGCTCCAGCCGCAGCGGTTCCCGCTTGCATCAAATGGCTGAACGACGAACTCGACCATCTCGTCAGTTTGAGTGCGCAGTATCCCGCCGCACCGCTTGCAGCGCAGATCGACATATCCCACCAGCAATCTATCTTGGCCCTTAGACAGATTTCAGCCCAATCGGTCACGCACGCCTTGACCCTGGCGGCCCCGGATTCGGAGGCGCGCCACGCTGACGAGTGGGGGCGCACCGAACGCGAGGCGACAGAGCATCTTGTGTATACACTTGACATCGTTGCTCTCGGATTTCCCGACTTCAAGGTCGGCGCCGATCCTGCCCACGCCACGGTGGTCATGAACAATCAGATGGTTGATCTACTAGCCATTCGTGGCAACACTCACGAAGGGTGCATCAAGCACTCAAGGCGCTTCTTGCCTTTGCCCCGGCGATACGTTCTTCTCATTTCCCGAGACCGTGACAACACTCAATGGCTGCAGAGATTCGGCAGCTTCTTACGGCCGACGAGCCCTCAACTAGGCGAGGAACGCAACTTCACCGACCCGAACGGAGGATCGTTGCATCTCGGCTACCGGAACTTGCTGGACCTCTTCCGGAACTCAGCAACGGCGGCAGCCGTTCACGAGGCGATCAATGACGCGCTCGCCGCGTGACCCAGACTTGGGTCCGGAGGGTCTGCGCACCTTTTTGGCACACGCTCTGCCCGACGCCAGGCTGACTGACGCGGTAGTCAATGTCACCTATGAGCCGCTTCTTCTCATGCACACGAGCCATATCCTTGCGGCCTTCGCGTTTGCGAACGGCGACATGCGCCAGAGCTACGAAGCTCTGTATGGGGGCTTCAAACAGTATTACGCCGAGCGACGCGAACAATGGGACGCGCTCGACCTCGCGTTCGTCTTTTGCGTTCAGCCAAGCGCTCCCCAGCTCGACCAGTTTTGCTCGAACGTCGAAACCGACGTATACTTTTGCCGGAAGTTCGTAGTCCCGATGGCAGCGCCGCTCGGCACATCGCTGGCGCGGCTACCGTTTCTTCCACTCTCCCCTGTGCGCGGTCGGTCGTTGCGGCCAGCCTCGGCGCAAACGTTTCTCCAGCAATGTAGCGTGCCCGCCCTACTGGCAAAGTTTCTGGTGGTCCAGCACGAGCGCAGCCCCGAGGGCATCGTGGAGGACTGCATCAGCGGGAAGTTCGGCGAGCCGCGGCAACTGGTGCCCGTCGCCAATGCGCCGGTCGTCCGGGCAGAGCGGGCCACTCAGCCCATCCGGCTCGAGAGCGTGGAGATAAGGAATTTCCGGGCCTACCGTAAGACCCAAACGTTTTCGATCGGTGCCGATGTCACCGTCCTCTACGGCCCGAACGGATTCGGCAAGACTTCGTTCTTCGACGCCATTGACTTTGCTGTGACGGGCGGAATCGGACGCATGGAATCGGGTCGCACGGGCAACTTCGCGAAGACTGCCCAGCATCTTGACAGCGGGTCCGAAGAGAGCGTCGTGTCGCTCTCGTTCCGTTCCAACGGTGCAGTGCACAAAGTGACGCGGAGCGTGAACGACCGGACGCAGGCGCTACTTGATGGCCGGACTACGGACCGCAAAGCCATCCTCGCCGCGCTGACTGGAGGCCACAGTCCGGCCACCGACCGCGTCGAGAATTTCGTGAGCCTCTTTCGCGCCTCGCACCTTTTCAGCCAAGAGCAGCAGGAACTCACGAAGGACTTTCAGGACGATTGTCGACTGTCCGCCCAGATCGTCTCACGGATGCTGGCGTTCGAAGACTACGCTAACGCAGTAAACAAGGCCGCCAAGGTTCGCGAAGTGGTGCAGACAACCATCGCGGATGCCAACCGCGACATCATGGAACTGTCTGGCCAGGTCGCCTCGGCAAGGATGGAACTCGAACGGCTCGGCCGGGCGGCCAAGGCGCACACCAACGTCGAGGCACTCGATACGGAGATTGCCGCCCTTCGGGCCGAGCTTATTCGCGCCGGAGTCGCGGTCACGTCCCAGAAGCTCGACGGCGTCGTGGTTCGGGGCTGGCGCGCTGCGCTGGAAGTCCGGCACGCCGAGAGTCAAAGCGCAAGCGCGAGGCTTTCGGTTCTCGCCCAAGAGGCGGCCAGCCTGCCCCAGACACGCTCTGATATCAGTGCGGTGCAACAGCAGCTCGCGCAAAAGGAGCGGGCGCTCAACGCGACCGAGGAAAAGCGGGTGGCCGCCGAACTCGAGCTCCAGCGCGCGGAACAGCACCTAGCAGAGATGACCGCTAAGTGCACGGACCTGCAGGCGCGCGCCGTTCTCTTGGAGTGGGTCCGCAACACGAGATCCACGTATGTACAGCTTCTCGAGAAGGAGCGCACACTCGGCGACGGAGTGCAACGCGCGAGCGATTCGCTCACGCAACAACGCGCGGCCGAAGAAAGGGCCGCCGGCGAGCTGCGCACGCGCGACACCCGCGCCGCAGAAGTCGCCCAGACATTGAAGGGGTACCGCGCGGAGCTTGCCGCGGTCCAGAGTCTGCAGGATTCCAGCGCATCCTGGTGGACCAGCCGAGCTCGGCTCAGCGCGATCCTGCAATCGGAGCAGTCGGAGCTCCAATCTTTGGAATCGTTGAGAGGGGAGGAGCGCGAGCTTCTCCCGCAGGCCGCCGCTCTGGCCGGGGAGGAGACGCGCCTCTCCCGGCAGATTGCGGAGGTCGACAAGCATCAGTCCGAACTCAGGGCGCTGGTTTCCCGGTTGCAGGGGCTCGTCCGTAGTGGCATCTGTCCCCTATGCGGTGAGAATCACGGCTCCAAGGACCACCTCGTCCTCCGCATTCAGCAGCATGTCGCCGCCGACGCGGCAAGCGGCGCGCGCGCCGACCTCACGGGCGTGCGGGAGCGGGCTAGGCAGTTCACTGAGCGAGTTGCAGCCAACACACAAAAGCAGCAAGCGGTGCACACCCAGCTCGCTTTGCTCAAAAGGGAGAAGGCAAGGCTCGAAGCGGAAATCGGCCAATTCGCGAGTGTCGCGGCCGAGCTCGGCGTCACCCTCGAGGTGGACGGACCGATCCTCGTCGAACAATTGCAAGCTCGGATCGGCCGGCTCCAACAGGCCGTGGCCGACGTTGATCGGCAGAACCACGAGGCTGGCGCCGCCGTCGAGGGCGCGCGCACCGCTGTCGCGAACGCCAAGAACCTCGTGGCCGCCAGGAACGCTGAGGTGACCGACCGGAGAGCTGCCCTAGCGCGGTGCCAACAAGACATCAGCCGCTTGCGGACTGACCCGCGGCTAACCCAAATCTCGCTCGACATCGAACCCGTTCAGCTTGCCGAACTTGTGCGCCTCAATGTTGAGCACCTTTCTGCATTCAAAACCGAAGCAGCGAAGGCCGAAGCGATCGCGGACACAAAAAGATCAGAGGTGAGCACGCTCCGGCAGGAGGCGACCTCGCTCAAAGCACAGCTCCAAGCCCTGCGCGCCCAGCTCACGAATCTCCAGAAAGCGGTCACTCAAATCACTGCCCGGCTCCAGGAAGCCAAGCTCCCTGCGGACGCCAGCGAGAACACTCTGCTAGCCTCCATTGCGGAGCAATCTCGCGTGCAAGCGCACTTGCTCGCCCTGCGAGACTCAGTGTCGAGTCTAGAGCTGGCGATTGATGCGGCAACGACGGCGGCGGCATTGACCACGCTCCTACAGAACGTCCGCGAAAAGGAAGAAGCCGTCACGCGGGCAACCGCGGAGCGCGACCTGCACCAGCCATGGCTCAAATATTTCGAGGATGTTTCACGCTTGGTGTCATCCGAACAGAATGAGGCCATCGCCACTTTTACCCGAGAGTATGGCCCGCGGACGTCGGTCATTCAGCGCCGACTCCGGTCCGTTTATGGTTTCGATGACATCGAGATTCAGAGCCGAGAGTCCACAATCAGCGTCCGGGTAAAACGTCATGGAGAGGAATTGCGTCCGACCGACTATTTTAGCCAGTCGCAGCAGCAAACACTCTTGCTGGGCTTGTTCCTGACCGCGTGCAGCTCGCAGACTTGGTCAGCGTTTTCGCCGGTGTTCCTGGACGATCCGGTGACGCATTTCGACGATTTGAATACCTATGCTTTCCTCGACTTGCTTGTTGGCCTCCTCGACTCCGACTTCGGAAGACGCCAGTTCATCGTCTCTACTTGCGACGAGAAGCTACTCCAGCTTGCGCGGCAAAAATTCCGCCACTTAGGAGCGCAAGCGAAGTTTTATCATTTTGCAGCCCTGGGCGCGGATGGGCCGGCGGTGCGTGAGGTGTTCTCTCACCATGACGCCCGCGCGTCAGAACCCGCGATCGAGGGCGAGTGAACATGCCGTGGCGTGGGTGGCGTAGCATTCGGGCGACCCTACGGCGGTCGGGCGACCTTCATTTCCCATCATAAAGACGCTCTTTCCGGGACCTGATTAGGTTTGGAGGCGGGCTATCCAGGAAATCACGACTAGGCCGAGATCGCCGAGAAGCACGCAAGGTCGATCAAAGGATCAGCTCGCCAGAGCGAAGGCAACATGAGCCCCCTCCGGCCGCGGCCGCCCCGTCCGCGGCCCCGTCCCCGTTGGCATAACCCATTCTTAGACGCCGCCCTCCCCGGGGAGCCCGATGGCACAGTGATCGGCGGCGGCAATCGAAGATCGGGCAGTTCGATTTCGGTGACTGTGGGCCCCTACAATCACCGAAATCGCACTGAACGCCTGACGGTAGGCGTACGCAGGAAACGAAGTCTCACAGGGACTATCATCTATGGTGTCATTCGAAGGTCGGCGCCGGGATTGTCACGTGGATCAGAAACCTCCCTACAGGGAAGTACCGTAAGTGGCTGGAATTCGAGAATCGCGCTCGACCCCGTACGGCCGGCAGAAAATGACGGGCCGGGGAGGTGCGGGAGCTGATCCGGAGGCTCGTGGCCATGCTGGTCAAGCGCTTCCGGACCGCCGCCGACGAGCCTGATGTCACGCCGCCGTGACGCCCTTGACTACACGCCAGCGACCGCACAGGCTTGCGCACAGGGGCGGGCGAAGCTCCTGACCTCATGGGAGGGCACACCAATGGCGGCGACGGTATGCGGGACCATCAGGGACCTGCTGGAACAGACGATGGCGACGATCGATGCGCTGCTCGCTACACCGGAGGGCGAGCTCGCGATGCCCTCGACGCACGTCTGCGCGCAGGGCAAGGACCTCTGGACGCTGATCACCAACGACATCGACCACGAGAAGATCCACACGGGCCAGGTGCTCGACGGGCGCTATGAATCGCGCATCACGGCGTCGCCGATGGATCGGTTGATCGCCGAGTGGCTGGCCGAGCGAACCCGGTTCATCGGATCCCTCATCGGGCTCACCGACGAGCAGTTTAACGCCGAGACCGCGCCCGGCCAGTGGACCTACCGCGCGGTGGCCAAGCACGTGCTCGCACTCGAGCAGGACTCGCTGAAGACAATGACCGCGGACCGGGCGGCGCGAGCCGGCAGTGGGTCAGGTTCCTAGCGGATCAGGCGGAGCAGCGTGGAGCTGAAGGGGATTCCCCGGGGAGATTCGCGTTCATCGCCTCCTAGTGCGGGTAACTGAAACAGGGCTGTCATGCCGTGACCTCGAACCGGAATGCGAGTGACTGGTTCGCCGGCAAGTGGTTGCAGGGCCCTTGATTCGCACCAGCACGCACAGCGAAAACGCACATCGCCTTGGACTGAAAGTCGCGTTTCAAGTCCCGGTTCTCGACATATAGGAGCGGGCGAGGGGAAATAAACGCGACTTTCAATCCGCGTCGGTATTCACGCGTGCTGCGATTTTTCGGAACGGCAAATCGCTGGGCACCCATGATCGACATCTGCGCGCCCTGGGGAGCACTCCTCATGTAAGATGTCAGCGCCTTCCAGCCCCTTGACTCGGAGATGCAGGTAATGCTATGTCCGCGCTGACTTTTTGGAGGCGCGCGAGTCACCGAGGCTGCGCGGCTGTCCTCGCCCTACCTCACCGAGGAGGTGTCTTATGAACCCCTTCCGACTCCCACGATGGCGTTTCATGAACTGCTGCGGCCACAGCTGGGGTCACAGTCCTTCGGAGCGCGATGACAGCCACGGCACGAGCCGCCGCGACTTCTTCAGGGCGGCGGCAAGCGGGGCCGTGGGATTGGCCGCCCTGGCGATCCGCAAAGGTACAGCCGAGGCCCAGGTCCGCGTCTTCCCGCCGCCACCCCCAGCTGTGAGCCCTATCGAGGGCCTCATCGACTTCCACAATCACAACGCGCCGGACGTGTTCGGCCGGGCCGTGGATGACGACGAATCCGCCCAACTGTACATGGCCAGGAAGATGGAGGCCATCGTTCTCAAGAACCACGTCGCGACGACGGCGGATCGCGCCTGGTTGGTGCGCAAGCACAATCCCGGCATCAAGGCTTTCGGCGGCATCGCGCTCAACGGGCCGTCGGGCGGGCTCAACCCCGAGGCCGTGCAGTGGATGTGGCGGATGCAGGGCGGTTACGGCCGGGTGGTCTGGCTGCCAACCTTCGACGCCGACAACCACGTCAAGCACTTCAAGGACGCGCCCGAGGGCATCAAGGTCGTCGGGCCAGACGGCAAGGCCTTGCCTGCCCTTCGGGAGGTGCTGAAGATATGCGCCCAGCAGAAACTCGTGCTGTGCACGGGTCACGCCTCGCCGACCGAGTGCCTGGTCATCATTGCAGCCGCGCGGGATGCGGGCTGCGACCGCATCGTCGTGACACACGCGGAGTTCGATGTCGTCAACATGACGCTTGAGCAAATGAAGAGGGCCGCTTCCCTGGGGGCGAAGCTCGAGATCGATGCCATGGGGCCGCTCATGGGGCCCAACGCCCATCTGCCGTGGATGCGCCACTGGCGGCAGGTAACCTATAAGGAGTCGGCCGAGCACGTCAAGGCCGTGGGGGCGGAGCACTTTGTCCTCGGAACTGACTTGGGCCAAACGGGCAACCCGTCTCAGCCGGACGGCTACGCGATGCTGGTGGCTGGGCTCTTGGCGGAGGGGATCCCCAAAGAGCAGATCAAGATCATGGGTCGTGAGGTGCCGGGCAAGTTGCTCATGGGCTGACGCCGTCGAGGACCTGACCACCATCCTGGCGGGGGAGCGATGATCGTCACTCCCCCGCCAACATGGTTTGGTCGCGTCCACTAGCGGAGTATTGTAGGTGGCGAAAATCAGACTGACAGGCTTGGCGGAAGCATGCTGACCTCGCGGGTCGAGGTGGCGCTGGCCACGTACCCCGAGACGCGACATCACCGCTTTCGCATCGATGCGAAAGCGGCGTGGTGACGTTGGAGTTGTATTCGGCTGCCAACTCCTCCGACCTGGTCCCAACGGTGGCAGCACGTCCCGTTCATGCAATGTGTGCTTCAAAGAATCCTTGTCGACCAGCTATGACTGGTTCCATGAGTCCCCGGCCCAGCGCCGAGAGCTGTCTGCTGAGGTCTGACCATGTCGAGCTTTGACTTTGTGGGTGCCGCCATAGCTGTTGCTCTGGTCGTCGTTCTCGTGTTTGTGCTGTGGGTCTTGGTCGTGGACCTCCGGTACCAGCGACAGAGGGTTCACGGGAGGAAGCCTCGGATACGGAAACGGCACTGACCCCTTAATCTGACTGATCTCTGGTGGCACCTGCCACTACCGGCGCGGGAGCCGCGACGGGCATGCGGGAAGTTCGCTACATCGTCGGCTCCACGCCGCTGGCCGTGATCGATTCGACACTCGCGTGAGCCGCGGAGTCATGGTGACCCCGCTTCCCATTCGACGAATCGGAAGGGGGGAAGCTTGAGGGCCAAGGGGGCACGATAGGCTCGGGAACAGGAGCAGAATCGACTAAATGCTGGGGCGTCGCGGTAAGTACGAAGGCCTTCGCCAAACCGCGCCCTCCTTCCGGCGTTCGAATCCCATCGATTCCCCCATCATCCATGGGTCCATGGAACCTCGGCAGGCTTGGCTTGTAGGCCGGCTTTCCCCTCATAGCCCAAAGGTCGTCGATTCAAATCCGACCCCTGCAACCAGAGAACACGAGGGGTTAGCCGTCACGACGGCTAGCCCCTTCGTCGTTTTGGCCACGTGTTGGCCATATTCTCATCGTGAGTTGGCTTCCTTCTGCTCGAAGAGAGACGATATTTGTGGTCGACGGCGGCGCGTCAAGGTAGGCTGCTGTCCGTTCCAATCCCTCCGCGACCTCTTTCTCTGTGATGATGTTGTACCGCTCCAACATGCTCCGGGTTCGAGGGCCACTGAGCTACAAGGTGACCGTGTGGGACTACACGTTCATCGAGGCGCGATAGGTTGAAGCCCCGTGAAGCGGCGAATCCCGGCGACACGGGCCGGCATCCTAGTTCGTGAGACGGGTCCCTGGTAGAAATGAGATCGAGTCGTGATCAGGACAAACAATGCTTCGAGGAGACCCTGCTGGCATGCTCCGCCTGCTCACCCGTCATGTGGATATCATTCAGAGGATGGCGGACCATGGCGTCGTGACCGTATTGTTCCGTCGTCGAGACGCGGTTAGGCCGACCCGCTAGGACCAGGGCAGCATCTCCGGACCCCTCGAGGCGCACACGTCGGACATCCCCCGCGATCGAGATCTCGTCGTTTACTGCAGCTGACCCAACGAGGCAACGAGCGCCCGAGTGGCGCTCCTGCTCGAGCGTCGGCGCTTTACCCGCGTCCATCCGCTCGCAGGCGGCCTGGCGCGGTGGAAGGCATTGGGCTTCCCGGTGCGGGAGCTGCCCGCCCCGGAGCTTGCTACTCTCAAAGTCACAGGGGTGTAGGCCGTACACGCGCTTCGCCGGCGGCTGACTTGCTTGGTGGGCTGCCTCAGGCCTGTAACAGCTTGTCCGGCCGCGGCAACAAGCGATCCTTTTCTCGCACGATAGGAGGGGGCATGAAATTTGGGACGATCGGCGCCGGCGCGGTGGCGCTCGCATTCGGGCGAGAGGCGGTGGCCAGGGGCCATGAAGTGGTCTTGAGCAGCCGGCGTGGTCCAGACGCACTCGTCGACAAAGTCGCCGAGCTTGGTCGTGGTGCCTCCGCGGCCCCGGTCGAGGAAGCCGCGAGCCTCGACTACGTGTTGCTCGGCGTGCCTTGGCGAAACGTCGAGTCAGCGTTGAAGAGCCTACCCGCTTGGAACGGCCGGGTACTCATCGATGCGACGAATCCCTTCGTCGAGACGAGTCCGAAGCTCGTCCTCGCCGATCTCGGCGGCAAGGGCGCAAGCGAGGTCGTGGCGACCCTGGCGCCAGGTGCCCGCATCGTCAAGGCGTTCAATTCGATCGTCACCGCCCGTTTCAATGAAGGGCCGGTCAAGAACGGAGGACGTCGCGTGATCTTCGTCTCGGGGGACCATCCCGAACCGACCGCATTCATCAA
>WNFC01006150.1_pt1 | contig 13209 bp, 12 predicted proteins | sample 5400541 | NCBI WGS metagenome assembly WNFC01 (sample SAMN13153342, study PRJNA577476) | soil metagenome | isolation source: 120 cm saprolite under Douglas fir tree site 2 hole 2 replicate 1 | place: USA:California | collected 2015-04-18
TGGTTCGGCGCCCGGTGCTTCGGCCACTACGATGCCCGGGGCCGGCGCCACCAGGCTCCCCTCTCGGCATGACCCTTTCCCCCTCACTGCGGTCAGATCACGTGTCAAACCCGCGCGGTCAATTCACTTGCTAACAACAGAGCCGTCGACCCACACCCGGACGAGCGGTGGTATGTTGGATGCGCCGTGAAGAAGGTGCTTCTGTTCACCATGGAGGGCAATGCCGATGGCGAGGCCGCGCTGGCCTTTTTCCAGTCGCGCGGTGCCGCCGTGGACGTGCGCGACGTGGGACGCGACCCCGAGGCCAGCGCCGAGGTGTTTCGCCTCGCGGGACGGCTCGCCGTCCCCACGATGGTGATCGACGAGCGTGTCTTCCTGGGCTTCGGCGGGCATCGCGACGAGATCGAGGCGCTGCTGCGCGAGTAGGAGGCGGACATCGGTCTGCTGATGCTGGAGGGCGCGCAGAAGGAATTCGAGCCCGCCGGGGTCTACGTCAATACCGCGAGCATCGGGCTGCCGCCCCGCCGAGCTGTCGAAGCCCTCAACGAGGCGATCGAGACGTGGCGGACAGGCCGCGCCGAAGCGGCGGGGTATGACGAGCTGGTCAATCGAGCCCGCCAGCAATTCGCCAGCCTCGTGGGCGCCGCGCCCGAGCGGGTGGCCATCGGCAACCAGGTCTCGACGTTCACCGGGCTGGTGGCGGCCGCTCTGCCCGACGGCGCGCGCGTGCTTGCCGCCGAAGAGGACTTCACCTCCGCCCTGTTCCCATTCCTCGGCCACGCCGACCGGGGAGTACACGTCCAGACCGTGCCACTGGCCGGCCTCGTCGATAGCATCGGTCCCGGGATAGACCTCGTTTCGGTGAGCGCGGTGCAGTCAGCTGACGGCCGACTCGTTCCCGGCGGCTTCGAGGCCCTGGCCTCGGCGGCCGCCCATCACGGCTGCCTCACATACGTCGATGCCACCCAGGCCGTGGGCTGGTTGCCATTCCACGCCGACCGCTTCGACTTCGTGTCCTGTGCCGCCTACAAGTGGCTCCTCTCACCCCGCGGGACGGCCTTCGGAGTAGTGCGGCCGGAACGCCTCGCGATGCTCCGACCTCTCTACGCGGGCCGGTATGCCGGCGACGATCCATGGACCTCCATCTACGGACCGCCGCTCCGGCTCGCCAAGGACGCGCGCCGGCTCGACATCTCGCCGGCGTGGCTGGCCTGGGCAGGCACGGTGCCCGCGCTCGAGCTGCTGGCCGAGGTAGGAATCGCCGCGATCCATCGACACGATCTCGGCCTCGCCAACGCATTGCGCGGGCGCCTCGGCCTGCCCACAGGCGATTCGGCCATCGTAACCGTTGCCGCCGAAGGCGCTCTGGAGCGGCTGCGCGCGGCCGGAGTCAAGGCCTCCGTCCGCGCGGGCGCCGTGCGGCTGTCCTTCCATCTTCACAATACCGAAGCCGACGTCGACGCCGTCGCTCGCGCTCTCGGCGGCTGACACCGGCATCACACACGAACAGGGTCATCCGGGTTTCGTGGCCTTCGCCGTTGTCGTCTTGCCGCGCAGCAGCAGCGCCGCGGCAACGCCGGTCGCCGCCACGCCGATGGACAGCACCATCGCGGCGTGCAGCCCGTCCATGAACGCGCCGTTCACGATGCGCTCGATCTGGCTGGCGACCGCCGGAGCCAGTGTCTGGAGCCGCTGCTGGGCGGTGTCGGATCCGGACAGCAGCCCGGCGAGCTCGCTTCGATCGCTCTGGCTCAGTCGGGCCCCCGCCCGCTCGAGTGACGTGATCACCCGCTGGCTCTCGATCGCCTTGAACAGGGCGCTGCCGCCGGCCAGACCGAACACCGCGCCGAGCTGGAGGACCGTGTTCTGAATGCCCGACGCCTCGCCTGATTTTGCGTCGGGTACGGAGGCCATCCCGAGCGAGGTGGCGGCGTTGTAGGAGAGAGCGCCGCCCACCCCGAGCGCGGCGAAGCCAAGCGTGATCAGCGCGTAGCTCGCCTGCTCGCGTAGCAGCGCGAAGATCAGGCTGCCGAGCACGGCGAGGGCCATGCCGCCCAAGATCTGGACCCGTTCTCCCAACCGGGCGCCGACCTTGCCCGCGACCGACGACGCGATGACGAACGGCAGCGCGAATGCGAGGTAGAGAACGCCCGTCTGCACCGGGCTGAGGTGGCGCACGTGCTGGAGGTAGAGCGTGAGCAGGAACATGAACACGCTCCACACCCAGTTCCAGCTGAAGTGCACGAGCAGCGTGCCCATGAAGGTCCGATTCTTGAACAGCGCGAACTCGATCAATGGGGTGCGCACGCGCGGCTCGAGCAACAGGAAAAGCGCGAGCGAGGCCAGGCCCGCCAGCACGCTGCCGACGACGAGCGGCGAACCCCAGCCGCTCTGCCCACTCGTCTGAACGCCGAGCACGATCAGGACCAGGCCCACGGTCAGGGCCGCGAACCCGCGCAGATCGAAGCGGGGCGGCGCTGATGAATCACGGCTTTCCTCCACCACGTACAGCGTCAGGAGGATGGCGGCGATGCCGAGCGGCACGTTCACGAAGAAAAACCAGCGCCAGCTCAGTTTCTCCGTGAGCACCCCGCCGACGAGCGGCCCCAGCGCCTGGCCGATCGTGCCGGCCGCGGCCCAGATCCCGATCGCCTGGCCCCGCTGGGCGGGTGGGAAGGCGTTGCTCACGATCGCGAGCGAGGCGACGAAGCTGAGCGCGGTCCCGAGCCCCTGGAGCGCACGGGCCGCGATCAACCAGGCGATCGACTGAGCGATGCCCGCGGCCACCGAGCCGACGATGAAGGTCATCAGGCCGAGCAACACCACCCGGCGGCGGCCGAACGTATCGGCTAGGCGGCCGGCGGCGATCTGCGGGGCGGCGAAGGCAAAGAGGAAGGCGTTCAGCACCCACGCGAGCGTGGTGGTGCTCGTGTCGAGCGCGTGACCGATGGCGGGCAGGGCCACGGTGAGGCCGAACGCGTCGATGGTGAGCATCAGGAGCGGCACCGCCATCGCCAGCACGACGAGCCAGCGGCCGCCGCCATCCCGCTGTGTCGTCGGTACGCCGGATGCCGTCATGCCCACCTGTTCCGTTGCCATTCGTGGTGGTCCCCGAATTTCACCATGGGCGCGCAGGTAACATACGTTCGGTTCTCAGTCACGGCCGTGTCGGCGCCGGCCCTGGCACCGCGTGGACGGAGCTCTGTCATGGCGCGGCGATCCTGCCAGAATCCGTGGGAGCGGTCAAACTGCAGCTGCCCATTGGCGGAGCGCGCGGGCGAATGGCGCACCGATAGCACATGGACAGCACACGGACAGCACACGGTGGTAGAATCGCCCTCGCTGCTCGCGTAACTGCGTGAAACGCCGGGGTAGCTCAGTGGCAGAGCAACTGATTCGTAATCAGTAGGTCGCGGGTTCAACTCCCGCCCCCGGCTCCACTTCATGAAGCGAATCGTCCAGGCTGGCCCGCGCGTTTTTCTTCGAAAGCCCGCCGTCCGTGACAGGGACGAGTACCTCCGGTTGCGGCGGCGGAGCGTGGCGTTCCTGCGGGCGTGGGAGCCGGCACCTCCCAGAGGACGGACTGAGATCGAGCGGTTCGCCGAATGGGTCAGGACCGGCCGGGGTGGGCGTCACGAGAAGCTGCTGATCTGCCGGCTCGAGGACGGGACGGTTCTCGGTGCCGTCAACGTCAACGAGATCGTGCGCGGCCCCGCCCAGAGCGCATTCCTCGGTTACTGAATCGGCGCTCCGTACGCGCGGCAAGGCTATATCACCGAGGCTCTTCAGCTTGCCCTTCGCCACGCGTTCAGGGTCCTCCGCCTGCACCGGGTCGAGGCCAACATCATGCCGGCCAACCTCGCCTCCATTGCCCTGGTGAAGCGGGCGGGGTTTCAGCGCGAGGGGTATTCGGCCCGCTACCTGAAGATCGCCGGCCGCTGGGCGGATCACGAGCGCTGGGCGCTCACCGTCGAGGACGGGCGCCGACTCTCCTCTTGATGCTCGATTTCAGGTAAGCTTTGGCCGTGATGGAAAGAAAGAGCCGACGCGCGGTGTCAACAGCCCTGGCCGCCTGTCTCGCCATCGCACTGGCGACCGGGTGCGCGCGGACCAGCGTCCAGAGTGTCCAGGTGCTGGCGAGCGATCTGCCGAGGCCGACCATGATCGTCGTGTATCCGTTCGTGACGTCGGGTGCCACCGTGGCGCTGAACAGCGGCCTCCTCTCGAAGCTGCGCGAGGCCGTGCAGGCCACGCCCGAGGACCAGGAGCGGGAGAAAGTGGCACAGCAGGTGACGGAAATTCTGGCGCAGAAGCTGGTGAAGAGGATCCAGGATCTCGGGATGCCGGCGCAGCCGTCGTCGGCCGCGGTGCCGGCCCAGGGTTCCACCCTCGCGATCGAAGGCCAGATCCTGTCGATCGACGAGGGAAATCCGACGCGACGCATGCTCATCGGGCTCGGGGCAGGGTCGAGCGAGGTGAGGACGCTCGTGCAAGTCTATGCGGTCACGGGCGGTAGCCAGCGGCTGGTCGAGGATTTCTATACGACGGTGAAGAGCTCACGGAAGCCCGGAATGGCCGAGACCATGGGTGCGGGAGCCGCGGCGGGTCGCGCGGCGGAGAGCGCCGCGGTGAGCGTGGGCGTCACCGCCCTCACTGCGCAATCCCAGACCGTTGAGGGCGACGCCGAAGCCGCCGCGAAGGCAATCGCAAAGCAGCTCGCGAAGTTCTTCGCCCAGCAGGGCTGGATTGCCCCGGGCCAGGGGGAGTAAGCCGGGGGGACGGCCGTCAGCGAAGCTCGTAGCCGGGCGAGATCTCCGTCTCCATCTCCGCCGGCGAGGCGGGGCGCCCGTCGAAGTACACGGCCACCTGCTCGCCCAGTGGACGCCTCCGGTTGATCCGCACGAAGATATTCCACTCGTCGTGGGCGCCGCTCGAATACGCGCTCGAGGCTCTCAGCGCGTAGTAGCGGAGGAAGGCCTGTCGGCGCGCGGGGTCCGCGGCGACCCCCCGGCGCAGCTTGTCGTCAACGGCCGCTCGCGCGGTGAGCCAGCGGTCGATGCAGCCCGTGACGTCGTCGCGGCCACAGCCGAAGAACGCGCGCATATCGGTCGGACCGGTGAAATGCGCCTTGTCGAAGTCGCGGCCCATGCCGTCCTCGCCCGCGAGCACGGCCGTCCACATGACCATGTACTCGGCGCCGCCCGGAGACTTGCCGCCGACGTCCGGCATCTGGTACCGGCCGGGATCGAGCACCCAGACGGCCGATCCGTATTCCTTTTCGAGCCTGCTCTTGACGGAGGCGGCGATCTCCAGGTTCGTCTCGACATGCCCGCCGCCTCGCGGGCTGATCGGCGTGCTCGCGTACACGACGAGCTTGCCGGCCTGCCGCTGAGCGCGGGTGTCCTGGCGGATCCGCTGGACCTGGGCCGCGATGACGGCGTCGAAGGCGGGATCCGCGCAGTACTTCATACCGACCGCCGTGGCCACGACGGCCTTGGGGGCCGCGCAGTCAGCCGCGGGCGTCATCGGCGGCCCGAGGCCCGCGGCGAGGACGACAACCACGACCGCTGCGCTCCACCGCATGCTCGCGCCTCCTTGTCGACCGGCCGATGAGGGGCTGAACGAAAATGCGGGCCGAGCGTAACGCTCGCGACCCGCGTGGTCAAGGCGCGACGCAGCCATTGACTTGCCGAACGGCCGCACCTACGCTCTCGGAGCGCCATGGACACGGAGGCATTCAGGGACTTCGAGCGCGCCGCGCACGACCGGGTCGCCGCCGGCTACCACGATTTCTTCGAGCCGGTGACCCGCGGCGCGATCGGGACGCTCCTCGACGCCGCGGGCGCGCGGGCGGGCTGCCGCGTCCTCGACGTGGCGACGGGCCCGGGCGCCGTCGCCGGCGCCGCGGCTACACGAGGAGCCTCGAGAGTTGTCGGCGTAGACCTGTCGCCAAAGATGATCGCGCTCGCCGTGAGCCTCCATCCAGGGATCGAGTTTCGCGAGGCCGATGCCGAAGCGCTGCCCTTCGAGGCGGGAGCCTTCGACTCGGCTGTCTCCAACTTCGGCGTGGGCCATTTCCCGAGGCCCGAGCGCGCGGTCTCGGAGCTCGCGCGCGTTCTTGCCCGCGGCGGGATGGCGGCGGTCTCGTGGTGGGAGCGGCCAGCGCGGAACCGTATCAACGGCGTATTCTTCGAAGCCCTGAGCGAGGCCGGGGCGCCACCGCCGCCCCATCTGCCCGCGGGGCCTGCCATGTTCCGCTTCTCCGACAAGGATGAGCTTCTCGCGCTTCTGCGCGCCGCTGGGCTCGAACACCTCGCGGTCCGCGAGGTGACGTGGACGCACATGGTTCCGAGCGCCGACGCGTGGTGGCAGGGGGGTCTCGACAGCCTCGCGCGGGCCTCGGCCGGCATTCTCGGCCAGCCGCCGGCGGTGCAGCGAGAGATCCGCGCGGCCTTCGACCTGCTCGTCGCGCCGTACGCCGTCGAGGGCAGCTTTCGCGTGCCCTGCGTGGCCGCGGTCGCTTCCGGGCGGAAGCCGTGATCCTCGGTCGGATCCGGGCTACCGCCGGCGGGCGATCTTGTGTACGCTTGGGAAGCCTATGAGCCCACCGGAATCGATTCGAGGCCGCGCGGTCGTCGTCCAGCCGGGCGAGGGGCCGTCCTACTGGCAGCCTGTGCCCGCCAGCGGCCACGCCGATCCCGCGCTCTTCCCCGGGAGCACCGGCTTCGACGGTCTCTCCCTGGGCTTCCAGAGCGTCGCGCCGGGCGGACGCATTCGGGAGCACTCGCACGGCGAGCAGGTGGAGCTGCAGATCTGCTTCCGCGGCCGTGGCCGCGTGGTGGTCGACGGCGCCACACATTCACTGGTACCGGGCACCGCGTGCTTCCTCGGCTACGACGTCAAGCACGAGATCATCAACGAGGGCGAGGAAGACCTCGTGATGCTCTGGGTGGTGACGCCACCCGGGCTCGAGAAGTTCTTCGAGGCCATCGGCCGTCCGCGCCTGGGTGACGAGAAGCCGCCCGAGCCCTTCGAGCGGCCCACCGACGTCGTCGCGATCGAGCGCGCGCTCGGCATGAACGACACGGTGCGCTAGCGCCGCGCGCCGCCGTGGGAGGCCTTCTCCGGGCGCGTGAGACCCTCGAGCTGGCTTCTACCGGAAATCGGGGTTTTCGTGTAGGCTAGTCGGGTCGCATCCGCAGTCCATAGATCGGAATCGGGAGGGGCACAATGAAGCTTCGCATCGTGATGGCACTGTTAGCGCTGACGGCCGGCCTGGCCGCCAGTCCGGCATCGGCGTTCTGGGGCGGGAAGAACAGCATCGACGACCCGGTCGACGCGCTCGTGACGATCGAGGCCCTTCCGCTGTATGCGGAGGTGAGGCTGAATGGCGCGCTGGTCGGTACGGCCCAGGAGATCGCCAACAAGGGGCAGGCCGTGTTCGGTGCCCGTGCCTATGTCGTGAGCGTCACCGCGCCCGGCCACATCGAGCGCAGGCTGACGCTGGTGACGAACAGCGCGATGCCACAGCGCGTTCACGTCGACCTGGTTCCCATCCGCACACCCTGACCTCGGCCGACCAGAACCAGCGCGGCGACCGCAGCGTCTACTCGCCGCGCGCTGCGTGGGGCACCCTCGTCGCGGCTCTGACGCTCGCAACCTTCATTCCGGTTCTCCAGAACGGGTTCGTCAACTGGGACGATCCCGTGAACTTCCTCGATAACCCGGCCTACCGAGGGCTGGGCCCCGCCCAGCTCCGTTGGATGGCGACGACGGTTCACATGGGCCACTGGATTCCGGTCACGTGGATCACCCTCGGTCTCGATCACGTGCTCTGGGGGATGGATCCGCGTGGCTACCATCTGACGAGCCTCCTCTTCCACGCGGCGACTGCCGTCGCCTTTTACGCGCTCGCGTGCCGGCTTCTCGAGCGCGCGCTGCCGCGCGGGACCCCCGCGCTCGACATCACGCTGGGCGCGGCGGCTTCCGCCCTCCTCTTCGCCGTCCACCCACTTCGTGTCGAATCCGTCGCCTGGGTGACCGAGCGCCGCGACGTCGTCTCCGGACTTCTCTTCGTGCTGACGCTCGTGGCCTACCTGAAGATGGTCGAGGCCCCGGACGGCCGCCGCGGCGCTTGGTACCTGACCTCGCTCGCGCTCTTCGTCTGCGCCCTGCTCTCGAAGTCCATCACGGTCGCGCTGCCCGTCGTCCTCCTCGTCCTCGACGTCTATCCTCTGCGACGGCTGGGCGGCGACCGCGGCTGGGGCGGGCGACGGGTCTGGGTCGAGAAGGTGCCGTACGTCATCCTGGCGATGCTGGCAGGGATCCGGGCGATCCAGGCGACGCCCAGCTCGGCGCAGCTTCCGCTCGAGGTCTTTGGGATTGGGCCGAGACTGTTGATCTCCGCCTCCGGCCTTGCCTTCTATGTCGAAAAGACGGTACTGCCGCTCGGCTTGTCGCCGCTCTATGCCTACACCATGCACATCGGCTGGGGCACGCTCGCCTCCGTGCTGGGGGGCGCGATCCTCGTGGCCGCGACCTGGCGCCGCTGGCCCGCCCTCGCCGGCGCGACCGTCGCCTATGTTGCGCTCCTCTTCCCGGTGCTCGGGCTCTTCGCGGCGGGGCCCCAGGCCGTCGGGGATCGGTACTCCTACCTGCCGTGCCTCGGTTGGGCGCTCCTGGCGGGCGGCGCGGTGGCGTGGCGCTGGGCCGGCTCGCGCGCCGTGCGGGCCGTCGCCGCGGCCATCGTGGTGGTCCTGGTCGTGCTGACGGTCCAGCAGGTCCGGATCTGGCGCGACTCGCTCTCGCTCTGGAGCCATGCCGTCGCGCTCGAGCCCGCCAACCGCCTCGCGCGGATCAATCTGGGCGGCGCCTACGTCGAGCAGGGGCGCATTCCGGAGGCCATTGTCCAGTACCGCGAGGTGCTCAGACTCTCCCGTGACAAAGCGCCGTGGTACGCCGTGCTCGGCTGGTTGTACGCGAGGAGCGGTGACGTGGCCGACGCGCTGCCGCTCCTCGTGGAAGCGCTCCGACTCGAGCCCGGCAAGCCCGACGCCTGCGCCAATGCGCGGCAGGCGGTGGAGATCCTTCGCGTGCCCGCGCCGCCAGAGCTGGCTGGCTGCCCCCGGGCCGGCTAGTCCCTGCCGGACCGCAGCCTGCGGAGCGCCGTCCCCATTCGCTCGAGACCCTGTGTCAGCAGGGACCGCGGGCAGCCGAAATTGAGCCGCACGAATCCTTGACCGCCGCGCCCGAAGGTGGCGCCGTCGTTGAAGGCGACCTTGCCGGTTTCGAGGAAAAAGGTGAATGGATCGTTGCTCGGGATGCCCGCCTCGCGGCAGTCGAGCCAGGCGAGATAGGTGGCCTCGGGCACACCCACTTCGATCCCGCGGAAGTTCTCACGAACATGCTTCACGAGGAAGTCCCGGTTGCTCTCGAGGTAGCGCAAGAGCTCATCCAGCCAGGGCTGCCCGTCCCGATACGCCGCGACCATGGCCGTGTAGCCCAGGACGTTCGGCGTCTGGACCATGTCCAGTCGCGCCGCCACGAACTTTTCCCTGAGCGCCTGGTTCGGGATGACGGCCACCGCGCACCTGAGCCCGGCCAGGTTGAACGTCTTGCTCGGAGCCATGAGGGTGATGGTGCGCGCCTCGACCTCGGGGTCGAGCGAGGCGACCGGCACGTGCTGGTGACCGGGGTACATCAGCTCGCCGTGGATCTCGTCAGCGCAGATGACGAGGCCGCGCCGGAGGCAGATCTCGGCCATCCGGGCGAGCTCCTCGCGCGTGAAGACACGGCCGACAGGGTTGTGCGGATTGCAGAGGAGGAACATGCGGGTGCGCGGCGTGATCCCACGCTCGAAGGCATCGAAGTCGATGCGGTAGCGGCCGTCGGCGCCGCGCGCGAGGTCGACGCCATCCCTCGACATCTTCAGGTTGTCGGGCAGTCTCAGGATGGGCGGGTAGACGGGCAGCTGCATCAGCACGCCGTCGCCGGGACTCGCGAACGCTCGTGCCGCCATGTTGAAGCCGGCGATGACGCCGGGCAGGAGCACGAGCGCCTCCGGCGGCACCTTCCACCCGTAGCGCTTGAGCAGGCGGTCGCACGTCACCTCGTGGAACTCCGGCTGTTCCGCTCCATAGCCGAAAAAGCCGTGCTCCACCCGCTCGCGAAGCGCCCGGATCACGGGCTCGGGCGAAGGGAAGTCCATGTCGGCGACCCAGAGAGGCAGGACGTCGGGCGGGAACTTGTGCCACTTGTTGCTCTCGGTGCTGCGGCGGTCGATGACCCGGTCGAAGTCGTAGGCCATGGAATGGCAAGGATAGTCGAGGAGTCGGTGCCGGGGCAAGCGCGCGCGGAATGCTTGACTCGCGCCGCAAAGATGGGCATAAGGGAGTGGTTGCCGCAGCGCGGCAGGCGCTTACATCCCCAGTGTCGAGGAGATTTGCACATGAACGGATTCGACGAAACGCACCGGCGCGCCGTCTGGGCCCTTCCGGCGCTCCTGGCCCTCGTTCTCCTGGCGTCCATGGCCGGTCCGGCGCTCCACGCCGCCTGGGCCCAGGGCGCGGCCGCTGCCCCGCAGCACCAGGGCGGCGGCGAGGCCAATCTCAAGATCCCGGATCTGGCTCAGGTGAGCTTCGGCGGCACCACCGGCCGCACGCTGCTCCAGTGGGGCCTGCTCGTGTGCCTTCTCGGTCTCGCGTTCGGCATGGTCATCTTCACGCAGCTGAAAGGCCTGCCGGTCCACCAGTCCATGCTCGAGATCTCGGAGCTGATCTACGAGACCTGCAAGACCTACCTCGTGCAGCAAGGCAAGTTCCTGTTGATCCTCTGGATCTTCATCGCGGTCATCGTGTCGTTCTACTTCGGCGTGCTCCAGCACTTCACGGCCCAGCAGGTCGGGATCATCCTGTTCTTCAGCCTGGTCGGCATCGGGGGCAGCTACGGCGTGGCCTGGTTCGGCATGCGCATCAACACCTTCGCCAACTCGCGCACGGCCTTCGCCAGCCTGCGGGGACTGGCATTCCCCGTCTACGCGATCCCGCTGCGCGCTGGCATGAGCGTGGGCATGCTGCTCATCAGCGTGGAGCTGCTGATCATGCTCTGCATCCTGCTCTACGTGCCGCGCGACTACGCGGGCGCCTGCTTCATCGGCTTCGCCATCGGGGAATCGCTGGGCGCCTCGGCGCTCCGCATCGCGGGCGGCATCTTCACCAAGATCGCCGACATCGGCTCGGATCTCATGAAGATCGTCTTCAACATCAAGGAGGACGACGCACGGAATCCCGGCGTCATCGCCGACTGCACGGGAGACAACGCCGGCGACTCGGTCGGGCCCAGCGCTGACGGCTTCGAGACGTACGGCGTCACCGGCGTGGCGCTGATCTCCTTCATCCTGCTCGCGGTTTCCACGGAGGTGATCCAAGTCCAGCTCCTGGTCTGGATCTTCGTGATGCGCGTCATGATGATCGTGGCCAGCGGCGCGTCCTACTTCATCAACGACGTCTTCGCGCGCGGGAGCTACGGGCAGGCCGTCACGATGAACTTCGAGAAGCCCCTTACGAGCCTCGTGTGGATCACGTCGCTCGTGTCGGTGGCGCTCACGTATCTGGTCTCCTGGTGGCTGATTCCGGGCCTGGGAGACGGCACGCTGTGGTGGAAACTGGCGACGATCATCACGTGCGGCACGCTGGCCGGCGCCATCATCCCAGAGTTCGTCAAGGTCTTCACCTCGACCAACTCCGCGCACGTGCGCGAGGTCGTCACCTCGGCGCGCGAGGGCGGGGCGTCGCTGGACATCCTGTCGGGCCTGGTGGCGGGCAACTTCAGCGCCTATTGGCTCGGCATGGTGGTCGTTGGGCTCATGGGCACCGCGTACCTGGTCAGCCGGGAGGGCATGGCCGCCCTCATGGTCGCCCCCGCGGTGTTCGCCTTCGGCCTGGTCGCCTTCGGTTTCCTCGGCATGGGTCCGGTGACGATCGCCGTGGACTCCTACGGTCCCGTCACGGACAATGCGCAGTCCGTGTTCGAGCTCTCTCTCATCGAGCAGGTTCCCGGCATCAAGGCCGCGCTTCGTAAGGATTACGGCTTCGACGTCAACTTCGAGTCGGCGAAGCACATGCTCGAGGAGAACGACGGCGCCGGCAACACGTTCAAGGCGACGGCCAAGCCCGTGCTCATCGGCACGGCGGTCGTCGGCGCCACCACCATGATCTTCTCGATCATCGTGGTGCTCACCCACGGCCTGACGCAGAACCTCGACAAGCTGTCCCTCCTCCATCCGCCTTTCCTCCTCGGGCTCATCACGGGCGGCACGATGATCTACTGGTTCACCGGCGCGTCCATCCAGGCTGTGACCACGGGCGCCTACCGGGCGGTGGAGTTCATCAAGGCCAACATCAAGCTCGAGGGCGTCACGAAGGCGTCGGTCACGGATAGCAAGAAGGTCGTCGAGATCTGCACCCTCTACGCGCAGAAGGGCATGTTCAACATCTTCCTGTGCGTGTTCTTCGCGACCCTCGCCTTCGCCTTCCTCGAGCCGTACTTCTTCATCGGTTACCTGATCTCCATCGCGCTCTTCGGCCTCTTCCAGGCGGTGTTTATGGCCAACGCCGGCGGCGCCTGGGACAACGCCAAGAAGGTCGTCGAGGTGGACCTCAAGGAAAAGGGCACGCCGCTTCACGCGGCCGCGGTGGTCGGCGACACGGTGGGCGATCCGTTCAAGGACACGTCGTCCGTCGCCATGAACCCGATCATCAAGTTCACGACCCTGTTCGGCCTGCTGGCGGTCGAGCTCGCCGAGTCGCTCACGGCCGAGCGCGGCGCGGTGCTGAGCCGAAGCCTGGCGGCGCTGTTCTTCCTCGTGTCGGTGATCTTCGTTTGGCGCTCCTTCTACGCGATGCGCATCAAGGTCGAGAGAGCCTGAGCCCGGGGGCAGGCGTGAACCTGGTCGAGCGGTTCGCAGAGGCCTTCAACCGGCGCGACGTGGACGGGTTGCTCGCCTGCTTCACCGGGGACGCGACGTACCGTGACCTCTTCTACGGCCCGCACACCGGCCAGCCGGCGCTGCGGGGCATGTTCGAGCGCATGTTCCGCGAGGGGCGCGACTACCGATGGCAGATGGATGCCATCGTGATGGACGCCCGCCGGGCCGCCGCCGAGTGGACGTTCGGCTACACGGCGACGGCGGCCGTGCCGCGGAGCGAGGGG
>WNFC01017568.1_pt1 | contig 13205 bp, 20 predicted proteins | sample 5400541 | NCBI WGS metagenome assembly WNFC01 (sample SAMN13153342, study PRJNA577476) | soil metagenome | isolation source: 120 cm saprolite under Douglas fir tree site 2 hole 2 replicate 1 | place: USA:California | collected 2015-04-18
GGCCCTAAAGAAGGGCCATATATGTGTGGCACCTCAGTGCAAGTGCCCCAGGAAAGTGAAGGAGAGGAGGGCACAGCAAGTGTGGGGAAGCCACCACATATATAATGGTTCCAAGTGGTATGTTTAGAATTACTCTGATTCATGTTGATACAGTTTATCTGATAGGAACACTAGATAGCGAGTTATGCCCAGGATTACATGCAGATTTGGAAAAATGTTGACAATATATATATATATTTGATGAGCACGTGCTGTGTTTCCAAAGTTGGCAAGATTTCCCACTAGGGTTCAATTGTTGTAAATGCAGCAGAAACCTCATCAAGAACACAATAGCCCCAAGGCTCCCGGTGTTGATCATATTGAACAATCATGTATTTCGGCCTACTACTGTTTTCTAATCGCAAGTGAATTATCCTTATCTTTAGCATTGGGCCGATTCATCCCCATCGGCCGATTATCACCAACTAATAAGTAGACCATTCTTATTTAAAATTTGCAGTCAGATTTGTCGACTCTGTTTATGCATCAATTTATTTAACATAAATAATTGCCTTTGCATACTCTGCTGCGTTAAGCTAATCAAAGTCTGTTAAGGCTAAAATAATGGGATGAAATAAGTTTATATAACCTGAGAAGTGATTTGCGGCCGTTGAGATAATAGCTTAGTTTATGTATGTTGGGAAATAATGAGCTCTCTGTTGAGTACGTGGCTAATTTCTAATTGTTTGGGTAGTTATATTTATAATAGAGCGACGTATAAGGAGGGGTCAACAAATGATTCAATTGTCTTAATATAATTCGTAACCTCAACCAAGTCTACTTAGTAGTCATAATATTGGACATAAGTTGACCTCTAAGTTGACAATAAGCGGACTTGGCTTATCCGTCCCTGCCCGTCGTGTTATGTGTCTGATAGCTGACTTACGTGTGTCTACAGTTACAATGTCAAAACTGTCAACTTTGTTGGGATGAACTCGACGTCAGAATTCTCAAGACACCGCCATGCACAATGGTAACTTTGTCGTAGGTGTTACCACTGTCAACCAGCGCGGAAAAAACTGTCCTCAAAGGCACGGCAGAGGTCGCTAAACCACCCACTGTCTATCTATGCTTTCACTGGCCAAGGTTCGCAGGAGCAGGGAATGTGAATGGATCTGTATAACTTCTCTCCAGTTCCCGCGCTGTCTGGGATTCTACCGATGCACACTTGATCTCTGCCTACGGGTTCTCTGTCGTAAGGTCATGTGGAAATGACCTGTGATACGACGAATAAAGATGACAATACCAAGCGTCTCCCACCATCCGCGGGTATCAACATCCGTACCCTTCAACACACCTTCATGCTCCCAAAAGACCTTCTTTTCGCCTCTCAATTGGCATAGATCACCCTTGTTGTAGCAGACCTTGAAGACTTACCCTCGAAAAGCTTTGTCCAGCCTGATGCTGCCTTCATAGGCCACTCGCTAGGTGAGCTCTCTGCCCTTCCTGATATCTTGCTCAATTCCTCCGTCATTGACGTCGTGTTTTGATGTGGTCTGACTATGCAGTACGCTGTTGAGAGCGACGAGCAAGCCATTCAAACTATGCTATGTACGCCTATTCTTGGACGCGTCGGGAGACGTTCGACGACGCAGCTCTCCGTGAAATGGTTGACACCATCTTAAATGTCAGGGATCGCCTCTCAGAGATCGTAAATTTGATGTCAAAGTCTGTTATCAATTTCTCATGCTGGTATCCAGTTACTGATATACCCATCAAGACCAACAATATGTCTACGCAGGGGAGCTTGTCGGATTTCAGGCCCTCATGAATGTCCTCAATTATCTCTCAAGGTGCAGATTTTGATATCACCAAGGTATGTGTCGCTGGACAACGGGTTACATTTATACCGATGATTCACTATCAGATGACTGAGAAATTTGGTTTCACGAAGGTTAAAGAGATGTTGAAGGACATCGTGCACAGCTCCTACGACAGCGCACTTGAGAAACAGGAGCCTGAGGGTTATATTGTCCTTGAGAATGGCCTTGCTACGGTTCCTCTCTCTGGTATCGACGTTCCCTTCCACTCGCGCTACCTTTAGTCCGGCGTTATGCCCTTTTGTGCGTGTGAGTGACCATGCACCCATACCTGCATTTTCTAAGTGGTCCGTCCCAGATATTTCGAAGATTCTTTTGGACTCCTCGCTTCTCGAGGGCGTCTATATAGTTGGTCGCACTTCCCCTCAAGGTCAATAAGGGTTATTCCCGGCTCATTTACAACCGTACTTCTTCCCCACGTCCCTTGAAAGTCCTTCGAAAATTGGGTGAGGTGCGTCGGGACGCACCTGAACAACGGTGCGATTATCTTACATATGAGTTCGCTCACCAGCAGATCAACCTTTACTTTCGCTACTTGAAGCGCGACCCCCGTCAAGGCGAGATCTTTTTCGACAAGGAGAAGGCCACCCTGAGCGCAGTTTCAAGCTCAACTGGACAGCATCAGGCGTGAATATAGCGACACATGCATTGGACACACCCAGCTCGTCATTCCGACTCCTCCTGGAATTGGGTTCGTCAAGACGCCATCCTTATGTTCTACGATATTCTCTTCGGCCGCCTCACAACCGTCGATCGCGAGATTACTGCACGTTGCATCGCCATCATGAACCGCGCCGATCCCGATCTCATCAAGTTCATGGAGTTTATGGTCAATCGATGCGATCCCGCCAAGGGCGAGACGTACGCAACTGCAAAGAAGCTTGGCCAAGAGCTTCTGGATAATTGCCGTGGTGTCGTTGGCCAACCGCCGTTATACAAGGATGGTGAGTAGACTTTCTCGAATGTATGTGCGCAGCCTCATATGTGTCTCAGTTACTTTCCCTACCGCGCCTCACACCGAAATCAATGAGAGGGGTGAGATAGTCTATTCTGAGGTCAACCGGGAGAACGTGCGCAAGCTCGAAGCGTATGTCGAGGAGATGGCGAGCGCGGACCATATCTCCGGTTCGGTCAACATTCAGAAGATCCAGGATGATGTCGTCAAGCTCTGGAACGTCGTCAAGTCCCAGCCCGAGATCAGCGAGGAACAGAAGAATCGTATCAAGGCTCTGTATGATGGCGTGGTCCGTTCGCTACGCAAGGTTCCCGACAACCGTCCGCGCCCAGGTGTCCCTCGAAGCCGTCGTTCCTCGTCTCAATTTTTACGCCCTCAAGTTTCAAGTATTACCTCCGTTTCAGCTGACAAGATTCCTCTCCTTCATCTCAAGCGACGCATGGGCACCCAGTGGGAGTACAGCTCTAATCTGACGGGGGTGTACTTTGATGTCCTTCACGAGATCGCAACGTCAGGCACGACTTTCAAGGACAAGAATGCGCTTATCACTGGTGTCGGAAAGGGTTCCATCGGCGTTGAGATCCTTAAAGGCCTCTTGTCAGGCGGCGCCCACGTTGTTGTCACTACCTCCCGCTACAGTCGCACCACAGTCGAATACTACCAGGGAGTATTCCAGCGCTTTGGCAGCCGTGGTTCCGCTCTTACGGTCGTTCCCTTCAATCAAGGCTCCAAGCAGGATGTGGAGGCACTTGTTGACTATATCTATACGACGCTGGGACTCGATCTGGACTACATTATTCCCTTCGCTGCCGTTCCTGAGAACGGTCGCGAAATCGATGGCCTTGATGACAAGTCCGAACTGGCGCATCGTATCATGCTTGTGAACCTTTTACGTCTCCTCGGTGCTGTCAAGACCAAGAAGGCAAGCCGCCAAATCGTTACCCGCCCGACGCAAGTCGTCCTCCCGCTGTCACCCAACCATGGCCTGTTTGGCAACGACGGTCTATATTCAGAATCTAAGATCTCCCTCGAAACGCTCTTCAATCGTTGGTCTTCAGAAAGCTGGGGTGAATATCTTTGCCTCGTAGGAGCCGTCATAGGGTAAGTCCGTTTGTCACAACGGGATATGTGATACTAAGTCACCCCTTAGCTGGACTCGTGGTACGGGTCTCATGGATCAATCCAACATGGTTGCTCAGGAAATTGAAACGCACGGTGTTCGCACTTTCTCCGCCAAGGAGATGGCCTTCAACATCCTCGGACTCATGCACCCGATCCTATTTAGCATTACCCAAGTCGAACCAGTTTGGGGTGACTTGAGCGGTGGTTTCGACCGCATCGCTGATCTTGCTGACATGACGGGCCGCATCCGTGTAAACATTAACAAAAAGTCTGAGCTTCGTCGTTCAATCGCTCGCGACAACGCCGCCGAGTTCAAGGTCATCAATGGTGCCGAGGCTGAGCGAGTTCTTCAGACTGTCAATATCACCCCTCGCGCCAATTTCCGCTTCGAATTCCCCGACCTTCCTGAAGCGTGTACTCTTGAATCACTCTCACAGTTACGCGACGTCATTGACCTAGATAAGGTCATCGTCATCTCTGGCTTCGGTGAAGTTGGACCATGGGGATCTTCTCGCACGCGGTGGGAGATGGAGGCAAAAGGTCGTCTGACGCTGGAGGGATGCATCGAGATGGCTTGGATGATGGGTTATATCAAACACTTCGACGGTCGTCTCAAGGATGGCACTTTACATGTGGGCTGGGTTGATGCGAAGACAGGCGACCCTGTCGACGACAAGGACGTCCGCGGTAGGTACGAGAAGGATATCATGAATCATGCAGGCGTGCGCTTCTTCGGTAGGCATTCTTTTTGCTGTACGCCCTTTCCTGTCTGACTGCGTCTACCAGAGCCCGAATTGTTCCGTGGTTACGACCCCAAACACAAGGTCTTCAACTCGGAGGTCGAGCTTATACACGACTTGGAGCCGCTTGAAGTCAGCGATTCAGACGCCGAGAAATTCAAGAAGGAGCATGGTGACAAATGCGACATCTGGGCAGGGGAAGGTGGCCAGTGGTTTGTAAAGCTGAAGAAGGGCGCGCGAGTCTACATCCCGAAGGCCATTTCCTACAACCGTCTCGTCGCCGGGCAATTACCCAACGGATGGAATGCAGCACGATACGGCATTCCTGAGGACATTATTGCACGCACTGATCGTGTTTCACTCTGGTCACTTGTCGCCACGGCGGAGGCTCTCAACCATGCTGGTGTCACCGATCCTTACGAGCTTTACCAATACGTCCATCCGTCTGAGGTCGGAACTTGTTTGGGTTCTGGCATGGGTGGCATGCACAGCTTGGCGCAAATGTTCAAAGATCGTCGTGACGAGAAGGAGGTCCAGAGTGATATCATGCAGGAGACGTTAGTCTCTGTTTCTCCTCACTGAGTCTGGTCCGGTCAAGATTCCAGTTGGAGCCTGGTGAGCGGCAAACGTTTCTCCGATTTGTAGACAATCTAATAAACACTTGCAGCGCCACTGCTCTCCAGTCCATGGAGATCGCTTCTGATACGATTCTCTCCGGTAAGGCGAAAGTCATGGTCGCCGGTGGCTTCGATGATCTCTGCGAGGAGGGCTCCTATGAGTTTGGCAATATGAAAGCGACGAGTAACTCCGAGACTGAGCTTGCGATGGGCCGGGAGCCTACGGAGATGTCAAGGCCCACCACGACCACTCGTGCTGGGGTGCGTTCTCTCATCTTTCTTACAGAACCGTTGCTAATTCGTTAATTTTCAGTTCATGGAATCCCAAGGTGTCGGCGTACATATTGTCATGTCTGCGAAGACTGCCCTTGAGCTTGGTTGCCCAATTCGTGGTATACTCGCTTTCACCTCTACGTCAACGTGAGTTCTATTTATGCTTCATCAATAATTGGTTACTGACTGCCTTGCAGTGACAAGGCCGGTCGTTCCATACCTGCCCCTGGCCGCGGTGCGCTCAGCGTCGCTCGCGAAGTCCAATCCAAACACCCATCTCCCGTCCTCGACATTAGCTATCGTGCCCGTCAGATCACCTTCCGCCGCAAGCAGATCGGTGAATGGCTTGCCTTCGAGCAAGGCCAGCTGAAAGAGGAACTCGAGCTCCGCAAGAGCAAGGGCGAAGTCGTGGATACCAATCTCTTCGCGAGCCGCATTGCCGATCTCGAAGCCGAGGCTTCTCGTCAGGAGAAGGATGTCCTCGCCACCTATGGTATGCTCATGCAGAATTCAGAAGGTGCAGACCCTCGCATCGCTCCTCTCCGTCGTGCACTTGCTGTGTGGGGCCTCACGGCCGATGACATCGGCGTCCTTTCTATCCATGGTACCAGCACCCAAGCCAACGAGAAGAATGAGACGTATATGTGGAACACGATTTTGAAGACACTTGACCGTACTGCCGGAAATGCTGTCCCCATTATGGCACAGAAAAGTCTGGTCGGCCACTCGAAAGGTGGCGCTGCAGCCTGGCAGATGGCAGGCCTCCTCCAGTCGATCACGAGCGGCATAGTTCCTGGCAACCGCAACGCCGACAATGTCGATGCTCTCTTCCAGCAGCACCCACTGCTGATGTTCCCCTCGAAGACCCTTCAGACCGATGGTATTACCGCTGGTGTCATGGTATGCTCATCTTCGTATTGAATCGCTTATGCGACTAACACATTTTTTAGTCGTCATTCGGTTTCGGACAGGTTGGCGGAACAGCCCTTGTTGTCAATCCACGCTACGTGCTTGCCGCAGCGCCACCCTCTTTGTACCAGTCGTACAAGGTCCGACACAAGGAGCGCCATCTCAAGTCGTATAAGGCTATGTCGGAGATGATGACGGCCAACATGTTGGTGAAGATCAAGGAGGCTCCCCCATACACAACTGAGATCGAGACTCCTGTGCTACTCAACTCTCTGGCGCGTGCTTCGCCAGACGAGAAGACGGGTAGCTACACGTTCAAAAAGAACCAGCCAACTGAGGTGAAGCCGGACTTCGCGAACGTCGGGGCGATCGAGGAGACATTCAAGGTCTCTGGATCTGCAGCTGGAGTTGGCGTTGATCAAGGTACATTTTCTGTCAATTCTTACAAACTCGCGTAGGTGACAGTTTTGCGCAGAACTGATATCTTCTGTGCCCACCGAGAACCAGACGTTTATCTCACGCAACTTCACCGATGCTGAGATTGCATACTGCCGTGCCCAGCCGTCATTCCAGGCGTCGTTCGCCGCACGTTGGGTAGGCAAAGAAGCTGTGTTCAAGTCACTTGGCGTCTCTTCCAAAGGCGGAGGTGCAGCAATGAAGGAGATTGAAATCCTTCCGAACGAGTCTGGTGTTCCTGAGGTGACTTTGCACGGAGAGGCTAAAGCTGCCGCTGCCGCGAAGGGCATTTCTAAGATCCACCTGTCGTTGAGTCATTCTGATGTAAGTTTCTCTTGCCCACCGAATGACTTGTACTGATCGCCCATTGTCAGACTGTTGCCATTGCTTTCGCTCAAGCTTCCACTGCATAAAGGATTCGCGCATGATAATCGTTGACCACATATTATATAGCATGTAGACTCACTCATTTCATTCCCTCTGTTTTGTATGCATACAATCACGCAATAGATTCCCAGTTTCTCATTAGATTCGACTGCTGAATCCACTTCGAGGTCCGAATGGTATGGAATTCTTCAAGTCAGGTCTACGTACAAATTTTGTTCCTCGATATACTCAGCGATACAATTGGGGACCATCTGGCGCCAAGAGCTATCTCTAGCACGTACTCTGGCACGGACCTTACTGGAGCTGAGCGTTTGGAACTCGGTGTCTATGTCTACGATATTTATACGATCCGCCCGCACCCACTCCCGTGCAGCCTCAAGGGTGGCAGTTTCACCGAGGGAGCTCACAGGCTCCACAACACGCCGAGCGCAGATAACTCGAGAATTATCGCCATCAGGAGAAAAAAAGCGTTGCAGGGCGGCATGCATGGCCATAGTTGATCCATCGCCATAATATCGAGGCGTAAGAAAGCGCTCGAGCGTGTCGATCCCTTGTATGAAGGTGAGTTGTACTCCAACGGGGAGAGCGGCGCGCAGCAGCTCTGCTTTATGAACAAAAGCTGGCGAGTCGAGAATCCCGACAGCAGCGTTGACCTCGTGCGCAAGGCGCACCATCATCTCTACCCGTTGCATCGGCGATGCATCGCCAGGGCGTGGAGTTTTGTCGGCGTTACGAACGCTGAGGAGTAGAAGGCGTCCCTCTGTCGGGGAAGCTGCTGCGGGGAGTAAGGCGAGAGCTCGGTGTGCGAGAGTTGGTGGGTTAAAAGACGAATCGAGGACGGCGACGCGGAAGGTGGAGACGCTGGTGGCGGGGGGGATGCTAGTGAAGGAGTGAGGACTGGGTCGTGGATGTGGCCAGCCTATGTACGGCTTGTGAATGAATTCGACCCTTGTGATCCCTGCTTGGAGACGGCTGAGAGCGGTGGTGATGAAGTCGGCCGACATGAGAGATGACCCATCTCGGTCTCGGTACCGAAGACCGAGGGCGATCGATTATGCCAATCAGCCACAGCCACTATTCGCGTGACTCTTGACAAATAATAAGCAGAAACGCGAAAAACCCCCTTCACGCGCCTTACAACACCGCTTTTTGTTCTTTGACCACCTCTGTGTTGCGCTGTCATGGAAAAGGATGCGGATGGCTTTTACACTGCGCCGGCAGCTGGTGCGTACTTCAGCGGTGTTTCTCGGCGTCTTCTGATCCTGCGCTAGCTGGTGCAACCGCAACCGCAACCAACTCGGACACCGCCAAAGCAAGTGACGCCACACCCGGTACGTCTCGCCCAAACTACACCCACGGGATGCAACGAACCCAAACTCCAGTTACGGACCCAGCGTCCTCAAAAGAGACCACGGATCTTATCAAACCTACTTTCGACGTGCATGTGGGTGCGACGCTACCTGGGCGCGTGGCACTCGGTCCATAAATCGTCTTCCAGGTTACATTAGCGCAGCAACAAGAGGACAAGAGCTCGCCGTTGTATAGCGTAAAGTCTTTTGAGGAGCTTGGGCTGTGCGTCATTTTTATCACCATATCCTACACTTGACTTACTATTCGCCAGTCATGCGGACCTTCTCAAAGGCGTCTACGATATGGGCTTCACCAAGCCTTCCAAGATTCAAGAAAGCGCGCTTCCACTTCTCCTCAGAGACCCGTGAGTGAGGCACACGACCTTTTTGATGTGGATCTTACGCGAACGCAGTCCGCAAAACATGATCGGCCAGTCGCAGTCTGGGACCGGTAAAACCGCCGCGTTTGTCCTCACGATGCTCTCGCGGGTCGACTTCACGAAGAACAAGCCACAAGCGCTATGCCTTGCCCCTTCACGCGAACTTGCCCGACAAATCATGTCTGTCATCGCGGCGATGGGGAAGTTTACGCAAGTGCAGACGGAATATGCGATCAAGGATCACCTACCGAGGAGCGCGACCAACGTTACAGCACACATAGTTGTTGGCACACCTGGCACAATGACGGATCTCATTCGCCGCCGTGTCATCGATGTATCAGAAGTGAAGGTATTCGTCCTCGATGAGGCGGATAACATGCTGGACAAGGATGGGCTAGGAGACCAGACATTACGGGTCAAAAAGTGCGTATGAAGCCTCTCGGATGTCGCCATAATCTGATACTTGCCCAGTATGCTTCCACGGAATGGACCGACGCAGATTATTCTCTTCTCCGCGACCTTCCCCGACCACGTACGTAACTTCGCCTCTAAATTCGCACCGAATGCGAACAAGATAGAGCTGCAACGGAACGAGCTGGCAGTCGACTCGATCAGGCAGTTTTACATGGATTGCAAGAGCGAGGAGCACAAATACGAGGTCCTCGTGTCGCTCTATCACCTCCTGACCATCGGTCAGAGCATCATCTTCTGCCAGCAACGACGTACAGCAGATCGCATTGCGCAGCGTATGACCGCCGAGGGTCACAAGGTCGCTTCTCTACACGGTGCGAAGGAAGGTGCCGAGCGCGATGTGATCATCGACGGCTTCAGGGAGGGTCACGAGAAGGTCCTGATTACGACGAACGTGATTTCCCGCGGGATCGACGTACTGCAAGTCAATATGGTGGTGAACTATGACCTGCCACTTATGAATGATCGCGAGGGAGCAGGTGGGGGTGGAGACCCGCGGCCAGATATTGAGACGTACATCCACCGCATCGGTACGTTCCCGCCCACAATAAGAGGAGACGACCCCCGTTGACGGAACGCGCGGTTTACCAGGACGAACGGGGCGCTTCGGTCGCAAGGGTATCTCGATAAACTTTGTGCACGACAAGAATACGTGGGCCCAAATGGAAATGATCGAGAAGGCAACGGGCAAAGCCATCATACGCATCGAAACGACGGACCTGGATGTCATGGAAGAGGTACGCGCGTTTCATGAACTCCTACCTTCGCTGCGCTCACGCGAACATCATGTGATGCTCAGCAAATGAAGAAGGCTATGAAATAGCCCTTCGGGAAGAAAAGGGATTGCGTTCTTGGAGTGTCTATCAACTCTATAATTGGCGTAGTGGCAGATGTTCTGAACTTTGCAGCCAATCTGTTTTGTATTTCGCATATCAGTTGTATGGTGACCCCGACAAACTACCATCTCGTCATCGAGTAGACGTAGAGTTACGATCTAAGCCGGATTTTGTTCAGCGACGACTGACGCCAGTCTGACTGACAGCGAACCGCGAACACCAACACTAGGTGGGTCACATGCTCTTTTAGCGCTGTCGGGCGGCCCGGCCGGACAAAATAAATAAACAGGCGCACGCACGCACGCACGTTTTCTGACTGCGCTGCGCTGGCAATATTAATGGTCCGGGCTTCTGACTGATCATGAGACTCGGACAGAATGAATGACACCGGTTACTTACATCCTGCATCCCTTGAAACCCCCCACCACCTTCCTCTCATTCCGTTTCTACAACCTTATGGCTTCCTCAGGCCCCAATCCGAATGTGTCGTTTTTCCAATTCCAGGACATCTTCAATACCGCCCTAACAGAGTATGCCCAAAGGACCGGGATAGACATCACTGCAAATCCTATCACCGCCAGTCTTCTACCCGGACTCACATCAAAACGATGGCTAGACTCCGTTGTTTGCAGCGTCACGACATGGCCATCTGGACGTCGTGCGTTTGTTGATTGAGAGCAGCGCAGGTGTGAATTCTCGCGAAAACAAAGGCCGGACTCCGTTATGCGCGGCAGCACGATATGGGGTTTCAGGTATCGTGGAATTATTGGTCCAAAATGGCGCAGTCGTGGACCCCCAATTCGACGATGGCTGGACTCCATTATTTTCAGCATCCCGATATGGGCACGTTGACACCGCGCGGTTATTGATCCAGGGCGGTGCAGTCGTTGATTTCCGAGATAACCAATGCACAGAACGACGACCTCTGGACTCCACTCCATTACGCATCAGCTAACGGGCATCTCCGCGTCGCAGGGTTGCTAGTCCTCCTGCATAGAGCAGAAACCGACAAACAGACCAACATCGGAGAAACTCCACTGAACCTGGCAACCGGTTATGGTCATCTCGAGATCGCTTTTTTGCTACTCGAACATGGCTCAAATCCGAACACCCCAAATCGCACGGGTTGGACCCCGTTGCACAAGGCAGCCCACATTAGGCGTCTCGACATCGTGAAAGTGTTGCTCGAGTTAGGAGCTCGTCGCGACGTATGAAATGGCAAGGATAAAACACCCTTCGACGTTGCGGCTGCCACTGGGAAATGGGAAGTTGCGAGGCACCTACTGGGGTCCGCAGGAGGCGCGGATTCTCGGAAAGATATTGATGGGACTTCATCGGCACCAGGATCTCAAAACTCGCTTTCCGATATTGGGCAATCGTTCCTTGGTCCTGCGGAGCGCGTAGATGCCCCCGACGAGAGGCCATCCTTACATATGGCGTCTATAGAAGGGAGGCTTGACCTCGCACTCGTTACTTGCCCACGGTGCCGATGTCAATGAACCAGGTCCACACCAGGAGAGTCCATTAGCTTGGGCGTCGATAACCGGAAAACTGGAGGTCGTGAGGGTATTAATCAATAATGGCGCGAACGTGTATTCCTGGGACAAGTATGGGGGGACCCCTTTGCATCGTGCATTGCGATTCGGGCATCATGATATCGCGCGGTTGTTGCTCGACCACGGCTCTAATATAAACGCAAAGAAGCAGGACGGCTGGTCGTCGTTGCATTTGGCGTCAGGGAACGATCATGCCGAGGTCGTCCAGCTACTACTCAAACGCGGAGCGGGCGTAGAAATAATGAATAGCGAAGGCCGGACGCCAGTTGATGAAGCATTGCGGACAGGAGAGTCAAAAATTGCAGGACTATTGTCTCAACGTAATGTGCGTAAAGTGTAGGTGATCGCCAACCATAGGGTATTTTCGCATCCTTGACAACAATATTTTTCTTAGTCCTGAAACGTGAACAACACATTGTTTATACAGTGTTTATACAGACAACACCGTAACGACGAGCCACCAGTCTCTGCACAGTGCACAATGTCAAGGCCAACGGCTGATACCCAAAGCGGAAGTACGATAGTAAATACGGTAGTACATGGAAAGCGATAGTTGTATGTTAGAAGTGGGTCCGAACTGAAAGCGGAAATCTAAAAGACCGGGTGGAATCTATACAAAAAGCACGGTGCATGCTCGATGCTCGATGCTTCGATGAGAATGGGTCAGCGGCAGGTCACTCAGGTAACACCCAACTCCGTGGAGAAGGTCCTCCGTCCAATCTTCGATGGAGGTAGTGTCGTTTTGGACACCTAAAGCTAGAGACATGAATGCATGAGTCATTTATGCGGAAAGGCAAACCAGCCTGGCCATGGCAACCAAATAGGCTACGTGGTTGTCCTTTGTTCCTTGTCGGTAAAGCAGAGCTCGAAGATGACCTGTGGCAGGTTTGTCTCCCCATTATGGATCTGCTGAAGTAAGTACAATGGTCCCATTGAAAGTATCAGACACGCACTGTACGCTTCTACTCGCCGCTAAGCCTTACGGGGATTTCGGGAGAAGGAGTTGCGCCGAGGGCTCAAATAGTACTGAGAACGAGGCGATCCGACCACAGAAAGCTGGACTAGGTACGGCGTGGACAAAGCTCAAGGGGGTCTTTGCCGCAAGAGCGCCCATGTACGTGATTGTGCATGCTCGCAACTGTGGCCGTCCAGCTCGCAAACGAGAGCGCCCGTCCGCTGTTAAAAAGCGTTGACCTCCGCGCTGCATTGCTTTCCACAAACCCACTTCCTTCGCACCTGCATCCCACAATCTACCACCAACACCCCCTCGACAGTCCCATCACCATCAACATGTT
>WNFC01019173.1_pt1 | contig 13203 bp, 16 predicted proteins | sample 5400541 | NCBI WGS metagenome assembly WNFC01 (sample SAMN13153342, study PRJNA577476) | soil metagenome | isolation source: 120 cm saprolite under Douglas fir tree site 2 hole 2 replicate 1 | place: USA:California | collected 2015-04-18
TCATCCAACTGGAACTGGTGGGGACGAAGTGAGACACGAACCGGGGATGACGTTTCAGCCAGGTCTTTACTTTCGCGTGCTTGTGCGTCCCATAGTTGTCCATGATCAGATGAAGCGGGACATCGCCGGGGAACTCGGTCTCGAGTAGGCGCAGGAATTTTAAAAACTCCTGATGCCGGTGTCTCTCATGGCACTCGCCGACGACCTTGCCCTGTAATGTCTCCAGAGCAGCGAACAGAGTGGTCGTGCCGTTGCGTTTGTAATCATGGGTCATGGTGCCGCATCGCCCTGGTTTGATGGGTAATCCAGGCTGGGTGCGATCCAAGGCCTGAATCTGACTCTTTTCGTCGACGCAGAGTACGATCGCTTGTTGCGGGGGATTGAGGTACAGACCCACTACATCGGTCATCTTTTCCAGGAACTTCGGATCGCGCGAAAGCTTAAAGGTTTTCGTGCGATGGGGCTGTAGATTGTGGGCGCGCCAGATATTGCTAACCGTGGACTTGCTGACGCCCTGGCTGTGCGCCAGGGTCCGGCAACTCCAATGCGTCATCCCCGCCGGTTTGGTTTGCAGGGTCGCATCCACGATGGCGGCGATCTTATCGATGGAATACAGGGGCTTTCGTCCTCGGCCGGGAGCAATGTCCCACAGACCGTCCACTCCTTCGTCCCTAAAGCGCTTCCGCCACAGAATCACGGTATTGCGGTTCACCGAAAGCCGTTGGGCAATGGCGACATCCGATTCACCGGCAGCGGCGGCCGAGACGATACGGCAGCGCAATGCCACCTGCTGTGGCGTGCCGTGGGCTGCGATCCACTGCTCAATCTTTTGCTGTTCTACGGCGGAAAGCTGACATGGCTTGCCCATGCCCCAGGATAAAGGGGACCCGCCACGATATCTAGTTATTTGTTGGACACTGCACTAGCTTCCCGCACTTGCGGTACAGCCGAAGCGTCGATTCCTTGACCTCGATGCCGTGCCGAGACAACTCCTCGGCAATCTGGACGAAGGTATAGCCTTTGTTTCGCAATTCTGTGATCTGCTTCTTGAGAACCTGAATCGCCTCTCGTATCGTGACGGTGCGTTGGGCGTTATCGATTCTGGGAAGACTATCGAGTTTCTTCTTAACGTCCAGTACCGTGGCGAGCGTGATTTGCTTTTTCACGGCTGTGCCTCCTTAAATTCAAGACCTCGCTCGATCTATCCTGCCTTGCGATCTTCAAAACCGGCCGCGTGCCGTGCGGTTTGTCGTTCGCGGATGGCGAAATGGTCTTGCCGAGCGAAGCGCTCGATGGCATCTCGGTGGATCAGGACACGCCGCCCGACCCGACGAGAGGCAATTTCACAGCTTGTAATGAGGTAATCGATGCTGCGGACAGATAACGAGAGCAACTGTGCGGCTTCGCGTTTGGTGTAAAGAAGCTTTGGCTGGGGTTCCATTTGGGATTCACCTCCGAAATAATTCCCATTGGCGTACAGATAAATTCCCAATACAGTACATCGATCTTTTCTTGTTTGTCAACACGAATAGGAATACACTGTCCCCACATAGGATTATGGAATCGGAATCTGGACGACTCACCTTCAACCTGATGGAGTTCGTCGGCTACCGCCTGAGGCAATTCCGCACGGCTTATGCCGGCGGAAAGGGAATTTCCCAGGAAGCACTTGCCAAGGCAGTAGGAGTTTCTACCAACACAATCTCGCGCTGGGAGACGGCGACCTACAAACCGACAGTTGAGGATCTGCAGAAGCTGGCGATCTTTTTCGAGCGAGCAATTGTTGAGTTCTTCCCTAAGTATGAGGCTCTAACCACAGTCGAGGAACACGTGGACGCGCTGGCTCGAAAAGCGAGAAAGCTTCCTGGGGAAGTCGTAAAACAACTCTATGAGTACGTCGAATTTCTTGAATACGTTCACGGCGATCGCGACGACTCCGAAGCCCGAAGGCTTATGAAGAAGACGAAAAAGGCAAGAAAAAAGATGAAGTTGAGCGGCAAGCGCAAAGCTGGCGGTGCTTGAGGTGCAGTATGAAGGTGCAACGCGGGATCTATGAAAAGGTTCCCGGTTCCAATGTTTGGTGGGTTCGCTAAGCAGACTCGACAGGACGCATCCGGCGAGAAAAGGCAGGCGTGAAGAGCGCTGCCATCAAGCTTTACCGGAAGCGTAAAACCGAGATTCTAGAAGGCAAGAAGTTCCCGGATAAACTGCGGGCGGTGGTACGGATTTCTGATCTCGCTCCGGCGTTGCTACGCGACTATGAAATGAACGAAAAGAGGTCGTATGAATCGGTGGAACGCCGTTTGCGGCTGCGCGTACTTCCTTTCTTCGGAGCCATGATTGCAAACGAGGTCGCCACCGACGATCTCGACCGTTATGTAGATGAACCGAGGCATGAAGGTGCTGAAAACGCCACGATCAACCGAGAAATAGCAGCATTGAAGCGAATCTACAATCTCGCGCGCAGAAGCAGGCCACCGAAGGTGCGTGAGGTTCCTGCATTTCCCCACTTGAAAGAAAATCCACCCCGCCGAGGTTTCGTGATCGATCGAGAATACCAAGCGCTGATGGATTGCGCGCCAGAGTTATGGCTAAAGGCAATATTAGCTGTGGCTTACACGTTTGGGTTTCGCCGCGGCGAACTCCTAGAGCTGAAGGTCCGCCAGATCGACTCCTCTCAGCGCACAATTCATTTGGACCCTGGCTCGACAAAAAACGATGAAGCTCGAACTGTAAAAATGACCCGCGAAGTCTATGACTTGCTCGCGCAGTGCATCAGGAGCAAGAAGCCGGAAGACTACGTTTTCACGCGTGCCGGCCACGAACGAGTCCTTAATTTTCGGGGTGCCTGGTACTCGCTGTGTGAAACCGCCGGCCTCGGCCGATTTGCTAAAGGCGAAGACAACAAGGTGAGATGGGAAGGCCTGATCTTCCATGATCTTCGCCGCTCAGCGGTGCGGAACATGGTAAGGCGCGGGGTTTCCGAAAGGGTCGCGATGATGCTCTCAGGGAACAAGACCAGATCCGTGTTCGACCGATACAATATTGTGAGTGAGACTGACCTTGAGGAAGCGTCGGCAAAGATTGAACATGTCCGGAGCGAGCGGAAACGCGCTGTGGCACGGATGCGAGAAATCCCAACTGACACCAGAACTAGCACCAGGGCAAAAAGCAATATTCGAAGACGGATCGGTGTTGTGGCTTAGAAATTTATTATCATATCGTTAGAACGAATGCCCGGGTGGCGAAACTGGCAGACGCACGGGACTTAAAATCCCGGGTCCCGAAAGGGACGTATCGGTTCAATTCCGATCCCGGGCACCATTGATGTCGGGAAGCGCGGGTGGGATGGGGCTGCCGAAACTAATCGTGGAGAACGACATTTAGAAGTGAACTGTGAACTTGCAGTCCGCTGCCGCCGTCATATTCGACGAAGCCCATTGTTCTGAACCGATTCATAAAAAAACTCACCCTTGAGCGGGTCGTCCCGATCATTTCTGCCAGGGTCTCTTGACTGATCTTGGGGATTACAGCCTGAGGCACGCCTTCTTTGCCGAAATGCGCCAGCAAGAGAAGAATCCGGGCGAGCCTCTTTTCGCTGGAATTGAAGAGCTGGTCAACCAGATCCTCTTCATAGCGGATGTTTCGCGCCAGCAGGTAGGCAACGAACACATCGGAGAAGGCGTGTTCCCGGTGAAGCGCAAGCATCATTGCCTTCTTGTCAATGCGCAGCAGCTCGCAGTCCGTCAAAGCGGTTGCTGATCCCATGCGGAGAGCCTGGCCGGCGAGCGCCCCTTCTCCAAAAAACGCCCCCTCGCTCAACATGCCCAGAGTGGCTTCCTTGCCAACCGTGGATACGACAGTGAGTCTGACCCTGCCTTCCTGAATGAAAAAAACTGAGTCCGCCGGGGCCCCCTGCGCGAAGATGGTTTGTTTTTTAGGAACAGCCAGGACCTTTCTGCCCTCACTGATCGTGGCAAGGAATTTCCTGGGGTCGAAGTCGAGCTTCTTCTTGGCCGTCGCCGTTGCTGCCATGTAATAGCTTCTCCTGGGCAGAGTTACACCCGTGAACCATTGTTTCAGAATGGCGGCCAACCAGGGTGTGCAATTTTGCTCACAACCGCTAGAAAAGCGTTTTATTGTCCCGATGCGGGCCGCCCTTCCCCTTTTGCAAAAGAGTCGAGGGTGAGCAATAGTGAACATTTCCCAGCTTAGAACGGGTGCATTATGTGGATGTGAAAACCAGGGAACTCACGGTGAAACAGATCCTCTCGGTGCTTTGTCCTACTTGCGGCGCAGCCACCCGGGAGCCTTGCGAGCTGAATACGGGTGCCCCGCGCAGCGAGCCCCATCGGGACCGGAAACTTTCTGCAGCCGAGGCAGTAGAAGCAAAAACCGGCAAACGCTAGCCGCCGGCCTCGGAACCCCTTGCCAAGGAGGCTGCGATGTCAATTTTCGATGAGAAATACAGAGTCGTAGCTGTCGAGGCTGATCGACTGCACGTTCGAGGCATGGTCAGCGGAAAGGAGCTGACCATCATGAACCCTGAGTCTGAAATCCCTATCAATCAAGAAGATTATCCGCCTGGGAAATTGATCGCTCTCAGCGATCCATCAACGTTTCTTTTGAACTAGGAGCGGTTTGAGAGAAAAGCTAGTTCAGGACTACACCCCGCGAGGAAGCCCTTTGTCGCTTGCGGGCGATGAAAACGACGAGAACGGCGGCCACAGTAACAATCAACCCAACAACAACCCACAGGGCTGGGTGTCCGTGTTGTGACATCAAACGGATGATTTTCCTTCCATACCGTGCGGCCAGGAATGCTAAAAGCGTGTAGCGGGCAAACCGACCCATAGTGAGAGCGACCAAAAATTTTCGCACCGGATATTGCATGGCGCCCGCGGCAAGCACGAATGGGACCATCGGCACTGGCGGAGGCAAGAGGGCGGGAACTGCGATCGCGCCCAGGCCCCAGCGCTCGAAGGTCTTGTAGACCTTCTCCAACCGCTCTGGCGGAAATCTGCGGGCGAGCGTCGCTTTTCCCCCCTTGAGGGCCAGTCTGTAAGTTACGTAGCCCCCGATCACCGAGCCAACCGTCGCCATCACGGCGTAGTAAAACCACAAGTCTTTGTTGCGTGCAGACAGGAAGATGGCAAGGAGATCCATGCTTCCCGGGATTGGAATCACGGAGCTGTCGAGTAGCCCGAGAGGAATGAAGCCCAGTCCGCCGAGCTGGTAAATCCAGTGCCGAAAGCTTCGGGCCACGGTGGGTGCCGCTTTCGCGACGGTCAGAAGAGTGAACATTTGCTTTGAAGGCCAGCACCCATTCTTGCATGCGGGGAGCAGTGATGCCCTCTACCGTTAAAAAAGCGGTTTATGTCCGGCACTGGCGAAGCGGATGCGCCGGTGCTAGAGTATTCGATCGCTGAACCGAATCACCTCGGCGTAATCTGCGGCCTCGGCTTCGGGCTCTTAGATGCAGCGTTGATGCTGCCGATGTCTTTTCCGGACAAGCGGGCTGCGATACTGGGTGCCTTCCTGGATCGATTCGCGATTGGGTTTCTGATTTGCGTCGCTGATCTCCCCTTAGCGACCTGGCTCGCCGGTCTTGTTATTGCGCTGCTGGTCAGCGTTCCCAGCGTGGTTATCACCAAGGCTTATGCGCCGATTCTGGGTACCGGGGCAGTGGGCGGAATCATCATTGGCATCATTCGGGCTAAATTCGGCCGTTAATTGCACAACCGGCATCTTGATACTTCACTGCACTCTGTCCTAGAATCCCCATCCCATGACCGAGCCGCTAGTAGTTGACCGCTCCGAATCGTGTATCACGGCAGAAAGCTGGACGCAAAATGATTTTGAGCGGAATCAATCCGCGTGTGCAACGGTTGTTCGAGGTGACCAGGGTGGCGGACCTGTTTCTGATTTTTTCTACTCCTGAAGAAGCGATCGCAGCTTTGGGAGGCGCGGCGGAAGCCTGAAGTGGTGGCGAACTGCAAGCTGTTTTGCGCGCGACGATAAATAGCATTGACACCTTGGGTGGCCCTGACGAACAATCGTTTTGTCGGATGGTTCGATTGGACGTGGTTCGTGCGACTAAGCTGTCTTGCAACTGTCGTGGTGGCTGTTACGCGTAGCCTTTCTTCCGGCCCTGTTTCATGGGGGCAAACTGCACCGACTGCTGGAGTAGCCTCTACAGGCCCCAGGCTTTAGGCTGAACTGCTCAAGACCATTGACGCGAGCCATGCCCGAGTGGGAGACCCTGTGACCGCCCGGACGGTGACGCCTCTCGAGATCGACGCGGTGAAATTTCCGTCTGGGGCAATGGTGAGAGGCCATGTCGCGAAAGCGGAACCGATGTTACTCCTGCTCGTATTCGATAGCATCGAGGTCGATAAGACTGCGCCGCTTCCAGTGGGCTCTCGCTGCGCGCGGTAATGATGCCGCATCCTGTACTGGCGCCCCAATCACAACCTACAGATGCGCAGCTCTCTCCGCGAGCTGAGGCCGGCGGTCGGGGCACGGGCGTGGATCAAGGGACACAGACTCGCAGAGGGGATATGTTGCGTAGCCCGGAAGCGGCGGCCCAGGATTCAGCCGACACGATAGTTGAGGGTTCGGCGGTGCCGTACCGGTATCGCCGCGTACTGTCGAAACCCGCAATGGAGGTGTGATCGGGTTGCCTGCAGCTGATGTTCATGGTGTCGAAGTAGGCGGGGATTCAAAGCAGAAAACCTTCCAGCATGCGCCACGGCTCTCCAACTGAACCGGGTGCGTCGCCTCACCAGTAAACGCCGAGACTGCCCGCGCCCAAAAGTCGTGAGCTGAAACATTCGACTGCATCGCGCGAACCTCCCAGGGACCGGGAAACAGCCTCCACACCCTATGCGCTATCTGAGTTCCAATTCCCTGTCTCCGATAGCGGCGAAGAACAAAAAACTCTGCCATGTCCCACACTGTCTCATTGCCAGAGAGTTCCGAACCTCGCTTCACCAAGACGCAGCCTGCCAATTTGCTCTGCACGTGCACGAGAAACGGATGCCAGCCACGCTCGCTCCAATAGAGTGGAAGGCTGGTGTAGTCGAATCGTCCGTCGGTCCCTATCTCCAAATCGTAGAATTCGCTGAAATCGTGCATGTACAACGCCAGCAGGTTAGCCAGGATTGACTGTTGCTCCGATCCCGCAGGGATAACTTCGATATGGGCGAAGGGCGTCTTTGCGCGGTTCATAACAGTAAGGGCGGAGCAGCCGAAAATCCTCCAGGCGAATGCGACTTAAATACGTTGCTGTCCGCTATGACTGGTTCCATAAACGGTCTTGTTGCCCAATAGCGATCCCTTGCGAATCGGCTCGTAACTCCGCCTGATATATGATCTCGAAAATCGCCTTCCGGCGAGGACGCAATATGAGCAAGATTAGAGCATTTAAGTCTGACGATAACTCCACTCGTGCCAAACTCCCACGGTTAGAGCGCGCAGCAGAGGACGGATATCTAGCGGAAGTTCTTCACTACCATAATGTTGGATTCTGAGAACTCAGGTTCAACGTAAAGGAGTGATTTGCCGTCAGGCGCAAGCGATAATCCCCACCCCGGCTCTTTATCCAAAGTGGCGATGTGGACGACTTTATGCGTTGCCAATTCGAAATAGTCCACACTTGCAGGGCGCGAGTCGCCATCGCGAATGAAATAGATTCCTTCTCTCCCAAGGGCCCAGTTGTACCAAGTTTCGCCAGGCTGATCTAGAATTTTTTCTTCGTTTCCGCCACCCCGCGGAATTCTCCACACCCCACCTGCTTCGTACTTGCAGTAGTAGAGAAATCTTCCATCGTGCGATTCTGCCGCCGCAAGTCCTCCCGATTGTGTTATCTGAACCGGGGAGCCACCGTGAGATGGAACTTTCCACAACTGAAACGGGAGGTTCCCCTGTTTCGAAGTGAAATAAATCCATTGGCCATCGCGCGACCAACTGGGTACTAAATTGTCGGCGCCTGGTATTGTTGGGATAAGCCTCGGAACTCCGCCCGGCACATCCATTACGTAGATTTCAGCATGCTGTGTCGGATGAAACTCGAAGGCGATCTCGCGACCGTCCGGCGACCAGGCTGATGTGCCCGCCGTGCCATGCAGCGAAGTCAATTGCGCGCAATTTCCACCGGTGTTGTCGCAATCCCAGATTTCAGCATTTCCCAGACGGTCAGACTCGAATGCTATGCGTTTGCCGTCTGGAGAGTAGCGTGGGCGCAACTTCCTTCCTTTCTCAGATATGAGTACAGCGGCGGAACTCTTTGCGTGCCGATCGTCCGCAAGGCTAATTCGCCAGATGTTCTCTTTACGGTTGACCTGCTGGTAAGCAAGCAGATCGCCCTTGGGTGCAACGCTCGGAGAATACGCTGGAAAATTCGCGCCGGCTACGGGCCGAATGGTCTCGTCCGCAACCGACACTCGCCACAAACCGTCCTGACCTCCTCGCGCCGAAGAGACTACGACTTCGCGTCCGTCTGCCGTCCAGGCAAGTCCGCTCGTGGGGCACTTGTCAAATGTCAGCCGTTTGACCCCGCCACCTTCCGTTGGAACAACAAACACGTCATTGACGACCCCGGCGAGAGCACCGCGGATAAACGCCAGCTGCGAACCGTCTGGAGAAAATACCGCATCATTGTCGCGCTCAGCATCGGGAGGAAACGTCACCTGTCGTTTCGCAAGGTCAGCCAACGACAGTAACGTGATCCATGATCTGTGGGTTTTCGGATTACTCTCCGGAAACGCGAGCAGCTTTCCGTCCGGTGACCAAGCCAGGCTTGGATAGAGCGGATTTAGGACGGTGTACAACCTGCGTTCAGTTCCACCGAGCGCGGAAATCACATAGATCCCAACCTCCTCGTCAAAACGGCGAAAGAAAGCGATCTGTTTTCCGTCGGGCGACCATGTGACACAGCAGTCATGTGAGTTGTTGGTTAAACGCAGCGGTTTCTCGCCATCGATGAGCGTAGTGTAAATTCCGGAATTTTGTTCTCCGTCACTCTCGAGGAACGCGACTTCAGCGCCGTTGGGAGAGAATACAGGTCCGAACTCGAAACCGGGCATTCCAGCCAATGGTACGGTTTGTAGCGATGGTCGGTGCGCCTCGAGGGAGTTTCGTATAGACCACCACACTCCGACGCCAATCAAAGCGCAGAGCACGACAGCGGCAATTGCGATCGATAGTGGTCGGTGAGGAACCGCGATGCGCGCATCTGACAGCGCAGGCAATTGAGGCGATACTGCCTCGCCGATAAATCGATAACCCTGACGCGGAACGGTTTCAACGAAGCGCGGCTCCTCCGCTGAATCATTGAGGGTTTCTCGCAGTCTGGCAACGGCGCTGTTCAGGCCGTGATCGAAATCGACAAACGTGTCTGCTGCCCAAAGCTTCTGGCGCAGGGCATCACGGGTCACTATTTCGCCGGGATGCTCCAGCAGCATTGTCAGAACGCGGAAGGGCTGCTCTTGCAGCTTGATTTTTTGACCCTGCTTCCGCAGTTCCGAAGTCTCGAGATCAACCTCAAAGATATCGAAGCGAATCACAGGTCGCGCTAGAGTCGACGACGTCATCCGAAACTGCTTGGGGATGACCAATGTATCACTCATGCGATCACGCGACGACGTTTTTGGATCCGATTGCGACGCGTTATACAAGGAATAACCTCCTCCGCTCCAGCAACTTCCCTCGTGATGTACGTGTGTAGAACATGTGCGGTTCCATTGCATTGCTTTGGACGCGCCGATTCGCTGAAAGTCACCCTGATGGCGGAGACTGTATCTCGCTCCGCAGTCGGGAGCGTTTTCAGCATGCCGGATCGAAAGCACCTAGCAATCCTTCTAGCCGTCTTGTCGTTGACCGCTATGAAAGTGGTTTCGCAACAGAATTTCGCGGAACAACTACAACCCACTGACCTAGCCGGGCTGAAAATGAGAGCTGAAAATGGCGATGCCCTTGCGCAATTTCGCCTGGGCTATCTGTACGAACAAGGGATTGGTGTGCCTCGGGATTACCGGCAAGCGGCTGCGCTCTATCGCGCAGCTGCAGTTCAAGGGCATAGCACTGCCGCCAACAACCTCGCAGTGCTGTACGATCACGGCCTGGGCGTAAAAAAAGATCTGCGCAATGCGATCGAGTGGTATCGGGTTTCTGCCGAGCGCGGTGATTCCACCGGACAATGTAACCTGGCCTCAGTGTATTTTTCCGGCCGCGGCATTCCCCGGGACTATAACGCAGCCATGAAATGGTTCCGTGCAGCCGCTGAACGCGGTCTTCCCGCCGCGCAGAATAATCTTGCTTACATGTATTACAACGGAATAGCAGTTTCGATTGATTATTCCCAAGCAGCCAGGTGGACTCGCAGCGCGGCCGAGCAGGGCTACGCTCTCGCAGAGACCGATCTCGGCTATTTGTTTGAACAGGGCAAGGGCGTTCCGCTTGATTACACGGCTGCGTATATGTGGTACACCCTTGGTGATTCGGGAGGAGATCCCCGCGCCCGAGCAAGAATGAAATCTCTTTTCAGCCTCATGCTGAATAAACAGCGCACAGAGGCCAGGGCTCGGGCCGCGGCTTGGGTGCCGGCAGCCGCTTCAAGGCAGGCCGACGCACAGCAAAGCGTCGCGGCCGTTCAACATTGACCGATGGTCGCCAACTGAACATCCCTGCCCTTCCGCTACTGAGCAGCAACCGCGTCGTTGGTGTAATCGGGCCTGAGCGGTCATAACCGGATTGTGAGTGCAATGGCTCGGCAACAGCAATCCACGTTGCATAGACTTTTTCGGATGCTTGCGGTCTTTCTTAAGCAGTCGTTATTCGTGCCGCAGTGCTTCGATCGGATCCAAACGGGAGGCGCGGAGGGCGGGGATCATGCCGCTGACTAGCCCCACGGCGCCGAGAATGAGGGTGGAGGCGATCAGGGTTCCGGGCGCGATGATCAAGCGGATGTCGCCGGCTTCGCCGTTTTTGGCAAAGGCGCTGTACAAAGTCAGCCTTCCCACGGAAAGCGCGACCGCGTAGGCCAGTATCACTCCCAGCACGCCTCCGATGAAGGTAATGGTGAGGGCTTCGGCGAGGAACTGCATCAGTATGTAGCGCCGTTGCGCGCCGAGAGCCTTCTGCACGCCGATTTCACGCGTGCGCTGGGTGACTGAAACCAGCATAATATTCATCAGGCCGACGCCGCCGATTCCCAGCGTGAGCGTGCCGATGAAGCCCATCAGCACCTTCAATCCGAGAGTGATGATTTCAAACTGATGCACCTGCATCATGAGATTGAAGACCCTCACCGCCTGGCGGTCTGACTGGTTGAATTTGTGGGGTACCGCGAGAATGGCGCGGACCGCATTTTCCAGTGTCTGGTACTCGGGAGTCTGGTAGTTGAACCAGATCGAGTCGAGGTAGTGTGTGTCCTTCAAATCGCCCATGGTGGTAAATGGGACATAAACCACGCGGTTGATGTCGTCATTTCCTTCCTGCATTTTGGCGGCTAACACTCCGACGACCTCGAAGCTGAGGCCATCGAGCCGGATATGTTCGCCCAAAGCGTTGCGTCCGGAAAATAGCTTTTCCTTAGCCTCTGATCCGATTACGGCCACGCGGGCGCGCTGAATCTGGTCCTCAAGATTGTAAAAGCGGCCCTGATCCAACTTGAGGGAACGAACGTCGAGCACGTTGGGATCGTTGCCGGTGACCCCCCAGGTGAAAGCCCTGGTGTCGTATTGCACGGTTGCCTGTTTGCTGACTTCGGGCGTGATATGAGTAATTTGGGGAAGGTTGGTGGTCAGGGCCTCGACGTCCTCTTGGGTGAAGCGGATGGGGACTCCAGCCTTCTGGCCGCCGGCCTGCACGGACGTACGGCCGGGCACCACAATGACGAGTTTCGTGCCGAAATTGGCAAAGATATTGGCGCAGGCCTGACCGAAACCATCACCGTACGCGAGCAGCATGACTACGGTTGCGATGCCCCACGCCATGCCCAGCATGGTGAGCGCGGTGCGACGGCGATTGTGACGCATTGCCGCGTAGGCTTCCTGGAGCAAATCATGGAACATCTTTAATGCACCCCTTAATGCACCGCTTTAATGCACCCCGGGTTTCTACTCCCTTGGCATTACTCCTGCCGCAGCGCTTCCACCGGCTGCAACATGGCCGCCTTGCGCGCCGGATAAAGGCCGGCAACCACTCCGGCTAGGGTTAGGCTACCGATGGCCAGCAGGGCCGACATGGGCACTAGTTTGGGCGGATCGAATCCCCCGGGTCCCTGCACCGTTCCCATCATCGCCATCAAGACACCCGCGAAAAACATCCCGATCAGTCCGCTGCCTAGTGTGAGAAGCAATCCTTCAAGGAAAAACTGGAACAGAATGCTGCGATTGGTGGCGCCCAGGGCCTTGCGCAATCCGATCTCATGGGTGCGCTCGGTGACCGCAACGAGCATGATGTTAATGACGCCAATCGCGCCCAAGGCAAGCGTCACCATTCCCACCGCTCCCAGAAACATATTCATGACATCAAAAATGGTTCCCACCATTTTTGATTCCTGAATCGAGTCCCACTCGTCGAAGGCATTTTCATCGCTGGAGTCAAAACCGTGATTGCGACCAACGATCTGGTGCACATCATTCTGCGACAGCTTATGCTCAGCGGTCACGCGCGGCTGATATTCGATAAAGGAAATAGAGTTCTGGTGGTTTTCTCCCTTGATCGGAAACGCCGCGGACATTACCTGGAACGGAATGTAGCCGCGCATGTTCAGCCACAAATTGTCGCCGTGGCCCAAATGCGGCATGCTGCCAACGACTTCGAACCTGAGTCCGTTGATCAAAATAAATGAGCCGACCGTAGGTCGTCCGGGGAACAAAGTCTTTGACAATTCGCTACCGAGGACAATGACATTTCTCCGCTGCTCGCCGTCGAGTTGATTGAGCCAGCGTCCCTCTTTAAGGGGAAGATAACTGATCTCGTTAAGCTGCGGTTCGGTGCCCAGGATTTCTCCGCTGCCGTTGGCGAATTCGCTCACTTCGTGCAGGTCGCCACGAGAAATCAGAGGAGCAGCATTGCGGACGTGTGGGGCTTTGCGGATGTCCAGATAGTCGTCGTAGGTGAGCAAATAAGAACGGGCGGAATTCATGTTGCCCTTTACCGCAGGCGCGCGACCGGGAAAGAGAAACATGATGTCCT
>WNFC01006152.1_pt1 | contig 13202 bp, 12 predicted proteins | sample 5400541 | NCBI WGS metagenome assembly WNFC01 (sample SAMN13153342, study PRJNA577476) | soil metagenome | isolation source: 120 cm saprolite under Douglas fir tree site 2 hole 2 replicate 1 | place: USA:California | collected 2015-04-18
CTGCTCGATATCTTGAAAGAAGGCCCGCCCTTGCGCCTCGGTGTACCCGAGCTGTCCCACATCCATGTGGACGTTGAGCACGTCACCTGGTCGGAAGCCGAGGTCTGCGTGCTCTGCGCGCGCCAAGCTGCGGATAAACAGCCCTCCTCCCACCAGAAGAACAAAACACATGGCGACCTGCGCGGCGACCAGCGCGCTGTGCACTTGGTGCCGACCGCCCTTCATGAGAAAGCCATGTCGGCTGTCACGCAGCATCTCATCCAAATCAACGCGTGACGCCCGCAACGCCGGAACTACGCCGAAGAGTATTCCGGCAAATAGCGCAAGCACTGCCGCGTACACTAAGACCCGCCAGTCGAGATGAAAGTCGAACCACACCGGCAAGTCGCCCGGCAATTTGATCCTTGCGAGCAAACTCCCCGACCAAGCGCCCAGCAGCACACCCACGATTCCACCGACCGCCGCGAGCATTAGGCTCTCAGTTAAGAGCTGCCGGACGATCCGTCCGCGCCCCGCACCCAGCGCCGCACGAATCGCAATCTCTCGCTGTCGTCCGACCGCGCGCGAGAGGAGAAGATTCGTTACGTTCACGGCGGCCACGATCAGAACAAGGCCAACTAGGACCGTCATGATTGCGGTGCCGACCGCATTGGTTCGAGCATTATCTTCCTCGGGTCGCGCGAGTCGCTCGGGTAACACCTTCACAGCGACGCCCTTGTTCGTGTCCGGGAATTGCCGCTCGAGTCTCGCTGCCACGACATCTATCGCTGCCTGCGCCTGCGCAATTGCCACGCCCGGTCGCAGTCGTGCCACCACATGAAGCGAACGTGCATCTCTCTGATCTAAGTTCCCTCTGCCTGCCCAATTCACGGGGAGGTAGAGCTCAGAGCTTGAAAACGCAAACGTACCGACGAACTCAGGAGGCGCCACACCAATGATCGTGACCAGCCGACCATTCACCTTTGTGGTTCGTCCTACAATTGACGGATCCCCACTAAATCTTCGGCGCCATGTCGGGTAGCCGAGGACGACGACCGGATCCACGCGGGCAGGATCACCCTCCTCGGCGCGGATCATGCGCCCGAGAGCAGGCTGAAGATCGAGCAAGGGGAAATAGTTTCCCGTCACCCACGTGGCCAGCACCCTTTCCGGTCGACCACCTTCAGGTGTAAGCCCGACAAATCCAACGGTGTAGCCAGCGATGTCCTCGAACACACCGCCAGTCGCGCCACAATAATCTTGAAGATCGGGAAACGAGACGCTGCGCAAGCCGCCGGTCGGTAAGCGCTGCGTTGCGAGGACGGTCAAGCGTTCACTGTCTCTGACTGGCAGTGGTCGGAGAATGAAGGCGTTGACGACGCTAAAAACGGCAGTGTTGACGCCAACACCGAGCCCAAGCGTCAGAACAGCAATGAGCGTGACGCCTGGCCTCTTCATCAACATTCGGATTCCGTAGCGAATGTCCCACCAGAGGTTTTCCATGCCTCTTCCCCCAAGATCTTCGGCCTTAGAAATGCACGTCTAAGTCTCTGAGGATACCCCGACCGTACCTCACAGTAATCCATTCTAGTCATTCCACTCGGGCCTGCATCTATAGAAAGCAGCGTCTCTCGATACTTCCAGTCTATCCCTGCGTTGTCGCCACCCAAGGTGATCACGCCCCAGAAAAGAGCATTCATGGATGCGTTGTGCAGGTCTGTCGGGATGGCCAATGGAGAGATCCGCCTTGGCACTTTGGAGATTGTGCCTGACGGCGTACTCGGACCTTAGCAATGGACACATCCCAATTTCAGGAAATATTGCGACAGGACCACGGAGATCAAGCTCTTTCCAATCCCGCTCTTGCCTTGCAGTGAGATGTGAATCGACGTACCACCGCCTCCATCACCGATTGTTTTTGTCATTCGAGTCCTCCGTTCCGTGCGCCGCCGTTTTCAAACCCCGTGTACCCCGCCAATGAAAACCAGGCCTCTCTTCTTCTAGTCGTCTCAGATTCGCAAACGGGTCCCGCTCTCCAGCTGTTTTCACTTTTGCTTCCTGCGGCCCTTGCGACTCAGCAGGTTTATCCTGTTTTCCCCAGCTGCTGCTGGCGGTTTGCTTCCTGGTTTTTCTGGCGCGCCAGACAGTCATGTGAAAGACGTGGTAGGTCATCCGCAGGCCCTCGTTTCCCAAGGCTTCCCAGATATCCTTAAAACTCTGCCCTGAGTGCAGCGCCGCTTCTATCCCCGGAAGAAGGGCTCGAATGAGCGCGGCTTTTCTCTTCGGTGGAATGCCGGCTAGTTTTTCCAGACAGAGGCGATAGTCTTTTAGCATTGACGCGCCTTCTCAGACTGCTGTACATATAGCAGCATGATTTGTCGATGTAAAGCCCGAATGGGTTCTGAGTCAACAGAAATCAACAAAAGTCGACAGGAATCAACAAATCTCAACGGAGGGCAACACTTCTCGTCAGAAGTCAACACAAGTCGGTAGAAGTCAACATTCTTCAACAGCAATAGGAGCAGCGTGCATAAAATGCGGGCGGATTATCGGCGAGCGACACAGGTATTGGAACATAAAGGGTTTGGGCCACTTCGTGGTGTTTTTCTGCCTTAACTACTTACGTTTCATGCATTTTGAGCGGTACCACTTCGAACAGATTGTGGTATCACATAGGTACCACTCCTGAAGTGGCATGTTTTGGCGGCAAGAAGACCATTTCTAGCAAAATTCCATCCCCTTCTGCCGCGCTGCGGGAGCAAGCTAGCGCCACCGTCAATGGGCGAGGCTTCCGTTCCGAGCAAGTCTTCCTGATTGACGCTTGCGAGCACGAAATTCGGGAGGATGCTGACACCGAAGCGCACTTCCAATTCCCCTAAACTGCGATATAATTAAACTTGCTATGCTTTCTGAAAAGCCTATCCCGACTGCTTCGGTCAAGCGTCGCTCTCTCGACGCGATCGACGTGGAGAATGACGCGGAACTTGACGCCCTCACCGCTCAAGTCCTCGCTGCGGGCAACAAGATCGCCGAGTCGGAACGCGCGGAGATGATTCGCAAGGGTATCATCGACGAGCATGGCAACCTCCTGAAGACCGAACTCCCCGAAGATATGCGCAAGGACGCAGACAGAGACTTCGGGGGCTGAATTGACGCGACCGCGAATGGTCATCGTTGCCGGTCCTCCTGGCAGCGGCAAAACAACTCGTTTCCCCCTAGCTGAATTCGGCGTCGATTCCTTCAATGCTGATTACCGCGCCGCTCAACTGAATGCCGGTTCATTTCGGGGTATCTCGAAGGAAGTCCGCTCTCAGGTCAACGTCGAGTTTCAAAAGTGGATTTTGGACCATATCTCCGCAAGGAAAAGCTTTGCCCTCGAAACAACACTTCGCAGCGAGGTTACGTTTGAGCAGGCGCAGCTAGCCCGTGAGCACGGTTTCTGGACTTCAATGTTTTACGTGACGCCTGGCAGCGTTGAAGAATGCATCAAACGCATCAAGGCCCGCGCTTACCGTGGGGGGCACTCCGCGTCAGAGAGTGTTGTTCGCGACATCTTTCAAAAGAGCCTGCATCATCTTGTGACAGCCCTCGATTTCGGTGACGGCGGAATTAACCGCGTGGAGATTTACGACAATTCCGCCAACCTCGCCGACGAGAAAAACGTACGACGAATAATGAGCATGCGCCAAGGCCGTGTGACCTCTCTCGCCGGCGACGTTCCTAGTTGGCTCGAGCACTTGGTAAAAGGCACGAAATTCGAGATCCCCGCGCTGCGCGAGTTTTTGCAGCTTCGGGCCAACCGTCGCAGCCACGATTTCGGCCGCTAATTACTCGGGCGCCCTACAACTCTTCCAGCGCTGGAAGCTCGAAAAGTTCTTCGAAGAATCTGGTCAGATAACACCCGGCTAGTGCTCAGCCAAATAGGTTCCTGTTACATATCCCAAGGTCGCGCCTATGAGGATGTCCGAGGGGTAGTGCTTTTTCGCCGGGTAGAGTGAGAGGCTGACTCCCGTTGCAAGCGCATACGCTCCCCATTTGACCCACTTATTTTGGGGATAGCGGTGAGCGACCACCGCCGCAAATGCAAAACTCGTGGCTGAGTGTCCGGAAGGAAAGGCTCTTCCGCCGCCCCAGAACTTTCCCGTGCTGTTCGGTGTATAAGGAAACTGGCGATCGAACGCCAGCTTGAGAGCCAAATCTGCGGTGCCCGCCGCTCCCATCGCCGCGAGTGCCTTGAATCCAGTGTCGCGCAAATAGGAATGGTGTTTGCCACACCCCATGCCATACGCGAGAGCAGCTGATCCAAGCTCCAGCCCGAGACCGACGTTTGACCACTGCCCTGCGGTTTGCTGCAAGGATTTCGATTGAATGCGATTGTCAGCAGGCCGGTCGACCTTCGCGATAATTACACCGGTGGCTGCCAAGATTGGTAGCTCCCATTTCAAATTGTTGGGACGAGCAGCGCTTCGGGGAACAGCTTTTAATCCGTGCCCGAATTGCGAAGCTTCAGTCCATGTTTCATGCGCAAATCCACGAATACTGCATACCGTATCCGTGCTCGGCTCTTGCGCGTACGCCGCGGGGCCGAAGCTCACGAACAGAAGGAACGTCAGCAATGTCTCTAGCCGCTTGCCTTTGCAAATGGCGTTGCAGTTGGCGAATTGGCATACCGACACGAACTTACCTGCCCCAGAGCCAAAGCGGCCTTCTACGAACAACATCTTCCGGTGAAAGGGCGCTAACTTCAGTGCCGCTGCTCTGTGACTGGCTGGGCCGCGACTGCCGGGACCGCAACATGCAGTCCTCCTCCTAACCCTTGCCTTATGAGTTTGAAAATTGTGCGCCGATTTTCGAGAATCGATTTCAGCCAGGCGAAACGGCCCATTTGCGGAAAATAAATTCCCCGGAAGCACAGGCGTGCGATAAGGATGTTGATGCGATAACCCAGCGGCTTGTGATTGAGCGAATCCACCGCCTTCTCGATTGCCTCGGGAGAGTAAGAGCTGCTCCACCCGATGCGCACCTCGTTATGAGCTTCGTCGATGCTCATCTTCAGCGGCGTATGAGCCATCGCAAAGGGAATGAACTCTTGCCAGTGCTTCGGACGGGTGAGCCGCCCCGCAGCTTCCAGCCTTTTGTACAGGGGCGTCGCAGGCAGCGGGGTCATCAAGCCAAAGATCGGCAGCCCCGGAGGCCAAGAGCGAATCTCCTTGAGAGTTCGCTCCGCCACCCCGGGCGTGTCATTGTCCATGCCAAAGATAAAAGAGGTGATGGCGAAAACGTTGCGCCGGGCGAGCCGATCGAGGACCACGGCATATTCACCTGGTTTGTTGAAGCCCTTTTTTACGTCAGCAAGGTTGGCAGGATCGATGGATTCCATTCCGATGAAAATCCACTTGCCTCCTGAAGCCGCGATTAAATCAACGAGTTCCTCATCACGCAGGAGATTGGCGCTGATCTGGGCGACCCAATGCACTTGCGCGTTAGCGGCGATGATGTCTCGCAGCAATGATTTTGTGCGTTTTACGTTGATGGCAAAATTGTCGTCGATGAAAAATACGGCAATTTGGCCGCCTTCCTCCCGTGCGCGCTTTTTTAGCAGCAAGAGTTCATTCACCACACTTTCATTTGTGCGAAAACGGATGGAGTCGCCAAAAAATCCCGTGACGGTGCAAAATTCGCATCCGTAAGGACAGCCGCGTCCGGATTCCATGGGAATAATTCGAAAGGTTCCCCATCCAGCGCCGACGCGCTTCAGCAGCGGATGCAATATGCCCGGGAGTAAATTGAATTGGTCCAGCTTGATTTTGTCCCAGGGAATCTCCGGATACGATTGCAGCTGTGGTTTGCGCTCCTGGCCAAAGTCGTCAACTGGAGCATAGACATCCTTGAGGGTGCCGCGCGCGGCATCTTCCACGATTCTGGGCCATGTCTCGTCCGCTTCGCCAAGAGCAACCGCGTCGGCATGGCGCGGACCGCCGTCCCGCCCAAGCGCCTCATCGGCCATTTCCGTGACATGAGGGCCGCCCATCACAACCTTTACTCCCGCGGCGCGTACCGCATCCGCCATGCGATAAGCCTTGGCGATCATCCTCGTCATCGCGCCGATGCCGACCAGCCCGATGTTTTGTTCACGCACGTAGTGCGCGATACTTTCTTCATCCATGGGCTGCGCGTTGCCGTCAATCAGAACTACTTCGTGGCCATGCGGAGTCAGTGCTTGCAGCAGAAACATCCAAAGATGCGGCATGAAGTTGCGGGTCACGCCGTTGTCTGGGTTGTACAATAAGATTTTCATTAAATCCTTTGGGGGCACAATTAGTCATCATATGGCACGGTTCGTGCCAACGGAAAAATAACCCCGATATTCCCCTGCAAAGAGTCAACCACATATGCGATCTGGTATCTTCACAGGTTCATCTGCTATTTCAGACGCATCCTGTTCATGAGCCAACCAACCTTTGCCATGTCTAACTGGTCGGGCCGTAGAGCGATGTTGGCCCCGAAAGTGTGGGTGGACAAATCCACTACAGGCATAAAGGAAAATCCCGAATCGACGTTCTGCGCTGCGTGATGTCGGACCACATACCCGCCGATCAGATATCCAAAAGTGCCACCAACAAGAACGTCTGAAGGAAAATGTTGGCGTGCGGTCACGCGGCTCGCGCTGATTGCCAGGGCAAACGCGTAGGCGGCGACTTGGACTGGCTTGCTCGGATATTCAGAGGCAATCACTCGTGCCAGCGCGAAGCTTTCCGCTGCGTGACCAGAAGGAAATGAACCGTCAAGCTCGTAGGAACGAGTGCCATGAGGCCAGAATCCTCCCTGGCCGTTTCCTTCGTTGGGGCGTTCGCGGTTCGTGGCGAGCTTGAGAGCCTCAACTACGAGTAAGGAATCGATGACTGCTTCCGCCCCGAGACGCCCTGTTTCGGCGAGGTGCTCGCTGTGAGTTCCCAGCCCGAGGAAGTACAGTCCAGCAGCGCCTCCCAAAGTGGCGTAGGGCGAACCGAAGCCCGAGACAATGTTACTAGCGTCTATCCTACTCTTGACGATCCCAAGATTCTGCTGTGCTTGTGCATCGTAATGGAGCGCAACTCCCGTGCCAGCGGCAAACGGCACCAACCAGATGGCATCTCTGGGAGCAATACGCAATGGACTCGTCCAGATGCCAGCCTGATCGTGGCCAATGTCTTTGAGGCATTGCCCGAGATGCGCAACGCCACAGATTGCGGAGTGCTTGGATGGCTGTTGTTGTGCTTCCGAGGCCTGATCCGATGATGAGGACACACCGGAAACGGATTGCGCTCCCTGTTCTTGTTCACCGGATGAGTCTGTCGTCTGAGCGAAGGCGGGTGCCGAGCTACAAATCAAGGCGATACAGGCTAACAGCGACGCAGGAAAATACAGAAACGCGTTTCTGATTCGAGGCGACATGATCTTCGGAATTCCTTTCAAAGTCATATTGGTTCTCACCGGCAATCTTCTTACCGGGCATTTCTCGAGATTCGAAGTCCAAAGAGAACTGGATTATGCGGAGCTCCATTCAGGTTGCCTGAAATCCGGGCACGGGCACCAATCCTGAGCCCAACACCGGATTGATCTGGAGACGTTCGCGCTGTTGAACAGTGTGAAGGACTCCGCTGGGAGACGTTTCACCTCGCTGACTAGCGGACCTGCTCGTCTTACTCTGCGTTTAGCGTTCATCGCTTCACATCCTTGGGTGGTCCGATTAGAGCCGGTAACTCGGGGGTGATGGTAAACATCACGTCGGGACCAAGAGGACGTTGGACGGAGTCTTGCAGTTCGCCAAGCGCCCTCTGAGCGCGGAGCAATGCGTCAAGCTGCGCTCGCGCTAAAACCCAACTTTGGATTTCCACATTGTCGAGACTCAGCCGGTTGTCGGCGCCTGCGCGGATTGTCTGCTGCATGATTTGCAGTTGAGACTCTTGAAGTTTGCGCAAGGATTCGGCCTCAGCCAGTTCCTTCAGCGCTGCTGTGTAAACAGCGAGCGCCCGCTCACTTTTTGCGATGACTTGCGCCTGTCGTTCGAGGAACGCGGCTGCGGCTTCCTTGCGGCGAGCCTCAGCCTCAGCGATGGGCCCCTGGTTTCGATTGAACAGAGGGACCGTGGTAGAGAGGCCGACGGTAAAGAAGCTATGTGTTTCCTCATATGTATAACCCGGCCCAATATTTATGTCGGGATACTGTTTGGCGATCTCTAGCTGTAAGGCAGCTTCGGCGGCCGCGTACTGCGCAAGAGAACGTCGAACATCCAGGCGATTTAGTACTGCGTCTCGCTGGACTTGTTCTGCCGAAAGGGATTCTGCGCTCGGTGGCGCGTCGAGCTTAGGCCACGAGAAATCCACGGACTGTAGTGCTGCCACTGGAAGGCCAACGGCGGCCGATAGAGCTGCTTTGGTCTCCGAAACTTGGCCCTCAGCCGCAAGGATAGCCACGTGTGTCTTGGAGAGCTCGATTCGTGCCAAGTCGACGCTTTGTCTCGGTATCTCCCCGGCAGAAAATATTTGCTCCAGAATATCTACTTGGTCCTCGCGGACCTTTTCTTCAGAACGAAACGATTCCAGAGTTCGAGAGGCGAGAAGGTAATTCAGCAGTGCGATGCGAACTCCGCCGTGGATCGTCCAGGCTGAATCCGCAAGATCGAATCGAGCGGCTTGATCCAGGCTATGCGCGACTTGGATGCGATGCACACGCTTGCCCGCGGTCTCTATCGGAAAGGAAAAATCCAACGTCAACAAATATGGACTAGGGATGCCTGGTGCAATACTCAGAGACGGATTGGGCCGAGCCCCCGCCGTAACGAGAGATGCTTCTGTTGCCGCAACACGCGCCCGAGCCGACTCGAGTGCGGGACTGAAATACAAAGCGGCAAGCGACAGTGTTTGTAAATCCCAAGTCTTGGGCGGCCACGAGGAGAGCGGGTGACCCAGGTTCTGTTCCTCGAAGGACCGGAGCCCGGGATCGGCAAGATTCCGCGATGCAAATGCTGAGGCTGTAGCGCTAGCGACGATAGGAGCCGGCCGGTATCGTTGTACGGCACAGCCTGCCAACAAGAAAACACCGAAGAGAGGAGCGATTCTTTTTCGTATCGCATTCATAGAGCATTTCTCCACACAAAGAGAAGCAGAAATCCAGCCATCAGAAAATCAGTCACGCCGGAGATCTAGCGTCCGGCAAAGACCACCCCAGGCTCCAGCTTCAACACCGGACGTGCGCTGACCGCTGCGGCCACGATGCTCACCAGCATGACCATCACAATCGCTATGACTGGAGTGAACCACATCATGCGGAACGGATAGTCCGCCTGCGTCGCCGCAGTCTGGCCTATGATTCCGCACAAGCCGAGACCTAGGCCCGTACCGATGAGCGCGCACAATCCTGCCTGCACAAAGATCATCGACAGCAGCAGTTTAGAGGTCGCGCCCATCGTCTTAAGCACCGCGTACTGTTTCAGGCTCTCCGTTGTAAACATGTAGAGCATCACGCCTGTTACCCCGAAACCCACGGACATGGCCATCGAAAGCATCGCGGCGATATCGCCTACGTCTTCCGAGTTGATCAGGAACCAGCGAACCGTATCGGCCTTGAAGTCGTCCGATGAACGCGCCTTCAGGTTCGTGCGTGCATGGATTCGGGAGGCTAGTTCACGCGGAGACACACCTGGCGCGGCCCTTGCAAGCACGAACGTCAGCCGGTGCCTTTCGGGCAACAGAATCCGCGCAGCATTGGAAAACGTGGTGTATAGCAGCGGCCGCGGTGGATATCGCGGCAGCGCCTGCGACCTTCCGTGAACCACTACGCGGTGATCATTGACCATTAATTCGTCGCCCGCGGCCAGTTCACGCGTTGGCGCGGCCAGGTGTGGCTCTCCATACGGCCATTGATCAGCCTTCAGCAGGGGTGTTTCGAGCTTGCCAACGGTTCCGCCCGGATCGACAATTGCCGCATCAGCGCCGCGTAGGACAGCGGGTGATACGCCATCCTTCAACGCAGGCAAGCCGGCCAGCGTGGCGTCCTCTACGGATATTACTTGGAACGGCTGAAAGCTCCCGTTTGGAAAGCGCGCTTCCGCGGCGCCCAAGCCCAGTGGCACTGCCGACTGTACGCCCTCAATACTACGGACGCGGTCCAGTGCCAAATCTGGCAGATTCGTAGTCTGTTCAACCGACTCAACCGCAGGGTCCATGACCCACACGTCCGCCGACGGGTTCTCGGCGATCAGGGCAAATCCCCGCGTCATGAAGCCGCAAAAATACGAAGCGGCGAACGTCACTAGGAATGACGTAAAGGTGATACCAAAGAGCAGTCCAGCGTACTTGGTGCGGTCGCCGATGAGCATCTTCAAGGCCAGCCGGAACATCAGGATTTCCTCCTGCCGGGCTTGCTTGGTTTGAGACTCCGAGTTGCGTCATCGCCGCATGTTCCAGATGCACCTTGCGTATCCGGTTTCTTGACAGTGTCGGGAGACACTTCGATGAACACGTCCATCTGCTGACCCACATAGACTGGTAAGGAGCCCCGGTCGAAACTGTAAATGACCTGCAGCACCCGAGTATCAACCCGTTGCGTGCTATCCCCGGTCAGCGACACTCGCGGGACCACAGCCGGCTCAGTGTGCTCGAACTTCACTGACGTTTTCAGATCTGGGTTGCCGCGGACCGACGCTATCGCTGATGCACATGGGTGGAACCTCCAAGCATCGTTCTCATCGACGTCCACTCGTACGTGCAGCCGGTCGTCATTGCCAAGTACCATTAACGGCGTGCTCAATGGGCCGGTTTGTGCGTACTCGCCCAAGCGTGTCTTCATCTGCAGAATGCGCCCAGGCAACCGGGCACGAACCGTGCGCCGCTCGATCTCGGTCTTGATCTGTTCGACCTGAGCCTCAGCGGATGTGAGGATCGCTTGATCAACCGCCACATCGAAGCGTCGGTTGTCCACCTCCTCGACGCTGATCGAAACTCCTGGGACCATGCTCTCGCCGACCCTGAGTCGGTTCTTTACTTTTGCCAGGTTGGTTTGGGCCTCTTTGACCTTGGCGAGCGCAGGCTGGACCTGGGCTTGGAGATCACTACTATCAACTTTGAAGAGGGGATCTCCCGTGCTCACTCGGTCTCCCCATTTCACGAATACCGCTGTCACGATTCCTGAAACTGGCGTGCCAATGGCAATGTTTTCCGTGCTGGCCTCCACGATGCCTGGACCGAAGATGTACGAAGTAAATGGCGCCCTCGCTGACTGGACCTCTGGCTGGGCAACTGGCCGGGTTCGGTTGCCCTGCATGACCATAAACACCGCGACGCCAACACCGATAATGGCCAGAACGGGAAGAATGTATTTGCGAATCATGGCAGCCGCTCCTTATTTTTCTGGTCGATGACCTCGATGATTTTGCCGTCGTCCATGTGTGCGATGCGATCGGCAAACTCAAAAATGCGTGGATCGTGGGTGACCACAATCAGTGCACGATCGGGACTCTTCGCTATGCCTCGCAGAACATTCATTACGCTCCGCCCGGTCTCATGATCCAGGCTGCTGGTCGGTTCGTCGCATACAATTAGCTTTGGGTCGTGTACCAACGCACGCGCAATGGCCACGCGTTGCTGCTGGCCGCCGCTGAGCTGTGTTGGTAGCGCACTCAAGCGCGTGCCTAGATCTACTTCCGCAAGGATTTCGCTTGCTCGAGTTTCCGCGTTCTTCCGGGATACGCCGTTGATCAGGAGCGGCACGGAAACATTCTCGACCGCGTTGAGCGCCGGCAGCAGATTGAAAAGCTGAAATACAAAGCCGATGGACACACCTCGAAAGCGAGTACGTTCGTTCTGATCCATGCTTGTCAAGTCCTGACCCAGCACCTCGCAATTGCCGGAATCCTGTTTGAGAATTGCGGCAATGACGGAGATTAAGGTGGTCTTCCCGCACCCTGACGGGCCGACCAGCATGAGTAACTCCCCTCGGCACACGTCAAGATCGATGCCGCGCAGCGCCATCACTCTTGCATCGCCTGTTCCGTATGTTTTCGTCACGCCTCGGCAATGGACCGCAGTGCTCGCGTTTGGCCCTGCTGCATCGATGGTATATTCCATTGTTTGTTCCTTATCTCTTTTAGAAGAACGAATGCATTTGAGCGAAGCGCGGCTGCCAGTTGCAGTCCGGAACGGTCGCTTCGGTTGAGTATGTGGTGTTCTTATTCAGAGCATCGCGCTCAACGGCTTCAACAAGAACATCCAAAGACGAGAGGAGATTCGCGCCTGAGATCTACCATAAGGCCTTGTTCGCCTTGAAATGGAAACCACAACCAAAGAAGGGCAAGCTCGGGTCGGACAGATTTTGAGCGCGTTGCTAGATGCGAAGGCTAAGCGGGGGACTTCCTGAGGCGGAAACCAATGGGACGGGATGAATCAAGAAAAGTAGCGAGCCCTGGATGCCTAGCGAGTTAGAACCAACACTGATAAATGACAATCCGGGACTGAGTGCGACGATCAATCGCACAAGGGTGTAAACCACACCTACACACAATGCAAGAAGGACCAGAGTGTACTCGGTGTCATTTCCGGTCTGCAGCGTGTGATCCCAGCGGTCAAACATCTCTACCAGGGGACAAACGAGGCAAACGACCAGAATGAGCACAATTCCCACGTGCATGAGTCTTGAGCGCATCAGAGGAATTGTATCACCACGCGGTGCCACGCGTTGAGGATCGAACCAAGAACTCGTGAATCCCTAACACAGACCACTTGGCCGAGCCGCCGTTCCAGCCTCCTGCGTCGGAGAACTCTGCGGGTTCGGAACTTGATACGGTGTTGTTCCGGCCAAGCTGGCTGCACACTCTGAAAGAACCTGCGGAATTGCTGGAAGCGTGGACGGCAGAGCGGGAATCGACTGATCAGGTTTTCTGAAGTTAAAAGCGCTCGTGAGATCGCCAACCGTGGCACGACGCCATGCGCTCAGGTTGGGCACTTCGGCGCCAAAACGTGTCTCGAGGAATCGCAGCACTGAGGTGTGATCGAAGAGAGCCGACGATACAAACCCACCCCGGCTAAACGGAGAGATCACAAGCATCGGCACACGAAAACCCAAGCCGATGGGCCCGAGAATGGGAGGATTGCCAACCACCGTGGGGTCCGGCACTGCGGGCGCAGTGACGTATTCGCCGGGCGTGCCTGGGGGCGCTGTCACCGGCGCAACGTGGTCAAAGAAGC
>WNFC01013071.1_pt1 | contig 13202 bp, 10 predicted proteins | sample 5400541 | NCBI WGS metagenome assembly WNFC01 (sample SAMN13153342, study PRJNA577476) | soil metagenome | isolation source: 120 cm saprolite under Douglas fir tree site 2 hole 2 replicate 1 | place: USA:California | collected 2015-04-18
ATGGGGAATGATAAAGTTCACGTCCGGATATTCCCCGGCGAGCAATTCGCACGTCGATACCGCGCCCATCACATCGTACAAGACGGGCAACGAAAACGCTCGCGCCGCCTCGCAAATCTCGCGGCTGATGGGGGCATCGTGGCGATGCAGTTTGATGCCGACAAAGCCGAATTCCTCGACGGCCTGGCGGACTAATTTTTGCACTCGCCCGCGGTCGTGAAAAGCATTGACGAAGGCAAAGCCAAAGAAACGGTCCGGGCGACTTGCGACGATGCGCGCCACGTCGCGGTTGGCAACCGCATAATCGGAATGAAACGCGGCAAAGAGAACTGTCCGGGATATCCCAGCCTCCGCGGCGCGAATGAGATATTTGTCCAGTGGCGCCGCGGTATCCCACGGCCCCGTCAGCCCATCGCCTTTACCCGCATGGCAGTGGCTGTCGATGATCATGGAGTTGGCTCCTCATGCACGGGCGATATCGTCCATTCTCAATGATCGAACCGGTGGAGATTATGCTGACGCATAAGCGCAATGAGCTGCTCCGCGTAGTCGGGGGCGGTGGCATATCCGGCCTTGTGGATTTCGCGGGCAAACGCCTCCGGATTGTTCTTGAATTGAAGAGCGCGCGCATAGCGGCGATTGCGAAGGAAAAACCTCGCATGATCGGTGATGCTCTGTTCGAAGCTGTCGTACTTTGCGAAATCGGCATCGACGGTGACCCACTTGCCGCCAATGTATTCCCGTGTCGGCGCCCGGACGGAGCCCGCAGGCCCGCGGCCTTTGATGCCGAACAAGTTCTTGGCTTCGCCGATTGTGTGCTTTCCCCACCCCGTCTCAAGAATTGCCTGAGCTACTGACACCGATGCAGGCACCCCTGTCGCCGCCATTGCGCGCCGTGCATTTTCGCCGACGAACTCGATGAACTGCTTCCTCGTCAAACGCCGGACATCGACCGGCGCGGCGGGAGTCGGCGGGGGTTGGACCGAGGCACCCGATCGCGCGGCTAGGAACGGCGCTCCTTGAATGCGCTCCGTCCAATACGTGACTGGCACGTAGTTATGCCGCTTATCTCGCGACGGTTCGACGATCGCGTTTGGAACGTGTTTGTTGCGCAGACTTTCGGCGTAACGGGCGGTCGGCGATCCGGCGATATAATAGATGTAAACTCTTGCGTCTGGATGCGCCCGCGCCCATCCGGCCCAAAAGTCATCGTCGCCTTGATTGTACGTGCAATCGAATCCCCAGCACTCGCGCAAGAGCCCGAGCGCCCGGTCGCTGCCTCCCGCGAGCTGGCGCATAGGCCAGCCCCCGCCACTGTGGCAAGCGAGAATGAGGCTGCCAAGCGCCGGCGTGGCGGCTGCCGGACGGAAGCGGCCATAGGCAGCCAAGGCCGACAGGACTTGCGAGAGGTAGCCGTCCAGTCCTCCAGTCGCGAGGAGACGCTTGGCTTCCGAATGAGAGCCCAATGTCGGAGTGACAAGAATGACATTGCGCCCGCTGGCATTCGCGCCTTCGCGCAGAGCTGCGTACGGGAAGCGCTGGCTGTTCCAATATTGATCGACCGCCTGTCGCTTGATGGCCTCGGCCTTGAAGCCATGCAAATAGAGGATCACATCTACGGCCGCGCCCGGCCGGTAGCCGTCCGGGATGAAAATCCCGGTTACCGGGGGTGCGGTAATTCCGAACTTGTCGACGATCTTCAGGTCGATTTCAACGTAAAGCGTGGTCCCTGGCGGATCTGACTCCTGTCGCAACAGGCGCGGCGCCGTTACTGCCGCCGGCTGCGCCGGCGTCGGCAGCGGACCGACTGGGTCAGACGGCTGCTGGCCGTCGATCCGGATTACAGCGAAATAATCCGGCGCCGCGATGCGACCATGGGGGTCGGTCGGCAGGATTTTCTGCGCCACCGAATCGTTGACATTGCCGCCGACGGTCACGATGCTCCGCGGCCGGACCTCCGTGACGATGTCGCAATGGGTCTTCATCGGCGGCCTGACATTGTCGTAGGTGGCGCCACTGCCCGCCCGGCTCTTGCATACGAGGTCGCCCGCGCGCGGTGCGACCTCAGCGATGCGATAGGCCTTGAAGGGGTTGCTGTTGTTGGCTAGCCGATTGTCGATCGCGGCGCGCGCGTAGGCGGCGTGATAGCCGCCATATTTGAAGGCGCTGCCGGCGCCAGCGGTCTTCATGAGCCAGGAAATAAATGCCGCGCTCCACGGGTTGGCGTTTTGAAAAGCGGGATCGCCGAGCTGGTCTTGGCTGAAGCTCGCTCCCGTGCCCGTCTTCCAGTAATCTTGCAGCGTGTTGCGAAGCCTGGGATCGGTTTCCTTGATCTTGCCGTTGCCCCAGCGGGCCAACTCCTGTTTGGCGATCTCCACGGCCTTCTTGCGGAACGCCTCGGCATCGAAAGCTGCCGGGGTCGGCGGAGGCGGCGAGGCGGGGCGCGTGGGACGCTGCCGAGTCCGCGGCCGAGCGACAGCCGTTGGGCCGATTTCCCATTCGGGCTGCGGCCAACGTTCGGCCCCTGACGCGGCGGATGCGGCGCCGGAATAAGGCGAGCGGGCGCTCGAAGCTGCCTGTCGAAATCTGCTTTGCTGGCCCGACGTGCCTCTCGTGAACCATTGCGTCAGCAAAGCGCCATTCATTTCGGATTCGGCTTCGAAAGGTTCGGGGTTGAAACTCAGGAGTCGTGTCATCGCGGTTCTCCAAATTACCGAGTGGCGGCGGCACGGCGAAGGTCGCGGAGCTTCCCCGCCAACGCGATTTTCTTGTCGACATTGTCGGGATCGAAACGAAAAGCTCCGACGTTCTTGCCCCTCAAGAACTCCCAGCGTTGACTCTCCGGCAGTGCCAGGAGCTCGTTTTTGTATTTGCGCAGGAAGGCGCGAGCCGCCCCCGCCCCGGCGGCAAACGAATAAAGCACCGCCATGCGCAGGAACCATTCGGATTGCGTCGACGGAAACAACGCCGCGAACTCCGGGCGTATCCTTGCCGCCGTGCTGGTGAGGTCCCATAACCCGACGCGAACCTGCATCGTGGGGTCTTTCCAGTTGCTCTCCGTCGGGTAGGCACCAGCAAGGCGACGCCAACCTTTGCCGAACTGGCTGTTCTCGACGTTACGGCCGGGCGGGCGGTACCTGCATGTCTTGACGCCGGCCTCATTGGTGCAGCCATGGTCGCCGGCCGGTGTCTGAAACACACCGAGCTCGTAGAACGACGGGATATATTTCTTGTGCTTTTCGCTCCATTTGCCGGCGGTGGCGTCGTCAAAGAGATTGCCTGCCTCGAAATGAATGAAGGCCAGAAGCACCTCTACGGGAATTCCGCCCGCCTCCGCCTGATGGCGCGCAAGCAGCTCCTCGATGGTCGTGTTGCCGAGACGCGGAACCTTTTTTGCCGCCATTTTGAGCGTCGCCGCAACTTCACGGTCGCTGATCCTGACGCCGGCGGCAGACGGCGCCCGCCCGCGGGTGAACGCAGGCATGACGATGTCGCGAAGGATCGCCTTCCACTCGGCGGCCAGCCGGTGGTCGCCGGCGCCGAGCTTTTGCCCTGCGCGCTCGGGGTGCCTTCGAAAGAAAACCATGTCGGCGAGCGCGTTCGGGTCGCGTTCCCCCGCCGCGACGCGATCGTTGACCGCTGCGCGTTCGGCAATCGGTCGCGTATCGTCGGGCTTTGATTTGGCATCGCCGCGTTCGTATTCAAATTCTCCAGCTGGCGATGCGGAGGGCGGTTCAGGCGCGGCGGCTGGGTCGGCCGCAGGCGCACCAGCCGGCCCGAGCGGCTCCGGCGCGCCGGGGCCAGTTGAGTTGGCCGCGCCCTCGCGAGGCGATCCTCCGCCTCTGGCGGCAATCAGCGCACGTTCCGTGTCAGGGCCGACAACGCCATCGGCGGGAAGCCCTTGACGCTGCTGAAAGCTGCGAATGGCGCTGCGGGTGGCCGAATCTGCGATCCCGTGCAGCTGCAGCCGCAAGCCAAGCACGTCATTGAGCGCACTTTGCACCCAGCGCATATACTCCGAACCGGCCGGCTGAGGTTCGGCCGGGAACGGCTGTGCAGCAACGCCATAAGGCTCAAGGACTGCGCCCCACGGCCATTGAGTTTTCGACCGGCGCGGCACGCCCCACGGAGCGCGCGCAGAAGCTCCGCGGGTGCGAAGCTGCCGGCCGAATTCTTCTTCCATCTCGACGTCGGTCGGCGCCGAGGAGGTTTGAAATCCCTCATAAGCTTCAAAGGGCATGACCTCGAAATTGAGTTCGCCGTTCATGGTTAACCTCCGGCTTGTCGTGTGTGGATCAGGCAAAGGTGTCAGAACGCTCTCTCCGAAGCGCGTGGTTTCGTCTTTCGTGCTGATGGCGCACGAGGACCAACGCGTGCTGCAATGCGTCCATGCAGCGGTCGATGTCGGACCGGGTGTGCAATACGGTAATCAGGAAGGTGAGGGCGCCGTCGGACATGTCCTTCGCCGAGCGCAACACGGCCTTGACGCCACAATCCAACAGCTGACGATAGAGGCGCTGCGGATCGATGTCCGGGATGGCCCTCAATGTCTGGACAGGAAACAAGCCGCCCAATGCCGACAGGCCGATCTGATGCAATTTCTCCCTGAAGAACCGCACGATTTTCATAAGGCGAGCGCGCAAGAGATTGCCTCTCTTCTCATTGAGGGCGAGTGCCTGCTCGGCAGCGCTGATTGCCGCCAGAGAGGGCGGGCTGCTGTGGACCCTGGTCGCGCTCAGATCTTCGAATCTTGCGATCAGCCTCGCGTCGCCGGCGATGACGGCCAAAGGTGCGCCGAACCCCTTCGCCAGAGAGCTTCCGACGATTAACCCCGGCCCTTGGACCCCATACCAGGCAGGCGTCCCGGCGCCACCGCGGCCGTAGCGGGCGTCGCGCGCGGGGGCCTCTCCCAGGATTCCCAAGGCTTGCGTATCATCGACGACGACATATCCGTCCCACTGCCGGACCAGCCTCAGATAGTCCGGCAGAGGCGCCGTCCGGCCGGTCTGGGGGCAGACTCCATCCGTCACGAGGACCGGACGATACCCGCCGTGCCGTTCCTGATGCAGAAGATATCCCAGCGCAGCTGCGTCATGCGCCGGGAATGTCGTCGTCCGGACCCCTTTCGCGGCCACCCGCTCGATGCCCCAACGCGCGATCGGATAGCCCGACGCGTCGGCATAAATGGCGATGCCGTCTCGCGCCAGGAGGTCGAACAGATCCCAGTAGAGGTGAAGCGTCGACGGTGCGAGTGCAGCGCGCTCGCACCGCATCAGCTGCGCCAGAGCCGCTGCGACGCGCTCGGCTTCCGGCGTCCGTTCGAGCGCCGCCGGCCGACCCGTCGTGAGCTGCGCCCACGGCCGCAGCGTGCCGTGGGCGTGACGAAAGCCCAGATAGAGCGCCGATGTGAAGTCGAGCGACATCGGGGCCGCCTCGCCTTACGGTTCCTCGCGATAAACCGGCAATCTGGAGCGGCCAGGCCCCGGCAACGCGGCTTGGCCCGACGCTCTCGCGGCAAGGAGGTCAGGCCCGTTCACCGAACGCGCCGCCCCCGAACTCTGCTCCATCAGCCTGCGCTGGATTAGCACCGAAGGCTGCAGGTACCGAGCGGCCGCATCGCGGGTGTCGATGATGTCGGCTGCCAGATCCACGCCGGTGACCGTCCGGTAGCCATGGATGTAACGCTGGATTTCGGGCTTGTTGGAGCGCGCCCAGGTCTTTGCCTGATCCTCGATGTTCTCGATGTCGGACCAGTCGCCGTAGCGGATCGAGAGTAGGATCCGCTCGCCGGTTACCGCGAGCTCGTAGAAATGCGTCACGGTGGTATCGGTCCAGCCCTGAAGTTTCTTCATGCTGTCGACCGCGCCCATCCATTCTTCCTGGTACGGCACCATGTAGCGACCACGCAGAAATTCTCTCATTTCGGGCCGCGCCAGCATCCACTGTATGGTCATCATCTCGGCGCGGGCGGTCCAGGTCAGATCGCCGAACTGGTTGTGGGCGCCTTCCGCCAAAATGAGGTGGACCTCCTTGAGCGCGTTCAGCAACGGAAACCCATCGGCAATCACGGTGGTGTCGGAATCCTGCTTAAAGAAGCGGGCCGCGGCCGACAGCAAGTTGTGGAACGCCTCGATGAACTTCGACCGGGTGTCGGCTGGATTGAGATCCCGAACCGCCTTGCCGACGAGCGAAAGGCCGTAATGATGCAGGTACTCATGGGCCCGTCGCGGCACCGTCAGCCGATTGTGCTCGTCCTGGATGAAGCCCCAGATCAGGTTGTTGAGCGGCCGCAGGGGATCGAACTCGAGCTCCCCTAACGGGTCGTTCGGCGAGCCGCGCCGGTTCTGGAAGCGCAGGGCGATCGCATTCATGGTTTGAACGAGCATGCCTTCTTCAAGCCAATAGGACCAGATCAGCTCGATGAGGCTCGGCGAGGTCAGACGATGCTGCAACACCCCGATGCAATAGGGCAGGACTTCCTTCGGGTCCTCATCGTCGTCGAGGGTGATCAAATTCGTCAGGATGCGGTCGAGATACGGCAGGTGGTCAGCGGGGCCAAGATAGGTCCCTAGCTCTCTTTTCAGTTCACCCAATTCCAGGGAGAAATCGTCGATCCGGATGCGCTCCTTTTTGAGGTCGAAAATCTTTGGCGTTCCAGGCGGATCCCTGATGACGACGCCGCTTTCGAGAGTCAGAAACACCTGCGTCGCGAGCTTCAAGATGCTGTAGGCATAAGGCCCATAAATGCTAAGCTGCCTCTTGTCTGTTGCTGTTGGATCGGCGGTGTCGGGCCGATCTAAGCAGCGGTTGAGGGTCGAAGTGAACGTGCCGCCGTTTGTGAGGAACTTGTTGATATCGATCGAGTCACGACAAAAGACACAATTGATGAATTTCTCATAGCGCTCGAATCCGATTGCCGCCGTGCGGTTACGGATGGCCGTCCACAGCGCTCGATCGTCCGTGGGACCTACGAACGTGCGTCGTAGAGTTACTTTCGATTCGGTCTCGATCAGGTGCGTGATGACGCTGACTGGCACGCTCCCCGGCACAGGGGTCGTAGGATGCTCGACAGGAGGCGGCTTACCATCCCAAAAGTCAGGATTGGGCGTGAGTGCAACGGCGATGTCATACTCCCCGTCGGGAATGTCCGGGACATGGAGATAAAACTGTGCTTGGCCGTTTACAACCTTTGGTTTTTTGGCAGCGCGGCCTAGTTGATGGTTCAGTCTGGTATTGCTGCTGCTAAAGCTGTATCCAAAACCGTATTCGTAAATCTTTTCCTGATCAGGGACACCAAGTACATCAAAATCGCTCTTGTGCAGAGTAATTGCCAACGTCAGTTTATCAGCCTTACGGACCTGGTCGGGGTCAGCCGAAACAGAGCATTGCCATTGATTGTCGAAACTTGCCATTGTCGTATCTCCTTATGTTGCGATGTTCACCTAGCTTGCCAACGCCCGCACTTCCGACCTCGGTATCGCGGCGCAGTACGCCGAACTATCCAGCGTGCTGCGCATCGCCCAGAAGGTGAGCAGCTTTGCGAGCAGGTCGCTCTCGTCTTCGGGGCTCAGACCGCCGTCTGCTCGCGCCTGGCCGAGCACGGCGAAGACCAGCGAAGGCGGTGCGCGATACATTTTGCTCGGCGCCATGCTCCAGGCGCCGAACAGCGCCGTTAACCTGGCGGGAGTCCGCTCTTCGATTTTCATCGCCTCGCGAAGCGAACGCCCGCCCAGCGCGCTCGGGCGATGATCGGCCAGGACCGCGACGAATTCCGGAAGGCTTGCCTCCAGGCCGGCGAGCAGGTCGCGGCGCTCGGCCTCGAGATCGCCGATCGGGTAGTAGGACTCCCACAGCCTCGCCACGCGTTGCCACTGCGGATGCGGATAAAGGCCATCCCCGATGGCACAGCTGAGCTTTACGCGAATCCAGGGCGCCGGATGCGGGTCGTCGACATTGATCCGGAAGACAAAGGGCCGCGGCAGGCTGACAACGCCGATGAGCCCCAAAGTGGATACCACGCCCACCCGCGCAATCGACCAGAAATCGGAAACGATTTCGGAGATCCAGCGCTCCCACAGGCGCCACGCTGAAGGCTCGCGAACATTTTGCTGTTTGGCGCGCAGAGCCAGCCGGAGCGAGGGAACCAACCCAAGCAGAGCCGCACCTTGGTGGCCAACTTCGTGGATCAGCGATGACGCGATGCCGCTGCCGATCATGCGCTCGCGCGGAATGCGGATCACGGCGACAGGGTTCTCGCCGCCGCCAGGCAGGCGGGTCCGTGCGCGCCGTATTGCGCCGCCGATGCCGCGGTCGAGATAGCAGATCACCGGCGGCGCTTCGTAGTAATCCGGCAGAGCCAAAGCGTCCGCCGCGACGACATCGAGACCGGAAAGCCAGACGCCTTGCTCATTCTCGCTGCGCTGGCTGATGACTTGGTAGAACAGTTCGAGCTGCGAAAGAACGGCGTTGAACCGCAGCTTGAGGAAGACGAACCGGCGCTGAACGTCCTGCGGCGAGGCCTGCCGGCCTTCGTCATGGAGCCAGCTCAGGAACTCCCGAATGCGATTCTTCAGCTCGTGCCGACCTTCGGCAAGAAAGCGTTCGATGGCAATCTGGGCGGCGGGCAGAAGACTCGCAGCTAAGGTCATCGGCTGGGAGAGCACAAACGGCTTGACACGCGCGAGCCTCGCGAGCAATGCGCGAGCTTCCTGGTCCAGCATCCAGTGGGCATATGAGCTGGCGTTCATGACCGTTCAGATCCCGTACAGAATGATCCTGTTGCCGCGGCGTACCCAGCGGCCGCTGTGACCGGCCGGAAGGGAAACGGGAGAGTCTGTTTGAGGCTCCATTGCCGCTTGGGGCGGCAGCAGCAGTCCCGGCGCAAACGATTTCGCCGCCGTCACTGCCGCCGCATTAGCGGCTTTTCTCGGATCTGGGCTGGACGGAGCCAGCGCAAGATTTTTGACGGCGTCGGCCGCAAAGCTGACGTAACGCTTCGCAATTTCGAACTCCCGGTCCTCGTTGCTCAGCCCTTCAAGCTCCAAGCCGAAGGCCCTGCCGGCGGCGGACGCCACGTCACCGCCGAGTTTTGCTCCTGTCGCTCCTCCAAAGTAGCCGCCGACCGCTGAACCAATTCCGGGCAAGACCTGCTTTGCGGCGCCTTTCAGGATGCCGCCGATCGCCTGTCCTTCGGGCGACCTGACGAACTTGCCGATCGCTTTGCCGGCTCGACCGATCAGATCTCCGAGGAAGCGGTCGAGTTCAGCCTCGCTGGTGATTTCGAGCAACTCGCTTGCAAGCTCCAACAGCTCGGTCTCGCCAAACACTTCGCCGGTTTCGCCGTAAGTTGTTCCTGTCTGAGAAAACTCGAATTGTCCTGCTTCGAATGGACCGGCCTCAAACATTCCGGTCTCGGACTGGGTCTCCAAACGAATACGATCGATGTCGTGCATGGGGTTCTCCTGTTGCGTCCTGCTCAACGGTGTGCCGGATTTCCGGCAGGCTGACGTGCTCCGCCTCTAGCAGTTGACGATGATGCTGCTGCCGCTGCGGAACCAGCCGCCGCTGCGGCCGACCTTCTTGCATTGGCAGGAACCGGGTGGCTGCTCGCAAATGCTGCAGGTGCGCATTCCCGGAGCCGTGGTTTTCGTTTGAGATCTTTGCTTCGCCACGCGACCGGATGCGTCAGCGGCGGTCATCGTCGCCGCTACGGGAGCGCGTGCAGTGAAACTCGCAGTCTTTCCGGCGGGGCCGTCCTTGCGGATGAGCCTTTCATTTGCCGAATCCGCCAGGCTTCTCTGCGCCGCCGCGACGGGATTGACTCCGGATGGTGCCGCTGCCGCGGCAGTTGCGGCCGTCCCGGCCACTCGCACGAATTGCCGGTGCTTCTCGAACAATTGCCGGCACTTCTCCAAATCGCGGTCGGCGCCGGTCGGTGCAGCGACTTCCGCCTCCAGTACCCGGCTCACAAGAGAGCCCAGATTTTCCGCGATTGCATCGTTCGCCGGCCCGAACGACGTTGCTGCGGCGGTCGCTACGGAAGGCAGCGCCTTGCTAGCGACCGTCTTGAGGAGCCCTCGAAGGGGCCCAGTGACTTTCGAGCCGACGGGCGCGATGCCGCCTCCCCATACTTTTTTGAAAAGGTTGCCGAGAAACCGGTCAAACTGGGTTTCGCTGGTGACCTGTAGCAGTTCCAGGGCCAACTCCGCTTCGTCAGCGTCGCTGAAGGGGCCTCGAAACCTGGAACCCGCAAACGATTTGTCGCGCCGCGCACCGGAAAATCCAAATGTGTCCGGCCGCACGTCCAGCCTTGGATTGAAGACAGGCATCGCGCCCTCCGCTCGGCTTCACAGCGCCTACGCGCAGTTGACGATGATGACGTTTCTGCCGTGACGTACCCATCGGCCGGTGTGGCCGGATCTGCCGGCGGGCCCGGCAACGCCTCCGCCGCTGAGCCCTGGGGCATGCTTTTGGACGGCGGCCTCCACGGCCGCTTTTGCGGCCGCTACCGGATTGACGCCGGGGGGCGCCGACACCGCCGACTTGACCGTATCGGCCGCCATTTTCACGAAGTTCTTGGCGCCTTCGAATTCGCGGTCCTCTTGGCTCATCTCGGCTTCGAGGCCGAACGCGCTGCCCGCGGCCGAAGCGAGCCCACTGCCGATCTTGGCGCCGAGCGGTCCGCCGACCAGGCCGCCGAGCGCTCCGCCGGCGAGCGGAAGGGCTGACTTTGCGGCGCTTTTCAACCATCCGCCGACTGCCTGCCCGATCGGAGAGCGCACGACTTTGCCGAGAGCGCGTCCCGCTTTGCTGATCAGGTCGCCCAGAAATCGGTCGAGCTCGGCTTCGGTGGCGATTTCCGTCAGCTGCCCGGCTAGCTCCATGACTTCAGCTTCGCTGAAGACCTCGGATTCGTACTCGGCTTCCCCGCCCCATCCGGTTTCGTAGGATGGCATTTCCGGGTTGTACTCAAATCTCTCCATAGTGCTCATAATGGTGGTCTCCCTGTGTGAAAAAGGACCCTTTCGATAAGGGATGCACCTCGTCGACGCAGAACAACCTTTCAACTATCGTGCCAAACTCGTCGTCTTGTTTTTTAAATGATTTATATTCGAAGCTGCCGAAGCTGATTTCGCGTTACCGATACTTTATGCGCATTTGGCGAAAGCCTTTTCGCTCCCGCAAGCACGCCCGTGCGTGCGAGCTCACCCGAATTGAAGGCGCAGAGCAAAGGCGCTTGAGGCGGACAAGCTCGCCGGTAAACAGAGCAGGCGCTCATACCCGACCGGAAATCCGGTCTCGGTAATTGTGCAGCTCCCACCTTCATACCGGCGTAACCCACGAGATGGGGCCCACGGTGAAGCCGGCTTCGCTATCTTGCCCCATCCATGAAGCGCGCTTCGGCCAAGCGGCTTTCGGCGGCTTTGATACGCCGTCAAAGCTTGGCACACGGGTTGCTTCAGCTCTCGGAGTGTTGATGCACTTTGTTTAACCCACTCACCTCGATTCGCGGGAGAAGCCATCGTGGCAAACAATGACAGCATCGCCGGCAGGATCAGGTTCACACCCATGTTGCCAGCTGAGGCGTCCGGCAATGGCATGGAGCCCCAGCTTTGCCGCGATCGCCTGCGTGCGGCGCAGCGCCTTCGCTCCGCATCGCTGCAACCCGCAAGCAGGCCTCGGCCCGACCGCACCGGGCAGCAGAGCGCAGCCGGGGCAGCCGCCCTGCGGCACTCCGCGCTCGCTGCACCGATCTACAAATTGCCGACGATCCAAGAACTCGAATTCGAATGGGAAAGCGAGATCGATCGCGGCAGCCGCGATTACATCAAGTGGGTGCAGCGCTCGCTCAACCAGCTGCTTGGCTTGAACCTTGCGGCGGACGGCATCAGCGGAACGATGACGAGGTCGGCCGTTCGCTCTTTTCAAACACGCTACGGCCTCGCCGCGGATGGGATCGTTGGCCCGCAGACCGAGGCGGCGCTGATAAGGGCCGGAGCAAGCCAGCCGCCCGGGGCGTCGCCATCCCTCCCCGTCCCTTACACTCCTTGGCAAAGCCCGGCGCCATCGCTCCCGGATTCAAGTGCGCCGGCTAGCAAACTCAGTGGCGAGCATTGGGTACAGCAGTTTCCGACCAGCAAGAGCACGGACAGCCTCGCCGAGCCATTTCGATCGAAAGTTAACCGCTTTCTCGATGCGCTGGGCCGCGCCGGCGCAAACATTGAGATCACCGCAACGCGGCGGCCGGCCGAACGCGCATGGCTCATGCACTATGCGTGGATGATCGCTGAGGAAGGGCTCTCGCCCGCCGCTGTGCCACCCCATCCGAACATAGATATCCAGTGGGTGCATACCGACGCCAGCGGCAACGTAGACCTTGCAGCGTCCCGCGCTGCGGCCGAAGACATGGTGCGAGGCTATAAGCTGCAATACGAGCCGGCCCTCGATTCGTTACACATCGACGGCAGGGCAATCGATATGACGATCAGCTGGATCGGTAACCTCAGGATCCGCGATGGCAAAGGCGCGTTGGTAACCATCGCCAGCACGCCCCGAACTGGGTCGGATAATCGTGAGCTGCACGGCGTGGGCGCGACCTACGGAGTGGCCAAACTCCTCAGCGATCCGCCGCACTGGTCCGACACGGGGCACTGATCAACAATGGGTCGCCACTGCCGGGCTGATCAGCCGCGGCGAGTACGGCGCGTTGCAGATTGCCGATTCCTGCCAACGGCAGGGTTGCCGTCAGAACTTTTCGGCCGTCACAGCAAGCCCGCACCGGCACGATCCCGGAACCCGTCGGCGTCTCGAACGTAGCCCCGTAGGGTGTCCACAGCCTCGTGCCGGCTAACATCCATCACGTTGAAAATCGACGCGAGACGAGCCGCAGCAGACGTCAAGGGCGGCGGTTGGGGCTATTTTTTCGATCTGCCGACCCGAGGTACGCCAAGCAAACCATGAAACAGGTCGCGACGGCGCCAGGAAGAAGCGCGCGGCGCGAACGACTGGTGGAGAGTTGTCGGAATGAGCAACAGCCGGGTCGTCGGAATGGAAGCGCCGGTGGGTAACCGGGGCAAATTTCCGGGCGGGTGGGGGAGTCAACGGTTCAAAAATATGATTCAAGCTAGGGATGACAACTGGCATCCCTGATTCGCTTGAACGTCTGACGCAGGCGGACTTGATTGGCGTGGTTCGCGAGTTGA
>WNFC01018202.1_pt1 | contig 13200 bp, 18 predicted proteins | sample 5400541 | NCBI WGS metagenome assembly WNFC01 (sample SAMN13153342, study PRJNA577476) | soil metagenome | isolation source: 120 cm saprolite under Douglas fir tree site 2 hole 2 replicate 1 | place: USA:California | collected 2015-04-18
TATTTCCGCTGGCAAACTCTCTTTAGTCCATACGCGCGTGGCCGTAGTAGGCCGCTTTCCCACTATCTCCTCCACTCTACTCTACTTGCTCTCCTTGGTATTGGACATTCTTGCTTACTTCCTAAGCGCGTACTCGTGTATATCAAGACCCTGTACTTCGCCTGTAACAACAGTGTGTCCAGCGAGAAACGCCTCGCCTTAATTCGGAACGTCCGAGTCGTCACAACACCATGTCTTCCTTCTAATAGTGCCTTTGCAAATTTTCTTCAAGTTTTCGTCCTCGTCTTGAACTCGCAACGACGAACCGAGCCACCGAGCCATCACGCGTCGTAGCTTCGAGACTTGATCAGATTGATTCCTTCTCTTTGGATTCATCACCCTTCGCTTCGTTGCTTCGTCTTCGTGGCGCGTCCGAGTCGGCGCAACCTTCCAACCAGCTATCACACTAGTTTCACATTGCATGCCTTAAATGTCGATCAACATTGTTCGGTTTGTCACAAACGTCTAGAATCTTCAGTCCCGAACCAATCTGGCCATTGCGTCACTTGCATTACACTTGGCAAATATAAGAACACCGGACACGACGATCTCCAAATAGTGATAAGGGATGCTGATCAATTTTTGACTAAAATACGAGCTTATGCAGACGGAAAGAAGGGAAGGTTCGGGATATGGGCATCGTTACGGCAAGTGTCTAAGGAAAACATTGGTCGAAAAGGATTGCAAAATCAGCGAGTACAAAGTCCCAGACTGAGAGAAAAGAAAAAGGGGCATATTAACTGTTCCTACGCGGCAGGATCACGACGTAAGGCCAACTTGAAGAAGGCCGCCGAGACCAAGGGTATTGAGAAGAAGAGCGCCGAGGTTAAGATCAAGCATGAGCGATGCGCATCCGTTGGTGACGAGGAGAGCGATGAGTTCCCCGCCGAGTCCACCGGTGAGCGTAAGGACCCCGTCGACAAGTTCGGCGATGAGATTGCTGCATTAGGGTCAGGTATTCAGAAACATTCCTAGACACTAACACAGGGGAAAGAGATGGCTCACACAAGGGGACCTAGCAGGGCCCCGAGGCCAGAATATGAACCGGACACAATGTGAAGGGGTTCGAGGATGATCTATCGTATAGAGATATGAGCGTAAGAGAAAGGTTGGCAAACGGGGAGATCATGAAGACCTGGAGCGTGCTAGCGAGAAGTTCGATGATGTCGTTCGCAGTGCAGGCACAATCAGAGAGGGTTAACGCTCGAAGGGCGCTGATTAACTCGGCAACGACTTCGACAACCTCGTCAAGAACGGGGCCAATACAATCAGATGTCGCATTGACAGAGGTAATAAAGGCTATACAAGGGCCAGTGAGCATGAATCACGCGCAAAGCGTAGAAGGGGAAGCAGCACGAACTGAGAGGAAGCAGGATCCTCTCGAGGTCAATACAGGTGCTAGAAATGAGAGCCTTGGGGTCTTGGGGCGGTCCCTCAGCGGTCGGAATAGCGAGAGCTAGAACGGCGAAAGAGAGGAAGGCAAAGAAAGCGATCTTGACAGGAGAAAACATGATTGTGGTTGATCGGTATGGCAAAAGAACACTGTGAGAGGTGTTGTGAAAGAGAAACGAAAAAGAGTGGAAGCGTTGCAAGACTGGGGGAAGAGCGAGGGATTGGCGTGGTTTTATAGGCACATCCAGAGCACGATTATTCAACCAAGATTCCACTCTGGAATGGTGCGCCGCACTACTGGCAGAGCGAAGATAGCAGGCTCGACAAGGAAGCACGCCCAGAACGGGTATCTTGTTTACGAGATTTGGAATAGTGTCATACTTAAGCGGAATCAACATCGCTGCCAGGACAGAAGATGGCGCAGATGCTTCCCTTCTGATGAACACACACGCACCCCTCCTGTACATGTGCGAGCTGATTCCAGTCCTAGTGTAGTTGTAGTACGAAGGTATACCAGTGATGTTAAAGCCTACCTTTGTTCATGTCTCTTCTATCTTCGAATACGCACTACACCTGAGAGAAGAGAAAACACCCTAACAGATGGGACAAGAACGGGTGGAAAGACCATGTCCGAGGGCTTGCCAAGTTCCATTGCCGGGGTCATCGTCGCTGTAACACTTGTCACGAGGCTATTCACAACTCGTTGGGGGGTGACATGTGACAGCAGATAAAAAACGCGTGCCTCCTGCGCGGATATTTCTCGGCTCACCATCAAAGACCAGCGGCAATTGCGTCTTTTGCGCGACAGAGCCCCTGTCGCCGTGACTCGACGCCCGGCCCAGAGAGCCTGAGGCCTGAGGCCCAAATAAAGGAAACAGGTGGTCTAGCCCACATGGAAATGATCGACAAAACAAGAGACTATCGAGGGTGGATTCGGTGGAATCGACAAAGTGAACAGAGAGAACAAGGAGTTGTTCAAAATGGGAAAGGAGGCTAGAACTGAATGCAAAGATGAAATGGGGGACAGGGAGGTGGTGCCCGACGTAGGTCGAGTATGATCAAGGAATGGAGATGAGCCTGAGGGAGGAGATGTGAGAGGACTTGTATGGATAACGACTCGGATAACTTGCTCGGTAACTTGAGAAGGGAGTCTAAGATAAAGATAAGCGTGGGCGCGCTCCGGAGTGCTCGCGCCGCGCCGCGCGTGGCTCCTGCGTTACACTTCGACTCGTGCTTCGCCCACCTTAGACCTTAAGGTTCTCCCGGTCCCAACCTGTTGCCATGATGACACGTCATCTCGAACGGTGACGTCTTCCTGCTGTGAGAGTCTGTCAAGTCTCCAGCTTTTTTCTCCTTGTGATATTTATAACGAAAGAAAGGGTCGATGTCCCTCTGTTAACATTTATCAGGGGGACAACTTCCGAACATTCATGGAAACGCATTAGACACTCTTTGTAATGGGTATTACATATTTCGCAGACATAAATAAGCGCATGCATGTGTAACGAGAGGTACTACTGGCTGTGGTCGTGGCTGAGCGCTGAGCAACGATACACCTACTCAACACAAGAGTCAAGCCAGAGAGGCAAAGCCGACTTGGTTATTTCCAAAGTCGAATACGGTGTAAACGTTTTGCAAGAAGCTGTCACCAATAACCCAGAGTCCTGCTGGATGTGAGTCCCTTTGGAGTACGGTCAAGCAAGTTGAAGGTGCTCACCGCCGAGGCCATCCACCCCGGTGAGTCCACCAATACAATTGTTGTTTGAGTCGAAAGGGCCAAGGTTGAAGGTGGCGGGAGAGATTGTGAACTCGGTATCGACAAATCTTATGGACACGGTCACTTCGGTGTCGCAAGGGACTAATATCAATGTGTACGAATCAGTTCAACAGCATTTGGGCTATGAACTACGTGACAACGTACTTGTCCAGATTCCATTTTGTAAGGCCGAGCCAGGAATGTCGTTGTAGATGGTCTGGACGGATTGAGTAGGACCTATGATCTGAGGCGAGCCCATGTCGATTACTGCACTGGTTCTTCCAACTAAACTCTGCCCATTGACATTTACGCTGTTGAACGAGACCTGCCAGTAGCCCTAGATCCGAGTCGTGTCAATGTCAATCCCAGCCGCTAAACACTTCATCATATCCTCACCTGCTATTTGACAGGGACATAACTGAATGAACCAGTGTAATGTGCGTTATTCACTCCTCCGACAAAGAGCTCGGAATTGGACTGTGCAATATAAAATGCGAAAACGGGTTCAGGAACCTGCCCTTGGGCGACAAGCGTTTGGAAGACAGGGGAACCCTGAAAGTCCGAGATGGATTGGTATGCCATACCCAGAACACCATCTGCGGGCACATTGAAATTGTTGCTTTCCGTGGCCGAGCCAAGTGCCTGCCCAGTAGCCTAATTTGTGGAATTGTCAGTTGCCCGCTGTCCGTCAGCACACGGAAGAAATATCCCGCTAACCGTGTACCCAGCCAGGGTGATAGTGTCCGTGTACTGCTCAACGAAGACCGAGACCTCACCCTGGCTATCACCATATGTAAGGGTTACAGGGTTCCCAATAAATTGCGCGGTAGAACTTTGCGAGGAATCGTACTGCGCGTGTCCTTGACAGCTCGCGCAAGAAATGTCAAATAGGAACAAATCACTGCTTCCCGTGTCGAATATCACTGTGCATCATGTGATTAGTTTCGAAGGTTGTGCTAACCGAAATGGTTGCTCACCGTTGAATGTACTACCGGGAGAACCGACAGTGATCGGTCCGGACCAATAGGTACCATCGTCATCGGTGAGAGGGACGCTGCCAGTGGAGCCCTGGCGTGAATACCATAGTATTTCTCGGCGCTCACTGTCCGACTGCCTCATTTCCAATGTGTGGGGGTGCGCTCTGCCGGTATTTCTCTCGAAAGCATCCAATCCACGCTTGATTTTCCTACGACTCAGACGTTAAAGTGATCCAGCTTTTTCCGTAAACAGAACAATGGATACAAACTCAATGGTATGGTGTTGGCGAGCCCCAAGCATGGTAATGTTAACAACTCCATCTGCGTTACGCAAGGTCGAACGTTTCGACATTGGGATGGACAGTCCAGTTTTCACGGTCGCCTCTGATGGATACGCTTGTGTGAGGAAGGGGAGCACTAGAAGAACCAAGGCAACGGAGAAGTACATCTTGACGAGTGACCTGGAAGAACCTCAGACTGGAGAGCTGAGAGAATAGTGACTTGAGGCTGCATTAAGATAAATATCCCAACGATGGTACTGTCTAGTGTCCTCGACGTTAGAGTCACTGGGTAATATGGGTATCAAGGGCATACAAAACAGGCCAGATGCTCAAAATCCCGTGTCCAAGCATCAGGAAACCTCTCGGACGTTTGATGTACCTTAATAGTTGCCCAGTGTCCTTACCGGTGATGCCAAGGTTACATAGAAGCAAAAGTCACTAAGACGAGTAAAGGTGCCGAGAAGTTTCCTGATGAGTCAAGGTAGAGGACTAGAGTAGTACTTCATTCAAAGTTGTTCCAAAACAGGTCGCCGGGTACATGAACCCCGGCATCACCGGAGTCCTACTGAGGATAGTTGATGTCTTTCGTTATGGACAATACTGCCACAATAGGACATTTACATCAGGAAAACTTGAAAATACTTTTTTTTACTTTTTTTTACTTTTTTAACTTTTTTACAAAAAAGTGAAAAAAGTAAAAAAAAGTAAAAAAAAGTATTTTCAAGTTTTCCTGATGTCCTTCACACACTGGCAAAGGCACATGGAGCTGGGCAAGTGAGGTGAGCTGGATTGCAAGTCTCTGCCATCATGATGTGTCTGTCTAAATGTAGACTAGCCCATGGTCTAGACGACAATGTCCATCAATCAGTTTTTGGCTCTCACTGGATGAACGGGCACGCGAAGATTCTATGAGACCGCATTACCAAGATGACCATCTGTGGCTGGTTTTTCAGTACGAAAGGTCACAGTAGCCTACTGCCAGCGGAGTCCAATGTGAACCTGCGCCGCCATGTCAGCAAACAGCCCTGCTAGGTGGTGATAAAAAAGCCAGACAAATTTTGTTTTGTGAGACCTACAGCCAGGTTAGACACCCCATAGACAATTAGAAGTTGCAACTGGAAAACAGCCAAGTTTCATTTCAAAACTGGTGGAATATGCAAGCCCTGCACCACCAAAACTCGGAGAATATGGACAAGCTACATCAGGAAAACTTGAAAATACTTTTTTTTACTTTTTTTTACTTTTTTCACTTTTTTGTAAAAAAGTTAAAAAAGTAAAAAAAAGTAAAAAAAAAGTATTTTCAAGTTTTCCTGATGTACTTTGCGGGATTCAAGTTCTCTCAGATCAAAGTTTCTTTGGGAACCAATAAACACTTTGAATGATTAAATTTGATCGAATCGTGAAAGCGCTGCACAGAAGATGCTGCTTATTAGGTGCGCTGCTCGACTGGAATCAGAGAAGCTTTAAGCCTGGCGCCTAATGGGCTAAGCGAAAGGCAAACCACGTGGAGGTGAGCTGTCGCCGTCACGGTATGGCGAACATTCCAGCTATGTCTTCAATGCCAGAAGTGAACCCAATCACTACCCAATCATGAGTTGGAAACCTGTGAAATTATTCTTTGAACGAACAGATCGCCGTACTGTATTATCCGAGTGCGTCGTACCGACTTTTCTTTTATCATATAAAGTAGCAACACTTCAATACAAATACAACTTCATGGTGTTATACCGTAAACTTCGACGTCTCCTGATGCTACAACCAATGTAATGTACCTGGAGTATCTGTCGGATGTGAGATTGGAATGGAACACGTGGGCGCTCGGGACTCGGAGGGCTCGCCGGGTAGATCAGATACGGTACATGTAACTTACCCTCATGCCAGTTGCCTACCCCGGCGTTGCAATATTCATACTTGTAACGAACACTGACTGGCAAATTGTGCAGGGGCCACTGTCGTAGCAAGCAAGTGTAGGACTCACGCGGGGTGACGAAAAGAGCGGAGTTTCACTTATCGACCAGGGCCACGCCGCGACTAATGAGACTCGCAAACTCTCCGGCTACGAATTAACACAGAGCATGTCCGATGGTCAGCGATAGATGGCTAGCAGGGAGGGGGATTTGACTGCCGCGACTACCAGTGTACTCGGTGAGGCGGCAAGGTACAGTCCGTGCGGGGTTAAGTCGGCCTTGTTGGTCGCTGTCGGGGTCGAAAAGCTGTGAGGATCACGTTGCAACAGCACAGTCGGGCTTGAGGGGGAACTTGATGGCCCAGTGGAGGGATTTAAGAAGGGACTTTATCGAGAGGCTGTAGTGCTCTGGCAGTAGGCAGTACAACTTGAACACGTTGACCGCGTCACGTAAGGGTACGCAGACGCGATTGCCTAAATGAGTTTGATACTTGTTTGGTCATCCATGACCCACATGATGTCTGAAACCGAAACCAAAGGGCGTACCTGACCCTCATCATCCATCCCCATCATTCTCAAACACCCGAGTACAGGAGAAAGAAATCCCATACGTCGAAAAAAAAAAGATTGATCGATTCGTTGCACATACCCATCGGTGCGCTCAGTGCTCAGTGCTCAGCGCTCAGCGGCCTTCATTAAACAATGAAGGCCACGGAGGGCTGAGGGCTGTGCCACTACTATGCAGAAAACCTCCATCAAGCAGGTGGCAAGCCCTGAAACGATGTCAGTTGTTGCCTCTTGTCAATGCGTCGTGTCTCATTCTCGCTGACCCTTCCCTTCCTTGGCCCGGGATTACCGTAACCGTAAGTACATCACAGACGATCACAGTACCCGTTCCGATTTCGCACCTATCCACATCACATCACCGTGCCTGCGGCCTGACTGCCACCTGGATCTGCAGTGCAAAGTAAGCTGTAACATCCAGGCCTGAGTCCGTTCATCGGCGGCGATATTATCTATTGTATTGACACATGACGTGGGCCCCTGGCCGCCGCCACAAGCCGACCGCGTACCGTTGATGCTAACTTGTAATGTGGTGATACGTGTGCTATACTTGTACGCGCGCCCTTCCATGTCACTGTTGCAGAACGCCTATATTAAAACCGCTAGGTCCTGGTCCCTGCTCCTGTTCTTCCCTTCAGAGCCCCGCTCATCCCCACTCCGTTCCATTCCCCCCGAGTGCGGTCATAGGCATCACGTACCATCACCCATCGCCTTCTCTGCTTTGTTTCCTTTCCTTCGGTTTTTTTGGGTCAAGCTCTCTGTTCGGTGGGAACTCGTGAGGAATAGATGTCGTCGACGTGCGCTTTCAGAGTCCATGTGAGTCTACAGATATCCCCGTCATACGCAACTCGCCCTGACACCTTCGCTTTGTGCACATAGGACGTATGTGGGCGCATGTGCGTGAACGGGGCTTCAGAGACCTCTCCCTCTCTCAGCAGCAAGGAACCGGGCTCAAGGACAGCAATAGATGCCGCTCGCTTGCAAGCCCCTTCCGTCAGAGAAGCCTGCAGGGACAAGAAAGCGTCCCAGTCCAGCCGGCAAGCCACGTACGGCCCGGCTATCACCTCTCCATCGCCACTGCATTCCATTTACGGTCTATGGTGCACGTGCGCCTATGACGCGGAGGATTCCCAGATTGTTTTGCCCCTCGTGCTGTGCCTCAACGGGGACATTTTTGGTGTCGGGAAGCGACCTGTACAACGCGAGGTAGAAGTGGATGGCTGCGTCAGGCTAGTATTTGTGGAAGAGTAAGTATTACAGGCGGGGTCCGCGTATCAGGGTTCATACATAATCGTTTACCAAATACTTGTGAGAGTGTTCTGTTAGCATACAGTAGTACGAAGCGAAGATAATAGCTGCGGCGGAAAACCTCCGATCATCAAACAGCTCTTGAGAAATTTTGTCACCTTAACGAGTCTTTCTGCTCTCGTCAAGGTCATCACCAGGGCTATCCACTATTCCGGTTATAATCTCGAACCGGCTACTTGCTTCCAAACGGTGAATGAGATTATCTCCAAGGGCGAACATTGGCGTCAACACGCCACCACCCACAGCGAGCGGTGGAGGTTCGTCCAAGAGCAGCGCCAAGGCCGACTCGCCTACTAGGGCAGCAGTGAGCAGTGTGCCTGGGTCCCCACGGGCCTCGATGATTGTTTTGGCGTATCGAGGTGACGCCTCGTCCGACACCGTCACGTTCACATACTTCAGGTAACCGTCCTCGAGCGTGCTGGGACGAGCGTTCGCATATCAGCACCGAGAAGCGGGAAGAAAAGTTCTGCCGCGCACCTATCTGCAGGCCCAGAGCCCGGCTGCGTCACCAAACGCTTGAACACCCACCGCAACTGTGAAAACAAAAACGCGATGAGGGGTTGGCTCGAATACGGTCCCGGACGAAGCGAAGGGGGCCAAAAGAAACGCAAAGGATACGCACGGGCGCGATAAACATGAGCGTAGCGATCGTCGTTATGAACCCAGCGCTGTATAAGAACGCGCTGACGACGCCTCCAGTCGGCATAAACTCGGTATACGTAAACGCAGGGCCGTAACACGCAGGGCCCTCCTCGCGCCGAGCCTCGCTCGTGCCAACGCCCCCACGGCCGCGACGCGTCTCTCTGCGCGCAAGCTCGAGCAGCCCCGCGGTGCGCTGTACGAGCGCGCGATTGACGAGGCCAAAGGGCGGGAGGGCGCCGACGCCGATGCCGTCAAAGCTGTACACGAGGCGGGGCAGGGGCGATGGCGCGCCGGGCACGGGGGACAGAGAGTAGTCGGCCATGGTTATGGCGAGGTGGTTCTGCGGCACGTCTTCGCACGTCGCGAGGAAGGACGCGATCGTGCCGCCCGGCACGCCGCCGTACATCGTGGCGGCGGTCGTGCTGGGCCCCAGGGGCGCGTGGCCGAGGGTCTTGGAGGCGAGGTGCACGCTTATGTCGGCGGGGACCGAGTCAACTCCGCAGGAGGGGATGATGATCGCGTGCGTTTTTGTCGCGAGGTAGTCGTACCTAATTTTGCGGCCGCGGAGATGGAGGAAGAGAAGGGGTAAGGTGGGACTCTGTGCGGGTATAAAGAGGTCTCTCACTTCTTGATTATGTCAAGGATCCATGGGGTCTCTCCAGTTATGTCAACGTAGTGTATGCCGTTGCGTGCGCACGCTCTGGGGTGTGGGGATCAGTTTCGACATTGGCATTGGGTAGGCCGCGGTGGGGTCATGGCAATGGCGTGACGCACCGCACCACTGGAGTACCGTAGTGCCAATAAGGGCCGACGCAGTTGAGCACGACTTTGGCTTGGCTGACGGCATTCTCGACGGCTAGCTCGTCGAGGATATCGAGTTCGAATATTTGGACCGAGTCGTCGATGGGTAGGCCGATGGAAGCAAGCTTGGAGCGAGACCGCGCAGCTAGCCCAACCGTGTATTTTGGGCGATCCGAATGTTCGAGGATGTAGCGCGCAGCATGGCGACCACAGAAACCGGTTGCACCGAGGATGAGGATATCAACCATCGTTTGGTGTCGTTACAGAGTAGACGATCCCTTCGCTCTTTATACTCGACGGGTAAGGACACCGCACCGCCGGAGACCTGGAACGTGTGATTATGTAACCGTAACCGTAAGTGAGGGCATTGAATTCACTGAGTTGAGCGGCGACCACGGATGGTACATATTTTGACTACTGTATATTAATTAAGACAAAAATCATAACAAGTTGTTTCTGCTCGATGATCAACCATCGAGTAGCGAGCCATCCATCCGTACACCCATGTTTGCTTTGACGTCCATGCCGAGGAGCTTCATTTTGCCAACCTAAGTCGATGTCGATGTCAATCTACAGTCTGACGGAAAAACTGCGCATCATCGCACCTCGACGCGCTCACGCTGCACGCGGCGCAGCTCCTGGAGTTGGTCCTTGTCGAGGTAGCTTTCCTTCTCGACTGCGGGCCGCTTAAGGTTGTTGTGGTGTGCTCGCATGTCCGCTTCGGCGTCGTAGCCCTCGTCGGGGGGAGGTACAAACTCGCCTGCACGCATGGCAGTCATACGTCGTTCATATGCCTCTATATTGTAGAATTTTTCGTTGGGCAGAGTGGCTGCAATGTTTAGCCTTACGGTCAACCATGACGGTCTGAAAAGATTATCAAGGACGGACCAGTGTTGTAGTCCTCGATAAATCGAGCGAATTCTTTTTTATTCTGATCTTTTGACATCCTCTCTGGGTTCATCTTGCGCTCCTCGACGAGCCACGCGCGGAATTCCTGCTCTTTGGTAAACATGCTGCGACGAAGGGTTACGGACGTCATGCTCTGCCACGGTGGAGGGTTTCAGACGTACTCGGATTCACTGATGATACCGTATTTGCCCCACTGACCACCCAACGCAGCAGCCGACGCCATCCCATTTTTCCTCCTCTCCCTCTTCTCCCTCTGCAGATGCACGCCCCAGATAAGATAGCGAGGGTAAGGATTGGACGTTGATTACGTACATTCTTCTTGCCACCTCTTTTCCTTCGCCTCTTGCGTTCCCGACTGCGGCTGCGGCTGCGACTCTTGGACCGACTTCTGGTGCGAGAGCGGCGTGTGCGCTTTCGGTGGCTACCTTTCCTATCGCGCGACTTCGACCTCGACTTCGATCGCGAGCGTGACCACGAGCGGGACCTTGAACGAGAACGAGAACGCGATCGTGACCTCGAGTCGGACCGCGCTCGTCCTCGCTCCCAAGACTTCGACCTCGACCTTGTGCGTGACCTCGAGTGTCGCCCATGATAATCTCGGTCCCTTGACCTCGATCTTGACCTCGAGCGCGACCACGATACCGACCTGGACCTGGACCTCGATCTCGAGTCTCGGTCCCTTCGCCTGCGCTCTCTGCTCCTACGTGCGCGGTATGCCCTGCGTGAGGCGGCCGCACTGGGGCGATACGAGTCCATCCGCGAGCGCCGATTGCGGTGGGGGGATCGGGACCGCTGGCGTTTCTGCTCACGCTCGCTTGCCTGACGGTCTGGAGACCTTCTCGAGGGTGGCGAACCCGCGGACATGTGGGGTGGGAGGTCGCGAGGCTTGCTCGTCATTGGGGAAGGCAAGGACGAACCCTATGAGAACCTCCGGACCGACAGAGGATTTCCTGGCACTGTCACGTGGCACGCTATCGTCACGCTTTCCATTGTTCGCCCACAAGAACAAAAATAAAATATTCTTTGTTTTTTACGTCCCCTCTCCCCCAGGGTTAAATAGAAAGGTCGATCCCTCGCTTTGTTTCTGAGCCTCATTTCCATGGCAGTCAATATACCATTGTCGGCCTTTGAACTTGCAAGGACACGACAACGTGTCTTCCCAGCTGGTCCGAAACCGGCTCATGCCGCGCTGCCTCAACCGCGGCCGCGGCGCTTTCAGAGTTTGTCTGTGGCATCTTTCGAGTCTACCAATCAATCCAATCTTGTCTATGGATGACGAACTTCCAACCCTTTGCAGTCAAACACTGGGAGATGGTCATCTCACGCCCCTACGAACGAACGAACTCCACTACGGTCTGTGACATGAGGATTTCATAGACAATCGATCGCTATGGAAGTGGTGGTTTGGCCGCATTGTTCATGACGAGTAACGGGCATGCACGGTCCCGCAATTTCTGAGTCCCTTGTTTTTCGGTGACATTGCGGCAACGCCTTTTGTCCAGCTCGCTTCCACAGCACTTGCCGTGTGTCCTCTTCTGGTATATAACGGCCTCGTCCATGGTCCATTCTGGTTCTCCAACATCGCGTTCATCCCCAGCTCTAGTCTCCCTCAGAGGACAGGTTCCTCGTATTCTCCATCTCTCTCGTTTGCCTCTTGCCACTTCTTTTCTGCTTCCCTCGGCTGGTCCTACTCGTTTCATTCCACTCTATCAATCATCGACATGTTCTCGAAGTCCTTCATCGCACCTCTATTCTTTCTTGCCTTAACGTCCTCCGTTAATGCTCATGCTGCTGTTGCCCCTGCCCTCGGCGTTCAAGGGACCCCGGTGCGCAGCGACGTTCAGCGACCCTCCACCGCCAATCCTTGTGGCAATGTAAACATTGCCCAAAACCTCGATTCTTCCACTGCCGTTCCCGCAGACGCAAACGGAACCTTTTCGGCCACCGCCCTGAACTTCAATCCGTGAGTCCATCGTCCACACACAATTCTTACCAGTGAATGGTCAGCTGATTTGGTGCGCCATCAGCGGTGCTGACGGTTCTCGATCCATTAAGTCGGTGCTTGTGGACACGTCTGGAACCGGGAAGAACTTCGCCGCAGCGAAGATGGTCGTCAACGGTGACCCTGTATGTAATTGACCTCTGCATTCATTGTCCTTGTACTCACCAGCGTCCCCAGGCTCCTAAGGACGATTCCCCACAGCAACTCACCGTCGAACTCCCCGCCGGCACTAACTGCGCTGGTGGCACCGGCAAGGATCTTTGCCTTGCGTCTTTCACCACAACTTCCGGGTTCGGCAACTGTGTCGTCGTCTCACAAGGTAGCGGGGCGGCGAAGCAGGCGTCGTCGAACGCCACGTCTGGTCAGGTCAACCTCATCCGTAATGGCGCCGCAAAGGGCATGAAGCGTGCAGACCAACAAGACGCCAACCCCCAAGTCGCAGACCAGCAAGACCCATCCAAATCCTCTAAGTCTGGCAAGCATTCGAAGGGTGCCGGCAAAAAGCATCACAATAACAAGAACAAAGCTGATAGTAACGATAAGAATGGCGGCAACGGCAAGAAAGGTGTCAACGACAATGCGAAGAAGGGTGACAACAATAAGAAAGGTGCCAACGCGAAGAA
>WNFC01021065.1_pt1 | contig 13200 bp, 14 predicted proteins | sample 5400541 | NCBI WGS metagenome assembly WNFC01 (sample SAMN13153342, study PRJNA577476) | soil metagenome | isolation source: 120 cm saprolite under Douglas fir tree site 2 hole 2 replicate 1 | place: USA:California | collected 2015-04-18
AATCGTGGTGTTCCATCCGCTGACGAAGGAGCAATTGCGCCAGATCGTCGAGATTCAGTTGGTACGGCTGCGCCAGCGGCTGGAGGAGCGCAAGATCGAACTGGAGCTGACCGATCGCGCCCGCGATTACTTCGCCGAGCACGGCTACGATCCAGTTTACGGTGCGCGCCCGCTGCACCGCATGCTCCAGCGCGAGCTGGAAACCGCGCTCGGCCGCAAGCGGCTGGCAGGCGAAGTACGCGACGGCAGCCGTGTGGTGGTCGACGCCGGCCCGCGCGGACTGGAATTCACCACCCGCGAAGGCCAACGCGCCGCCGCATAAGGTAACCAAACTGGCTGATACAACGGTCGGAGCGGAAACGCTGCTCCGGCCGTTATTTTTGCCTCGACATTGCGATCTGCTGACGCGTAAAGCAGCAGGAGGCACGCTCCTGTCCACGCGACCTCTTATCTGTCCATCATGCGGCATCTTCGAACGTCACCACGATGCGCTTTCCGAGCGCCGCAAGGGCGGCCTGAATCCTTTCGGGTTTAGTATCATGCTTCGGGTTCAACATGCGCCGGACTACCGTTTCGCTGACGCCTAAGCGTTTTGCAAGTTCGGTATTGGCGATGCGGCGTTCTCGCATTGCTATATACAAAGCCAGCTTCGGCGCAAGGTAGAGCGGCACGCTTATCATGTGCTGTCGCTGTTTTGGCTTCGATGGCTGCGGAATGTCGCCACCGCGCGAAATTCGGCCTGCGATCGCTTCGGCCAGACAGTCGGCCGCTTGCACAAACGTGTCCGCGAGGTCATCTCCACCCGTCAGCGCTTCAGGCAAATCCGGGAATCGGACGTGAAATCCCTTACCGTGCTCTTCGGCAAGAAAGAGCGCTGGGTAGCTGGCCGTAAACATCACAGGTCCTCCTTTCGAATGCCGAGCTGCTTGCACATATCGGCCAGCAGGCTGGGTCCGAGTTCTTTTTTGAGGTCTTTCACCACCGTGAAGCGTTCACCCAGGTAAAGCGTGCCATGACTGCCGACGCCGCGCTCAGAACTCCAGTGGCAGGCGAGGTTCTTCCGCTTGGCAATAGCTTTCACCTTGCGGACGAACTCACTACCTTTCATTACCTGATTGTCGAACAGTTATGTTCGACGCGCAAGGAGATGAGAAGGAACGCTCGAACGGCCCCGACATCTCCAATGTTCTGAAAAGCAGTCAATTTAATGGCTGGCGTGGTAACGCCGTAGCACCGTATAATTTCGGGGTTCTGCCAGAAATCGCATCGGCCGGGGGCCGCGTGCGGGGGAGGATGACTGGCAGTGATTCCAGTCCAATACAACCTTCGCAGTCTGATGGTGCGGCGGGTCGCGTCGGTGACGACCGCGTTGGTTATCTCGTTGGTCGTGATGATCCTGTTTATCCTGTCGGGATTCATCGCTGGCCTGCGCGCAACCGTACTCGGCAGCGCGGCCGATGGCGACTGGATAATCCTGAGCCGCGGCACCACTCGCGAGCCCGACAGCTTTATCACTCGCGAGCAGTACGAAATTCTAAGGAGCCGTCCTCAAATCGCCAAGGATGGAAACGGGCATGAACTTATTTCGCCGGAGATCATCACTGGCTTCAATCCCGCGCCCGACAAACCCTTCGATCAGGTAATATTCACCTATTTGCGCGGTGTTTATCCGATTGCCTACGTGGTTTATCGTGCGATGCGGGTCGACAGCGGACGCTGGCCGTCGCCCGGCGTTGCTGAATTTGCGGTAGGCCGCAAGCTCGCAGCGCGCTTTCCTAATCTTCGGCCTGGGAGCGATTTCCGGTTCGGGCGGCGCGTCTGGCGCATTGTCGGAATCTTTTCGGACAGCGATAGTGCGCGCGAGTCAGAAGTGATCACCGATCTCGACCTGCTAGCGCAGGATGTCCATTACGCGAACGGCTTCGCCGTGATTCACGTCGCGTTGCGTCCGGGCTCATTTCCTACCTTTGCCAAGTCTCTCACGAGCGACGCACGGCTGCGGGTCGACGCGGTTTCGGAAGCAGATTTCTACGCGGATCAAAGTAAGTTTGTTGACCAGTTACGGGCGCTGGGTTTGGCCGTTGCCCTCATACTAGCGATTGGAACGGTATTCGGCGCGATGAATACGATGTACGCGGCAGTAGCGCGCCGAACCGGAGAAATCGGAGTGCTGCGCGCGCTCGGGTTCGACCGCCTCGACATTCTCGTCAGCTTTATTACGGAAAGCGTGTTGCTGGGGCTCGCCGGTGGCGCTTTCGGCGAAATCTTGGGGCTGAGCGTTGCATACGCCGTCGGGTTACGCAGTCACCTGATGAACGTGGGAGCATTCATATTTACCTTCCGGCTGCCGGGCTCGGCGTTCATCTCAGGCATCGTTGCAGCAGTCGCAATCGGCGCCGCAGGCGGCATCCTGCCCGCCTGGCGCGCTTCGCGGATAAGCGTAATCGAGTCGCTGCGCGCCGTCTGACGAAGACGGGGGGCAAATGTTGAAGGCCCTTAAGTTGATCGAGCGTAACTTGCGCCGCAATCTGCGGCGGACAATCCTGACCGTGCTCACGATCTCGCTCGCGACCTTCATCTTCACGGTCCTGATTTCTGTTCCGGCCTCGATGGATCGATTGATCAAGGATGCCTCCGCCGGTCTGCGGTTGGTGGTGAACAACAAGACCGCGCCATGGGGCGACCTGCCCGCACGCTACTGCGCTGAAATCAGCACGCTTCCGGGTGCAGCCGCCTGCGTTGCGATGACTGGTTGGGTTGCGACCTATCGCGATGTAAGCGATCCAATTCAGGCTTTTGGGGTGGGGCCTGAAAATCCCGACGTGTACCCCGAGTACGATCCGACTGGCGCATTTCGCGCGGCGGGTGCAAAAGATCGCCGCGCCGCATTTGCCGGCGGAGTATTGATGAAGAAAGAAGGGTGGAAGCTCGGTCAGTTTATCACCCTTCAAGGCGCGGATGCCGGCCATCTCAGTCTGAGTTTCATCATTCTGGGCGCGATCACATCCAGGCATTATCCGAATGTGCTGGTGATTCGGCGCGACTACCTGATGGAAGCGCGGAAGGCTGCCGGCTATCCCGCCGCGGATGAGGCCTGGTTTCTGGTGGTCCGAGCTGACAATGCCGGCCGTCTAAGTGCACTGGCGCGCCAGATCGACGACCATTTCCATAACTCCGACTACCAGACACGGACAGTAACCGAAAGCGACGCACTCGCCTCCGGCCTCTCGGCAGTGGGCAACGTCAGAGCAATCGTGGCGACGTTGGGCGCGATCGTAATCCTGACCGTGTTGTTGATAGCCGCCAATTCGACCGCGACGATAGTGCGCGAGCGAGCGACAGAGATAGCGATCATGCGGGCTTTAGGTTTCGACCGCGAGACGATAGCCGGACTGCTTTTTGGCGAATGTGCGGCAATCGGATTGACCGGCGGCCTGATTGGTTCCGTTTGTGCCTGGTGGGTTTTCGCTTCGGGGCTCACCCTTGGCGCAGTGTTGAACGGAAATGGCGCGCTGTGGATAACGGCGTCGCAAGCGCTCGCAGCGTTGGCAACAGCGGTCGCAGTCAGTACCGTAAGTGGCTTGCTCCCGATATTTGAAGTGCTGAGAATCTCGCCGGTTGCTGCGTTTCGCAAGGTCGTCTGATGGCCTGGTGCCGAGCGAATAAGAAAAGGAGCTAGCGGGGGAGACCAGAGATGGCTGACAGGTATGCAGTCGAACTTGAGCACGTGACGCGGATTTACCAGCGCGACGAATTCGAAATTCGCGCACTCGATGACGTTACGGTCAAAGTGCCCGAGGGCCATTTTGTTGGGATTATGGGGCCGTCGGGCTCAGGCAAGACGACGATGCTCAACCTGATTGCCGGCATCGACCATCCTACCCGGGGCCGAGTCGCGGTCGGTGGCGAAGAAATTACCGGAATGAAAGAGGCGCAACTGGCGGGCTGGCGTGCGCGCCATATCGGCCTGGTCTTTCAGTTCTATAATCTGATCCCGGTCCTGACCGCGTTCGAAAATGTCGAACTGCCACTGTTCCTGACTGCTCTCCGGAAGGCCGAGCGCCGTACGCATGTGGAGGCGGCACTCAGCGCGGTCGGACTAAGCGACCGGATCAACCATTATCCCAGACAGCTCTCGGGCGGGCAGGAGCAGCGGGTCGCGATTGCGCGCGCGATCGTAACCGACCCGACCATCGTGGTGGCCGATGAGCCGACCGGAGATCTTGACGCGCAATCGGCCGAGGACATCCTGACCCTGCTCACTGAATTGAATCGCCGGTTTAATAAAACCATCGTAATGGTCACCCATGACGCCCGCGCTGAGCGTTACGTCGAAACAATTTTCCGGCTCGACAAGGGGGTGCTGGTGGGGGTCGAATCGGGCCGGGCGTCCCAGGTTGCTGCGGCTGTCAGGAACTAACCTCCAGTCCCTCAAGTATGAGTTACACCGAGGCGTCCCCGGCTCTGTCATCCCGAGCGAAGTCGAGGGATCGCGCCCGGTCTTCGGGGGGCTTCCTCGGACCCATAGCCCTTGCGCAGAAGCTCCAACGGAACCGATCGCGCTATGCGAAAGATTCGCGCCTGCGCGCCGGAGACGGCGCGCGATCCCTCCACTTCGGTCGGGATGGCGGAAAGGGGCCGGCGCTCGTTATTGCTATTTACGAGACACGCAACCGAGTTAACGGCGCGCATCGACGATGAAATGGCTTAGCCTGATATTAAAGAATCTGCGCCGGAACCGGCGCCGTTCGATACTGACCGTACTATCCATCGCGGTCTCGTTGTTCATCTTCTGCGCATTGGCCAGCGTGCCGCTGGTGGCCAATCAGATTCTGGCGGATAGCGCTTCGTCGGTTCGCATCGCCTGTCACAACAAGGCCGGCCTCGCATACGGAGTTCCCCAATCCTACAAGCGGACGATCGCCGCCACCAGGCATGTAGTGGCGGTAGTGCCCGAGAGTTGGTTTGGCGGCATCTACCATGACGTGACGGACCAGTTCCCCAACTTGGCGGTCGATCCGGAACAGATTGAGGTAATGTGGCCGGACTGGGGGATGTCGAAAGAGGCGGTGGAGCAGTTCAAGGAATTGCGCACCGCCTGCCTGGTCGGACCGGCGACGATGAAGCGATTCAACTGGCACGTCGGCCAGCAGATCATGTTGCGGGGGACGCTCTACAACTCCAACCTTACGCTAAATATCGTCGGCGCCCTTGGAGGTAAGGCGCCGCCGGATTTCCTGGTCTTCCGGCGTGACTATCTCGAGGAGGCGGCTGGAGAACCGGGCTTCGTGATAAACTACTGGGTCAGGGTCGACCAGAGCTCGTCGGTGCCCAAAGTGGTCGCCGCCCTCGACGCGGAATTTGCCAACTCTTCGGCCGAGACGCTGAGCGAGTCCGAGGCGTCGTTTATTGCCGGGTTCATGGAAAATTTCAGGCTTTTCTTTCGCCTGGCCGAAGTGCTTGGCTTCATCGTAGTCGTGACGATCGGATTGGTCGCGGCCAATGCTGCGGCAATGTCAATTCGCGAGCGGCGCGCCGAAATCGCCGTGATGCGCTCGATTGGCTTCCCGTCCGCTACGATCCTGTTGATGGTTCTATCTGAATCACTGCTCATGGCATTAATTGGCGGCGCGCTGGGATGTGGTGCGGCTTATGTGACGTTCAAGGTCTACAAGGTGGCCTATGCGGGTCCACTGTTCAATATTCGTGTTTCGCCGCAGATTGTGGGCGAAACGATGATGTTGGCCGCACTGCTCGGGATTGTGAGCGCGTTCGTGCCGGCGTATGCGGCTGCACGGCGCAATATCGTCGAGGCGCTCAGACTGGTCGCCTGATGGCCATCCCATTGAAATACAATGTTCGCAGCCTGCTCGTCCGCCGCGTCTCGACGGCAATGACCGCCGGCGGTATCGCATTGGTAGTCGCCGTGTTCGTTATCGTGATGGCGATGGTGGGGGGAATCGGCGCCACAATTACCGATAGCGGAGCGCCGGACAATATGGTCGTAGTACGGCGACGACCGAAACCTACTCGCTGATGAATCTCGATCAATTCAATGCGCTGAGATTCCTGCCTGGAATCCGGCGCGACGCGGCCGGCAACCCGCTAGCCTCTCCTGAATTGCCGGTACAAACGCTGTTGCAGCGGAGTGGGGGCGGCCGCGAAAATATCGTGTTCCGGGGAGTTTTGCCGGTCGCGCTCGAAGTGCACGATCAGGTTCACATCATCGCAGGGCGGATGTTTCGCCCTGGCTTGAACGAGATAATCGTCGGCAAGGCTCTGCTCGGCCGCTATGCGAATTGCGCACTCGGCGCAGCCCTGCACTTCGGCCGCGGTACCTGGCGGGTGGTTGGCATTTTCGAAGCCCGCGGGAGTTCGTTCGAATCGGAAATCTGGGGTGATGTTCATAGTGTTCAGGACGAGGCCCGGCGTGGAGCTAATTATTCCTGCGCACGCATCAAATTGGCCCCGGGGGCCGACGCCGCGGCGCTGATCCGGCGCATCGCGAACGACCCGAGGATCAATCTGCAGGCGCAGAGCGAGCCGGAGTATTAGCGCGATGAGGCCACCGTCGCCACTCAACTGCGGACCCTGGTGATGGTGGTCGCGGTGATCATGGGGATTGGCGCGATTTTCGGAGCGATGAACACGATGTACGCGGCGGTGGCATCACGGAGGGTTGAAATTGCGATCTTGCGTGCGCTTGGCTTCGCTCCCGGCGCGGTGCTGCTCTCGTTTCTGGCCGAATCGCTGGTGTTGGCACTTGCTGCCGGCGCAATCGGAGTCGTGCTCGCGTTACCGATGAACGGTTTTTCGACCACGTTTGCGAACTTCGTCACTTTCTCCACGGTGGCATTCAGCTTCCGCGTCCGGCCGGCGATCATCCTCGGCGCGTTCGCGTTTGCCGCGCTGATGGGTCTGCTGGGCGGGTGGTTGCCGGCGCGGCAAGCGATGCGCCTGACGGTGGTCGACGCGCTCCGGAACGTCTGATGGTTGATGATATTTTGGGGTTGTCATTCTCGCGCGTGTCTGGCGCGCGAAGAATCCCGAACCAGCGAAGGCGTGTTGCTCTGGTATATCGTAAAGCGTGCGGAAGTGCTGGTTTACGTGGGAAGATGGCGAAGACGCGGGATTCCTCATAAAGTGCGCACGTCGCAGACTCCTTTGCTCGGCTCCGCTGCGCTCCGCCTAGTGGCGCGCGGCAGCCACGCGCGCGGGAATGACAGAATGGGCAGCGTCGGCTATGGAACCACGGTCCGGCTCCTGCGGAAGTGTCAAGATCGGTCTCGCGTATACCCTGCGGCGGTCTCGCCGCGTGCCTCCCCTTGGTCAGAGGGAGGGATTAGGGAGGGCGGCTTGACCGTCTCCATGGTCATGAGCCAGTTGTAGCCGATGGCTTCCGAATCGCCGCGCGGGCCCAATATCCGCGAACTCGAAATGCTGCGGATCGCCCGCAATTCAGAGCCCCAGCGCCGGCTTTTTCCGTTTGCGCTTGCGGCGGTGGCCGCCGCGGCGGTCGCAGTGGCCGGCTATGAGGCTTACCTGCACACACTTGGACGCCCGCTCGAGGTGCAAACCGCGAGCGCGACGCTGATTGCGGCCGAGCAGCCGCGGCCACTGCTCACCGGCTCCGGCTATGTCGTGACGCGCGACAAGTACATCACAATCGGCACCAAGATTCTGGGCCAGATAATCGAAGAACCGATGGAGGAAGGCAGGCACGTTAAGAAAGGCGACTTGCTAGCGCGCATCGACGATCGCGATTACCAGGCCCAGCTCCGGCAGGCATTTGCCGACCGTGACCTGGCGGCGGCCAATTTGAAGCTGGCGCGAACCAGGCTCGAGCGGCAACGCGAACTCTTTCGTCAGCACGTAATCTCACAGGATCAGCTCGACGTGTCGGAAAACGCGTTGTCGGTGGGGCAGGCCAACCTGCATCATGCCGACGCGGAAATTGCGTACGCGCGCTTTAATGTCGCTCAATGCACGATAGCGTCGCCGATCAACGGGGTCGTATTGAAGAAGTACCGTGAGCTGGGCGATACGATTAATTACGGCGGCGACATTCAGGCCGGCGGCGGCACTACCGACATCGCGCAGCTAGCTGACACCGAAGATATGCGAGTCGAGGCCGATATCAGCGAAAACGATATTGCAAAAGTGCTCATGGGGATGCCGGCATTCGTCGTGCTCGACGCCTATCCTGAGCGGAACTTCGATGCCCGAGTGGCCAAGATTTATCCTGAGGCCGACCGCCAGAAGGGCACGCTTAAGATCGAGGTCAAAATTCTCAAGCCCGACCTCATGATTGTGCGGCCTGAGATGAGCGCAAAAATAACTTTCATGGAAACGGCGGCAGGCAGTTCCCAACAGCCGATGGTGATGATTCCGAAAAACAGCGCGATAAGAACCGGCCGCGAGAGCGTCGTCTGGATAATCCGCGACGGCATGGCGCGGCGGGTGTCCATTTTGACCGGCCGCGAACTGGAAACCGGGATTGAAGTGAAAAGCGGACTCGGCGGCGGCGAAACTATCATTGTCACCCCACCGGATACTCTCCGCGACGGTGAGCCCGTCACCGCGAAGGCGTCCTAGCGGATCCGTGATTGTGAAACCGATCCGCCAATGCCGTATCGGTCAGTCCTGCCGAGTGCCGAATCTATCCGGAGAGTTAAGGGCGGCGCAGCCGCGTTGTGTAAACCTTGACACAGAGGTTTGAATGCCGTAGCTGGCAGTGACAGCCCACCCAAATTAGACCTAACTAGCCAAGGGCTACGCCTTTGATATCCGCCGACTCAACGGTACCGCGCGCAGCGGCGGAGAAACTCATAAAGTGCTATCGCCGTCCAGCAACATATCAGGTCGACAATTCGCCCGATCGGCTGAGCGCGTTCATAAGGTAAGCTGCCGGCTTTTCATAAAGCCGGGTCGCTGCCCGGGTTCACCAGCAGGCTGCGAAAAAGGCCTTCCGCAGCCTGCTAGGGCAAGTCGCCTGCTTCAAGCAGCGCGGCCATCAACACAGGCCGAACGACGGCACTCGTGAGAGCTTCTCCCATTCCTCATACGCGATCACGACCGCTTCGCGCCGGCTGTGGCGAGTGATCACGCAGGGCGCCGCGGACAGCAGTCATCTACCACGGCAAAGAACGCGGCCTTGGCATTCTCGCAACTGAATTTCTTTCAACCGTTCCCGCATGCACCCGCCGTTTTTTCACTGTGAAAACGGAAAGGATAGGCTAACCCCCGCCCTATAGCGCTTCTACCAGCGGTTGCCGCCGCGGCCACCACCGCCGCCACGATTATCCCGCCCGCCACCACCGCCGCCAAATTCTCGGGGCTTGGCCTCGTTGACCTTGAGGTTACGTCCCTTCAGATCCTTGCCATCGAACTCCGAAATCGCCTTGGTGGCGTCGCCGGAGCTCTCCATTTCGACGAAGCCGAAGCCTCTCGACTGGCCAGAGAATTTGTCTGACACGACAGCCGCGCTCGCAACTTTCCCTACTTGCGAGAAGAGTGCTTCGAGGTCATCGTTCGTCACCGAGTAGGCGAGATTGCCTACATACAATTTGGTGGGCATTTGTTGCCCTCCTTACGTAATTGCCGGAAAGAGCGCTGACAAGGAAACCTGAGTGGGTTTGGCTGGCGGGCGTCTAGCCGGGTCTGCAGAGACGCTACACTATGTCGACTACGAAATCCATACCGACTCTAATTCTTACTTTTTAATGATTGGTCTGGGGCCAGTGGCTTATGCTCCACTCGTTTGCGAGTTGCGCGAGGGACATTGTTGATTTGTCGAGCTAGTAGCCGGCCACTCCATGTCAATGATGGAGATTGCGCGCCGAGAAAACCTCGGGAGTAATGTTGAGTAGCTCAGCCATTTGGCTTTTGCGCTGACAGGCGTGGGAACTGGCGGAGCAAATCGCGAAACGGCCGCGGCTTGCGAGCCGCTATGCGCGCGTCGCACTGACCCAACCTATCAAGCGGGCAATGCTAGATAATCTCGGGTACGGGCTCGCACTCGAGGAGGTTGGCGATGTCCGCTCCGCGGCCGCCCAAGAGCTAGCGCGCTGGATAGCGGACCATTCCATGGCCATACGAAATTGCGGGCGCCCGAGAAATGTGGTCCTCACTTGCGCTCACGTTGTTAATGCCATCCTGAGCTTGGGAATGATTGAAGTGCAATCAGAGCCAATTGTCGTCTTCCTCACCCGGTCCTTACCGAAAATTCATAAGCCCATAATGGTTGGCGGCATCCTCCCGTGGGCGTTCTCACCGCGGCTTTTCCACAACGAGATGAGCTCGCTGCTCATTTTCCTGATGGCACGAACATTCTGATTGCCGGCCTACATCGCCTGGCGGCGGCCCAACTTCGTCACGCGCTAGCGGACTGCGGCTGCTTCGGAGGCCCGGATGGCGGGCGCGCGCACCAGCTAGTCCAACTCGGTACGGGTGCCGAGGCTACTCGCGTTCCATGAAGCCCTCGAGTTTGCGCGAGCGCCCAGTCTGGCGCAGCTTGCGCAGCGCCTTCGCCTCGATTTGGCGAATACGTTCACGCGTGACGGCGAACAGTTTGCCGACCTCTTCGAGGGTGCAGTCGGTCTTCTGACCGATTCCGAAGCGCATTCGCAGGATCTGCTCTTCGCGTGGCGTCAGCGTCGCCAATACCTTGCGCGTTAGCTCGTCGAGATTGCCCCGGATCGCCGCCTCGACCGGTGATGGCACCCGTTGGTCCTCGACGAAGTCGCCGAGCGTGTTTTGCTCGTCGTCGCCGAGCGGGGTTTCGAGCGAAATCGGCTCCTTGACGAGCTTGAGCGCCTTCTGGACCTTGTCGAGCGGCATCTCCATCTGCTCGGCGATCTCTTCCGGGCTCGGCTCGCGGCCTAGGCGCTGCACCAACAGGCGCGTCACGCGCAGCAGCTTGTTGACCATCTCGGCCATGTGGACCGGGATACGAATCGTCCGGCTCTGGTCGGCAATCGCACGCGACATCGCCTGCCGAATCCACCACGTCGCGTAAGTCGAGAACTTGAAGCCGCGCCGGTACTCGAACTTGTCGACTGCGCGCATCAGGCCGATGTTGCCTTCCTGAATAAGGTCGAGGAACCCAAGTCCGCGGTTCGCGTGACGCTTGGCAAAGCTCACGACCAGTCGCAGATTGGCTTCGGTCAGCGCTTTCTTAGCGCGCCGGCTCTTGTCTTGGCCCGACGCGATCGTTTCGAGCGAGCGCGCAAATTCCTCGGTCGCAACCTTGACCCGGCGCTCAACCTCCTTGATCGCCTTCTGCGCCTCTTTGATTCGCGCGCCGATATCGAGCAGGTTCTCGCGGCTGCCGTTGATCTTCAGCACATGGCGGCGGTCTTCGGCCTCGGCCGCTTCGCGTAGGAGCTGCGACTTGCTGCGACCGGTCGCCTGCTCGTAACGCTGGATCAGCGTCTGCGCATCGCGCGTTTCCTCGAGCAGGCGGCGCATCTCGGCGATGACGGCCTCCTGGAGATGGCCCGAAAGCTCGAGATGATGCAGTTCGCGCTTGACGCTCTCCTTGAGCCACACCAGCGGCTTCGCGAGTTTCGTCTTCAGGACCGGCTTGGGCCGGTCCTTGAGTTTCTTCTCGAGATCCTCGATCCGGCGCTGCAGCGACTTGAGCTTCGTGGTCGCGGTGAACAGCTTTTTGAGTTGCTTTTCGTCGGCCTCGGGCCCACGCTCCTCATCGTCATCCGCAGGCTCTTGGTTCTCCTCGAAGATGTCGCGCAGGTCGCCCTCGCCAGCCTCGACCCGAGCGCCCATCTCGATTACAAAATCGAGCGTCACCGGAGAACGTAGAACCTCCTCCTCGACTTCGTTCTCGCCGGCCTCGATGCGCTTGGCGATTTCGACTTCCTGCTCCCGCGAAAGGAGCTGGAAGTTACTCATCTCCCTGAGGTAGAGGCGGACGGGATCCGACGACTCGCCGATCGAATCAGCGGTCGGCGCCGCCGCGGCCTCGTCGGGCTCTTCCTTGACCTCGGCCTCGAGTTCGCCCTCCGTTCCGTCCGCCGGGACCTCGGCGAGGACCTTGATGTCCATGTCCTGGAAGCTCTCGATTGTGGAACGCAGGTCGGTCGGCGAGCTAACGTCTTGGGGCAGGCAATCGTTGACCTGGTCAAAAGTCAGGTAGCCCTGCTCGCGCCCGAGCTCTACGAGACTCTGAAGGTCTTTCCCTTCGTACTTCTGCTTCATGCTCTCAAGCTTCCGTACCAGCCGGCCTCACCACCGGCCGGTCTTCGCCAACGTCCCAAGTATGCACCGGCAGCAAATCTTTAGCGATGACACCGAAATCGCGCCTGGATACCGCCGACCGCAAACAAACCGCAGATCGGGCACCGGGACGGGCCCTTTCAGGAGCCCGCGCTGGTCATACAGGATGAGGTTTTCAGAAAGGTTCGTCGCTCCGAGCCGCTCTGTCGACTTGAACAGCGACGTGAAGGCACTCAAAAGTAGCGCCAGGAGCTCAAGCATCGGGCGAACCAGTAAGACATCAGTTCGCACCGTGATCCTGACGACGTTTTCAGTAGGGCAGGCCCCGCCCCTGAGGTGTGCGGTACGATACCGGACCTGCGCCCGCTGCAAGGAGAAACCGTGCGAATGCGGCGGGTGCCTCGCTCAGCGCACGTGATCTTCACGCGAAATGACAATGGTCTAATCGATCACCATCGGTAGTGAGGTCAGTCCTCGCGACAAGAGATATCCATCGTAGTGAAGCGGCTGGTCCGGCGCTGAGAGCCTAAGCCGGGAGAAGCGTTCGACCACGGAGCCAAGTACGATTCTGCCCTGCAGCCTGGCCAGGTGGGCCCCGATACAGGCGTGAATTGCATCGCCAAAAGCAACGTGATTATTCGGATGGCGCGCAATATCAAAGCTGTCCGGGGCATGAAATTGCGCAGGGTCACGATTCGCAGCACCGATTAGAACCAGCACGACTGCGCCGCCCGGAACAGACGTCTCGCCAATGTGAGTGTCCCGCGTGCAGAAGCGCATTACCATTTGGACCGGACTGTCGTAGCGCAAGACCTCCTCTACCATGTTCCGTGTCAGAACCTCTGGAGCTAACCCAAGGCGTCTTAGCTGGTCAGGGTGAGTGCTCAATGCGAGCAAGCCGTTGGCGATCAGATTGGTAGTCGTGTCGCCAGCGAACAGCAACAGCAGGACGAGAGCGAGCAGTTC
>WNFC01006156.1_pt1 | contig 13199 bp, 11 predicted proteins | sample 5400541 | NCBI WGS metagenome assembly WNFC01 (sample SAMN13153342, study PRJNA577476) | soil metagenome | isolation source: 120 cm saprolite under Douglas fir tree site 2 hole 2 replicate 1 | place: USA:California | collected 2015-04-18
CGCCGCGTTATAATATCGCGCCGACACAGGAAGTAGTCAGCATCCTGAGCAATGGCGCCTCCCACCTTGAACCACTGCGCTGGGGATTGATTCCCTCCTGGGCCAAAGATGAAGCCATCGGCAACAAAATGATTAACGCTAGGGCCGAGACGCTGGCGGAGAAGCCCAGCTTCAAGCGCTTGCTGCGTTCAAAACGCTGCCTGGTGGTCGCGGATGGCTTCTACGAGTGGAGGAAGGAGGCCGGGTCCAAAACCAAGACTCCCATGTACATTACGCTGAAAGGTGACCAGCCCTTCGCCTTTGCAGGCCTGTGGGACCTCTGGAATAGCCCCGACGGCCTGCAAGTGCGCAGTTGCACCATCATCACTACGCAGCCAAATGCATTGATGGAGTCCATCCACGACCGTATGCCCGTCATACTCTCGCCGGATGCCAGTGAGCAGTGGCTTGATACATCTCTGCACGATGAGCATGCGCTGTCTTCCCTGCTTGTTCCTTACCCTGCGGAGGAGATGACGGCACGGGCCGTTTCGCGCCTGGTGAACGACCCGCGCCGGGAGGGTGCGGAATTGATCGCCTGATCACAGGGCATTCCTCGCGGAAATCTTTTCCAGATCGTGTCGATACAAATCGAACAAGACAAAAACGAGGTGCTCAGAAAGCTTGGCCCAGAGAGAAGGGTCACCGACATCGTTGGTCATATCAGTGACCAGCAGGCTGAGGGCCTCATCGATCACCTCTCGAATGAAGTGCTCCTTCGAGAAGGCATAGACTCTGTGGCTCTTCTCTTTGCCAGAAGGCGCATCGACCACGGACCAGACGTGTTTGTCCTCTCTAATTCCCAAGTATCGGATATGGTAATTATGGTAATCCAGGCCGCCACAGGCAGGCTGAATATGCAGGTTGTAATGACAGGCTGGTTGGCGGGCGTCGTACTCTCGCATCCCCAACCGTGCCTGCTGCTGGATCAGCAGCCTCTGGCTGGTAGGGTCTGAACGATAGTCTTGACGAAAACAGCATAGCATATCAGAAAAGAGACAACAAGAGCTTCCCTTTGTCTTGCCTGCTATGGTATACTTGCGCTATCTTTCTCAGGAGGTTTGCGCTGCGCATGTCACAGCCAGTCATTACGTCGGCCAGATAAGAGCACCGATATACCACCCCTAGGTAAACGCTGTCGCCAGTTGGCACACCTGCTGGTTTCCAACTGCTATCTTGTCGTTGCCACTTCCTGGGGTCCGTGCTCCCTCTGCCGATGTGATGAACACTGGCCGCCAGGCGCGAGATCAGCCTTTCTGCGCGCTCCATCTCCCCTGTCCCTGTTCCCACATCTCAGCCACAGACGCCTGTGCCGTGCCTTGTTTTGTGCAGCGTCGGCGACATGAGAGGCGAGCTGCGCTGCGTCAGGAAGGGGCAGCCTGAGGAGAAACACCTATGCCCAGGAGACTTCTCTCCCGGCACATTCGCCCGCGGCCCCTGGATGATCGAGAGATCAAGCAATACCTGCGCGTTTATGACGCCAGGGGCCTGTATCACCACCCGGAGAACTTTCCCCGGCTCTGCTCGCAACAGCTTTTTGGCAACAGCGCGCCTCTCGAACTTGAGGTGGGCTGTGGCACGGCGGAGTTCCTCTGCTCCTTGGCATCCAAAGAGCCAGAGGTCAACTTCGTCGGCGTGGATATTGCGCGTCGACCTCTGTACAAAGCCGTCGAGGTTGCTTCGTCGCTCCAGTTAACCAATGTGCGCTTTCTTCACGCCAATTTTGCACAGATGTATCCCTTGCTGGAGCCCTGTTCACTGCGGCAGGTGTACGTTCACTTTCCCGATCCCAACACGCGCCCGAAGTTTCACCGGCGCAAGTTGGTCACGCCTGCTTTTCTCGAGGCCATCTACCTGGCGCTCGTCTCAGGGGGCGGACTGAGCCTGATGACCGATCATAGCGCATTGTTTGAGGAACTGCTTGCCGTGGTCGAGACCGATAGCCGGTTTCAAAAAACCCACGCTGAGCGCTACCTGATTGGATTTGAGCCAGAGATAAAATCGCGCTTCCAGCGCATCTGGGAGCACCACGGCCTGCCTATCCTGCGTCTGGAGGTACGCAAAAAGCAGCTGTAGCGACCCGGCGACACGCTTCCAGGAGATCAAAATCTCCTGGAAGCGTCCTCAATTCCTAAAACGCCTCAGGTGGTCACGGTGAACAGCACCTCCACCGCCCGCCCCTACGGATCACTCGGCCTGCTGCCTGTCTACGTGGCTTCTCCATCCCTTCGGTTGATGCCTATCGGGTATTTCTTGCGGGTGCCCCTACATTAACCCGGCCATCATAGGCACAGTCACATCAAGCATATTCTTGGCTGCTTGCCCGCCTTTGAGCACAAGCTTCACATTGGTAGGATCGGCTATCCTGCTGATGTTACCCAGCACGTCGCCGTCTACAATGATCACATCGGCAAGTTTGCCTTCCTCGAGCGTGCCCAGGTTTTGATCCAGGTGTAGAAGTTGAGCCGCGTGGGATGTGCTGGCCACAATTGCCTGCACCGGCGTCATGCCATTCTCAACCATTAACACCAGTTCCTGGCCGTTGTCACCATGGCGTCCGACCCCCGCATCGGTTCCCATAGCGACCTTTACGCCTGCCTTCACCGCCCGGCGGAAGGACTGCGTGTGGGCCTCTACTACACCGTGAGCTTTGGCCGCCATCGCCGGAGGCAATAGTTCTGGATGCTCTTGTGAAAATTGTATGACGGCCCGGGGCGCTACCAGTGTCGGCACCAGGTAGACATTCCTCTCGATCATCAGCTCGATCAGCTCGCCGGTCAGGTAGACGCCGTGCTCGATGGAGGCAACCCCAGCCACCAGCGCATTTTGAATACCCATGGTGCCCTGCGCGTGCGCCATGCAGCGTTTCTCCTGGGCGGCAGCTTCGTAGACCGCTGCAGCAATCTCCTCGATGGTCAATTGCGATGAAGTGGGGGCGTCGGCCGCGGAGAGCACCCCGCCGCTGGTGGCCAGCTTAATCCAGTCGGCCCCAGCTCGTAGTATCTCGCGCGTCTTCTTGCGTACCTCTTCGACCCCGTCAACCACGCCGTCGGGAACATCGTAAAAGCGGATGCCAAAAAGGCCAATGTCTACGCAGCACGGGTAATAGCCATCGCCGTGCCCTCCGGTCTGGGAGATCAGCGTGACGGCTACCTGCATGCGCGGCCCGGCAATGATGCCGCGCTCGACCGCCATCTTTAACCCGGCAGGTGTACCGCCCGCGTCGCGCACAGTGGTGATACCCGCTTCCAGGGTTGCTCGCATGCGTGGGATCGCCTGGAACAGGCGCAGGGAAGGTGGTGTAAGCAGCATCCGCAGTATATCGGGATACTCGAGCATAAAGTGGACATGGGTATCAATCAGGCCGGGCAGGATGCTGCCTCCAGCTGCATCGATCACCGTTGCATCGCGTGGGATGTTCACGCGAGCCTGCTTGCCCACTGCCGTAATCCGCTCGCCTTCGATGAGGACCGCTGCCCCTTCTAATGGATCGCTGCCACGCCCATCGATAACGGTGCCATTTGTTATCGCTAGCATTGGTTACTCGGTTTGGTCATCAGAAATCCTTTCGAGAGACCTCGCCCTTTAGGGCTGGGGAGGTAAGAAAGCTCAGGCGTCGAGCCTGAGAGAACCCCTTGCGGGGGCCCTTTTTAGGAGAAAGGGCGAAAACTCTTGCCGGATTTCCGGCCACCTGGTCAGAGCCAGGGTTAAATGACCCTTCGCGATTGCATATCCGGCATAGGACTGAGTCCATCTGCTTCGGCGTGGCAGGCAGTGGTACGAGTTAGGGTGGCGCTCGTACGTGCTTTCGGTACTCTCCTGGCTCGTCACCTTGATTTCCCTATTTCTTAGCCAAATACGCTGCTCCACATGCAACTCTGCGTTTCCGCATAATGAGATGTGGCCGCTAATCAGGGACTTACGTTGGAATAGCCGTTCTCCAAGCCCCTAGCTTTCGCTATGGGGTTCCTGACGGACTTGCACACGTTACTAATTGCGTGATGTGCTTACGTGTGAACTTGCACCATGATCTATGCGCACAGCATACCACAAAAGGTGGTCAGATGTTAACGCGAATGGTGATTGACACAAGCTAAACTTTCTCGTCATTTTGGAAATGGCCGAAGGTATTCGTTTACCATAGTGAGACGTTTTACTTTCAACATCGCCCAGCCTTGAAGGAGGAACATCTATGAACGTGTGGCTCTTTCTCTCGCTGATGTGTGGACTCCTGATGGTCCTCGTCCTCGTCCTGTTCTGGCATCCTCAGCGTTCCCAGACGAAAACGAGCACATCCGCTGATCGTCAACGCATCGGCGCCGTTTTCCGCGATGATGATCGGTACTGGTATGGAGGCTTCTTTTACAACAATCCCGACGATCCTGCGGTGTTTGTCCCAAAACGCTTCGGCCTGGGGTGGACCATGAATTTGGCCACCCTCAGGCCAGGCTGGTCCTGATCGGAATGCTGCTGCTGGTGCTGCTGCCGCCCCTGGTGGTGGCTATCCTCGGGGTCCTCTTCCCTGGGAGCATCCACCCGTCTGGATGCCATCCGTCTGGATGCTACCCTTTGCCATAAAAAATGGACCGAGGAGCTTCAAGAGGAATCGAGACCATTCCATGTTTTTGTCACCAGAAAGGATATATGATGGATATAGCTCAACAAATTGTCACGCAAGTGGCCCAAGGTGATTTTGCCGCAGTGGAGCGACGCCTGGCGGATCGCATCAAACCTTTCCTCCCTGTTGGAACAATCCGGGCCACCTGGCAGGGGCTTGAACAGCAGTTTGGAGCGTTTCAGGAGCAGGGAAAAACGTCTGCCGTGCAGACACAAGATGGCTTGGTGCAGGTAGTCACCTGCGTCTTTGAGCGGGCGAGTCTCGATGTGAACATCGTCTTGAATGACGCAGGTGAGATCGTCGGTTTAACGGTTACGCCTGTGGGAACCGTCGAACAGCAGGCGAACGCGACCTATGAGCCTCCGTCGTACGCGCAGCCCGAGCGTTTTCACGAACAGGAGGTGCAGATAGGACACGGAAGATGGGTGTTGCCAGGAACATTGAGTATTCCGCAGGGCGACGGGCTGTTTGCTGCGGTGCTGCTGGTGCATGGATCGGGACCATCTGACCGCGACGAGACGATCCCGCCCAACAAGCCGTTCCGCGACCTGGCCTGGGGACTGGCCTCGCAGGGCATCGCCGTGCTGCGCTACGATAAACGTACGAAAGTCTATGCCGCTCAATTGGAGAGTGAGAGGGACATACTCACCGTCAAGGAAGAGGTCATTGACGATGCGCTGGAAGCTGTGGCCCTCTTGCGCGAGCGACCAGAGATAGACGCGCAGCAGATCTTTGTGCTGGGACATAGCCTGGGCGGCTACCTGGCTCCACGCCTTGGCGCAGCCGACCCGGAGATTCGTGGCCTGATTATCCTGGCGGGTTCTGCGCGGCCGTTGGAGGATGTGATCCTGGATCAGATGACCTATGTGCTTTCGCTGAGTATATCCGATCCTGTGGTGCGGCAGCAGCAGCTCGCTGTGCTCAAAAAACAAGTGGAGCTGGTCAAAGATCCCAACCGCTTGCTGACAGCCGCAGCGGCCGACTTGCCGCTCAACGTCCCGGTGCCTACTGGCTCGACTTGAACGCCTATCAGCCGGAGAAAGTGGCGCAAACGCTGAAACAGCCGATGCTCTTCCTGCTAGGCGGGAGCGACTACCAGGTCACGCGAGAGGATTTCCAGATCTGGCAGGGCGCGTTGGGTGGGCGCAGCGATGTGCAATTTAAAATGTATCCCGGCCTCAGCCACCTCTTTATGCCCGTAGAAGGCGGGCAAAAGGCCACTCCCGCCACCTACGCCGTGGCTGGTCATGTGGCTGAAGAGGTAGTGAACGAGATTGGGAGCTGGATCAAGCGGCGCTAAGGGGCTACGCTTAAATAACAGGAACCTCCTGCCATATCTGCGCTCCTACAGGCGGCAAACTATCTAACAGTAACATACCATTGGTGACCACAGCTTCATTGCCAGTAAGTAGTTCGCGCAGATGTATGCCATCCGGTAGACCTGCGTGGAGCACAGGCAGAGCTACTAACCCATCATTACCCCTTCGCGCCACGACGATGAGCCGTTCTTCATTAGCCTCGCGCTGGAAGGCCAGCGTATCGCCGGACGCGTAGAGCAGTTGATAGCCACCTCGCCGCAGCGCGGGCGAGGTGCGCCGCAGCTTCATCAAAGCCTGGTGAAATACTCGTCTATCCGCGTTCCATTCACGTGGGTCCCACGACATACAGCGCCGGGTGTCAGGGTCCCCACCGCCCTTCAGGCCGATTTCGTCGCCATAGTAGACGGATGGCACTCCAGGGTAGGTGAAGAGCAGCGTCACAGCCACCCGCACGCGGGCCTCGTCATCGCCGACGATAGTCGCGATGCGCGGCGTGTCATGGCTTCCCAGCAAGTTAAACTGCTGCGTGGCAATCTGCCAGGGAACAGCCGACATAAACGCTCGCCACTGTGCTGCCAGCGCTTCTGTTGGCAAGGGTTGCGGATCAACCAGTTCGGGCCGCCACGTCCCGTAGCTATCGAAGCCAGTCAACCAGCTCAGCAGCGGGAGTGAAAAGCCCCGGTAGTTCATCACTGCATCCAGTTCGTCTCCCTGGAGCTGCGGCGTGCCGTCGAAGGAGTGCTCGCCAAGCAGGTACGCGTGAGGTGACTCAGTCTTGATGGCACGGCGGATACCGCGTCCAACCTTGTGTTCAAGCTGGCTCTCGCCCTGGCGAGCCAGCATGTTGGCAACATCGAGCCGCCAGCCATCGGCGCGAAAGGGCGGGCGCAGCCAGTAGCGCATAATCGCGTCTTCACCAGCATACATCCACTCCCGCAGCCGCTCGCTGCGATAATTGAGCTTGGGCAGGCTGCGCACACTCAGCCAGCTCACGTAGTCATCGGGCCGCTGCCTGAAGGTAAAAAAATCCGCCGTTGGCGCGGCCGGGTCGGCCTGGGCAGCGAGAAACCAGGGATTCGTTACGCCGCAATGGTTGGGTACCATGTCCAGGATCAGCTTCATGCCGCGTTCGTCCAGAGCCTGGCGCAGCTCCACCAGGGCCGCGTCCCCGCCAAAATGCCTGTCAACCTGCTTGTAATCCTCGACATCGTATTTATGATTGCTAGGAGCGGTAAAAATGGGGGTCAGATAGAGCGCGGAAGCGCCCAGTTCCTGAATGTAGTCCAATCGCTGCACAATCCCTTGCAGGTCGCCGCCGAAAAACTCAACACCGCCCGACTCGCTATGTGAGCGCGGTCGATCTCCCCAGGAACGGGCAACCACTGGCCGTCCATAGCAGAGATATTCACCGCTGCGTACATTATTGGACGGGTCACCATCGGCGAAGCGCTCGGGGAAAATCTGGTAGAAGACGCTATCGTGTACCCAATCCGGGGCCTGGTAGTTCGCCAGGATGTTGAAATCGCTGGCGTCCGTAGGTATGTAGCGCAGCATCCCTGCAGCCGTGAGCCACCAGGCGTCCTCGGCTGTGAGCAGGTAGAAGCGGTACCTGTTGTGTAGCCCGGAAAGCTGGAGATCAGCTTCCCACCATTGACAGGCCGCGTCATTCCCGGTCCGGCGCATTGGCTCCATATGCTGCTCACCATCCGGGCTGGTGCATACAAAAATGCGCTCGATGGGCGCCTCAAGCCCTGTTCGCAGCCGCAATGTCACGGTTACGCCAGGATCAAATCTATCGGCCACTACATAGCACGGCGAACCGTCATGGTGAACACCGGCAGTCCAATGAGGATTAAACATGTGAGGTCCTTCCCAATGTTCATATCAGGAGGATACAGGAATTGGTGCAGCGAGCGAGTGAAGCGCTTCTATCATCTCCTGGGCGTTGCGCACAAACTCCGCGCGAACAGGCAGGCGCTGCTTGAATTCCTCAACTGTAATATCATCCAGGAAGCGCTCTCCTGCATTGTCCAGCATCACCTTTGGCAGCAGGATGAGATCACCCGGGTCCTCCTCCTGCTCTAAAGCCGCCAGCACATCCTGCGCGCAGAGCAGCCCGGCAACGGTGACTTCCGCGCCAAAGAACGAATTGACCACTACCAGCACTTCAACTTCGAGTCCCGCGATCCCGCGCAGGTCCAGCGCCATCTCCTCGATAACCGGCCGCGCCATCACCCCGGTGACAAGCGTCACCTTAGCGGAGCGTCGCGGCTCGGGTATTCTCGTCGGCAGGCGGCGCTTCGTGCGCGCCCACTGCTCGATCAGGTAGCGCGTCATGCCGACACCGTTCTCGATCTGCGCGTAGGAGCCATAGTGTGCAGCGGGTGGAAACTCGCGGCCCGTCAGGTAATACCATTCATCCGATAGGTAAACGAAGGGATATCTATCTTCATACTCCGCCTCGAAACGGCGTTGATGCGCTTCGACCTGCTCGATGATCACCTCGGCCTCTGCGCGAGTGTAGTGACGCAGCCGCGGCAGGTCCCCCGTCTTCATCATGTTATTGTACTTTGTCAGGCCAACGGGCACCACGGAGATCGATTCTACAGTCGGGCGTAGTTCGGCCAGGTCCTGGATGCTGCGATCAAGATGCGCGCCATCATTGATGGTCGGGCACAGCACCAGCTGCGCGTGACATGTAATGTGCATCCCGCCCAGGCGCTTGATATGATCGACGATGTCGCCCGCGCGTGGCCCATCCACCATCTTGCGCCGCAGTTCAGGATCGGTGGTATGCACAGACACGTAGAGCGGCGTCAGCTTCTGCTCATCGAGCCGCTGCCAGTCCTGCTCCTTCAGGTTCGTCAGGGTGATAAAGTTGCCGAAGAGGAACGAGTAGCGATAGTCATCATCCTTGATATACAACGAAGCGCGCATACCATGCGCCAGCCCCGGCTGCGGTGCGAAGCGCTCGGGCAGCCCTTTGATAAAGCAGAAGACACATTTATTGGCGCACTGCCGGATAAAAGGAGCTGGCTCTTCACCAAAGAGCACGCCCAGGTTCTCATCATATGTCTTAGAGATAGATACTTCATGCACATTCTGTTGTCGCTCAAAACCAATCGCCAGTTCTTCCTCTGCGACATAGAAGCGATAATCCACCAGGTCACGGATTAGATGACCATTGATAGTGCGTATAAGGTCACCCGGTTGCAAACCTGCCCGGTCGGCAGGGCTTTCCGGCACGACCTCGCGCACCCACCCATACATTTTTGGCATTCGTTAGTTCCTTAAAGTAGACGCGTTGGTATAATTGTATAAATCTTATTGATTATAAGGGTTGTAGGACAAGGCGTCAAATTGTGACTAACAGCAATTCCTGGCCACCAAAATCAGAACGCGATTTCATGGCCGAGAAGGCAGCATTTTTATGCCGTTCGTCACAAGCGGGCGTAAAAGAAATGGAAACCCTGGTGAAGGCTCAAAGTTTATCCAGCCATAGCCAGCAAAGTAGATCTGCGTCCAGGCGTGCGCATCTGAGCCACGTACCACCCAGTTTTGCGCTTTGGCGTCGTAGGTACCGGGGGTATAGCCGATCACTACGCGAGCTGGTATACCCAGTTCGCGCGCCATCACAGCCATCGCAGTCGCGAAGTAGTTGTCGAAAGCGCGGTGCTTGCTCTGGAAGAGAAGCCAGGCTGTGCCCTCGGCTCCGGGGGACAAATGGATAGTGGTTGAGTAGCTGAACGACGTGTGAAAGTAGGTTTCCAGGGCAACGGCCTTATCGTACATGGTATGCGCTCCTGCCGTCAGTTGCAGCGCCAGGTCTTTCACACGGGGATCGATTTTCGGCAACTGCAAGTAGGTACTGAGGATCGCGGGATGATAATAGGCGGGCGGAAGTGGGCCGTCGAAGTTTGGGGGCAGTGGGGGAACATAAGCAGGGAGCGGGATAGATCTCAACGTCTGTACATCTACCGATGAGACATACGACTGCACGGTATACTGGTCGCCTGCCACTAGACGCTTGCCGTTGTTGCCTAGCACTGCTACCAGGCTGCCAGTCGTCTTATCGATCAGCAAGGTTGTTGGCTGGTCGACGCTGGCAATCTGCCCGGCACCAAAGATGTAGGGCTGTTGTTCTCCAGCGGGGGTGACCACGGTGATATGTTGTGTGACCAGATGCACTGGCGAGCCCTCGCTGATCGTCCGCTTATTGGCGGGCAACTGGGAGCTAGAGACAGCGGCGTTGTGCCAGGTGTGTCCATCATACGTATCAAAGGAGGTTGCCACCAGGTACTGGCCGCCCGCGCTGCTTTTCACCAGAAAAATGATATCCTGGTTGAGGTGGGGTTCTCCATCCAGTGTCAACGACGCGGCCAGTGTTGTAGCAGGGCTCCCCTTGAAGAAAGCATGTGTGAGCAGCACCCAGCTCAAGACGATGAGCAGGACAATGGCGACAGTCGCGCCGTCGCTGAGCCTACTCCAGAGCGAGCGGCGTGACCCTCGTGGAAGCGGTTGAGGTGGCTGCTGAAAAGAGCCGGGTACGGGAGAGTCCGGGCAGCCTGGATGTGCATTGACATTCTTTGTTCCTTTCGTAGAGAGGTGCGTGCTTCCAGGTCGCGTCTGGCCTTCCTGGAGCGGCATACGATGCTCCTGCACCTGCGCAAAGCGGCCCCATATGCGCTGTAATGAGCGGCTGTTCTCCTCTGCATAAGGCGTGTAGGCCTGATACAGATCTGCCATCAGGCGGCTATCCTGCGCTGGAAGCTTATCAAAAAAGCGCTCAGTCAGTTGATCTATTGACTCTGGTGAGAAATTCTGCTCATGTTCTTTCATCACTTTTCGCCCTTTCCCTGGTTGGATCGGCCTCCTTTGTCCGCCGATGCGTAGATTTCGCGCAGGGTTTGTATGGTACGGTAAAGTAGCATACGTACTGCTCCTTCGCTTTTGTCGAGGACAGGAGCGATTTCATTACAGCGCAGGCCGCAGCCAAATCGTAATTGCAACACCTCTTGCTGCTCCTCTGGCAGCGCCTTGATGGCTCGATGCAACTGTGTGGACTCCTCGCGCTTCTGGTGCTCGCGCTCGGGAGAGAGCTCGTCGTCCTCGAAGAGTGTGTCGGCGAGCCGGTCGATCGGTACGTGTTGCTGGCGAGCGCTCCTCCTGAAGCGGTCCACAACTTTGTTGCGCGTGATGGTCCAGAGCCAGGCTACCTGTTTCTGCTCATCGAAGGTAGCAAAATGCTGTTGTTGGAGCACCGTCAGGAAAACATCCAGGACAATATCTTCAGCATCCTCACGTGAGGCTGTCTGCCGGTAGATATAGGCAAAAAGCCCCGGAGCGTGGCGCTGATAGAGATCGGCATAGAAAGCATCTTCGAGCAAGGTCCGATCCTTGTGTTGCATACTTGTCCTCTAGAGTTTTTCGAGACCTCGTAGGAATCACGTTTGCGGGGGGAAAATGTCACAGTGCAAGAGACAGGAAATTTCCCTTCTCCGGTGGGCTGAGGGAACACAAGACAATAACAGACCACTCCCGTTACAGATATATGAGGAATGAGAGAACAGGGAAGCGTTAGGGAAAAAGGAAGAAACCCTTCACACTCCCAGTTCCCGCACCAGCCGGTCTGCCAGCTCGAACGAATAGTTTTGCCCGCGATCATGTGGATATACTTGAAACATGCTCGCCACCCACAGGTTCTTGAGCGGCGTACGTAAAGGCGGGATGTGCAGGCGGTACTCCGTCGTCACGATCGGCTGGGCGTAGGGAGCCTTGAACATCCAGCTCTCCTGTATCCATTCCCGCTCGAATGCCGGGACGATGCGCTTAATATGCGGGAGATACTCGTCCAGTACCTGCTCCTTGCTCATTGTGAACAGCGCGTCATCCATCGGGCGATAGTTGCCCAGGTAGACCAGGTGCCTTCCACCATATTCGGTGGGAGAACGGAAGTTGGTGTGTTCAAACAGGCCCGCGAAGGGAAAACCGGGGTCGCAGATATTGATCCAGTAGCTGTCCGTAAGCTGGCGATCTAGCGAGAGAATGAGACAATGGGCGCCGTATGCCTGGCCCCATTCGTACTTTGCACGGTAGTCCTCGGGCAGCGCGGGAATGAGGCGGCAGGTGAGGCGAGTCGCCAGCGTCGAGATCACACGATCCACTATCCACGTTCCCTGGTTTGTTACGACCCGCCAGCGCCCGTCGTCCAGCGGTTCGGCCCGCTCCACACGAGCGCCAAGCAGCACCTTTCCACCCAGTTCGCCGATGCGTTCCACCAGCCGCTCGTAGAGCAGTTGAAAGCCGCCGCGCATGTAGCCCAGGCTGGTCGTGCGATCGTGAAAACGCGCCCAGAACCATGGCAGCGCGATCTGATCGTGCATCGCGCCAAACTTTCCCACGAAGAGCTGCTCGAATACCATCTCGTATGGCCGTTTGCCCATCCAGCGGCGCAGCCACGCTGCCGCCGTTTTGCCTTCCAGCCACGCCGGGTTGGCAACTTTGATGAATGCCACCACTGTCCCAACGCGCAGGCGCTCATCGATGCGCCAGGGAGAAAAGCGCAGCAGCGTCAAAGGGGAGTCCAACTGGTGAATCTGCCCACCCACCAGCGAGACCGTGCGCGGGCGGCTCCATTCCAGTCGATCCCCCAACCCCAACTCTTCTATTAGTTTGATTGCATATGTATCACTGCGAAAGAGGTGATGATAAAACTTCTCCAGCCAGCTATCGCCTGCGCGAAAACCAGCCGCCAGCCCGCCAGCAGTTGTTTCCTGCTCTAAAACCATCACCGGCTGCCCCGCTTTTGCCAGGCGATACGCCGCCATCAGGCCCAATGCGCCGCCGCCAAGAATAGCATTTTCCATGTAATTTGTATTCCTCTTATGATGCCTATGATTTAGAACGTCGCGATTGTAACATATACTGTTAAGTAGAGATAGCCATATCTAGCTTCTGGGCGGTGCCTTTTTTGCATAGCAAAGGCATCACAGCCGCAACGAATATGGCATCGACTCAGGGCTTTCCAATTCTCTCTGCGAGACCCCACCCCGCCCTTTTTTGTGAGTGTGCCGTGTCGGGCTCCGCCCGACACGATAGGTGTCAACCTAAGGACTGGAAGAGAGCAGGGCGGGAGTTTGCAAGAGTTGAAAGGTGGCCGGGCGCTTGGGTCGAGGCTGGATCTGGCAGCCTCGACGCATGGCGAGGACACAGCGCTCCACGGC
>WNFC01006157.1_pt1 | contig 13198 bp, 8 predicted proteins | sample 5400541 | NCBI WGS metagenome assembly WNFC01 (sample SAMN13153342, study PRJNA577476) | soil metagenome | isolation source: 120 cm saprolite under Douglas fir tree site 2 hole 2 replicate 1 | place: USA:California | collected 2015-04-18
CAACGGAAAGTGCGGACGGTCTCGCGAGCACGCGATACTCGGCGAGCTTCCCCGCGTTGGATGAGGCGAGAAAAAGCTTAGCGTGCGCGCGCACTGAATTTTACGGGCAGAAGGACGCGTTGTTCTTCCGTCAGGCGGCGAATCCCCGCGGCGGCGAGCGCCAGAAGATCCTGCATCTCGCTTCCGGAAAACGCGCGTCCCTCCGCCGTCGCCTGGATTTCGACAAAATGCCCGTTGCCGGTCATGACCACGTTCATATCCACTTCGGCGCGCGAATCCTCCTCATAAGCGAGATCCAGCAGCGCGCGGTCGTCTACGATCCCGACGCTCGTGGCCGCCACGCTATCGATCAGCGGCGAATTCTTCAAGATCCCCGCCGCGGTCAGACGCTCGAATGCCAGCGCCAGCGCCACGAACGCTCCGGTGATCGACGCCGTGCGCGTTCCGCCATCCGCCTGAATCACGTCGCAATCGAGCCACACGGTGCGCTCGCCCAGCGCTTCCTGATCCGTCACCGCGCGCAGCGAGCGGCCGATCAATCGCTGAATTTCCAGCGTCCGCCCCGACTGTTTCCCCCGTGCCGCCTCGCGCGGCGTGCGCTCCTCGGTGGCACGCGGTAGCATTCCATATTCACTGGTCACCCAGCCCTTGCCGCTGCCCTTCAGAAATCCGGGCACGCCATCGTCCACCGTAGCCGTGCAGATTACGCGGGTATTTCCCAACTCGATGAGCACGCTGCCTTCAGCCGTGGAGATAAAATCCGGCGTGATTTTCAAGGGACGCATCTGGTCCGCGGTTCGGCCGTCGACTCTCACTCTTCCTCCTGCCGTCGTCACTGCCCGGTTCAAGAATTCTACGGTTTGCGTTCGGGCTGCGCCAGTTTGCCGGGGGGCTTGTCTGCTGTCAACGGTCCGGGAGCCGGAGCAGGCGCCTTATCCGACGCTGGCGTCGCTGGTTTGTCCGGGCTGGTTTGCGCTGGCGCGGACTTCACCGGCGGTTGAGCCGGCTTCGTGTTGACCACAAATGCCTCCGCCAGATCCAGATGTCCGGCCAGAGTCTCCACTTCCTGCCCATGAATCAGGATTTTCAGCCGCTGTACCTGCGGCACGTTGGCTTCCAGCGTCCGGGTGATGGAATTCACGGCCAACTGCTCGCTCACGATGCCGGACGGAATGGAAGTCGCCAGCGCCTCGGAAAAATCCGCGATCGCCGTTCCATCCGGCAATAGATAAAACGCAAGCAGCAAAGCGTCCGGCGGCAGCGTGCGCAGCTCCGCATCCACGGGCCCCGCGAGCAGCGTATTCAAAACCTGTTTGGATCGCAGCACCGGGTCATTCGAAAGCGGCATCTCGACTGTTACCTGTACCAGCGTGGAATCGATCGTATCCGAAGCCCAGAAGAGTTTAGTCTTCACGCGGGGATCGCCCGGATTGATCGCGATCGGTTGTGTCAATTCGCGCCGCGCCTGTTCCTCGCTCTGTTGCTGGAGCTTCGCGGCGCGTTTCACCCGTCTGCGGAGAATTGGAAAATAGATCGCTGCAACGAGCACGGCGATGACCAATCCGCCGATCAGCCAAAATTTCCAGCGTGGCGTCATGGCAGCGCTCCGCGCGTGTTTGGGACCACGTAAGATGGCTTGAACGCAGCGGCTCCGCGCGCAATGGCGTCCGCCACGCCCGGCGCCATGCGGTCCAAATCGGCGCGGTCCTCCACCGTTACACTTGAGATCTCCACGGCGATTGCCGGCGCTGCCGTAGTTCGAAGCTGGCGCACGGATGCAGTTTGCGCGGCGTCCGGCGAACCTTTGAAACGCTGGGTGAGGTATCCCTGCACGAGATCGCCGAACGTCCGGCTTAGTCCAAGAAACGGCCCCTGCGCGCGGTCCCACAGGATCAGGCCATTCGAATCCGCCACGGGCGGCAAATCCGAATTCACGTAGACACGCACTGTGCCCGGCAATCCTGTCGATGAAATGTGCAAGGTTACGAACACGGCTCCGCGCTGCGCGTTGGCGGTTGCAGAGCGGTCATCAAACGAAGGATTCTCATTCCCCTGCCGCGTCTGCACCACTTGAAAGCCTTGCAGCTCCAGCACCCGGCGAACCTGAATAACGAAATCCAGGACGATTTCACTCTCGCGGATGCCGCCTGTGCCTCGCGCGCCGGGGTCCGTTCCACCATGGGCCGGATCCAGCACGACGATGTTAAGCCCGGCTTGCTGGGCTTGCACGCCAAACGGGGAACCCCCCGACCCTGCCACTCCTCCCTGCGGAGAAGTTGCAGGGGGGCTTGCCGCAGGCGGCGTGCCGGGCGCGGGTTGCTGGGTCTGCGAGGGAGCCTGGGATGGAGAAACCATCACCGTAGCTAGAGGAGCCACGAAGAGCAGTCCAATCAGAGAAGGAAACCTAATTCGCAGGATGTTTCGCACCTAGAGCAGCATACCAAATCTGTCTCTCAATACGCGCCGCTCGAAACCTGCAAACGCAGCGAGAAAGGGAAGACCCCAAACCTGTTCCCTTAACCCTCAATCGTCTCCGCGCAAATGCTAGCGTGCCGCCGGCACATCCCCGTGGATCACAGGAGAAATGACCAGCATCTTCAGTTTCGCTTTTTCGAGCAAAGCATTGACAATCGCCAGGTCGTCCTTTTGGAATGCTTTCCAGCGCGACAGCGTCTCTTGTGCAGCTTCTTCCCACCTCTCGCTCGCCATCGCCGCATCAGCTGCGGGCCCCATTTCGGAGCTGTCCACAATGGTCAAGAGACCAGTGAGCGCCGCCGCAACTTTGGGAAGAGGCTCATGCTCCTTGCTCGGCGCGGCGAGTCCAAACAGCGCAAAATCGGCATCACTACCGGGCTCGACCGCCGCTTCAACCTTTTCCTCCACCCCCCGCAAAGCCTTCTGCAGCTCGACGCCGTCGGTCGCATCCTTCTTGCGTGTTTCAATCTGCTTTCGGAGGTCGCCGACCTGTTGCAACGCCAGCGAAACTTCGCCCAATCTAGCTGCGAGCCTGGAGGCCAGGCCAAACTGCCGCACAAGCGCGTCCTGCGGAGTTTTCACGCGCGGATCCAGCTTGATCGTTAGCGGTTGCGTGCTGCTCTTGCCGTTCGCCGTGAGCTTCACGATGTAGTTGCCTGGCACTGCCAAAGGTCCGGCCGGTCCCCAGAAAGAGCTGCGAACGCCTTTCGGCAGCGCGTAACGAAGATCCCAGACGAATCGGTGCATTCCCGCCTCAGCCAATAGTGGTTTCGGGTCGCGCACCCACTCCATTTGAAGCGGGACATCGTTCGGATTTGTCTTGTGCAATCCGTCATCGCTTGCGAATCGCCGCACCAGCTTTCCTTCCGAGTCAAAGATTTCCAGTTGGATAGGCGATGACGCTCTATCCTTCAAGAAATAATCCAGCACTGCGCCCTCCGGGGGATTGGGAGCCAACGGCTCATCCATCGGCACCGGAGTTCCTTGGTCCGAGCCCGGCCGCATGCGAATGGCGGTTTGCGGACGAAAGAGCCATGTATCGGCGGCGGCGACATGCGAATCGATCTGCCGCAGTGGCGTCACATCGTCCAGTATCCAAAATGAGCGGCCGAACGTGGCAATCACCAAATCGTTTTCGTGCACCACCAGATCGCGCACCGATGTCACCGGCAGATTCAGTTGCAAGGGCTGCCAAACCTCGCCGTCATTAAAAGACGCATAGACCCCCTTTTCCACGCAGGCGTACAGCAACCCTCTTCGAGCAGGATCTTCCCGCACGCAGTTCACGAAACTTCCCTCGGGAATCCCATTTGAGATCCGTTGCCAGGTCTTGCCGAAGTCCCGCGTTCGATACAGATACGCCTGATAATCCTCAACGCGATGCCTGTCCACCGCCGCGTACGTTGTCCCCGCATCGGAATGCGACGCTTCGATATGCGTCACCTTGCTCCAAGGCGTCAAATCCGGCGGCGTAACGTTCTCCCACGTTTTCCCTTCGTCTAGCGTCAGTTGAATCAATCCATCGTCCGTGCCCGCCCAGATTTCTCCAGCCCGCACAAACGATGGTCCAATCGTGTAAATCACGCCGCGTCGGTTGCCCTTCGGAGCATCCGCTGCAGTCGTTGCGTCCAGATTTAGCGGCACGCCGGGATCTTCGCGCGTGAGGTCGGGACTAATCGCTTGCCAGGAGCCGCCGCCATCGGCCGTTCGAAACAAAACTTGCGAGCCAAAGTACAGCACGTGCGGATCGATCGGCGAAAAAACCAGCGGCAGTGTCCACGTGCGCCGGTAATCACCAGGATGCGCAAGCGTCGGCGGCAGTTGCTGGAGCTGTTCGTCGCCGAAATCTTGCCGCGCGACGAATCCACCAAACACCACGCCCGGATTCAGGGGGTCCGGCGCAATGTAGCCATTTTCGTCCCCGGCGTCCATCGGCCGCCAATCACGGAAATTCAACGAACGGTACTTGCTACGGCTTTGAGTGGCCGCCGAACCGCTGTCCTGCTGCGCACCGTACACCCAGTAAGGAAACTGGTTATCTGTCACGACGTGATAGAACTGCGCCGTTGGCTGGTTGTACCAGGAGCTCCACGTCTCACCGCGGTTGCGCGTCACGATCGTGCCTTGGTCGCTGCTGAGAATCATCCGCCGCGGCTCATCGGGATCAATCCAAAGCTCGTGATAGTCGTCTCCGCCCGGCGCGCCCTTGAACGCCGTGAATGTCTTTCCTCCGTCGCGCGACTGGTAGGTCGTGGTGTTCGGGATGTACACAGTGTCAGGATCTTTGGGATCCACGCTGACTTCCCCGAAGTACCACCCGCGCTGCCAAATCCGCCGGTCATTCGAAACGCGCTGCCAACTCTGCCCACTGTTGTCAGAACGAAAGAGCCCGCCCTCCTTGGCGTCCGCGATCAGATAAATCCGCCGCGGATTGCTCGGCGCAAAAGCGATGCCGACCCGGCCGAGGCCTTCCGATGGCAGCCCCTGCCTGGTCACGTGTTCCCAGTGATCGCCTCCGTCGCCTGAGCGATAAAGGCCACTGCCCGGTCCGTTCGAAGGAGGGTAAATGCTCCACGGTGGCCTGCGCGTCTGCCACAATGTCGCGTAAATCGTTTTCGGATTTCCTGGCTCGAACGCCAGATCGATCGCTCCGGTGTTTTCATCGTGAAATAGAATTTTTTGCCAGCTCTTTCCGCCATCTTTCGAACGGAAGACGCCTCGGTCCTGGTTCGGCCCGTAGGCATGACCCAGCGCGGCGACGAAAACTCTGTTTGGGTTCTGCGGGTCCACAATGATCCGCCCGATCTGCCGCGAATCATCCAGCCCGATGTGCGTCCATGTCTTGCCACCGTCCGTGGACTTGTACATTCCATTCCCGTAGGAAATCGAGGAGCGCATGTCGGCTTCTCCCGAGCCGGCGTAAATCACGTTCGAATCCGACGGGGCAACCGCGATTGCCCCAATCGACGCAATCGGCTGCGAATCGAAGATGGGATTCCACGTTCGCCCCGCGTCATCAGTCTTCCAAATGCCTCCGCCCACGCTTCCGAAATAGAAAACTTCCGGCTGCCCGCGCACGCCCGCCACTGCCAGTGCGCGTCCCCCACGAGGTGGCCCGATCGGCCGCCACCGCAGCTCTTGAAAGAGTTTGGCGTCGATGTGCTGCGCTGTCTGCGGCGAGGCAGCCACCCGCAAGGCACCATCTGGGGCGAAGAGCAGAAATAATGACAGGGCAGCGAGATGTCGCGCGTTCACGTTAGGATTCTCCTGATGAATATACAGGTGGTCTGTCTCCGAGGATGGTCCCAATTTTGACGCCCGGTCCAGGGCTATTGAGACGATTCTCGGATGAGGACAACGTCGGAGTCGGTATGGCTGCGGAGTATGCAGAGGCTTCTGCCGTCCGGTGACCAACGGAAGTTGAAAATTTGCTCCGAATCAAAGTAGGTGATCTGTCGGCCACGCGAGCCGTCCAGCGGTTGCACCCATAGATTATCCACCCCGTTTTCGCGGATCGCGTAGGCCACCGCCTTCCCATCCGGCGTGAAGTTCAAGCCTCCGCTCGAAATCCGCTCGTCCGCATCGATCAGGCGTGGTGGCGAAGGCTTCGAAGAGGGCTCCAGGAGCGCGACCTTATATTGAGGATACGGTTCCTCCGGCGTTGGCATGGTGGCCAAAACATAAGCGAGAACCTTGCCGTCGGGAGAAGGGCTCAGCCCCGTTCCTGTGGGGAAGGTTCGGGGAACAGCGCTCCCCGGGAACAATTCAGGTTTTCCTGGGCCGTCCATCGGTACCCGCCAAAGTTGTTGCAACCCAAGGTCCCAGTAATATGCCCATTTTCCGTCTGCCGAACACACCGGAGCTCGGTCGTCCTTTCCGTCGGTTAATTTCACGGGATTTGTGCCGTCGGCGTTAGTACGCCAGACGTTCGTTGAGTTTGTGCCGCCATGAAATGCCCAGGAGAACACCAGGTAACGAGTCCCGCAGCCCGCCAATTCTACAATCGCCGCGCTTGAATCGCCAACCAACGGTGTCGGAACGCTCTGGTCTATGCCGATCCTCATCACGCGAATAAGGTCGCTAAAAAGCAGATTCCCGTCCGCGGACCAATCGAATCCGTAAACATTCTGTCCCTGGGGAAGCACTGGCTTCGCCGTCGGCGACTGGCTACCCGTGGCCGGAAGGACGTATAGATTTTTCATCGTCTTAGTCTGGACGGTCGCCAGGGTTTTTCCGTCGGCAGAGAGAGTCAAAGTTGCATAGCTATTGGTATCCCGAGTGATCGGCCGGAGTTCTTCAGTCCCCTCCGTAACGAATCCGATCTGCGACCGCTCAAAGTAATCCGGTCCCTTTCGCGAATATAACGCCAGCACTGCACGCCCATCGGGTAGCCACTTGAAGTCCGAAGTGAGCTTGTCATCGAAGGTAGCGAATCTGCTTATTTTCTTGGTTTCGATATTGAACAGGGCGATTCCTCCGAGAGCCTTGTCCGGCTTGAACAATCTGTACGCCAGCCGCTCGTCTCGCGGGGACCAAGCGATGAACGGAGGGCTATCAGCCGCGGGCGCGACCGCATTCAGAACCTGCTCGTCGCCTCCATTCAGATTGGATGTCATCAACCTGTACTTGCCTGCCTCCGGATCATTCACTCGAGCGAAGGCGATGCGCCGCCCATCGGGAGAGAATGCGATGTCGCTGTCAATGCCCCGGATTATTGTTTGAGGCGTGCCCCCCAGCACCGGCGTCCGAAAGAGGTCGAAGGTGGTACTTATCGCATCCGTCGCTTTGATGAAATAAAGATAATTTCCGTCCGGAGAAAACGTGAGGCTTTTGTAGGAAACTGGCGCAGGCGGAATCACCTGCGAGTCGCTGCTCGTCGGAAGGTTGTGCAGCCACAGGCCCTGCAGTCCTTTGCTGTTGATTACCGTCAGCACATATCTGCCATCCGGCGAAATTGCCGTGAGTCCAGCTTTGCCCGAGTTGGTGACTTGCTTGATCGTGAAATTCTGGAAATGAGCGCCGCTTGGACGATGCAGCAGCGAGTACACTCCGAACACCGCTGCAGCCAAAACGGTCAGTCCGGCCACCGCAATTGCAGTTGCTCCCCATTTGTGTTGTTTCACCGCGGCAACAACCGCGGAACTCCCGTGTTGTTGAGTTGCGGCGGGCGCCAGCGGGGGGGGAGCAACCGCCGAAGACGTTGAAACCACGTGCGGAGTCTGGTTTGAATCGGTTTCGCGCTTCAACCGTTTCAGATCAGCCCGCATTTCCGCGGCTACCTGGTAACGCAGATCACGGTCCTTCTCCAGCGCCTTGTTGATGATCTCTTCTAACTTAGGTGGTAACTCGGGATTGAGCCGCAATGGACGCAAAGGTGGCCGGTTGAGAATCGCATCAAAAATAATCGCAGAAGTATCTCCACGAAACGGCATTGCCCCCGTGGCCATCTCGTACAACACCGCGCCGAACGAGAAGAGGTCGGTGCGCACATCAAGTTGCTTTCCTTTGGCTTGCTCTGGCGACATGTACGCTACCGTCCCCAGCGCCGCGCCCGGACCGGTCAGCTGCTCGGCACTCGATCCAGCCGTCGCCTCGAACCGCACGCCCGCCGCTTGCGCGACCTTACTGCTGATCGGCGTCAGTTTGGCGAGCCCGAAATCCAATATCTTGGCGTGCCCTCTTTTGGTGACAAAGATGTTGGCGGGCTTGATGTCGCGGTGAACTATGCCTTCGCTGTGCGCAGCATCGAGCACATCCGCGATCTCAATGGCCAGCGAGAGCAGTTTTTCATTGTCCAACGGACTGCCGGTGATGACGTGTTTCAGCGTCAGGCCATCCAGATACTCCATGGCGATGAACGCCCTTCCCTCCTGTTGCCCGATGTCGTGAATGGTGCAGATATTGGGGTGATTCAGGGCGGACGCCGCTTGTGCTTCGCGTTGGAAGCGGGCCAGCGCTTGCGGATCACGGCAAACCTCCTGCGGCAGAAATTTAAGGGCCACGAAGCGGTGCAGGCGTGTGTCCTCGGCTTTGTAAACTACCCCCATGCCACCGCCACCGAGCTTGTCGGTGATTCGATAGTGGGAGATGGTTTGACCGATCATTGATGTGACATCTTAGGAGTGACCTTGGGCGAAGTCAACGGAAAGACGGGAAAAGACGGGAATTGGAGCGCCTCGTACCAACAGACCTAGCACCCCATGGTGGGTTCCTTGTCTAGATAAACCTGGCTCCCTTCAAAACTGAATTTCGATTGAAGGTCTTTGGAAGATATTGTAGCTTTGCAGCCAGTGTTGCTCCCGCAAAATCTGGCAAGCCCAACAATTTCCGAGGTTGGGACTCAAGCGAGGGCGTTCTCTTCTACAGCGGACAGACAAGGGGCAAGTCGCGAAGTTCAGTTCCATGCCGCCGCAGTCTCGTCCGTGGCTGACGCGCTCCCTGCCGCTTCTCGATGGTGAGTACCTGCTGAGTATTTCGACTGCGTGAACTTTAAGGAGGCAGACATGAAGTTTTCCAATCTCCCGCCAATCAAAGCCCTGCTCGCTGTGATTTTCGCGGGTCGGATACCCAGAATGTTGAAATTGCCACTACTTCTCGGGATGTTCCTGATTACTCCCAATCTTTACGCGCAGCAGACCAATGCTCCTTCCGATATGAATCCACAGACGGCGCAGTTGCTTTTGCAGCGCATGGATCAGCTGGAGGCAACAGTAAGAGAATTACGGGCCGCATTGGCGCAAGCCACGGCCGCAATCCCCAAGCCAACGCCTCCCCAGGCCGCCCCGCCCAGTCAACCCGAACCTGAGCCGCAAGCTGAACATCCGATGTCGGAAGGAATGGACCTCAATAAGACGCTCTTGCGCATCAGGGGATTCAGTGACGTCACGCTTCACGGGAGCAACCTGAAAGGCGACAACACCTCCTTCAGCCTCGGACAGGTCGACCTCTTTGTCACCTCGGACGTCTCGGAAAAGCTCAAGTTCCTCAGTGAGGTTGTTTTCGAAGCGGGGCGGGACAATTCGTTTGGCGTGGATATCGAACGCTTGCTGCTCACCTATTCATTCGGCGATTTCCTGAACGTAGGGGTCGGCCGTTTTCACTCCGCGATCGGCTATTACAATACTGCTTATCATCACAGTACCTGGCTTCAAACGACTACCGGCCGCCCCTTCCTGTTTCAATTTGAGGACCAGGGGGGAATTCTGCCCATCCACAATGTCGGTGTGACGGCGTCCGGACGAATTCCTTCAGGAGCTCTTGGTTTGCACTACGTCGCCGAGGTTGGCAACGGCCGTACCTCGCGTTCGCCCATGTTCGAGCCGGTGCAAAACGTCCTTGATGAGAACAACCACAAGTCCGTCAATTTTGCGGTCTTTGCACGGCCGGAGGCAGTCCGCGGATTGCAGGGGGGCTTCTCCATCTACCGGGATCTCTTGGCGCCGCTGAATTCGCCAAGAATTAGTGAGACCATATTTGCTGCCCACGCCGTTTACGCTGGGCTGAGCTTCGAATGGCTGAATGAGGCCCTGCTCCTTCGCCATGCACCCCAGGGAACTTCTCGCGTGTTCGACACGCCGGGCTTCTACACGCAGATTTCCAAACGTTTCGGTTCTTACCGCCCTTACGTGCGCTACCAATATGTCAATGCTTCCCAGAGTGAGCCGGTGTTTTCCGACGTCGGCTTGCGCCACGGCCCTTCGGTGGGCTTGCGATACGACTTGAGTGACTTTGTGGCTTTGAAGCTGCAATACGATTACACTGCACGAAGGCGCGATCAGGCGATCCACGCACTGGCCCTCCAAGCCGGTTTCACCTTCTAAGGGCGTGCAACGATGCCTCGTTTGACATTTGGTTTATTGATGTTGGCCGCAGTCATCTTGATGTCCCATGTGCTGCCGGTTGGGACCAGCGAACCCCTTGCATTCGCGCCGCAAGGCCGCCCGGCGGCCGAAGATAGTCTGGGAATTGTCGTGAATCGTTCGAATCCAGTCGAGAACCTGTCTTTCGCTGAGCTGCGCAAAATCTTTCTAGGCGAGCAAACCCATTGGTCAAATGGCCGTCGTATCACCGTGGTGATGCTCGAGCCTGGCAAGCAGGAACGCCAAGCTGTGCTCACTCAAATTTATCGCATGGATGACAAGGACTTCAATAAACACTTTCTGCAAGGGATGTTCACTGGAGAAGTCCATGCGGCGCCTAAGACTCTGGCGACCCCCACGGAAGTGCTCAAGTTCGTGTTCAACGTGCCCGGCGCCATCGGCTACGTGCGTGGCACGGAAGCGGATGAATCCGTGAAAGTCGTTCACGTAGACAGCCGTCTCCCCGGCGATAAGGACTACAGCATTCGGTTACACCCGAAATCAGCCAGATAGCAGGAGCTTAGGCGGCCTCCGCGTTCTCGGTCAGGGGCACCTCCGGTAGGCGTCTACGCAGTTTCCCCGTGGTCCCATAGGCCACAAAGCCGGCGACAATGATCAGCGCTCCGAAAGCCAGCCCATTCATCCCCAGCACGCTCTCGTGCTCGCTCTCCACCATCGCCAGGCTCAGGAGCAGCAGCGGGAATATTCCGCAAGTAATCGCACCGGTCAGCCCGCCAGGGACGCGGAATTGCCGCTTCAACTCCGGCTCTCGGATGCGCAGCGCCACCAGCGTTACGAACTCCAGCATCAGGCTGATGCCGTAAAGCATAATGTCCAGCGTTACGAGCCGCTTGAAACCCAGCCCCAGGCATAGCGCCCAGCAGGTCGCGCAGAAGAGGATGGCCACCCAGGCCGCCTGAGTCCTCGCGCTCATCTTGCCAAAAAACTTTGGCAGCATGCCGTCCCGCGCCATCGCCAGCGGCAGACGCGAATAGCTCATCACCAGTGCGTTAAACATTCCGAACGCGCTCATCATGCCGCCGAGCACGATCGGGAACCTGAGCCATTCGAAACCCAGGATCTTTCCGCCAACGAGGCCCCCCACTCCGGCCCAAGCGCCGTCACTCCCGAACGCCGAGGCCGGAATGCCCGTGAAATATACCGCCAGGAACGGGAGCACATAACTCAGCGCAACCAGGACCACCGCTGCAATCATGGCCTTCGGATAAGTCCTCTGGGGCCGCTCGACTTCCTGCGCAATCGTCGAGGCGTTATCCCATCCCATGTAGTTCCACATCGCCACCAGCATTCCGCCGAGCAAGCCCAGCCCCGTAGCGGCCGGCGCGGTATGGGTTTCCGCTAGGGTTCCCATTTTGAGGGGCGCCATCACCACGATCAGCGCAAACGGCGCCGACAGCAGAAAGAATAGCCACAACGAGGTGATTCCCACGACGCGAATTCCTGCAAGATTCAATACTGCGCAGGTAACCACCACGAAGAGCCCGGCGTAGATTCCATGATTCCCAAAGCCAAACCACGGCGACATCTGCTTCAAGTAGAAGACAAACAGCGTCGGGTAGATGGCCATGTCAAAGATGCTTGCGGCCAGCGAGAGCCACGCCTCCTGAAAGCCCCAGAAGTTCCCCAAGCCGCGGCGTACCCATGCGTAGTAGCCACCCTCGTGCGGCAGTGCGCTCGAAAGTTCGCCGATCATGAATGCTGTCGGCAGGCACCACAGCACTGGCAGGAACAACAATATTAAAATCCCGTGGCCGTAGCCCGCGCCGTGAATGATCTCTTCCGTGCCATAGGTGCCGCCGGACACCATGAAGAAGGTGGCAGCCACAAGCGGCCAGAGCGTGAGCTTGGTGATTCTTTTTTTTGCTGTGGGGATTGCGCGGGAAGGTAGCCGGGAGGGAAGCGATATAGAACTCAATTTTTACTCTCGTCCTCCTAAACGAAACTCGCTCGCGGCGCTGCGGTAAAGCGAGTTCGCATGTGCAGAATACAAGAGTCGTCACCGCATGCAAGGGAAAAATGCACCCAGGCGAAATTTTTTCTGTCTCGCTAAACGCACTTTCGTGCCAACCGACGCCCCGTCCTGCGAAACTCCCACTGCTGCTCCCCGATTTTCTCCACGCGCCGTCTATCGGAGGACCTGTGTCACACTTCGCTGTTTGTCTTCTTGCATTCATAACCGTTCAAGAGGTCTTTGCGAATAAAGCTCTCCTTTCGTCTTTCAGCTCTTTCCGCAGTTCTCCTGCTTGCGCCGCTCGCTCTCGCTCAGCAACCTGCTACTGCGTCTCGCCCCATCAAGGACCGCCTCGAGCGATACCTCGCCTGGTATGCCCACCACGTCAAAGGCGACGCGACTCCCGCTCGGCCCGAACCAGCTCCGAAATCTCGGGAATAGCGGGAGGTTCGGATCTCCCCGCCGAACCGTGCTCCAATACCATCTTTATCCTGATCTTACTGGCGAGAGCGAGTGATTGCCGGCGAGAATGAAACGGAATCACGGGCCGGGGCGTCCCATGTCAAGCGAGTCATTCCCTGGAGCATTTTCCTGGCAATCGAAGGGCGAATAAAACAACAAGGTCGGAGGACGATGGTGCGAAAGGATGCGAGTGTGTTAGCGGTATTCGTGATGTTGTTAGTGGTCTTGCCTTTGGCGGCGCAATCGCCGAGCCAGGCCGATTTGTACGGCATCTATCAGATCAAGGATGAAGGTTTCAATCATTCGCAAGTGATGGACATCATGGGCTACCTGAGCGATGTCTATGGTCCACGTCTGACCAATTCTCCGGACATAAAGGAGGCGGCGGCCTGGACCACCGGCAAGATGAAGGAATGGCAGCTCGCAAACG
>WNFC01006158.1_pt1 | contig 13198 bp, 9 predicted proteins | sample 5400541 | NCBI WGS metagenome assembly WNFC01 (sample SAMN13153342, study PRJNA577476) | soil metagenome | isolation source: 120 cm saprolite under Douglas fir tree site 2 hole 2 replicate 1 | place: USA:California | collected 2015-04-18
CTGAATGTGGGGTGGGGCCAGAACGTCGGTTGGGGCTCAAACGTTGGTCGGGGTTCGAACGTTGCGCGGGGCTCGAACGTCGGACGCGGAGTCCAGGTCGGGCGTGGCGCGGCAGTCGAGCGTGGCGCGGCAGTCGAGCGAGGTGTGTGTGTCGGCCAGGGGGTTGGCGTCGGCCACGGCTCGAACGTGGGGCGGGGACTCGCGCTCGGGCGCGCTGTGGCGGTCGGGCGAGGCGTGTGCGTCGGCCAGGGAGTGGGCGTCGGCCAGCTGGTTGGGCTGGGGCGCGCGCTTGGCGTCGAGGGCTGAAACGGAAGTTGCGGCAGTTGCGGCAGCTGCTGCCGCGGTGGCGGGATCGCCGATGACGCGCTCGCGGACCCCAGCAGGATCTGATACACCACCAGGCCGACCCCGGCCGCACTCAGGCCCATAGCGAACCAGCCGACGCGCTCGGCCGCCAGATGACCACGCAGCCAGCGCACGCTCAGATGCGGCATGCACGACCACCCTACGCACCGGGCGTCACGGGAAGCGTCACGGGCAGCCCAAAAAAAGCGTCACACCGAGCCCAAAGTCCGCCAGAGCGTCACACGGCGCAGTGGAAGCGTCACGGCTCAGCCGAACAGCGTCACCGTAGCCTCACGTCGAGCGGTGGAAGCGTCACGCCTGAATCCGACAGCGTCAGCGCCGCGTCACGCCGAGCGGTGGAAGCGTCACGGCCTACCGAAAAGCGTCACCGCAGCGTCACGCCGGGCGTCACGAGGAGCCTTGGCGGCGTCACGCGGCCGGGCTGAGCGGACACTTTTGCCAAGTAGAGCCTCGGCTCGCCACAATCTAGGGTATGGGCAGAAAAGATAAAGGCCGCGAGATCTGCATCAATTGTGGCCAGACGTTCCACAAGAAGCTGACCAGTAAAGAGTTGCGTTGCACCAAGTGCCGAAAGGCCGAGAAGAAGGCCGCCTAGACGACATCGCCAAAAGCAGGGAGGGAGCATTCGGCCTGGCGCGCTGGGCCGATGCCGCCCAGCCTCTACCCGTCGCATCGCCAGATGCCGGCGCGAGGTCACCCAGAGGGCCGGGCGGAACGTAGCGAGGAGTCAACGCTGAAATGGGCACTGGCACAGTCGTGCGGCCTCACGCACCCGGGCCGCCAATTGATTTGAACTGTGTGGTCCACCCGCCTGGGCCGACTGCCAAGCCGACGAACCCGAACCCAACGTATGGGCTTGATCAGCTGCGTGCGCCAGGTGACTTGAGGTGCGCTGGTGCGTCAATACGTAGGCCGAGGACGAGCGTCGTTTGCGCGCTTCCGCGTTGGGCCAGCGAATTGTGCGACGTCGCGGCGGTCAAGGGCGGTGAGGTGTCGTTCGTGCACCCTTTGGGACTTGGCTGGTGATCTGGCGTAGTTTGTGCGCTCGATTGCCTCGAGCCGGGAATCACGGTCCGCAAAGACGGGTTAACCGTACGATGGGTTGACCAGATTGCCGCTGAGAGTTGCCGTCCTGAGCACGCATACCTGTCCGCTGGCACCGCTGGGTGGCTGGGAAACGGGCGGGATGAATGTCTATGTGCGCGAGCTTGGTCGAGCGCTCGCGGCCCGCGGTGTCGCGATCGACATCTTCACGCGGCGGCAGTCGACCGATGTCGCCGACGTCGTCGAATACAACCCCGGCGCGCGGGTCATCCATATCGATGCCGGGCCGCATCGTCACGTCGACAAGTACGACGTCCTCGACTATCTGCCCGATTTCGCCTGCGGCGTCCAGCGGTTCCGAGCGCTCATGGGCGTGAGCTACGACGTCATCCACAGCCACTACTGGCTGTCGGGGCGTCTGGGTCTGCTGTTCGCAGACCACTGGGGCGTACCGCTGGTGAGCACCTTTCACACCCTGGCGCAGCTCAAGAATCGCGTCGCCGAATCCGCGGCGGAACGCGAGCAGACGGTCCGCTATGAGATCGAGCGGCGGACTATGGCTGGCTCGGACCGCGTCGTCGCCCTGACCGCGATCGATCGTCAACAGATCATTCGACACTATCAGACGCGCTCGCCGATCGACGTGATCCCAGGTGGCGTCGACCTGGATCGCTTCAGCCCGACGCCCCGCGCCAAAGCACGGGCAACGCTCGGGTTGCAGCCAAACCAGAAAGCTGTCCTGTTTGTCGGCCGCATTCAGCGCCTCAAGGGTCTCGAAGTGCTGGTGCGGGCCTTCGCGCGTTTGGGCGACCTCGACGCGCGACTGCTCGTCGTCGGCGGCCAGCCTGGCACCAGTCACGAAGCGCGCGAAATTTCGCGGTTGCAACACCTCGTGGCGCGGCTTGGTCTCGGCGATCGGACGAGCTTCGTCGGCGCGGTCGCGCACGAGCGGCTGCCGCTCTATTATTCCGCGGCCGACGTGACGGTCATGCCGTCGAGCTATGAATCCTTCGGACTGGTGGCGGTCGAGTCGCTGGCGTGCGGGACGCCGGTTGTCGCCACGCGTGTCGGTGGATTGACGTCAATCGTGCACGACGGCGAAACGGGCGTGCTCGTGCCGTGGCGTGATGCGGAGATGTTCGCCGAGAGTCTGCGGCGAGTGCTCGAGGACACTGCCTTACAGCAGCGCCTGGCGAAGAACGCGCGCAAATCGGTCCTGGGCTACGGCTGGGACCGCATCGCGGACGAGCACCTGGCGCTGTACGAGGACGTCCGCGCGGCGAGTCGACCTCACATCGTCGCTGCCAGCAGCTAGTAACGAGTGGTCAGTGGCCACTGATCACTGACTACCGACTACTGACTACTGACTACTGACTACTGACTACTTCGGTCAACTGTCACGGCTTTGAAACGCGTCTGGGCCAGCCTGGACCTATGCCGTGGGGCTGTCTGGGGCGTACAGTGGATAGATCGTGGGAGAAAGTGGAGGAAAGTGGGGTGCACCGGTGACCGTCGGCACCGATTTCAGCACCTGCGACAGGCAAACGCAGTGGTGCGGTCGTGGTGGAGATTAGCCGCGCGTGCCGCCGCCCACCTTGTTCCTCGGCGAGTTCGAGCACTCCATCGACGACAAGAGTCGACTCGCGGTGCCGGCGCGATTTCGGGCTGCACTCGAGGACGGACTGGTGATCACGCGCGGGCTCGACCGCTGCCTGGTCATTTACGACTCCGAAAGCTGGCGAACGATGGCCGAACGGGTGCGCACGCTCAACGCCTGGCAAGGCGACGCGCGGCGGATGCAGCGCCACTTCTTCTCGGGCGCGGTTCCGGCTCAGCCGGACAAGCTCGGTCGCGTGGTCATTCCACAGTTTCTGCGCGCCTATGCACAGCTGGACGCCGAGGTCGTAGTTGTCGGACTGGCGGATCGCATCGAGGTGTGGGCCAAGACCGAATGGGAGCGCGAGCGCGCGCAAGCCGAGCAGAACAGCGCCGAGTTGGCTGAGCACCTGGCGGCGCCCAGGGCTGAAAACTGAGGAATGCGTGCGAACACGGTGGATGACGTGTCCAAGCCAGCGCACGAGCCTCCCGCGGCGACGCCGGAGCACATCAGCGTCATGGCTGAGCCTGTGCTGGATGCCTTGCGACCGCGTGGCAGTGTGGGCTTCCGCGCGCTGGACTGCACGGTTGGCGCGGGTGGGCATAGCCTCGGGCTGCTCGAACGGTCTGCACCCGATGGTCGGCTGGTCGGGCTCGACGCCGACCCGGGTGCACTGGCGGTCGCGGCAAGCAGACTTGCGCCGTTCGGCGCTCGCGTCAGGTTGCTCAACCGCAACTTCGGCCAGCTGGGCGAAATGGACCTCGACCCGGTGGACGCGATCATCTTCGATCTGGGGCTGTCGTCGATGCAGCTCGACACCAGCGGGCGCGGGTTTTCGTTCCGAACTGACGAGCCGCTGGATATGCGCTTCGACGCGACCGCGGACATGCCGACAGCGGCGGAGCTACTCAATTCGCTGCCCGAAGGCGAAATCGAGCGCATCTTGCGCGAGTATGGCGAGGAACCACGGGCGCGCCGGGTCGCGCGCAGCATCGCCTATCGTCGAGTCGAGAGACCACTCGCTCGCACGGGTGACCTGGTGGGCGCGGTGATCGCCGCCCTCGGGCCCACGCGCGGGCGCACTCACCCCGCGACGCGGACGTTTCAGGCGCTGCGCATCGCGGTCAATGATGAGCTTCGGGCGCTGGAAGCGGGGCTCGACGCCGCGGTGCGACTGCTCACGCCAGGTGGGCGGATCGCGGTGATCAGCTTCCACTCACTGGAAGACCGCATCGTCAAGTGGCGCTTTCGGCGTTGGGCTGAGGCGGGGGAGCCGGTCAAGGTCAGCATTCTGACGCGTAAGCCGCTCGTGCCCGATCCGGTGGAAATGCGGACGAATCCGCGGGCGCGGAGCGCCAAGTTACGCGTCGCGGAGCGGGCGTTGTGATCGAGGCCGACCCAGTTGAAATCACGCGCCGAACGCGACGAGCCTCGCCGCCCGGTGGTAAGGGAGGGGTGCGACGGCGGGGAGACAATGGCGTCTCCCCGCAACCGCGCGGGGAGCTCGCAGCGCCCGCTCGGACGCGTTCGACCCGGCCCGCCGCGCTCGAGTGGCAGGAAGCGCGGCTGCCGGTACTCGGCCGACTGTGGGCGACCGCGTGGCTGCCGTCGGTCCTGCTGGCGGGCTGCCTTGTCGCGTTGATGTACCTGCTCCAGACCAGTGGCGTGGCCACCGTCGGGTATGACATCCAGCACCTGCAGGTCGAACGCGACGACTGGCAGCTTCGCAACGAGCAACTGCGACTCGAACTGGCCAAGCGGCGCTCGCTGACCTGGATCGAATCCGAAGCGGTCGGGCGAATGGGCATGGTTCGCGCCGAGCCGACGGCACTTGCCTATCTGAAGATTGCCCGCTGACGCGCGGCCCCACAGGGAATAGTGGCACTCCAGCACGCGCTCCGCCTCCCAACCCGCACGCCGACGGCGGGGCAGGTGCGCATGGGATTGATCGGCGCACTGTTCTTGGGCTGTGCGCTGGTGCTGGGATGGCGGCTGTTCACGTTTCAGGTGCTGGATACGGTGCACTATCAGCAGCTGGCCAACGACGAGCGGCACGCGGAGATCCCGATCCGGCCGATTCGCGGCGCATTGCTCGATACCACCGGGAGTCCACTGGCCGTCAGCGTGCGCTACGACAGCGTCTATGTGCTGGGCACGCTCGTCGGCGGTGCGGACAAGGCCGACAAGCTGGCCGCTCGGCTGAGCCCGGTGCTGGACGTGCCGGCGGCGGAGTTGCGGGCGGCGATCGATCCGATCAGCGGGCGACCGCGGGTGCTCAAGAGCGGCGTGCCGTCGGCGGTCGCCGAGCGGGTCCAACAGTTGGCGCTGCCAGGCGTGTACCTGGACAAAGAGCCAATCCGCCAGTATCCGGAGGGCAGCCTGGCGGCGCAGGTGCTCGGATTTGTCGGCCACGACTTCAACGGGCTGGGCGGGCTCGAGCTGAGCTACGAGCAGGAACTGGCTGGCACACCAGGCACGATCGACACCGAGAAGGACACCGGCGGCCAGGAGATCGCGCTTGGCCGACGCCTGCTGACACCACCGCGCCAGGGGTCGGACCTGGTGCTGACCATCGATCGCTACGCGCAACGTGTCGCCGAACGCTTGCTCAATCAGGCTGTCCTCGACAACAAGGCACTGGGCGGGCTGATCCTGGTCATGGATCCGCGCACCGGCAACATCCTGGCCGCGGCCAACAATCCGACCTACAACCTCACCGCCGACGAGATCTACAACCCGCGGCAAGCCGACCGCTACAAGGCCAAGATCGTCACCGATCAGTACGAACCGGGCTCCACGCTCAAGACGCTCGCGATGTCGGCCGCCATCGACGCCGGAGTGGTCAGCCCGGGCACGACGATGAACGACACGGGCGTGGCGCTGGTGGGCGGCGCGGTCATCCACAACTGGAACGGCGCGGCCAACGGCACGAGCACGATGACCGAGATCCTGATCCACTCGGCGAACGTGGGCATGGTCTGGGTCAGCACGCAGCTCGGCGCAGATCGGCTGTACGACTACTACGCGCGCTACGGCCTCGGGCAGCCGACCGGGCTGCGGTTGCCCGGCGAAGTGGGCGGTACGCTGCGCACGAATCGCGACGCGGGTTGGACACGGGTCGATCAGGCGACCAACGCCTATGGCCAGGGGATTGCAGTTACCCCGGTGCAGCTCTTGCAAGCAGTGGCCGTCTTTGCCAATGACGGGCAACTGGTCCGGCCGCGGTTGGTGCGCGCCATCCGCGGACCAGACGGCATTCAGGATCTTACCCCGGAGGTCGAGCGCCAGGTGATTTCGCCGAAAACCGCGCACACGATGCTGCAGATGATGCAGGCTGTCCACGAGCAGCCTGATTTGAAGCCCTACCGCGTGCCCGGGTACCACATCGCGGCCAAGACGGGCACCGCCGATACGCCGACCAACGTCGGCTACAACACGGCGCTGACCGTCGGGTCGCTGGTTGCGCTTTTTCCCGCGGAGGAGCCGCGGTTCGCCGTACTGATCAGACTCGACGGACCTGAGAAGCTGTATGGCGGTGTGGGCGCCGCGCCGGTGCTCAAAGATCTCGCTCAAGAATTGCTGACGTACTACCGTGTGCCGCCCTCGCCATAGGATGCGCGGAGAAGTGGCGTGCTGACGCTGAGCGAGGTGCTCGAGGCGACCGCGGGCCACTTACGGGGGGCGCAAGCGGGCGCGGGTGCGTTGCGGTTTTCGCGGGTGGTCATCGACTCGCGGGCGGTGACGCCTGGGGCGCTGTTTGTCGCGTTGCGCGGGCAAAAGCATGATGCGCACGCATTTGTGGCGCAGGCGCTGGCCAACGGCGCAGCGGGCGCGATCGTGGAGCGAGTGCCGCCCGACTGCGCCTGGGCCTTGGACGAAAAAGCCGAAGGGCCGCCGCTGATTGTGGTGCCGTCGTCGCCGGACGCCCTGGCGCAGATGACCCGCTATGCCCTCGACCAGCACCCGGGCCTCGACGTCGTGGGCATTACCGGCAGCCTGGGCAAGACAACTACCAAGGAAGTCGTCGCGGGCGTGTTGAGCGCCCGTCGGCGCGTGCTGAAAACGGAAGGAAACCTGAACTCCGAGATCGGTTTGCCCCTGTCGGTGCTCAACGGTCTGGATCTGCCGCACGAGATCGCAGTGCTCGAGATGGCCATGTACCAGATCGGCGATATTCGCCTGCTTGCCCGACTGGCGCGGCCACGCATCGGCGTCGTCACGGCTGTGCTGCCCGTGCACCTCGAACGACTGGGTACGATCGAGCGCATACAGCAGGCGAAGCAGGAGCTCGTCGAGGAGCTACCGTCAAGCGGGATCGCCGTGCTCAATACCGACGATCCACGTGTAGAGGACATGGCCAAAGCCACGTCCGCGCGCGTCGTACGCTACGGCGTGTCCCGGACGGCCGACGTGCGCGCAGACGCGCAGAGCATCCGCAGCCGAGGTCTGCGCGGTGTCGAGTTCGATCTCGAGCACGCGGGCAAGCGCCGCCACGTGCACCTGCCGCTGCTGGGCGCACACAGCGTCCACGCGGCGCTGGCGGCGACCGCGGTGGCACTTGCGGAGAACTTTTCGCTGAGCGAGGCCGCCGAGGCCCTGCACGGACTGTCGCCGAGCTTGCGCCTGCTGGTGATCGACGGTGTCAATGGCTCGCGGATCGTCGACGACAGCTACAACGCCAGCCCGGAGTCAGTGCTCGCCGCGCTGAACCTGCTCAAAGAGTTGCCGGGACGACGGAAAATCGGCGTCCTGGGCGACATGCTCGAGCTAGGCAGCGAAGAACAGCCCGGGCATCAGCGGGTCGGGATTCGCGGCGCGGCGGTGCTCGACCTGTTGATCGCGTACGGCCCGCGATCGAAGACCACCGCCGAGGAGGCGCGCCGCGCCGGGCTGCGGCCCGAGCAGGTGCTGGAGCCCGACAGTCTGGACGAGATCGTGGACATCCTGAGAGCCCGACTTCGCCCGGGCGATGACGTGCTGATCAAAGGATCCTTGGCCATGGGCATGAGCGCCGTCGTGCGCGGCATTCGCGCCGAAGGCGAAGTCTGAGACCGTGGCGACCGCTCTGTCGATGGCAGCCATGGCCTTTCTCATCACCATCGTGCTGGGCTACCCGTACCTGAACTACTTGCGGCGCGGCGGGTTCGGCAAGAAGGTGCGCATCGAAGGCCCGAGCACGCACATCGAAAAGACGGGCACGCCGACCATGGGCGGGCTGCTGGTCACGGCCGTGGTCCTGGCGCTGACGGTCTGCCTGACGCTGATCCTGTATCGCGAGTCAGGTCGATCGATCCTGCTGCCGATGGGCGTCATGGCGTTGACCACGCTGCTCGGCTGGTACGACGACCGTATGACACTGGTGGGACGTAAAGGCGAGGGAATGCGCGCGCGAACAAAGTTCGCGTTGCTCGGCATCGTCGCGCTGATCGCTTCGTTCATCCTGTGGGACAAGCCGACTGGCCTGGGGATCGACTTCGTGTACTTGCCCGGGGTCAAAGCACCGTTTGTCATTGGCTGGTGGGTGATCCCGCTGTCGGTGCTGGCGATCATTGGCACCTCACACGCGGTTAACCTGACCGACGGGCTCGACTCGCTGGCCGGCCACACCGCCGCGGTCGCGTACGCCGCGTACGGCATCATCGCGGCCCAGTACGGCCAGATTTATCTGGTGACTTTCTGCTTCACCGTCGCCGGAGCGCTGCTGGCGTTTTTGTGGTTCAACGCACACCCCGCCGAGGTGTTTATGGGCGACTCGGGCTCGCTGGCGCTCGGCGCGACCCTGGCTGTCGTGGCGATGATGCTCGGCCAGGTGCTCCTCTTGCTGTTCATCGGGCTGGTGTTCGTCGCCGAAGCGTTGTCGGTCATGCTCCAGGTGCTGTTCTTCAAGCTCAGCGGCGGCCGCCGCCTGTTTCGGATGGCGCCCCTGCACCACCACTTTGAAATGATGGGTTGGAGCGAAACGCAGGTCGCGCAGCGCTTCTGGCTGATCAGCATGGTCAGCGGCTTGCTGGGGGTGGCGCTTGCGCTCGTCTGAGGACCGAGGGGTCAGGGGTCAGGGGTCAGGGGTCAGGGAGCAGGCGCGCGCGATGCTTGCGGGCCGTCGGGCATTGGTCATCGGGCTGGCGCGCGAAGGGGTTGACCTGACGCGGTTCCTGACGCAACACGGCGCGGCGGTGGTGGTCACCGATCGGAAGCGCGCAGAAGACCTGAGCGAGGCGGTGGGCCAGATCGAAGGCGGCGACGTCACTCTGAAGTTGGGCGGGCACCAGCTGAGCGATCTCGATGGCGTCGATGTCGTGTATGCCTCACCTGGTGTGCCGCCAGAGCACGAGCTGCTGCAAGCGGCGCGAAGCAAAAACATCCAGGTGAGCAGCCTCGTCGAGTTGTTCTTTGCGCTGTGTCCGGCGCCCATCCTGGGCATCACTGGCAGCGCGGGCAAGAGCACGACCACGAGCCTGGTCGGCGATATTTTCGCCACGGCCGGACGAGACGTTTTCGTCGGCGGCAATATCGGGCGGCCACTGCTGGGCCAGCTTGTGCACATGTCCAGGTCGAGCTGGGTAGTTCTGGAGCTGTCCAGCTTTCAGCTCGAGCCGCTGCACGTCAGCCCGCACATCGCGCTGGTGACCAACGTCACCCCGAATCACCTCGATCGCCATCCGACCATGGAGGCGTACTGGGCGGCCAAAGGTCAGATCCTGGCGCATCAGTCGCCGTCCGATTGGGCGGTGCTCAACGCCGACGATGCCTGGACGCTGCGCTATCGGCCCCGCGGACGGTTGCTGCGGTTCAGCCTGGAGGCAGTGGTTGAGGGCGCCTACCTCGCCGGGCAACATTTGATGCTGTTGGGCGAGCCGTTGTTGGACGTCGCGGAGGTGCCGTTGCGCGGCCGACACAACCTGGCGAACGTGTTGGCCGCGGCCGCCGTGGCGCACGCCGCGGGAATCGATAGAGTCCCGATGCGGGCGGCAATCGAGGCGTTCAAGGGAGTCGCGCATCGGCTGCAAACCGTCGCCGAACGCGACGGGGTGCGCTTTGTCGACGACTCGATCGCCACTGCGCCCGAGCGATCGATCGCCGCGCTGCAAGCGTATGACGAACCTGTTGTGCTGATCGCGGGTGGGCGCGACAAGCATCTGCCGATGCAGGCCTGGGCAGGGCTTATCGCCAAGCGGGTGAAACACGTGGTGTTGCTGGGCGAGATGGGCGACATGGTCGAAGCGGCGATACATACGGTCGATCCGACCTACGGGGCGATCAGCCGCGCGGCGACGATGGACGAGGCGATCGCCCAGGCCGCGCGCGTCTCACGCAGTGGCGACGTGGTGCTGTTGTCACCTGGCGGTACGAGCTACGACATGTACACGGACTTCGAGGAACGTGGCCGGGACTTTGCGCGAGCAGTGGCGGAGTTACGCGAATGACTTATCCGACGAGCCCTGAGCCGCTCGAAAACCTGGAGCCGCGGCGACCCGACTACTTGCTCCTGGCGAGCACCATCGCGTTGCTGGTGCTCGGCACGCTGATGGTCTACAGCGCCAGTTTCGTCGTCGCGCACAACGAATTCAACGACGATGCGTACTTCCTCGTCCGCCAGCTGATGTGGATTGGCGTCGGCGGTGTGGGCCTGCTGCTGGCCATGCGCATTGATTACCGACGCTGGCGGTTGCTGTCGTTGCCGATCATGTTCGTCTGCATCGGCCTGCTCGTCCTGGTCCTGGTGCCAGGCATCGGCACAAGCAACTACGGCGCCGTGCGCTGGATCCGGCTCGGTCCGGTGCAGCTCCAGCCGAGCGAGATTGCCAAGTTGGCGATCATCCTGTACCTGGCGGACTGGCTGGCGCGACGCGGACGAATGGTCGGCGAGTTCATGAAAGGGCTGCTCCCGTTCGCAATCATCGTCGGCATCGTGGCGATGCTGGTCGAGGTCCAGCCCGACCTCGGCACGACCGCGATCATCGTCGGTGCCTCGGCGTGTCTGTTCTTCGTGGCCGGCGCCAACCTGCTGCACATCGCGCTACTGGCGATGGCCGGCTTCGGAGCCGGCCTGGCACTGATGGCTCATCTCAGCGGCTATCAGCTCGACCGCATCCGCGCGTTCACCGACCCGTGGAGCAACATTCAAGGCAGCGGCTGGCACACCGCCCAGGGGCTGATAGCCGTTGGTTCAGGCGGCGTCTTCGGTCATGGTCTGGGCAACGGCCTGCAGAAGTACTACTGGGTGCCGAACGCGCACACCGACGCGATCTTCGCCATCATCGGCGAGGAGCTTGGGTTTGTCGGCTGCATCGGGGTGCTGCTGCTGTTCGGCATCCTGTCCTGGCGCGGTTTTTTCATAGCCTGGCAAGCGCAGGATGCATTTGCGCGGTTGTTTGCGACCGGGCTGACGTGCATGCTGACCTTGCAGGCATTGGTTAATGTGGCGGTGATCACCAATTCACTGCCCTATACCGGCGTGACGCTGCCGCTGGTGTCATTCGGCGGGTCGTCTACGGTCATCTCGCTCATCGCCATCGGGTTGCTGCTCAATATCTCGCGCCAGCCGGCGGCCGCCGTCGAGGTGGACGTCGAGATCGACGACGACGATCCGCGCTCGCCCGAGCCACACTACCGAGAACCGATCCCCAGGGCACGCCTGCCAGTCGCCGAGCGGCGGCGCCACGTGCCCGTCCAGGTTGCGCCGATCCGGCTTCGAGCGCCGGGCCGGCGTAGCCGCGGTACTCGCCGTGCCTGAGCATCTCGAGACCCGTGATGTGCATCGTGACCGCGGACCTGGCCTCGGGATGAACCTTTCGGCAGGGCTGAGCAAGGCGCAACGGGTGCACATGGTCGGTATCGGCGGCGCCGGCATGAGTGCGCTGGCAACTCTCTTGCTGCAGATGGGCAAGCAGGTCAGCGGCAGCGAACTCTCGTCGAGCCCGACAGTCGAGTCGTTGCGTGGCGCGGGTGCGATTGTTTTCGGCGATCACGCGGCCGAACACGTGGGTGAAGCGGACTACGTGATCAGATCCTCCGCGATAGCTGATGGAAATCCGGAAGTTGCCGAAGCTACGCGGCTGGGGTTGCCGAATAAGAAGCTCGCCGAAGCCGTGGGCGAGATGATGGCCGAACGCAGCGGCATCGCGGTCGCCGGCACGCACGGCAAGACGACCACGACCCTGTTGGTGGCGTGGCTCCTGGATCGGGGCGGACTGGACCCGTTGGCGTTGATCGGCGCTGACACGCCATCCTTCCCGCTCGGGGCGCGGCTGGGCGACGGGCCGATGGTGGTCGAAGCCGACGAGTACGACCGACGGTTTTTGAATTATTGGCCTGAGGTGGCCATCGTCACTAGCGTCGAGGCCGACCACCTCGACTACTACCGTGATCTGGACGAGATCCGCGAGGTCTTCCAGACGCTTGTCGAGCGGCTGCCCGAGCACGGTCGATTGGTGGTGTGCGCCGACGAGCCTCAGGCCGCGGCGCTGTCATCGCCGGCGCGGCGCGAAAGTTATGGCTTCGCCTCAGACGCCGACTGGCGCATTTCCGATTACGTGCCGCTCGCGGGTCAAGGGGCGTTGTTTCGACTTCATACCGAGGGCCGCGAGTGGCCGGTCAGGTCGCCGCTGGTGGGCGAGCACAATGCGCGCAATGTCGCGGCGGCGATCGCCGTGGCCGACCACTTCGGGATCGGTTTGCATGCGGCTCTGGCGGCGCTGGGAACATTCCAGGGGCCACGGCGTCGCTTCGAAACGAAGGGTCGGCCAGGCGGCGTTTGGATCGTGGACGACTACGGGCATCACCCGACCGAGGTGGCTGCCGTCCTCAGAGCGGCCTCCGCGGCGGCCGAAGGCGAGGTGTGGGTGGTGTTCCAGCCGCACACGACCAATCGCACTGCGGCGCTGCTCGAGGACTTCGGACGGTCATTCGGCCAGGCGCAGCACGCGTTGATCTTGCCGATCTATTTGCCCAGCGGCCGAGAGGTCGCCGCGCGCCCGGTGACGTCCGAGGACGTGGTCGCGGCCATTCAACGCACCGGCCATTCAGGCGCGCGCGCCGTGGCATCGTTCGACGAAGCCCAAGCGGTGGTGGTCGCCGGGGCGCAACCAGGCGATATCGTCCTGACCATGGGCGCCGGGGACGTCACTCGCCTCTCTGACCGCCTCGTTGCAGCGCTGGGAGATCGTCGGACGCCAGAGCACAACGTGCCGC
>WNFC01007157.1_pt1 | contig 13195 bp, 11 predicted proteins | sample 5400541 | NCBI WGS metagenome assembly WNFC01 (sample SAMN13153342, study PRJNA577476) | soil metagenome | isolation source: 120 cm saprolite under Douglas fir tree site 2 hole 2 replicate 1 | place: USA:California | collected 2015-04-18
GCCCGGCGTACGTCATGATTCGCTCGGCCACCGTCTCGGGATGCTCGACCACCGCGGTGGTGTGAGCGATGACACCCGGGATGAGCACCTTGCCCTCGGGCAGCTTGACGTCCTCCCACACGCGCCACTCGTACGAGTGGCGGGGAGTGGCGGCCTCGATCGAGTAGGCCTGGGCTCGGACGCGCAGCACAAGGTCCACGACGTCGCGCAGGCCGAGATCGTGCAGGTGCGGACCCTGCCAGCTGCCCCAGCAGAGGTGGTAGCGCACGCGGTCCTCGGGAATGCCGGCCAGCGCGTGGTTGAGGGCGTCGATGTTGCGCGCCTGCATCTTCCGATAGTCCTCGAGCGGCGGCGCCGGGATCAGCATGTCCCACGTCTCACCGAGTCCGGGATCGTCGATTTGCAAGATGAACCCGGCGTCGACGATGGCACGGTACTCGGTGCGCAGGGCCTCGGCGATGGCGAAGACGTACTCTTCCTCGGTCTTGTAGTAGCGATTCTGGCCGCGGCCGACCATGGCCGGGGCGATGGCGGGCACGAAGGCCTCGGCGACCGCGACGCCCCCGAGCGCGGCCCTGAAGGCGGCCAGGTCCTTCTCGAGGAGTGCCTGACCCTTGTAGGAGATGGGGCCCTGGCAGACCGTGGGCGGCGTGGCCATGGGCATCTCGCGCGGCAAGTATTCGGTGTAGTACTCGCGGAATGCGCGCCACTCCCGCCGGCTGTCCACCCGCCGCGCCCAGGCGCCGCCGGCGCCGGTCAGCGCGGCGCTCGGGTCGGTCGCGGCGGTGGTGGTTATGAAACCGGTGAGCCGGTCGTCGGTGTAGGCGAGAAAGCTCGTCTTGCTCATCTCGCCGTCGGAGACGACGTCGAGGCCAATCTGGGCCTGGCGGCGCACCACGTCGGTCACCGCCTCGGCGGCCCGCGCTGCCAGCTCGGCCTCATCGATCGGCTGGCCGCCCAGGCGCGCCCGGAGGAGAACCCGGACGCTCTCCGGACGGGGGATGCTGCCGACGTGGGTAGTGAGAATACGCTCGGTGCTGGTCTTCATCGTCGGCCCAGATTCTTTCACAAACCGCGGCGGCGCCGTACCTCTACCCCGACTACAAGAGCACGCGGCTCCGGGCACCGGCGCAGCCGCTGGTGCGTGTGACGCCGAGCCCGCTCGAGGCGGCGGGGCCGGCGTTCCCGAAGCACTTCGTGAAGGACAGCGAGGCCGATCTCACGACCTGGGGCAAGAGCGCGCCCCTCGGCGAGAAGATGGTGCTCGTCGGTCGCGTGCTCGACGAGGGCGGCCGGCCGGTGCGACGGTCGCTCGTCGAGGTGTGGCAGGCCAACGCCTCGGGCAAATATCCGCACCCCGTGGACGACCACGAGGCGCCGCTCGATCCCAACTTTCTCGGCAAGGGCCAGGTGCTCACGGACGACGAAGGTCGCTACCGGATCGTGACGGTCAAGCCCGGCGCCTACCCGTGGCAGAACCATGCGTTCGGATGGCGCCCGGCGCACATCCACTTCTCGCTCTTCGGGAACGCCTACGCCCAGCGGCTCATCACGCAGATGTTCTTCCCCGGCGATCCCCTGCTGGCGATCGATCCGATCTTCCAGAGCGTCCCCGAGGCCGGGCGGCGGCTCTTGATCGCCGATCTCGATCTCGAGCACGGCGTCGAGGGCGTGGCGCTCGGGTACCGGTTCGACATGGTGCTGCGCGGGCCACGCGCCACGCCGATTGGTGTCTGATCATGGCGAACCCCACGCCCTCGCAGACGGTCGGACCGTTCTTCGCGCGCGAGTTGCTCTGGAGCGACGGCGGCAAGGTTCTGTTCCCGGGTCACGGCGATCGCATCACGCTGACGGGACGCGTGTTCGACGGCGCCGGCGCTCCCATCTTCGATGCCCTCGTCGAGACCTGGCAGGCGGACGCGTCCGGCACGATCCCCTCGGGCGGCGAGGGCGCTCGGCCGTACGGCTACGGTCGCGTCTCGACCGACACCGACGGGCGCTATGCGATCGAGACGGTCATGCCCGGCTCGTTCAGGGGCCCGGGCGGCGAGACGTACGCGCCCCAGATCAGCGTCACGATCTTCGCGCGCGGTCTTTTGAAAGCCGTGCAGACCCGCGTGTTCCTGGCCCCGCTAGAAGCGATCAAGGACGATCCCCTGGCGCGCGCCATCGGCGATCCCGAGAGGCTCCGCACGCTGATCGCGGCTCGCGATCCCGGCGCTCCGAACGTCTATCGCTGGGACGTTCGGCTGCGGGGAGGCGGCGAAGCGGTCTTCATCGAGTTCTAGCGCGCGGGCGCCGATGGCCGAGAACATCGTCGGCCGCAGCTTCGCGCGCGACGCGTTCGCGCAGGCGTTTTCCGCCCAGGCGTTCGTGCGGGCGATGCTCGACTTCGAGCGCGCGCTCGCCGGCGCCGAAGCCGACGCCGGCGTCATTCCCCAGGAGGCAGCGCGGGTAATCGCCAAGGCCTGTGCGGATCTGAGCCTTCCGCCCGAGGCGCTGGCCAGCGAGGGCAAGCGTTCGGGCTCGCTGGCGGTCCCGCTGGTCAAGGCGCTCACCGAGCACGTCGCTCGCGCGGACGCGCGCGCAGCGGCCTTCGTGCACTACGGCTCGACGAGCCAGGACGTCCTCGACACCGCGCTGGTCCTGTGCCTTAAGCCTTGCCTCGCCGACGCCGACAGCGTCCTCGCCACGGCGGTGAGCCGGCTGACCGGTCATGCGCGGCGCCATGCCGGCGTCGTGATGCTTGGCCGGACGCTCATGCAACCCGCCACGCCGATCACGGCCGGCCTGAAGATCGCGCGCTGGGCGGCGGCGCTCCACCGCTGCCGGCTTCGCCTCGCCGAGGCGCGCGAACGGGCGCTGTGCGTCCAGCTCGGAGGAGCCGTCGGCACGCTGGACGCCCTCGGCGGCAAGCGCACCGGCGTACGCCACGGCCTGGCAGCGCGCCTGCACCTGGGCGAGGCGCGCTCGTGGCACGATCACCGTGACGAGCTGCTGCGCCTCATGGCCGAGCTGGCGATCGTCACGACAACGGTGGGCAAGATTGCGCGCGATGTTGCCCTGCTCTCGCAGGCCGAGGTCGGCGAGATGCTGGAGTCACCGCCGACGAAGGGCGTGGGCGGCTCGAGCGCCATGCCCCACAAGCGCGACCCTGTCGCCTGTCTTCAGGCTCTGACCGCCGCGGTTCGCGCTCCCGGCTTGATGGCGACGCTGCTTTCCGCCTCGCTCGGCGAGCACGAGCGCGCGCTCGGCGGCTGGCAGGCGGAGCTGGTGACCATTCCCGAGCTGGTGGACGCCGCCGGCGGCGCGCTCGATGCTCTCGAGCGGATCGCCGGAGGCCTTGTGGTGAACGCGGAGCGGATGAAGGCCAACCTGGAATCGCTGCAGGGTCTCGTGTTCTCCGAGCGCCTGGCCCGCCTGGTCGCCCGCGACACCGATCGCGCCAGTGCGCTCACGCTCGTCGACGACTGGTCGGCCGTCGCGGTCAGGGAGCATCGCCATCTCAGGGACGTCGCCGTCGCCGCCCGGCCGTCGCTGGCCGGAGAGATCGACGACGTGTTCTCCCTCGATGCGATCGTCACCGAGCTGGCGCCGATCGTCGACGAGACGCTGACCGGAATCGCGGGCGAGGGTTGAGCGAGCCAGCGAACCTACTTCGTCGCCACCTGCACCGGCGCGCGCGTCAGCTCCGCCGCGGCCGCCTTGGCAACCGCCGTCCCCTCGAAGAACCGCGGATTCTGCGTTCCCCAGAGATGAACCGAGTTGGCGAAGGTGAAGTCGCGGAAGTTGTCCTTGGTTATCAGATTTTCCTCGACCAGCTCATAGGCCTCCGTCAGCGGATTGCGCATGTCGATCACGTCGAAATGCCCGATGTCCGAGCTGTAGATCGCGTTCAGCTTCGAGCCGAACGGATTGTTGCGACTGAATGCCCAGGCATTGGTCCGGTCGTCGGCCTCGCACCCGAAGTAGAACGGCTTGGCATACAGATCGATCCAGTCTTCCTTGCGGGTGATCTTGCAGGCGGAGAAATCGTCGAGATCGTCGACCCCGCCCGTCAGGCTCGCGTCGTTGTCGGGCCAGCCGTCCCGCGCCTTCAGCGCCGCCACCAAGTCCGGATCGCCGTGCTTCTCGGCCAGGCTCATCAGCAAGGCGCGATCGAGCTTTCGCGGATCCATATGCTCCAGCGCCTGGCGATTGCGCCGTTCCCAGTGCTCGGTCAGGTCGCCGAACAACTGGCAGGCCCAGCCCACGCCGCCTTCGAGGAAGGCGAATCGAAGGTTCGGGAAGCGCCGGGTCACCCCACCCAGGAAGATCGCCTTGGAGACCGCGTGGCCGGCGGCCGCGAAATGCCCGATGTGGTTGTAGACGAAGTTGGATGGCGACAGCCGCAGGCCCTGATTGCTGCTCGCGCTGTGGAAGGTCGGGGCGATGCCGAGCTCCTGGCACTTCGCCCAGACCGGATCGTAGTCGTAGTCACTGTCGAGAGCCAGCACGTCGTGCCAGACCGCGAGACGCGCCGAATCTTGGTCGGTCGCCTCGACCGACGCCACGCGTCGCGACATGCCGCTGCCGAACATGCCCACCTTCGCCCCGAGCTGCCGCGTGACGAATTCAAGCTCCGCGATGGCCTCGTCCGGCGTGTGCATCGGAATGATCGCGGCCGGGGTCATCCGGTCGCTCAGGTCGCGGAAGTATTCCGCGGTGACGACGTTGTGGGCGCGAACGACCGCGCGCCTGGTGGCATCATCGCTGATTCGCGGCACGCGCAGGCCGGCGGTCGGGTAGATGATCGCGAAATCCGAGCCGATCTCGTCAAGGCGCTCGTAGAGCAAGCGCGGCATCATCGCGGTTGCGCGATCGAGCGTGTTTTCCGCCTGACGACTCCAGAAGGCCGGCTGGCCGACACGCCGGTGCCTGCGTTCGGCGACCGACATGCTCAGCGCGTCGTGCGTGGTCTTCATCGCGGCGAGGAACCCCTCGGCGGCCTTGTCGCCGCCAACCTTTCGCATTCGCTCGCTGAAGACGGGGTCGAATTCGACCCAGTGGCCGTCACCGTCGATCACTGGATGGTCAAGGCGAGACCGGATCTGTGCCGCTGTGTGATGCCCTTCAGCGCTCATGTGCTCTCCTCCTCAGGGACTGCGCCACTCTAGTCCACCTTCGACCGGGAGCCAAGACGATTTGTTGGAGCCCGGGGAAAGCACTAGTCTGAAGCCCGTGCGCTCCCTGACGCTCGCTCTGTTGCTCCTCCCCGCCCTCGGCGGTTGCGCGCTGCCGTCCGCGCGCGACGCGACGCTCGAGACGTCGCTCCGCGAAGAGATCCACACCGTGCGCGTTGCGGAGGCGGACGCGACCATCGTGGTGACCAGCTTCCGGCCGAGCGGCGCCGGACCGTTCCCGTGGATCGTCCTTAGCCATGGCACGGCACCGACGGCGGCGGCAAACCGCGCTCTCGGGCGCTACCGGCCGCTCGCGCCGGTGCGCGAGTGGGTGCAGCGGGGATACGCGGTGGTGGCGCCGGTGCGGTCTTCTCCGCCATGACGGGCACGCCGCTCTGGACTGCCGCAGTGGCGAGCTTCTTCCGCTCGTAGGGCGTGACGCTGCCCTTCTAGGCCTTTCCCTCATACGCGCAAGCGCGTGTCAATACAGCGGTTTCACATAGTTAGGTAGAAGGGGAGTGTGTGCCTGGACATGCCTTGAAATGCCCGTCAATGCCTGTGGCGGGGCCAAGAAAACGGCCAAACCAAGGTTTCTTTAAGTCTTTTGCATACCAATTCGAAAACCCGTGGCAGAGTAACTTTCTATGCTCATATCGCTGATGCCTCACACGTTCGGCCGAAGATGGTTCATGGAAAGAGATATCGCAAAGAAGATTCAAGAAATCGTAAGACGCGAGGCTGACATTACCGAAACTGATGTTCGCCTGTTGCTAGTTCATATTCGAAAACGACTCGAATTGATTCCCAGAGATAGGTTTTCAACGCTCAGCCTATTTTGTACTTGGACGCTCCATACCGAAATCACCAACTCCGTTCCGGCCTTTAGATTGTTAAAAAGAGTGAATGATGCACTTGTAAACACTAAGACTGCTGGAACAAGGACAGTTGTTACGGAGGTAGTTGACGCCATAGGATTCGATCTCTTACGGTTCGAGCTTAAAGACTTTCTTGATGAAGCACACATTTCACACAATTTCACCGATAACAAACTATGGATCAACTTTCATAAGCACCTACTTGAAATCATCCGTGATATACCAATCGTGTTTCCGCCGCTCACTTCTCTAAAATTGGGGTCGAAGACACGTCAGATTTACGATCAGATAATTCAGAATCCGGTTAAGCCGGGCTTCGGGGTCGTATCAATCACTCTCTCATATCAAGACTACGATGCACTGGGACTCAGAGCCAAAGGCGTCAAAGAGGTACTGTGTCTCACGGTCCTAACGGAAGATGGCACCTCAATTTTGATACCCTTGGTGATGACTCCTTAGAGACAGCCAATGGCTCGAAAGAAACGGATCACCCCAACAAGTTTCACCTTCAACTCTACGGATGATAAAAAATCCGTCCGACGCACTTGAGGCGCTCTTGGACTAGGACGGGTTGGGCGGCTCGACGAGCTGAATCGTCTCTTCCTGGGGCGATTGCGGCTGGCCGGCGTCGCGGCTGGCGCGGAAGCGAATCTGCGGCAGACGCGCCACCGCCTGGCGGAGCGCCTGCTCCCAGCGGACGCCGATCTTCACCAGGTCGGGGTCGCCCGCCGGAAAGCGGCGCCGCCGCGTGATCTCGAGCTCGTCCACCTCGTAGGCGAGCAGATCGATCGGCGGTCCCACGGTGACGTTCGAGCGCATCGTCGAGTCCAGGGAAAGCAGCGCGTACTTGGCAGCCTCCTCGAGCGTCGTCTTGTCGAAGCGGATGCCGCGGTCGAGGATCGGGCGTCCGTACTTCGTCTCGCCGATCTGGAGATACGGCGAGTCTTCGCTGGCCTGCAACGGGTTGCCCTGCGGGTAGATGATGAACAGCCCCGGGCTCTCCCCGCGCACCTGGCCACCGAGGATCAGGTTGACGTTAAACTTGAACTCGTCGCGTTCCAGCGCGGCCCGATCCAGGTCCGACACGCGCCGCACTTCCTCGCCGATGATCCGCGCGGCTTCGTAGAGCGACGGCGCCTGGGCCAGGCCCTGGCCCTGATCGAAGTCGCGCCGGAGCTGGGTGATGATCGACTGGGTGCAGGAGAGGCTTCCGCTGCTCAACAGGACGAAGACCCGCTCGCCGAGCTGCTCGAAGAGGTGCATCTTGCGGGCAACGTTCACCTGGTCGTGGCCGGCGTTGGTGCGCGAGTCAGAGGCCATCACGAGTCCGTGTCGGGTCCAGATGCCGAGGCAGTAGGTCACCCGAGCCATGGTAGCAGAGGGCCGCTCGATTGACGTTCAGCCACCCCGGACTTACGGTGGAGCCATGCAGATCCGCATCGGCTACGATCTGAGCTTCGAGGTGCCCCAGCCGACGCCGATGCAGCTCATGCTCTACGTGCATCCGGACCAGGCACCGGCGCTGCGGCGGCCGGAATGGATCGTCGTGGAGCCGGCCACCGCGGTGGAGGGCTTCCTCGACTCGTTCGGCAACCGGGCAGCGCGCATCCTGGCGCCGACCGGCCTTCTGCGGATCCGCTACGACAACGTCATCGACGATAGCGGGCGCCACGACGTCCCGATCCAGGGCCTTCGCCTGACCCCGGTGCACCAGATGCCGGCGGAGTGCTGGCGATATCTGTTCGCGAGCCGGTACTGCGAGGTCGATCGCATGGGGCACGTCGCCTGGGACCTGTTCGGGAAGACGCCCGAGTCCTGGCAGCGAGTCCAGGCCGTGCTGGACTGGGTGCACGGCAACGTCGCCTTCGGCTACGAGTTCGCGCGGCCGACGAAGACGGCGTTCGACGTCTACACGGAGCGGCAGGGCGTGTGCCGCGACTTCCAGCACCTCGCGATCACGTTCCTGCGCGCGCTCAACATCCCCGCCCGCTACGTGACCGGCTACCTGGGTGACATCGGCGTGCCGGCGACGCCGGCGCCGATGGATTTCTCGGCGTGGGCGGAAGCGTACGTGGGCGACGCCTGGCGCACCATCGACGCCCGCCACAACCGTCCGCGGATCGGCCGGGTCGTAATTGCGCGCGGCCGCGACGCCGTCGACGTAGCCCTCACGACGTCGTTCGGTACGACGCTCCTCAAGCAATTCAGCGTCTGGGCCGACCAGCTCCCGGCCGCCGCCTAACTCGACTACTTATTGCGCCCCTGACCCTTCTCCTGCTCCTGACCCTGCCCCTGACCCTTCTCCTGCCCCTGACCCTGCTCAGGCTTGCTGTGCCCCTTGCCTTGCGGTCTATCTTGCTGCCCTTGCGACCTGGGCGCCTGTTGCTCATGCTGGACTACCGCTGGCTGTGGCTGCTGCTTCTGACGCTGGACTGCCGGGCCTCCCTGCTGAGGAGGGACCTCGCGTCCTCCTTCCCCTTGCGGCGGGTGTGAGCGTGAGACAGCTGGAGCACCTTGTTGAGGCGGCGGTGGAGGGCTGGAATAGCCTGCTGCCTACGCTCCCCCGGCTGCGGCTGCGCTCCTTGTCGCTGATCGTGCTGCCGCACTACGGGGTCTTGCGGCTGATAACGGTACTTCTCGCGTTGCAACGCCTGCTGCTGCTCCACTTTGGGATATCGATTCCCTGAATACTGCCGCTGGTAAACAGGGAGCGGGGCGGGTGCATGAGGAGCGCGGCGGTCCCACTGGTCCCATCCCCTTCGACGCTGCTCCCATTCATGGCCCCAGTGCTCGCCCCAACGTGGCGGCGCATTGGACCGCCACCCGGCCCAGGAGGCAGGCGGATGGCGATAGTAGCGCACGGGTACCCTCAGGATGAACGCCGGCACGACCTCTGGGCCCACCACCCGCCAGGGTCCGTTGTACCAGGAACTCGCGTACCAGCTATCCCGCTGGTACGCCCAGTACACGCCATCGTAGAAGAACAGGTTCACTTCCCCTCTCGGAGCGTAGTAGACCGGGTAGTCCGGCACCACAACGAGTTCGGGGAACGACGGCAGGTTGATCCCGATGCTCACGCTGGGAACTCCGATGCCGATGCTCACCTGAGCAGCGGCCGAACTCACCGAGCACAACACGCCCAACAGCACAGCGAGTGCGTAGCGCATTTTCTCTCCTCTGCGACCGTCCATCCTCTTTCCCGCGGACCTTAGCTCTATGCCTGGAGTTGACCGGTTTCGTGGACGCTGGTCCCCTACGCGGGGGGCGTCTTGATCTTCGAATCCATCGGGATGAAGAGTCCGACCGGGCTGATGCCCGCTCCGTTCATTATTGCACGACGAAATTGCACGACGAAGCTTGTGGTTCCGCATAACAGCCGGCGCTTGCACCCTGCGATGTCATACGGTCCAATGTTGCCTGATGTCCGATCCATTGAGGGAAGAGGACCTGCTCGCGGTCGTCGCCGACCCCGACGCGCTGCTGCGCGTGCCCCTGGCCACTTACCGGCTCCAGCTCGGTCCCGATCTGACCTTCGACGACGCTTCCGGCCTCGTGCCATACCTTGCCGCGCTTGGCATCAGCGACTGCTACACCTCGCCGTTTTTCGAGACCAGCTCCAACCGATCCCACGGCTACGACATCTCCGATCACAGTCGCTTCCGCGCTGAGCTGGGCGGCGAGACGGCCTTCGGTCGCTTCGCAGAAGCGCTCCGGAGCAACCACCTCGGCCTTCTCGTCGACGTGGTACCCAACCACATGGGGATCGCCGGAAGCCGGAATGCCTGGTGGTTAGATGTCCTCATGCACGGTGCCTCCTCGCCCTACGCCGCCTTCTTCGACGTCGACTGGATGCCGGTGAAGGCGGAGCTGGCCAACAAGGTGTTGTTGCCGAGCCTGGGCGATCAATACGGGGCAGTCCTCGACCGGGGGGAGCTACGCCTCGAGCTCTCCGACGGGCGCCTCACCATCCGCTATTACGACACCGTGCTACCGGTGGCGCCCCGGACGTACGTACAGATCCTCGGCCACCGGCTCGCCGAGCTCGAGGCCGCGTTGGGGCCCGAGCACGCGACCTTGCTCGAGCTGAAGTCCGTCTACCAGATGCTGCTCACCATTCCACACCGCACGGAGACGGACCGCGAGCTGCTGGCCGCGCGCCATCGAGAGACGGACATCGCGTACCAGAAGCTCGCCAAGCTCCTGGAGGCGTCGGGCGACGTCCGCGACTTCATCTCCGAGAACGTGCGGCTCTTCAATGGCGCCCCGGGCGACCCGCGGAGCTTCGATCTCCTGGACGGCCTGCTCCACGATCAGGTGTACCGACTCGCCTACTGGCGGGTGGCGGGGGAGGAGATCAACTACCGGCGCTTCTTCGACATCAACGAGCTGGCGGCCATCCGCACCGAGGACCCACGCGTCTTCGCGGAGACGCACCGGCTCATCCTTCGCCTCGTCCGCGAGGGCATCGTCACCGGGCTCCGCATCGACCACCCCGATGGGCTCTACGCCCCCGGGGAGTACCTCCGCCGCCTACAGCGCGCCTGTTTCCTCGAGCGCGTGCACGGGCGGCTCGAGCGGGAGGTGGCCGGCGATGCTACCGCCTGGCGAGATCGGGCGGTACTCGAGCGCTACGACGCGGCCCAGCAAGAGCGGGGATCGTCCCTGCGCCCTTTCTATATCGTGGCCGAGAAGATCCTTGCCTCCGGGGAGCGGCTGCCCGCCCACTGGGCTGTCCTCGGCACCACCGGCTACGAGTTCCTCAACATGTTGAACGGCATCTTCGTCGATCACCCCCACGCAGGCGCCATGGAGCGGATTTACACGCGCCTGCTACGCCAGCGCCCCTCCTTCGCCGAGATCGTCTATCGGTCCAAGCGGCTCATCATGGAGACGTCCATGGCGGCCGAGCTGAACACGCTCGGACATCGGCTCGACCGCATCTCCGAGAAGCACCGCTCCTCCCGCGACTTCACGCTGGTCAGCCTCACCCAGGCCCTCCGGGAGATCGTCGCCTGCTTTCCCGTCTACCGCACGTATGTTGGCGACAGCGGAGACGGCCGCCGCGAGAGCGACCAGGAATACATCGCGCGGGCAGTAGCCATGGCCAAGCGACGCACCCCGGCCACGGACGTGTCCATCTACGACTGGATCCACGACCTGCTCGTTTTGAAGTTCCCGACGTGGGCGGAGGAGGCCGACCGGGCCGAGCGCATCGACTTCGTGCTGCGGTTCCAGCAGACGACCGGCCCTGTCACCGCCAAGGGCTACGAGGACACGGCCTTCTACCGCTACCACAGTCTGGTCTCGCTCAACGAGGTCGGTGGCGACCCCGACCGCTTCGGCACCTCGCTTGCCGAATTCCACGCGGCCAACGTGACGCGACAGGCGCAATACCCCCATGCGCTGTCTGCGACCTCCACCCACGACACCAAGCGGAGCGAGGACGTGCGAGCGCGCATCAACGTGCTGTCGGAGATCCCACGGGAGTGGCGCACGCGAGTGACCGGCTGGCAGGGCCTGAACCGGAAGCATCGCGCCGTCGTGGACGGGCAGCCGGTGCCCGGCCTCAACGAGGAGTATTTTCTCTACCAGACGCTCGTGGGGGCATGGCCGATCTCGCTCGAGCGGCTGCGCGTCTACCTCCTCAAGGCGATTCACGAGGCGAAGGTCCACACGAGCTGGATCAGTCCCCACGCCCTGTACGATGAGGCCGTCCTGAGATTCGCAGAGGCTGTCCTCGACCCCGCGCGCTCGTCCGCCTTCCTGGCCGACTTCACCCAGTTCCAGGCGCGAATCGCCAACTTCGGCGCCCTCAACTCGCTGGCCCAGGTGCTCGTCAAGATGACGGCGCCTGGCGTGCCCGACTTCTACCAGGGAACGGAGCTGTGGGACTTCAGCCTGGTCGACCCTGACAACCGCCGGCCCGTCGACTGGGCGCTGCGCCGGCGTCGCCTCGACGACCTCGTGGCGGAGATCGAGAACACCCACGACCTGGCCGCGCTCGCTCGCAGCCTGATCAAGTCACGCGAGGATGGGCGGGCGAAGCTCTACCTGATCCGCCAGGGCCTGGCGTTCCGGCAGGCGCGGGCCGCCCTCTTCGCGCACGGCGAGTACCGGCCACTGGAGGCGCGAGGGCCGCTCGCTGAGCACCTCTGCGCATTCGCGCGCGTCGCTAACGACGTGGTCTCGCTGACGGTGGTGCCGCGCCACCTCGCCAAGCGCGGGATCGACGATCCGCCCCTCGGCGCCGAATACTGGGCGGACACGTGGATCGCCCTCCCCGACGACCTCGGAGCCCGCTTTTCCAACGTGCTGACACGAGAGTCGGTGGAGGCGCACCTCACGGCCCAGGGCCGCGGGCTCATGCTCGGGAGCGTCCTTCAGAGCTTTCCGGTCGCCCTGCTCGAGGCTCCTGGATAACTTCTTCCAGAGGTCAGCGCGTGCGCGGACGAATCGCGTCCTGTCCCGCCTGCAGCGCCGAGCTGAGCTGCCCCTTCGTCCGGTCCAGCACGTCTTCCGCTCTTTTTTCGACCGCCCGCAGCGTATCGGCGGCTCCGTTTCGAACTCCTCTCGTCTTGTGGTCAGCGTATACGCGAATCTGATCTTGCCAGTACCAGGCGGCGAGCCCTCCCGTTAGTGCCCCCAGGACGAATCCAACCATAGCCGTGCTCCTTTCATCGGGGTCGGTCACGACGGTGTGACCACGAGGTAGCAAGAGAAGTGCCACGACTCCAGTAGGATTTGCGCATGCTAGACGGCTAATTGCGGGCAGAATCCACGGGCTGCGAGGACCTGGCGCTCCTTCTTACTCGGTAGAACTTACCGATGTGTTCATTTTTTGACGCGATCCGCGCGTGCGCTCTCGAAATCGAAGCCGGGAAGGATTGCCTTGAAGAAGGCATTCCCTACCAGGCGCGTCACGACGTCCACGACGCTGACCCGGGGGTTATCGAGCCTGCCCGACACCCCGGCTTTCGTAGCGACCTCCTCCCGGGAGCGATTCTCGAGAAGTTTCGCGACGACGCCGACGAGGCCCTCGTACAGCTTGCGGGAGAGAGGCTTGCCCTTCTCCTGGTCCGAGGCGTAGATCTTCATGTCCTTGAACAGAGGCTTCACGTATCCCGTGATCATGCCGTCTTCGGCGGAGTGCTCCGAGTA
>WNFC01011949.1_pt1 | contig 13195 bp, 13 predicted proteins | sample 5400541 | NCBI WGS metagenome assembly WNFC01 (sample SAMN13153342, study PRJNA577476) | soil metagenome | isolation source: 120 cm saprolite under Douglas fir tree site 2 hole 2 replicate 1 | place: USA:California | collected 2015-04-18
CCATTCTGGCGTTCACCCCAGCCGGCGAATGTGTCCGTCAGAAACTCATCTGCTGACCGCTCCGGCAGTTGGTAGACATAGCCAGCAACCCCGCGATCGACGACCACTTCGAGGCTGGACGAACCGCCCTCGACTCGGCGCGCGGCGACGCTCGGGTTCTTCAGATCGATCCGCAGCGGCACGGCGGCGTCGCGGGCGAAGGGTTGTTCGTCGGCCAGCCCGAGTGTGACCGCGGCCACCAGAAAGCGGGGGTGCGGGCTTCGCGGCACGATCTCGAGCGATTCGATCGCCACGTAAGGCGCCGGGTTCGTCCAGGTCCACAGGTAGTATGCGCGCGAGGCTCCCTGCGTTACCTCGGTCTGCCGAAACCCAGCCGCCGACCACGGGCCTGACCAGCGGTCTTGCAGACCGTTCTTCTGGTCGGGCCGCGCGAGGAACGGTAGCTGGCCCCAACTGCCGAGGTCGGCGATCTCGAAGCGTTCACGGATCGGCACGTTCCGCTCGGTGCCGTCCGCCAGCTTGAACACGTAGGTCGCCACGGTGTTGCCGAGTGGCGCACCAGCGGCGAGCTGCGAACCGAGCAGGCGATGCGCGACGATCACCGAGTAGGCGGTCGCTCTGATCGGAATTATCACCGGCGCGCGATGCAGGTCTGCGCCGAAGGCGACAAAAGCCTTGCTTGCGTCGCCGATGCGAAACGGCAGACCGTGGAAAACCTGATTCCCGAGGGGTGGCGCCTGATCCCTGTCGAGGAGTTCGACACCTGCGTTGCAGTAGGCGGACAGATCGACGGGCCTGTAGATGTCGGTAACCATCGGCGTCATGCTAGTGCCGAGTACCATGCACCCCAAAGGGGGAGATGTCCGCATGGCATTCAAAGTCGTCGCCACGCCATTTGGCCGCCAGATCGAGACCGAGTTTCCGTACGAGCACGAAGCGCTCCGGCCGCTCGGCATCACGATCAGCACCGTCGATGCCGAAAGCGACGCTGACTACGTCGCGACGGTCAAAGATGCCGACGCGATCATCGCGGGAGGCCGGCGGCTGACGGCTGAGATCATCAGCCAACTGCAGAGCTGCAAGGTGATCGCCAATGGCGGCGTCGGCGTCGACCGGGTGGATCTCGACGCGGCGACTGCGCAGGGCATTGTGGTCACCAACGTGCCAGACGTGTTTCTGGACGAAGTTGCCAACCACGCCATGATGCTGCTGTTGTGCTGCACCAAGAAGACGGTGCCGCTCGATCGCTGTGTGCGCGAAAATCGCTGGCGCGAGGCGCGTCAGTACATGGTGCCGATGCCCAAGTTGACGAACGACGTGCTTGGGCTGGTGGCGTTCGGCAACATTCCGCGCAGAGTCGCCCGCCGGGCGCAGGGCTTCGACATGAATGTGATCGCCTGGGACCCGTTTGTCACAGACGACGTGTTCGAGCAGCACGGTGTCGAGCGGGTCACCGATCTCAGCCTCCTCTTCCGCCGCAGCGACTTCGTGTCTGCGCACTTACCCTTGAACAAAGACACGCGCGGCCTGCTCAACTACGCCCTGTTCAGCGTGATGCAGCCGACGGCCTACTTCATCAACACGGGCCGGGGTCCGACGCATGTCGAGGCCGACCTCATCCGCGCGCTCAACGAAAAGAAGCTGGCCGGTGCCGGACTGGATGTGATGGAGATCGAACCAACGCAGCCGGACAACCCGCTGCATCAGATGGACAACGTCGTGCTGACGCCACACAGCGCGTCCGTGTCGGACATCTCGGACGTCGAGCGACGCCGGCGCGTTGGCCAGGAGATTGCCGCCGTGCTCCAGGGTCGCATGCCGCGCAGCGTCGTCAATAGAGAGGTGCTCGCGAAGGCGCAGCTAGCAGAGCCAGCCCGCGTCTAAACTTTGCCCTGGGCAGGTTCAGGCAACAGCTCGAAGACCGCTTGTTCGGACGGGGTGAGTGGTTCGTCGGCCGTCGACGACTGGCGTTCGGCCTGGTACTTCTGCTTGACGGGGGCATGCATCCCGCGAGCCTCGTGCGCGCCGGTGACATGGCGCGCGCGGACTGGCACATCATGACCCGCGATGTGCAGGATTGCGCGGCCATTGGCTAGCAAGTTCTTCGGCCAGTCACGTGTCAGACCCAGGCCGGAGCGGATGTACAGCCGACCGTCCAGGGCGGTGATCCAGATAATGCGGCGCGAAGCCTGGCCAGACTTGCGGCCGAACGTCGTGAGCTCAACTTCTTTTTCCCGGGCGGCGGCCGCGAGGATCGACGGATCGAACACGGGCTCAATTAGACCAGATGTTGGTTGGCCCAGATCAATTGCCGCGCGCGGCGTCTTCCGTCCGCGGTACCAGGAGATCAGCCAGCTCCTCGACGACCCACAGCGGTTTCTCGCCGCGATGAACTCGCTCGATGTTGGCAAAGCAGTTCGCGAACCGCCGCGGAAACGACTGCCAGGTCGGGCCGGCGGTGTGCGGCGTGAGGATGACATTCGGCAAGTCGAGAATGGGATGATCCTGGGGAGGCGGCTCCTGAATCAGAACGTCGAGCCCGGCGCCCAGGATTCGGCCCTCGCGGAGCGCGGTTGCGAGGGCTTCTTCATCGACCAGGCCGCCGCGCGCCGTATTGACCAGAACAGCGGTTGGCTTCATCAGCGACAGCGATTCGGCGTCAATGAGATTGCGCGTATGCGCGTTGAGCGGCACGTGCACCGTTACGGCGTCGGCCATCCGCAGCAGCGCGTCCAACTCGACGTGGCGCACGCCAAGCTGCTGCTCGCGCTCGGCTGAGAGCGGAACGGGATCGTAATAGACGATCGTCGCCTCCCAGCCGGCGAGCCGCTGGGCGACTTCCTGGCCGATGCGACCCATCCCCACAATTCCGACGGTCGAGTGGTACAGCTCGTAGACACGTCGCGATCCGACAGACGGGCTGCGCCAGCCGCCGCTGCGCACGGCCTGGTCAAGGGCGTGGACGTGCTTGAGCGCCGACAGCAACAACATGATCGCGTGCTCAGCTACGGCAATCGCGTTTGCACCGCCGTTGACAGCCACTGGCAGCCGAGCCGCGCGCGCGCCGTCGATGTTGAAGCGGTCGTAGCCGGCGCTCATCAACTGCACCAGCTTCAGGCGATTGGCGGCCGCTTGCACGAGCACCTCGGTGTCTATGGGACCGATGAATCCGCACAGGAAGTCGGCGTCCATGATCGCCGCCGGAAGATCACTTGCCGCGACGTTTCGGAACGTGAACTGTGGTGGTCGCAGCTCGTCCGCGATGGCGCGCACGTCCGGGTCAAGGGTGGGCGCAAAGACGATCGTCGACTCAGGCATCCAACCGCGAGTGTAGGCGAACACGTTGGACCTCTGGCTTACACGCCATTTCGGCCGGGTGGCCGACCGCAAATCAACCGATCGGCCGACTGCGCGGGCCTGTGCCAGGGCCCATCCTTTGAAAGATGAATACTGTACCTGCGTACGACCTCGCGATTGTCGCGGCGTCCTCGGGCGTGCCGCCGCGCACCCACCGATTGGAGCGTTCTTCAGATAGCCGCGAGGCCGCCTATCGACACCTGGCGGCGGTGATCCTGCGCCTGGACGTGACGAGCATGGGCAGCGAGCTGCGCGCCGCGCGCCGGAGGTTCAGCCCGCTGCGCGCCGCATAGGTACGCTACTGCTTCTTCGCCGCGGACTGGATGGAACCAGCAGTCGCGCGGCGGCGACGCCACCGACGAAGCCGAACAGGTGGCCTTCCCACGAGATGCCGCGTTGGCCAGGCAGAACACCCCATAACACGCCGCCGTAGAGCAGCAGTGCGGCGACGGCCAGGAGGACCGCCCACAGACTCCGCTCGAAGTAGCCGCGGGCGAGCAGATAGCCCAGGTATCCAAAAATAAGGCCGCTCGCGCCGACGTGAATACTGTTCGGTGCGCCGAACAGCCACACGCCCAGACCGCCGATCAGCATCGCCAGCGCAGTCACGACCAGGAAATCACTGATTCGGCGCAGCATGACCAACCAGCCGAGGACGACGAACGGGCCGGTATTGGCCAGCAGGTGCACCCAACCGACATGCAGCAGCGGCGCGACCACGATGCCCCACAGCCCGGGCACGTCGCGCGGGTGAATGCCGAAACGCTCGAGCGAACCGCCATACGCCACGCGGTCGACCAGCTCGACGGACCACGCGGCCGCGACGCAGGCAAGCAGAATCAGAACTTGCGTCGCCGCGGTGTGCCTGAGCGCTTGCATGTATCCTGGCGAGCCTACCGCATACAGGAGATGCCGACATACAAGGGCTGGCGATCACTGTCGCCGGGCCAATCGCGGGACGCCTGGTCGACCGGATCGGTGCGCGCTGGATTGTCATGTTTGGCTTCGTGCTGATGGCGATCAATAACGGCAGAGGGGGACCCATTTGAGGAGGAGCTGACAGTGTCGACCCACGGGCAACCCCTTCGGGAGAGGCCAGGTTGTCGGCTATTCGGGCGGTTCGTGTTACGCTGCGCCCCTTGACAATCCACGTTGGTACCGCACCCGACTCGTGGGGCGTGTGGCATGCGTCGGACCCACGTCAGACACCCTGGCAGCGTTTTCTCGACGAAGTGGCCGAAGCCGACTACGACGCTATCGAGCTCGGTCCGTTCGGATACTTGCCAACCGAGCCGCAACGCGTCGCCGAGGAGCTGGCGAAGCGCTCGCTGCAACTGGCCGGTGGTACCATCTCCGTCGAGCTGGCCTCGCCCGAGGGATGGCCAGCCTCGAGCGAAACGGCCGCCCGCGTGTGTGATGTCCTGGAACATCTCGGCGCCCATTTCCTGGTACTGCTGGACAACGGTCCGCGCGAGTTGGACAAGCCTGGTTGGACGCGACTCGGCGATACCGTCCACCACCTGGGCGAGTACACCGCCAGCCGCGGCATCGCCACCGTGTTCCATCCGCACGGCGATACCTCTGTTCAGTTTGAACCGGAGATCGAACGGTTCCTGGAGCTGACGGATCCGGCGCTGGTCAACCTGTGCCTCGACGTTGGACATCACGCCTATGCCGGCGGCGACGCGGTGAGCTTCTTTCGCGAACATCACGCGCGCGTTCCTTACTTGCACTTGAAAGACGTCGACGCGGCGATCAGCAGCCGCGCCATACAGGAAAACTGGCGCATGGGCCGCGCCGTGGATGAGGGCGCGTTCGTCGACCTTGGCCAGGGCGCGGTGGACCTCGACGCGCTGAATCGCGTGGCCGCGGAGGTTGGCTACGACGGCTGGGGCATTGTCGAGCAAGACATGTTTCCAGCCCCGTTCGACAAACCTTTGCCGATTGCCCGCCGCAACCGCCGGTTCCTGCGCGATCACGGGATCGGCTAATCTGCGCCGGACGCATAGGGACGAAGGGAGATCGACGAGCCATGACATCAACACAACCCCAGGTCGCCACACCACGGGTGATGTTCGCGGGACCGGGACTACAGGTGAATGGGCTGGAGGCGGTGCCCGAAGGTCTGTGGCTGTGCGACCAGCGCGACGATCGCAGCTACCTCGTTGATTACACCGGCCATGTGGTCACCAGCTTCGCCAGTCCGGCGCGCAATGCCAGCGGGATTACCTTCGGTGCAGGATCGGTCTGGGTCGCCTCGAATATCCGACCGGCGATGGTCTTTCGGCATGACCCGCTGACTGGTCAGTGCACAGCCTGCATCGTGCTGGCCGGCGAAGGCGGTGTGCACGGCCTGCAATGGCGACCCTACGAGCCCGGTGAGCAGCCCCCCGCGCCGGCTGAGGAGAAGCCGCAACTGCACCCGACGGCGATCGCTGGGTTGGTGAACGCTGGTCCTGGGGTGAGCGGGACACTGTGGGTCAGCCGCCCCGGCGCACATAAGATCGAGCACATCGACGCCGAAACGGGTGAGTTGCTGGGGTCCATTGCGTTCGAGCCACCGCGCTCGCACGGCATGTTCTGGGACGAGCGCGATGGCAGCCTCAGCGTGGCTGAAACGAACGGTGGGCGCATCTTCCGCTTCGAGCCGCGCACCGGCGAGCTCCTCGACGAATGGCGCATCGAGGGCCCCGAGGTCCACGGCCTCACCCGCGGCGCGGACGGCCGCGTCTGGGTCGGCGACGCGTCGACCAACCAGGTGCTGATGCTGGAGCGCGGCTAGACGTCTTCCCCAGAGGGGACCCTAGACGAGGACGGCGAGCGGGAAGAAGGCCGTCACCGTCCAATTCGGCGCGTCGACGACCTGGCTGATGCGCAGCTCGGCAGCGACGCTCGACAGGATGTAGGCGTCTTCGGCGGTCAGGTGCGCCTCGCGGCAGAGCCACTCGATGAGGTAGCGCGTGGCGTTGCGCGCCGCTTCCATCAGGTCTGGCGCGTGCGCGGTGCAGCCGTGATAGGCGCCGCCGATCGTCGTCGGCGGCCGGTCCAGGCGAAGCTGGGGCTCACGAATGGGCGTCTGGCTCAGGCTGAAACGCAGGCGCGTCGTGCTGTCCATTTCGACGGCTGTGATGCACACCTCGCCATCACCTTGCACGCCATGCGCGTCGCCGACTGAAAACAGTGCCCCGGGCACTTCGATCGGCAGATACAGCGTGCTGCCGGCCGTCAACTGGCGGACGTCCATGTTGCCGCCGACACGTCGGGGCGGGATCGTGCTGTGGACGCCAGGTTCCGCCAGGGCGTTACCCATCACGCCACAGAACGGCGCCAGGGGGACCTGGACACCTTCGAGGCCACACGCGAATCGGCCGTCTGAGATATCCCAGATGCGCAGATACGCCGATGTGAAATCGTCAGGCAGCAACCCCCGCCCTGGCGAAAACATCGTGAAGCCCCAATCCGCGGGCGTGACGTCGAGCACCTCGACAACCAGCGTGTCGCCGGCGCGTGCGCCACGCACCGCGACGGGACCGGTCAACGCGTGCCCAACCCCAGGCTTCGGCTTGCGCGTGGCCGCCTCAGCGCTGGTCCACGTGCGTTGGACGACGTGTCCGCTGGCGTCCCAGGTATCGAACGTGACGGTATCGCCGGGGTCGATCTCCAGGACCGCCGGCAGACTGTTGTCCCAGGCAAAGTGCAGCCGCTCGGCGGCGAGCGTGTGCTCGGTCATAAGAGCAGCTCACCCAGGCGCGACGCGACCACGCTGTCGTCCTCTTCCCGAAGCGTTACCGGATTGATGAGGATTGCCTCGTCCTCACGATCGACGGCAATCGCCGGTGAGCCATTCCACAGGCCCTTCTCGACCCCAGTCGCGTCGTGCCGGGCGCGCGCTCGATCGAAGGTCAGTTGCAGCACCCGCGGTTCGGGACCGTCGCGGTGGAGCAGACTGAGCGTGACGCCCGGTGCTCCGTCGAGCTCCGCACCGATCGCCTGCAGACGTCGCTCATAGCCGGCGAGGCGCGCGTCGTGGTCGGTCTCGAGCCACTCCTGAAGCGCGGTGACGACGGCGACGATCGTCTGGCGGTCGAGCTTGAGCGGCCTGCCGAAGCTCTTCTCATAGGCGGTCGTCTCGAAGCCGATGAATCCGTGCTGCGCCGCGGCATCCACCAGGTCTTTACGACCGCACAAGATGCCCGACGCGTTCAGCGCGCCAACGTACTTTGCGCCGAATGCAACCAGGTCGGCGCCGGCGCGCGCGTAACCGCGGAACTTGTCGAGCGGATACACCCGCCCGGCGGCGTCGACCAGGACAGGCACACCACGTTCGTGAGCGATGGCAATCACCTCGGCCAGCGAAAGTGTTCCAGGCTTGCCATCCAGGTGCGCTGGGAAGAGGACCGCGACCACGTTTTGCCCGAGCGCTGATCTGAGCTGGGCCGGGCTCGTGCCGTTGCCGTCGCCCACTTCAACCAGTCGTCCACCAGGCACGGTCACGGAGCGGTCGTAGTGGTAGCGGTGGCCCGCCTGAATCAACACGGCATTGGCCATACCCGCGGTGTCGGGCACACGCGCGATCTTGTCGGGGTCGGCACCGGTGATGCACGCAGCCGCGCCCAACGCGAGCGCGGCTGCCGCGCCAGGCGTGACGTAGGCTGCCTCAGCATTCAGCAGCCCGGCAATCACCTGGCCCGAACGCTCGAGGAGCTGCTGCATGTCCACGTAGTAGCGCTCCACGTCTTGCATGGCGCGCCGCACGCGCGCGGACGGTGTGGACCCGCCCAGCACGGTGTTGTTCCCACGCGCGTTGATGACCGGCGTGATGCCGAGCACTTCGTAAACGTTGGTCGGGTTGGCTGTGGACGTCGACATACCCGCTACTCTATCCCCACGTACATATTCCGGGTCGGGGGCGCTGCGTGGGCCGCAGGCTCCCCCGACCCGTATCGTCTCGTGGCATAACTAGCGGTCGGCATGCATGCAGCCGCGGTTTCTTATCCTCGACGAACTGGGGTCCCCTCTCCGGGGAAAAAGCTATGTCCCGCCGCTGACGCGTTGCACAAGCTCCGCGATCGCTTCGGGCGAGTCCACCACGCCGACCTCGAGGCTATACGCCTGCTGCTCGCCGGGCTCCAGGAAGCGCAGGGTACCCCGCGCGCGATCGTCGGCCCGCCCGCGGCCGAAGCAATTGGCTGGCTCGACGCCGGCGACATACGTGCCTTGACCGAGCTGCTTCCATTGCCACAGCCAGGGCAACTGCTCGGGCCGCTGCTTGAGGTACAGGCCGAGGCCGCGGCGTCGATTGACCATCGCCGTATACGCCCAGCCCTCAGCGTCGGCGATTGGCCGATGGACCAGGACCCGTGCCTGCCAGTCCGCGTGGGGCGGGCCGTAGCGGGGGTGGTCGGCGAGCGCGGCGGCGCGATCCTCAGTGATCGGCTCGATCTCCTGGGCTGACGAGATCAGCTCACTGCCTTCGTCCAAAAACGGGAAGCCGACGTTGAAGTGGTAGGCGAGCATGTGCGGGACGGTGGCGTGGCTCAGGTTCTCGACCACGTCGTCGATGAACAGCCGGCTCTCACCCAGCCGCGCCCAAACGCGGCGGGTCAGTTGCACGTTTTCGCCGAAGACGATGGTTTCGCGGGTGCGGCCCTGAGCCCACATGACGTAGTCGTCGCCCTCCCACTGCCCGTCGACGTAGACGTTGCGCGCCTGCAGGTAGGAGGCGCGCCCGTGCAGCGGCAGGTGCTGGCCGGCATCGATTGAGGGCCAGCCAGCCGTGGTCAGCCCGCAGGTGGCCATCAGCCCGCCGCTGAAGCCGCGCAGCCAGCCCTCGCCCTCCGGCTCATAGTGGGCCGCCGCGATTTCACCGGTTGACGAGCGCCAGCACAAGGGCATCCCGCGGTATTCGGCAAAGCCGATGTCCATGCCGCGCCCGGGCAGGACGGCGAAGGTCAGACCCGAGCCGGTCCGCAGCTCGGCGGCGAGCACGCCAGCCTCAGGCCCCTCCGCGAGCGTGACCAGGCGTGCGCCACCGAGCTGGCTGACATCGCCCACGCGCTCGAGCAACGCCGCGCGGGTCCAGTGCTGTCCAAAGAGCTGCGCCATCCCGCCATGCTAGATCATGTTCCCCGCAGGGGACCCTCGCTGTCGGCGGCGGGTGGCGGCGTAACATCGCGAGCGGTGAGTGGCGACATAAACGTTGAGCTCGTGCTCGATGCACACGCTCGAGTGGCCGAAGGGCCGGTTTGGGATGACGTCAGTGGGACGCTGGTCTGGGTCGACATTATGGGCAACGCGGTGCATCGCTATGGGTCAGCCGGTTGGCGCGGCCGTGCTGCGGCGGGACGGCAACGGACTGGTCCTGGCGCTGCGCGACGGCTTCGGTGTGCTGGACGAAAAAGCGGGCCAGGTCGAGATGGTGGCAGCGGTCGAGGCCGACGTGCCGACCAATCGCATGAACGACGGCAAATGCGACCCAGCGGGGCGATTCTGGGCGGGCACGATGCCGTTCGACCCGCCTCCGGGTTCGGCACGCGGCGCTCTCTATCGCATGGATAAGGACTTCCAGGTCACCGCGGTCGTGAGCGGAGTCACCTTGTCCAACGGCATGGATTGGAGCCCCGATGGTCGCCACATGTACTACATCGATTCGATGACCCAGGGCGTAGACGTCTTCGACTTCGATGCGGCAACGGGCAGCCTGGGCCAGCGACAGCGGCTGATCACCGTCGCGCCCGAAGAAGGGTTGCCCGATGGCATGACCGTCGACGCCGAAGGCGGCTTGTGGGTCGCCCTGCACGGCTCGGGCAGCATCCGCCGCTACACGCCCAACGGGCACGTCGATCGGGTGGTGCGCGTCCCGCCGACGATGGTCACGTGCTGCGCCTTCGGCGGGCCCGACCTGACCGATCTCTACATCACCACGATGACCTTCGGCATGTCCGAGGAAGCGAGGCGCGCGCAGCCGCTCGCCGGAGCAATCTTTCGCTGCCGCCCAGGCGTACACGGCCGGCCACCGCACCGTTTCGCCGCTTGATCGAGGGAATTCCCGCGGCCGCGGGGTACCCTTGGCGGCGTGAAAGAAGTCATCGCACGTGCCGACGTACCGGCCCCGTCCCTACCGTTCTCCGCGGGCATCCGAGCCAACGGCTTCATCTTCACCGCCGGCCAGGTTGGTACCGATCCGCGGTCTGGGCAAGTTGTGGGTCACGACGTTGCTTCGCAGACTCGCCAGACGATCGCCAATTTGCGGGCGATCCTGGAAGCTGGCGGCAGCTCGCTCGATCGCCTGGTCAAAACGACCGTGTTTCTGGCTGACATGCGGACGTTCGACGCGATGAACGAGGTCTATAAAGAGCTCATCCCGGAGCCACGGCCTGGCCGTTCAACGGTCGAAGCGCGCCTGGCCCGGCCCGAGTTACTGGTCGAGATCGAAGGCATCGCCCTGGCGGGCAGCTAGAGTCTGATGTCACGCCGCGCTGACGTGCGGTCGCCGTGGGTCAGTGATTCGCTCCGGCGCCGCCGGCCCATGCGCCGAGGGCCATGTAGCCACCATCGACGCACACATACTCACCCGTCATGAAGGCTGCCTTGTCACTGGCCAGAAACAGCACCACGTTGGCGATGTCCTGGCCTGTCCCGATCCGGCCAATGGGATGGCTCCGGCCAAAGCGCTCCAACGCCGCGTCCAACCCATCAGGTTCGCGCGCGGCCGCGACACGGACCATGTCCGTATCGATGCTGCCGGGGCAAACCGCCAGCACCCGAATGTGCTCCGCGGCGTAGTCGAGCGCCATCTGGCGCGTGAGCGACAGGATGCCACCCTTGCTGGCAGCGTACGCTGGCACACCCTTCTGCGACTGCAGACCCTGGACGCTGGCCGTATTGATGATCGCGCCGCCGCCGCGACGACGGATCTCGGGCAGCGCGTACTTGCTCATCAGAAAGTAGCTCTTGAGGTTGACATCCATGATCCGGTCCCACATGTCCTCGGACGTGTCCTCGACATTTCTGTAGGAGTCCTGAGGTTGGATGCCGACATTGTTGAAGAGCACGTCCAGGCCCCCAAAGCGATCGACGGTCTCGCGCACCACGCGTTGGCACTCGCTCGCGCGCGCCACGTCGCCGATCACCAGGTGGCCCTCGCCGCCGATCCCTTCGATCGCCTCGATCGTCGATCGACCGGCCGCTTCATTGATGTCGGCGATGGTGACCAGGGCACCCTCGCGGGCGAACTCGATCGCGCACGCGCGGCCGATGCCGAGCGCGCCACCGGTGACAACTACCACTTTGTGGTCGAACGTCGAAGCCATCACCACTAGCCTACGCGTTCAATGCGCGCTCGACTGAGGCGAGCCCGCGATCGATGGCCCCGACCAGCTCGTCGATCTGGGCCGAAGTGATCGTTAGCGGCGGGGTGACCAGCGCGTGGTCGCCCAATTGTCCGTCCGCGCCGCCCTGGCCCGGGTAGACCGCGGCGCCTTCGGCGATGCACGCCCGGGCAAATCTGAACGCTACGCCGGCCTCGACCGGGAACGGCTCCTTTGACCACTGGTCGCGCACGAGCTCGACACCCTGTAGCAAACCCATGCCGCGCACATCGCCGAGGACGGCGTGGCTCTGCTTGAGTCGGGTCAGTCCACGCGCCAACTCCTGACCGCGCTCGTGGGCCGCGTGCACCAGCTGGTGCCGCTGGATGTAGTCGAGCACGGCCAGCCCGGCCGTGGCGACGACCGGGTTCTGCGAGTACGTGTGGCCGGCCACGAAAGGCGCACCCTGCGCGCGCAGCGCGCGGACGATTTTCTCGGACGCCACGAGCACCGACAGCGGCGCGTACCCGCCACTGGCGCCCTTGGCCGCGACCAGGATGTCGGGCACCACGTCCCAGTGCTCGAGCGCGAACCAGGCGCCGGTGCGGCCGAAGCCGGTCATCACCTCGTCGGCAATGAACAGCACGTCGTAGCGATCGCAGATCTCGCGTATGCGTTGAAAATACCCGGCGGGCGCCGGCACACCACCCATCGTCGCGCCCACGATCGGCTCGGCGATGAAGCACGCCACGTTCTCGGGCCCGTGCCAGCGGATCGTCCGCTCGAGCTCGTCGGCGCAGCGCAGGCTGCCGGAGGCGCAGTCCTCACAACGATAGGCGTACGCCGGCGGGATCTTGGGCATGTCGTGGATCATCGGTGCATATTTGCGCCGCCGGCCGGTGTGACCGCCGAAGCCCGTCGCCCCGAGCGTCATGCCGTGGAAGCCTTGCCAGCGCGAGATCACCAGGAACTTCTCGGGTCGCTCCTGAGCCAGCCAGTACTGGCGCGCGAGCTTGACCGCGCCTTCGGTTACTTCTGAGCCGCTGTTGAACAGCGCAACGTGGTTCAGATCGCCAGGCGCGATCTCGGCGATGCGCTCCGCGAGCTCGCGGACCCGCGGCGACTGGAACTGTGTCCAGGGCATGAAGGCCAGCGTCTGGAGTTGCTGGGCGACCGCGTCGACCACTTCGGCTACGCCGTGGCCGATCGCGGTAACGCAGCCCACACCACCCGCGGCGTCGATGAAGCGACGGCCCGTGTCGTCGTACAGGTAGATCCCCTCACCGCGGACGACGGTCGGCAGGTCGTCCTGAATGGCCGGAAAGAAGGATGAGCGCAGGGTGGCTGGTGACGTCTGAAGCATGGAATCATGGAATCATGCGGATCAGCGACGTCAAGACCTATATCCTGGGCACCGCCTGGCGCAACCTGACCTGTGTCGAGGTGCACACCGACGATGGCCTGGTCGGGGTGGGCGAGGTGCGCATGCTCAATCACACCGACGCGCTCATCGGCTACTTCGCCGAGGC
>WNFC01006165.1_pt1 | contig 13191 bp, 14 predicted proteins | sample 5400541 | NCBI WGS metagenome assembly WNFC01 (sample SAMN13153342, study PRJNA577476) | soil metagenome | isolation source: 120 cm saprolite under Douglas fir tree site 2 hole 2 replicate 1 | place: USA:California | collected 2015-04-18
CGACGATTGTCCAGCAGAACAATCCGCTGGTGACTGGCCTGTATCGCGAGCACGGGACGAGCCTGTGCTTTGCTGGAGTGATCTTGATGCGCGGGCACTATTACGGGTTGGACGACAAGCACCGCGTCGCCCAACAGGCCAGCAAACTCGCCCGCTGGCTGAACGCCGACGGCGCGATCTTGTCCTGGGAAAACGCGGGCAATGGCCTGATGGAGACGATGCTCACGTTGCAAGCGTGCGACCTGGCGGGCATCAAAACCGTGCTGTTGACGTTCGAGCACGGTGGCGCGCAAGGTGATGACGCGCCACTCCAGTTCTACGTTCCGCAAGCCGTGGCGATGGTCAGCAGCGGCAGCATGGACGAGCCCGTCGTGCTGCCCGAAGTAGATCGCGTCTTCGGCGGCGGAGACACGATCCGTCTCAACCCGCAGACCGGTGGCGAACGCCTCTCAGCTCGAAGACCCATCGCCCTGGACTGGCGCCTGGAACTCTACGCCTCCGCCGGCCAGGCCGGCCAAACTCGCTATGCAAGAGAGGATTATTGATGCTCGATCTTCGCGACAAGAAAGTAATCGCTATCGGCGAACGCGACGGCATACAGGGCCAGGCGATCGTCGCGGCGGTGCAGAGCGCTGGCGCGAGCGTCCTGCTCCAGGTCACGCAGTGCTTTGTTTGAACGTCCGCCGGGGCAATGGACCTGGACGAGCAGGAGCGCATCAAGCAGGTCGTCGAGGCTAACGGCGGTCCGGACGGTATCGTGGCAATCCTCGGATCGCCCGACGCCGAATCGGCCGAGATGTTTGCCGAGACCATCTCGCTAGGCGATCCAACGTACGCCGGAGCCCTGGCCGGAGTCTCGTTGAGACTCCCCGTCTATCACATCACCGAGCCGGAAGTCCGGGCAATCATCGACCCTGGAGTGTACGCCGCGCAGATCGAGATGATGGAGCTGGTCCTGGACATGGCTGCCATCCATCAGGCGGTCCGCTCCGTGCGCGAGCGCGGCGCCGGCTGAGTGTCGGACCGCGCCGACCTCCTCCTCGAGCACGGGCTGGTCGTCACGATGGACCCGCGGCGACGGGTCTTCGCCGACGGCGCAATTGCCGTGCGGGCGGGCGCGATTGTCGACGTCGGTCCGTCCGCCAGCCTCAATCAGCGCTGGATTGCGACCGATCGAGTGGACCTTGAAGAGAATGTCGTGTTGCCGGGCCTGGTGAATGCGCATGTCCATCTGACCGGCCTGGATTTGTTCCCCGGCCTGGAGCCCGCCGACAGTCCAGTCGCCGATCACCTGGCCAATTGGGCGTTGCCCGCCCACGAGTACGCGACACGCACGGACGAACGCGTCACGGCCCGGTTTCTCGGTCTACAGATGCTCAAGCAAGGCGTCACCGCGTTCATCGAAGCCGGCACCATTCGATTTCCCGAAGTCGTCCTCGACGGTCTGGCTGACTTGCGCTTGCGCGGGTCCATCGGCACCTGGACCTGGGATCGTTGGAGTCAGCCCGCCGCATTCAGCACGACGACCGACGCAGCGATTCGGCGCATGAACGCAGCCCTGGACCTGGCGAAGCCGGGCGCGCGCATCCAGGTGTGGCCAACCCTGATCGGTCACACCGCGTGTTCGGACGAGTTGTGGCAGGCCGCGGCGGACGCCGCGCGAACGCGTGACTGCCACTGGTCGTTCCACATGTCGCCGGGCACCAACGACGGCGACTACTATCGCCAGACCACCGGCCGCGACCCGCTGGTCTACCTGGCCGAGCTTGGGGTTCTGGACGAGCGAGCGGTCGTCGCGCATGCCATCCACGTCTCGGACGCCGAAATCGACGCGCTGAACCGGTCGGGCGCCAGCGTCGCGTTGTGCCCGGCGTCGAGCCTGCACCACGCCTCCGGACTGACCCACGCCGGACGCCACACCGAGATGCGGCATGTGGCACTGGGCACCGATAGTCCACATCGACTGCCCCTATTGCAGGCAGCCGGATTGGTGTGCAGCCTGTACGGCGATATGCAGCGCGACCGCTCGAGCCTGCTGCCCGAACGCGCCCTGGAGTGGCTGACCCTGGCCGGAGCCCGAGCGCTGGGTGCCGAGGACCGCATCGGCTCGCTCGAAGTGGGCAAGCGCGCTGACGTGGCGGTCTTCGAGGTCACCCGCCCGCTGTACAACGTCGCCAACGCGCTGGTCCACCATGCCACCACCGGCCGGGCCGTGCACGTCTTCATCGATGGCGAGCGTGTTCTCAGGCACGGGCACGTTTCTGGCGAGGATGCAATCGTGGGCGAGGCGTTCGAGACGGGACAACGTCTCGCGCAGCGCGCCGGCTTTCCCGGCGCGACTGGCTGGCCACTGATCCAAGCGTAACGCGGTACACTCCCCCGCAACCGGGCAACGGGGAGTGACCATGAACGCACGTATCTGGCGGCTTGTCGCCAGCAGTTTGGTGGCGGCGGTACTCGTTGGCGCGTGCGCACCCCAACCGCAAGCTGCTCCCAAATCACAATCAGGTCAGCCGGCGCAAGACGGCGGCATTCTGCGTATCGTCGAGAACTCCGAGGGCGGCGCGCCGCTGGGTACCCCGTGGGAGATCAAGGGCATCGATACGAAGCTGCCCAAGCCAGCCATCGAGACCCTTCTCCGCGAGGATCCCAACGGCAACTACTCGGGCTGGTTGGCCGAATCCTGGACTACCGATACGGCCAAGAATTCGCTCACCCTGACGCTGGCCAAAGGCGTCAAGTTCCAGGATGACACCGACTTCAACGCCGAGGCGGTCAAGTGGAACTTCGAACGTCAGGTGGAGGCCAAGAATGTCCCCGGCTGGGTATCTTTCGACGTGGTCGACGCCAACACGTTGCGGATCAACTTCGATCAATATCAAAACGTCTATCTCAATGCGCTCGCCGGCTTCACAACGGGTGGGATGATCTCGCCGACCGCGTTCAACAAGAACGGACTCGAGTGGGCCAGGTCAAATCCGGTCGGCACCGGGCCATTCAAGCTGCAGACGTATGAACGCGGCAGCAAGCTCCGCTACATGAAGTGGAGCGGCTACTGGAACAAGGGCTTGCCCCACCTGGACGGTATCGAATTTCTGTTTATCAGGGATTCGATGACGCAGCAGACGGCGATGCAAGCCAAGGGCGATCAACGGGTCGATGTGTTGGCTTCGACGTCGGGTGAACAGGCCGCCACGCTTAAGGGCCTCGGGTTGAATGTGCTCAACATGCCGGTCGGGCCAGTTTCGCTGATCCCCGACAGCAAGAACGTCGATTCGCCGCTGTCGAAGGCGAAAGTGCGCGAGGCAATCTCCTACGCGATCGACCGCGAAGGGATCGCCAAGGCGAGAGGCTTTGGCTACTGGCAGGCCGCCTATCAGCTGCCCAATCCGGGCTCGCCTTCGTTTCTCGGCGACTTCGCGGGTCACAAGTACGATCCCACCAAAGCCAAGCAGCTCCTTGCGGAGGGCGGCTATCCGAACGGCTTCAAAACGCGCATCATCATCATGCCCGCGCTGGTGGACAAGGATGCGATGACAGCAGTCCAGGCCAATCTTGGTGCAGTCGGAATCCAGGTTGACCTGGAAACGCCGGATAATGGCGGTTACAGCCAGATGCGCTTCGGCGGTGGCTGGACCGGCTTCCTGGCGCAACACACGCGCGCCTTGGCTACGTTCAATATCACCTACAACTTCTACTTCCCGGAATTAACACAACAGTTCCCGAGTCTGAAGCGGCCGGATGGCTTCCTCGACAAGCTCGGCGGATCCCTCAAGACTCCGACCCCGGACCCGAAACTGGGCCAGGAGCTGACCAAGACCCTGATCGACGACGTGACCGTCATCCCGGTGTACTACGTCAACGAGATGTACGCCCTCCAGTCGAACGTTCGCGACAGTGGCTACAACGAGTGGTCCGCGAGCACCATCAGCACGCTCGAGAAAGCCTGGTTGAGCAAGTAGTCAGCCGGACTTCCGTAGACCTGGACCCCGTGCGCCAACGATGACCGCCTACGTCATTCGGCGGCTCCTCCACGCGAGCCTGGTGGTGCTCCTGGTCAGCATCCTGGTGTTCGTGGTAATGCGGCTGCTGCCGGGCGATCCAATTCTCATGTTCGTCACCTCCGGCGACATGCAAACGGCCTCAGCAGATCAGATCGCGGCGCTGAAGCACACCTATGGACTCGATAAACCACTCCCACTCCAGTACTTCGATTGGCTCAGCCGGGCGGTCCAGGGCGACCTGGGCCAATCGATCCTGTTCCACTACAGCGTGACGGAGGAGATCGCCCGACGTCTGCCGGTGAGCCTGGAGTTGGGCCTGATGGCGCTGCTGGTCGGCATCGTGGTGGGCCCGTTGCTCGGCGCACTCAGCGCGGTCCGGCGCGGGACGTGGCTGGACACGGTCGTGACGATGGTGGCGATGGTCGGCATCACGGCGCCATCGTTCTGGGTCGGCATCCTGCTGATTTACGTGTTCGGGCTGAAGTTAGGTGTCCTGCCCGCGTACGGCTACACCTCGCCAATGGACGACTTCTGGACGAGCATGCAACAGAGCGTGCTGCCGGTGGTGGTCCTCGCGGTATTTCCAATTGCCGCCGCGGCGCGCCAGACACGCTCGAGCGTCCTCGAGGTGATGCAGCAGGATTACGTGCGCACTGCCCGAGCGAAAGGCTTGAGCGAGCAGACGACAGTCACCCGCCATGTCCTGAAGAACGCGCTGATGCCAGTCGCTACGTTGCAGGGCGAGATCTTTCGCAATATCGTCGCGGGTTCGATTGTGGTCGAAACGGTGTTCGTTATCCCTGGGATGTCCAGGCTGCTGCTCAACGGCATGCTGGCCCAGGACTATCCCGTCGTCCAGGGCGTGATCCTGGTGGTCGCCATCGCGGTGGTGCTGGCCAATCTCATCGTGGACATCGTGTACGGCTGGCTCGATCCGCGAATCCAGTACACCTGATACCGGAGTGTATCGCCGTTTCGCGCGCGTCTTCTTCAGCCGTGGGGTTGTCGTCTTCGGCAGTGTGGCCATCGTCGTGCTGGTGCTCGCTGCCGTATTCGCCTCATTGATTGCACCCTACGATCCCTACGCGCAGGACCTGGGCGCGGTCCTGCAGGATCCCAGCGCGGCCCACTGGTTGGGCACAGATTCGCTGGGGAGAGACACGTTGAGCCGGGTCATCCATGGCGCGCGCATCGCGCTGTTGATTGGGGTAGGTACGGTGGCGCTGGCGGCGTCGGTTGGCTCCGTGCTGGGCTTGATCGCCGCCTACTTTGGCGGTTGGGTTTCAACCCTCATCATGCGCTTGACCGACGCAATGATGGCTATCCCCGCGCTATTGCTGGCGCTGGTGGTTTCGACGCTGCTCGGATCGGGGCTGAATGGTGTCTTGATCGCGGTAGCGCTGGCGCTGTTACCGGGCTACGTCAGACTCATGGCCGGCCAGGTGCTCGCCGCCAGGCAGCAGGAGTACGTGACCGCTGCCCGATCGGTCGGCGCTGGCAACGTCACGTTGATGTTCCGCCATATCTTGCCCAACTGCGTTTCGCCATTGATCGTCCAGGTGACACTGGTCATTGGTCTGGCGATTCTCATCGAGGCCACCCTCAGTTTTCTGGGGCTGGGCATCAAACCACCAACCGCGGCATGGGGCTCGATGGTGTTCGACGGCTATCGCTACCTCGCGCTGCGGCCCATCCTGTCGCTCGGCCCCGGCCTGGCGATCATGCTTGTGGTATTCGCCTTCAACATGGTCGGCGACGGATTGCGCGACGCACTCGACCCGCGCCTGCGCAATATCGGTTAGGCGTTAGCGGATGACGGGCCAGGCGATCTTGGGCTGCCAGCCGGTGCGCGCGAGCATGCTCTGGCCCAGCGCTTCGATCTCGCGCATGACCGATTCTTCGTCAATCGTCGTCATGTGGCCGTTGTCGAAGACGATCTTGCCGTCGATGACGACCGTCTCGACGCTGTGGCCATCGGCGGCGAACACCAGATTGGCGACCGGGTGATGGAGCGGCCGCCACTCGGGCCGTGACGTGTCGAACAGTACGATGTCGGCCTTCTTGCCGGCTTCCAGCGAGCCGAGGTCCGCTTCCTGGAGTGCGCAGCGCGCGCCGTGGAGCGTGGCCATCTCGAGCACTTTCTCGGCCGGCATGACATTCATGTCGCGCCGCGCATCGCGAAAGATGATCGCGCTCGAATACATCGCGCGGACAACGTCCAGGTTGTTGGAGCATGTCTCGGCGTCACACCCCAGCCCGATGGTCGCACCGCGGTCGATCATCTCCGGAAACTGGCTCACCTGGCTCAGGCCGTAGCCGAACCAACCCGCGGTTGTTGGACAATGCGCAATCTTGACGCCCGTTTCGAGCACCAGCTCCACTTCTTCGTCATCTAAATTGACCATGTGCGCCAGCACCACGTTGGGGGCCAGCACCCCCAGCTGGTGGTAGTACTTCACCGGCCGCATGCCGGTGCGCTCCAGGTAGCCCTGAACGTCTTCCATCCACGACGACAGGTGCATCGTCATGCCCGTTTCATATCGGTCTGCCAGCGCCTTTAAACCCTGCAGGAGCGAATCGGAGGTCATCGTGTGGCCAATCGGTGAGGTCCAGATCCGCACCCGGTCATTGTGCGCACCGTGAAAACGCTTGATCAGGTCCTCGTTGGTGTCGATCGCGTCCTGCGTCGACTGGTACAGGTTGGCGGGCTGTCGCGGAATGTCCCAGCTCCACTTGCCGATGCACGCGCGGATCCCGCTGCGACCGATGGCGTCCACGACTTCTGGAGTATGTTTGGTGGTGCCAGCTTCGATGAAACACGTGGTCCCGGTGCGGATCATCTCCATGAAGGTGTAGGTGGCGTTGAGTGCTTCCTCCTCCGGACTGGCCGCGGCGTAGAACTGCGTCACCTGGCGCACCCATTGGCTGGGCGGCATGGTGTCGGGCAGGACACCCTTGACACATTGCTCGGCGGACACGTGGACGTGGGTCTGGACGAACCCCGGCGTGACAACCTTTCCACGCGCGTCAAGTGTTCGTTCGGCGCGGTATTTGGGCTCCATGTCAACACGCCGGCCGACCTCGAGGATGCGATTGCCCGCGACCGCGATGGCGCCGTCCCACACAATCCGCCGTTCGGCATCCAGGGTCAGCACAATGCCACCCGAAATCAGCAGATCGCAGGTGGTCGAAATGGGTGAGTCGCTCACGATGGAAACCATCCTATCGAAAGGCGGGCATGACTTCGGCGGCGAAACGTTGCAGCGTGCGCATCTTGTCTGGACCGATCAGAAACAGCTCGAAGTGGTTGATGCCCAGGTCTTGGGCGATACGAATGCGCTCGATCACGTGTGCTGGTGGTCCAGCCAGGGCGAGCTGATCAACCATCTCGTCGGGTGCCAGCGCAGATGCAGCGCGAGCTTCATGGAGGTTGCGGCCGGGACTTTGTCCGCGCATGGTCTCGATGAGCTCCGCCGGTGCGCCAGTCCGCTGGGCGTAAGCGGGCGAGTGGTTGGCATACCACGCCGCCATCACCCGGGTCTGATCGAGCGCCTCGCGGCGATCGTCGGCGATGACCGTAGCGGCTCCCCAGGCCACGTCCAGGTCGTGTTCCAGGCGGTGCCCGCGGTCCAGTCCACGGCGCAGGTGCGACAGGCCGAACTGAATAGTTTCGCGCGTGCCACCGGCCATCATGATCACTCCGTCGGCGCACACGCCGGCCATCTGCAGCATCTTCGGTCCGGAGCAAGCCACGTAGATCGGCAGGGCAAAGCCAGGGTTGCAGCGCAGCCGCGCGTCACGCAGCTGAAACTGATCGTTGGCGAAGGTGACCGACTCCCCAGCAATAAGTCGCCGGCAGACCTGGATCATCTCGCGCACCAGTTGCACCGGAGCGGGCGTGAAGCCCAGCTCGAGCTGCGGCCGGTCTCCAGCGCCGACGGCCATGCTCGCCCGTCCACCCGAGATCTCGTTGATCGTCACCATCCCGTTGACGTCGATCGCCGGGTGGCGCGTGTACGGCTGAAAGACAGACGCGCCGATCCGAATCCGCTGCGTGTGTGTGGCGGCCAGGGTCAAATACGCGAACACGTCGCGCGCGTGGAGCGACGAGTCGCACACCCACAGATCATCGAATCCCAGGTCTTCGATCGCTCGCACGTACTCCAGGAACACGTGCGGTGGGTCGAAGCTCTGGTAGATGACGCCAAATTTCATGGAGCGCTAGCTAAATCGGTCGCGCAACCAGGTCGCGATAGCGCTCAGGGTACGCTCGCGCTCGTCACCCTTGCCACTGTGCGGCGACGGCCGGAAGAAGTGATCGGCGCCGTCGATCCACACCAGCTGCTTGTCGGCGCCAGCGGTATTTTCGTAGATCGGGATGGTGTCCTTGAGCGGCAGGACTTCGCGGTCGCAGCGCGCGCCGATATGGAGCGTCGGGATGCGCACCCGTTTGGACATCTCGACGGTGTCCACCTGGCACGACGCACCCGACCAGCTCGACAGCCATGCCCGCGGCGTGAGCACCCGCGCATAGCCGAACTCGGTGTAGTTGTACGTCTCCGGATTGGTGCTGCGGATGGAGCCCCGGTCGCGATCGCTCGGGTCGATGCTCAGGTCGACATAGCCAGGATCGGCCATCGTCCGCCAGATGGTCATGATTCGACCCGACGCCGCCCGCTGGCGGAGTTTTAGCCGGTCGCGCGCAGACAGATGCGTGAAGTCAGCCGAGGCGATGATGGCTTCGGTGCGCCGCTGCTCGTCGACGAACTGACGCGCGATCGCATCCAACCGTAGCACCCGATTGTGCTGCCCTTCGCGGAATGCTTCCAGAAACTCGGCAGAGAAATGCGTCGGCTCAGGTGGGGTGCGATAGCCATTGTCCGGATCGTACATATCCAACCGCGGATCCACCGACAGCGGGTCAGTTTCGTCAGCCACGCTCGGGTCGATGCAGTTTTCGAGAAATCGGCCCGGACCAGCGTGCGTGGCGAGTTGGATGATGCCGTCCACCTCCGGCAAGTCGCACTCGTTCAGGTTGGGCGGGTCGCCGGCCGGCGTGGAGGTCACCCGCTGGCCCGGACTGGCGGCCTGGGCTTGATAGAAGGTGTAGAGCGCGCCGCCACCCGAGTTGCCCAGCAACACCACGTGCTTGTACCCGCGCGACTTGAAGGTCTTGACCGCCGCGGCCACGTCGAGCGCCAGTTTTTCGTGGATCGTCTCGATGTCGTTGTTGAGCCAGCGCGTGTTGTGGCCGAAGGCCGCGAAACCGGCTTCAACCAGGCCGGGGATGGCGTAGTGGCGGGTGCTGTCGGTGCGCGGGTGAATCACCATCACCACCGTGTCGGGATTGCCCTTGTGGTACACGACCCCGCGCGATTCGCCGCCGTCTTCAGCTTTGATCGGCACAATCTCCGATGTCACGTCGGCGGCGAGGTTGTCGAAGCTAAAGATCGACAGCACCGTCTCGAGACGCTGCTTCAGCTCAAATGTCATCGGACCTCCGGGTCACAGAACGCCAATACGCGCGCGGGCGCACCGCTGCCGCCGACGACGGGCAGCGGCGCGATGAGCACGAACGCACCCTGCTCGGGGACCTGCTCCAGGTTGGCCAGGTTTTCGAGGATGAACCCGCCGGCACCGTGGACCACGCGGTGACAGGGCGAATCTGGGGCCTCGCCGTTGTCGGCGCTGAGCGTATCGACGCCGATGCCCACGGCTTGTCGCTCCAGCATCAATAGTCTGGCCGCCGCCTCGGATACCGCCGGATAACGCATGACCCCGTCGGCGTCGTTGCGGAACGCCGCTGGATCGGCCCAATGGGTGCCCCAGCCGCTACGCACGAGGGCCACCGAGCCGCGCGGGACCCGGCCGTGGCGCTGTTCCCAGGTCTCGACGTCGGCCTCGGCGAGCAGCGCGCTGGGGTTGGTCGCGGCGCGCTCGGCGATGTCGAACGTCACCGCGGGCCTCAGCAGTTGATCGATGCCGAGGCAGTCGACCGACGCCCCGCAGGCGAAAAAATGGTTCGGTGCGTCGATGTGCGTGCCCATGTGCTCGGGCATCTCAAAGAGGCCGGCCGCTTTGCCGTCGCGTTCCAAGGTGTTCAGCCGCACGTATCTGAATGGCCCGTAGCCGCTGCCGGGCCAGTACGGGATCTCAGGATGCAGGGGCCGCGTCAAATCGACCACGCGCAGCCGAGCCAGGTCGCCCAGAACATCCAGCGCCGACCGAGTGCTCAGGAGACTTTTGGGCCCGCTGTTCAGACTGCGAGAAGTTGGCTTGCGGGGACCAGCGCACCCGGCGACGGGCAAAACTGGACGCACGGCGCATGCTCCGGCCCGCCGCAACCCGTGCAGCGCGCCTGGTCCACCTGCAGCGCGATCTTCCACTTGGTCGGGACGAAAAAGACGGCCGTGTACGGGCACACCTCGCGGCACACCGCGCAATCGATGCACAGCTCTTTGACCATGACCATCGGCTCACGTTTCGCTTGCGCAGCCATCGATCCTCCTCGCGGACTTACCCGTTCCCGCTGCCGCTGCCGAACGCGCGGCGCGTGGCCCGCCACCCACCCGTCACACGCCCGTCACATCGGCCCTCCCCCCGCCCTCCCGCCCCACAGCATGACAGGTGGGGCGTCACGGGAACCCACGCTAAAGCGGGGCACGGCGTCACGCGGAAGCCGAAAAGCGTCATCGCAACGTCACAAAGAGCCGCACAGCGTCATGCGGCGTCACGCGGATGCCACAAAGTGGGCTCACGCCAGGCTGCTCGGCATGACGAACCCCGGCACCGGCTCGGTGGGCGTCTCGACCGTCACCGGGCCGATGCTGTGGCCGTTGGCCGTGGCTTCGGGCGCCGCCGCGCGCGACTTCAGGACCGGCGCCAACAAGTGCGCTTCGCTGACTTCGAGCGATTTCGCAAAACTGTCCAGAAAGCGCATCGTCAGCGTATTGACCATGTGGCACGCCCAGCGCGCGAGCGCCTGCACTTCCGAAGTCTGGCCGTACCTGAGCACCACGTACTCGCCGATCTTCATGTGCTCGGTCTCTTCGATCGTCTGCGCCCCAAACGTACCAGCGACCAGCGGTTGCCGAATGACCTGGCCGGCCGACTCGAACCACGGGATCAACGGCGCCTCGCTGGCCAGGTGATTGCCCGCCGCGCGCACGGCAATCGGGTAAGTGCCAAGCCGCTGCAGGAAGGTGTGCAGCCCCAGCGCTTCAGGTGAGAACTGGCACCATGGATGGGTGAACAGCTCACGCCGCGAATCGACATAGCCCAGCTGGAGCATCGCGTCTTCGTACATCCGCGCGTGTTTGTACTCGTCGTACATCTGGCGGATCTCGAGATACTCGACCTCCTGGTACTCGCCCTTGGAGCCGAACGTGTAGCCCAGCAGCCAGGTGCCGTGCAGTGCGCCAACCGAGCGCTCGAATTGCCAGAACATGGCCATCGTCTTGAACAGCTGTTCGTCGGTGCAGTCGGCGCTACCAAGCATCTTCAGAATCGGATCCTGGCCGCTCTTGATCAGGTCCCAAACAGGATGGATGTAGGTTTCCTGGAGCTCTTCGAGGAACTTCTTCGAAGCTTTGGTGTAGCCCACCTCGAACTTGCCCGACTGGTCGTCGAGTTTGCCGGTCGGCTCGAGGAAATACTGCGCGGCAGTAGAAAAGCGACCCATGGTGGTCTTGTTGGTGAACCTCCTTACCAGAGGTCTTCCTTGCCCGGCTCCCAGAAGCTGTATGCCAGTGGGTGGACAGTTTTACACGTCGGGCAGGTGCGTCGCTCGGGGTCGGCGTTGAACTCGGCGACCGCGCCAGCCTCAGCCTCCCAGTAGCCCGCCATACCGACGCGGCCCGTATGGACGCGCCGTTCGTGCAGGAACGTATAGCACTCGAGGCAGTACCACTGGAACTTGTCCCAGCGGCGCGCAAACGTGGCTTCGAGGATGACGAACGCGAGCACGCCGTTGGTCAGGGGCACGGGAATGTAGATCTCGTCGGCATCGTTGACGTGCCACCAGCCGTAGTCCTGGGTCAGGTGGTGCGCGGCACCGGCTGGGACGAAGCCAATGGCTTTGCCGGGCTGGACGATGTCCATGACTTCGGGCCGACCGCTGCGCAAGCCGTACATGACATTGGGCCGCCCGGCGCCGTTGAGCATGCGGATGCCCATCAGGTGATCTTTACCCAGCCGTTCGAAGGCACTGAACTGCTTGGCGGCCTCGTTGCCTAACAAATCGAAGTCGACCCAGTTCGCTAATTTTGTCCAGGGCTGGTCCGTCTGGAATTGGGCGGCAACTTTGTCGAACTGGTGGAGCGCGGACGTCACGCTGGCCCCCTCGCGCGGATGTCTGTCTGCCTGATGGTCAGACCAGTCAGCTTGGCGCGAGTATACCAGCGGCTCCAGGCCGCCGCCAGACTGTTACCATGCGCCGTAAACCGTATGAACATCTCGCCCGTTCGGCGAATGCGGGTCCCGGAAGAAATTGTGGATCAGATCCGGGGCCTGATCGCCAGTGGCGATTTGCGCCCGGGCGACCAGCTGCCCTCCGAACGCGAGCTGGCCGAGCAATTCCAGGTTAGCCGCGCGTCGATCCGCGAAGCGCTGACGGCGATGCAGGTGATGGGCTTGCTCGAGCGGTCGCGCACCGGCGGCGGGCTCGCGGCACGGGGCAACCATGTCTGGTTCACCATCGCGCCGTTGAGCACCTACCTGGCGACGCGCAGCCACATCGTCGAGCAGGTCGAGGTGCGGCGCATGATCGAGCCCGAAATGGGTCGACTGGCGGCCGAACGCGCCACCGCCGAAGACCTTTTACGTATCGAGCGATGCCTTGCTGACATGGAGGCTGATATTGAGGCGGGCGGCCTGGGCGCCGAAGCGGACGCGGCGTTCCTCGCGGCGATCGCGGCGACCACCAACAACGAGCTGCTAACGCGCATCGTCCAGCTCATCGGCGACGCCATCCGCGAGCACCGCGAGATTTTCCAAACCCCTGAGGGCGCCCGCGAGTCCCTCGCCGAGCACCGCGACATGCTCGCCGCCATTAGCAGAGGCGACGGCGACGCGGCTTATCTTCACACTCGGCGCCACATCGACACCGTCCGCAGGCTCCTCGAACAAGCCATCGATCACAATTGAATTAGAAGACGGTCTGCCAGGTCTGCCACAGCAGCCTTGAACA
>WNFC01041477.1_pt1 | contig 13191 bp, 16 predicted proteins | sample 5400541 | NCBI WGS metagenome assembly WNFC01 (sample SAMN13153342, study PRJNA577476) | soil metagenome | isolation source: 120 cm saprolite under Douglas fir tree site 2 hole 2 replicate 1 | place: USA:California | collected 2015-04-18
TGTCGTGCGGCCACAGCGCGATGCCCCAGGGCTGCGGACCCGCGGTCGGGATGCCGGCGGCGACGAACGATGTGTTCGCGACCTGGAAAATCTCCACCCGCCCCAGTGAGGGGTTCGTGAGATAGAGACTGCTATCGTTGCCGTTGAAAATTGCGTCGGCGATGCTGCCGCCGAACGGCAGCCCCCGTGTCACGCCGGCGACGACGGTCACCGTGTCGATGAGCGCCTGTGCTGAGGGGTGCAAGACCATCGCGGCGGTGCCGATCGGCGCAGGCGCGCTCGGGATTAGCGTCGTGCTATTGGTGAACGAGCAGTTACGCGCCACCGCGCCGTCGCAGGCATAGCCGACCACGACGATCGTGTGCGGCAACGGCTGGAGGCCTCCCAGGCCAAGCGTGAAATGCCGCGTGACGTCGGTGAGGTTGCCCGCCGCGACGTTCACGGTATCGAACTTCATCGTGACGCCGCCGGTATCGACCTTGAAGCCGATCCACGAGATCGCGCTCGGGTCCTGCGCGCGCACGTGTACGGTGTCGTCGACCTCGACGCGCGAGGCGATTCTGTGCGCGACGACCGGTGGCGTGTTGTCCGTCGCGACCGACTGAATCGTGACCGTGACGACGTTGCTGAACCCGCGCCGGCCCGCCGAGTCTTCGGCGAACCCCTGGACGTTGAACGTCCCGGTGGACGGCACGACGATGAGCGTATCGACGTACTCGACGGAATCCGCGAACGGCGCCGCCCGGTGGACGGCACGACGATGAGCGTATCGACGTACTCGACGGAATCCGCGAACGGCGCCGAGAATATGAGCGAGTCGTTCGGCGGCGTGGTCGGATTCGTGACGCTCGCGGCCGGCGAGACGAGGAAGCCGACTTTCGCGACGCCGGAGTTTTGGACCGCCACTACGTCGACGGGGATGCCTTTCCCGGTTGATCCGAGGGCGCCCGGCGACGGCAGGTTGAGCCGCACCCGCAACGCCTGCACGTTCGAGAGGAAGATGAGAATGGAATCTGAGGCGTTGTTAGCGGCACCATCCGTGGCGCGGCCCACGATCTTGATCGAGCCGCCGGCGCCGGAGTTCGAGCCGAAGGTGATCGTGTAGGACTTGGTGTATGTCTTGGTCTCGCTGATGAACGTCGTGTCGATTGTAGAGATGAGTCCGCCGCTAAACGTGAGGTCGATGCTCTTCAATGAAAGGTTATCCGCGGCGGATACAGTGAAGCGCAGACCGCCCGCGATTTGCTGTGTGTCGCCCGCGGTGTTGGAGAGCGTAAGGACGGGCGGAATCAGGTCGCGCTGAATGCCGCCGGGATTACGCGTCGTCTCGCACGCCCAGACCACCAGGACGAGCGCAACGATCCCCCAGAGTGCGGTTCCGCGTGTCACCAGCCGCATATCCACTCGCTCCCGGCTTCGCGCCTCGGGGCTATTGCCCCGTGGGCGCGACCAGATCGTCAATGATGTGAGGCGTGATCAGAATCAGGAGATCACGCCGGTTCTCCGTCTGGGACGTAAATCCGAACAGCTTGCCCAGAATCGGTAGATCTACAAGGAACGGGATTCCGGACTTTGCTACCGTGACCTCGGTCACCGTAAGTCCGCCAATTACGGCCGTTTCGCCATCACTGACCAGGATTTGGTTGTCCGCCTGCTGCGTCTGGAACGTGAACCCGATGTCCACCGACGCCGGCCGGACGTTGGAACGCTCGGCATGCACTTCCATCAGGATCTGGCGGTTGTTCGTCACGTGCGGCGTAACGCGCAGGTTGATACCGGTCTGCTGGAACTGGACCGTCGCGCGCGGGACCGCGGTCCCACCACCCGCGCCGGTGCTCACGGCGCTCACGTCGATGACCCGGATCGGCACGCGGTCGCCAACCAGGATTTCAGCCTGGCGGTTGTCGAGTGTGGTGATCGTCGGCTCGGCTTGAATGTCGGCGAGATCGATGCGCTGCAGCGCCTGCACGAAGGCCGTGAGATCGAAATTGCCGATGGCCGTCGAAAAGATCAGGCTCAGCGCGGGGTTCACCACTTCCTGGCTCGCGTTGCCGAGCGCGGACAGTGAGTTGCCGCCCAGGTCGACGATGTTCTGGTTCGCCGGGAAGTTTGCCTGCGGCACCAGCGCATCAGGAATGCCGTCCAGGTTCGTATCGACCGGCTTCGCGGTGCGCGGGTCGGGCCGCTGCACGAGCTGGTTGAAGAACTGCGTCGCCGAGCCGAGGTCGTACTTCACGCCGAGCTCTTCGACGTCGGTGCGATCCACGAAGATGATCTTCGCCTGGATCGATACCTGCGGCGTGCGGAGGTCGAGGCCTTTCACGAACGCGACGACGTCCTCGATGCGCGAGCTCACTTCGGTGATCACGAGCGCGTTGCTCGTCGAATCAGCGACCGCCTGGCCGCGCTTGCTCAGAATCGACTGCACCGACGGGACGAGCGACGTCGCCTTCGCGTAGTTGATGCGCACGAGGCGCGTCGTGATCGGCACGGTCGAATCGGCGCGCGCCAGCTCGATCTTGCTGACGACGTTGAGAATCCCGCCCGGCAGCGTCTGCACCGCGAGTCCCTGAGACTCGAGCACCGCGTTCAGGGCCAAATCCCACGGCTGATTCTTGATCTCGGCCGTGACGTTGCCCTTGATGTCTTTGCTCAGGATGATGGTGCGGCCGCTGAACGCCGCGAAGCCCGCGACGACGTCTTCGATGCTGGCGTTGTCCCACTGCACCGTGATCCGCGCAGCGCGTCGGCGCGATGCACGGCGAGATACTCCTCGATCGACATCGAGCGGTCGAGCGTCGGCGTGGTCACGCGAGCGGCTTGCTGGGGACCGCCGGTGACCGCCGGCGCCTCGCTGGCGGACGCCCGCTCCGTATTGTGTGGAGGCGGAACGACCGCCGCGGTTACGGTCGCGCTCGACCACGCGGCGAAGCTGGTCCGCTCCGTCCCGATGTGCACGCGTACCTGACCGGCGACGTGCTCGACCTGATAGTCCTTGAGTGCGTCGAGATCGATCACCACGCGCACGACGTCCGGCTTGAATTGCGCGTAGCGGATGTTCTTGACGCCGCCGCGATTCAGGCCGTCGTACAACGTGGCCGGCGCGGCGAGCCGCGCGCCCGTGAGATCGATGACGAGACGGGTGGGATTGGCGAGCGTGAAGTCCGTGACCTGGGCGCCGCCTTGCACGTCGATGATGATGTCGACTTTGCCCGAGGCGGGGAGAACGCTCACCCCGCGGACTTCGCCGTCCCGGCCGGTGCTGCCGATCGTCGTCCCCGCAAGGGCCCGGGGAGCGACGATGGCGAGCACCACCGCCAGGCGAAAAATGACCTTCATGGCGTCTCCTCCTGCTTGGCGAGCGACAACGTCTGCTGCCGCTCGAATCCGAATTCCTGCACGGTGAACACGACCTCGCGAGGCCGGATCTGCGTGACCTTCAGGCGGCCGACGATGTCGCCGGCTTTGACCCGATAAATGCGCCGGTTGGTGATGTCGCGCAGCACGGCGACGCTACGCGCGGCGAACCGACCGTCATAGACGATCGTGGTGAGCTTGAGATCGGAGATGAGCGGCCGCACGTCGCCGGACTTCAGCAACGACATGAACGGATCGCGCCCGCCGCCTTCATACGCGAACACTTCGCGCTGCAGTGAGGCGGCTTGCAGTGACGTGTCGGGACGCGCCGGAGCGGTTTCGCGCTGCTGCGCGCCGGCGATCGCGGGCCCCGCGAGCAACAACGCGAGCGTCAGGCTAGCTGCGCGCACGCGGCGCCCCTGCTGGCGGTTTGGCGGCCGGCTTCGCGCCCGGCGGCGGTGCCGACGACTTCACGAACGTGCGAATCGAGAATTCCGCGAGGAGCAATGAGCCAGCGGTGTCGCCAAGCTGCTTTTGGGCGGCCTGCGACGCGGTCGAGAGAATGACGTCCTCCGGCACGACGATGCGGGGCAGCGACGCGACGTCGGCGAGATATTCGCCGATCTGGTCGTAATGCCCGTAGACCTCGAGCCGGTACCGATAGGTGTCGAATGGCGTCCCGAGATCGGGCGTCAGCGGCTGAATCTTGCCGAGCGTGATGCCGCGGGTCTTCGCCTTCGTCGAGATGTCGTCGATGAGGGTCGGGACTTCGTTACGCTCGGGGACCAGCCGCCGCATCAGCTCGAGTGAGCCGTTGTACTCCTCCACCCGGCGCCGTAAATCCTCGATGCTGCCGCTCGCGAGGTCGCGCTTCGCGGCCTCGACGATCTTCTCCAGACTGTCGGCTTGCTGCGTCGCTGCCGTGATCTGCGCGCTCTGCGGCTGGTGCACCTTGGTCCAGAAGAAATAGCCGCCCGCCAGGGCGACGAGGATCAGGAGCGCCATGATCTGACCGCGTTGGTCGGTTGGTAAACCGAGCGCCATGGCTCCCTCCTACCTCAGCGACTGCACGAGTGGGACCGTGCGGATGTACACCGAGTCCGCCACGCGATAGCGCACTGTCACGTTGAAGGCGGTCACGGGACGATCCGCCTCGCTGACGATCTGCGAGCTCGCGGGCGTCACGTCGGTGAACCAGGGCGATGCGGCCAGCTGCCGCAGGAACGTCGTGTACGCCTGGATGTCCACCGTGCGGCCCTCGATCGCCACGCGCACGGCCGGCGCGCTCGACGTATCCATCGCGACGGCGGCCGGCTGGTTGGCCGGTGGGGCGGCACCTGGAGCGAGTGTCAGGGTGACCGCCTGGACGATGTTGCGGATGACCCCGATCTCATAGACCAGCGAGTCGCGCACCTTTTCCATTTGACGTTTCTGCGCGATGACGATGTCGTACTTGCGCTTCTCGCCCTGCACGCTGGTGAGCCGGGCCTCGGCGGCCGCGAGCCGGGCGCGCTCGGCGATGAACAGCGCCGCGCCGCCCCCGCCCACGATGACCCACGCCGCGATCGCGCCGATCAACCATGGGTCCTTGACCTGCGCAAGGAGGCCTTTGAAGTCCGGCATCGCGAGCTGAAAGCCCGCGCCCTTGGCCGCCTTCCTTTTTCCGGGGAGTAGATTGATTTCAATCATGCGGCGCGCCTCAGCGCCAGCCCGACCGCCAGCATCAGCAGCGGAGCAACTTCATCCACCGGCACGGTCTCGAACACATCATCCCGCACGCGCAGGCGCTGCACGGGATTGGCAAGCTCGATCGGCACCTTGAGCCGCGAGCTCAGGACGTCATTGAGCCCTGGAATGCGGGCGCCGCCGCCGGTCGTGTAGACACGCGACAGACCACCCGCCGACCGCGATGCCGTCGCCAGGAAGGCCGCCGCCCGTTCGACACCCACCGCGATCTCCTCACCGCGAGCATTCACATAGCCGGCGAGGTCCGCGTTCTGTGACATGCCCTGGATCACTTTCTCGGCTTCGTCGCTGGCGAGACCCTTTTCTCGCTGGAGGTCCTCGCGGAAGCGTCGCGTGCCGACCGACAGGTCGCGGGTCAGGACCGGAATGCCATCCTCGAGAATGTTCACGTTGGTGACTTCGTGACCGATGTTGACCAGGCCGACGACGCCCTGCATGGCGTCCGGATGGTTCAACTCGAAGGCGTTGTGGATCGCGAAAGCGTCGACGTCGATGATCGAGGGATCGAGACCCGCTTCGCCGAGCAGGCCAACCCGACTTTCGACCAGCTCGCGTTTGGCAGCGACGAGCAGGACGTTCATCTGAAGGCCTTCGGCGTCCGGATCGAGGATCTGAAAGTCGAGCTCCACGTTGGCCATGTCGAAAGGCACGTGCTGCTCGGCTTCCCAGCGAATGACCTCGCGGGCATCCGCTTCTTTCATCCGATCCATCTGGATTTTCTTGACGATGACGTCGCGGCCACCGACGGCCGTCACGACGGACTTCCGCTTCACTCCGGCGGCCTCGAACAAACCCCGAATAGCCTCCGAAACGAGGCCGGGATCCATGACTTCGCCCTCGACAATGGCGTCGGCGGCCACCTCGGTGGTGGCGACCTTGCTCAGTTCAGGCTCGCTGCCACCATGATCGATGACGACGAGCTTGATAATCCCCGAGCCGATATCGAGGCCGACAGAGGTTTTTTTGCCACCTAGAAAGCCAAAAAGGGCCATGTGCACCTTTTGGTCTAGAGACAAGAAGGGGCGAGGGCAAACTACAATAGGCCCCGCCCCTTATCGTGTCAAGCCTCGAACCTACTTGAGGCCGAAGCAACAACTATTGTCCCTGCCGATACTTAGATCACTTAAAACAGCTGCGCCCAGCCCCTTGAGCGCATCATCGAAATCGGGCTCGTCGCCTGCAAGACGGTTAAGATAGTGCAGCTGGAGAAGTTCAGCGTCGCCTTGCCGCTCAGGCTCTGCGTTGAGAGGTCGGCGTTCTTCGCCATGACACCACCCCAGAAGTGCGCGTCGGTTGAACCACCACCTGACGTCTTGAGGTCGTTTTGCATGATGGCGATGCCAAAGAACTGGAACGATCCCTGAACCGACAAGGTCCCGTCCACCAACAGGATACCTTGGCCCTGCACGCCGTTCAGCGTTGCATCACCGGTAATATGGATGATCGGGAAGTAGCTCCCGCAGGGGGCCGTGGGGTTCGTCCCATCGCCCCAGTTCGTCATGACCGTCTGATCGCAGGCACCTGCGCCGTTTAGCACCGGCTGTATCTGGTAACTGCCGGGCGCGAGGGTGACGGTCGCCTTCGCGGCGAGTTGGGCATACGTCGCGCCGCCGAAGTTGGTGAACGTATTGTTGTTCACGGTCGGATCGTTGACGATCGGGGGAGTACCTATCACGGTGCCGTTACCGGTCGCGCTGACGTTCGCACCCGGGTCGCGAATTCCGGCCTGGGGGAGTCCAGTCGGGCCGCAGCTCGTCCACCCGGTCGGGATCTGGTCAGTGCCGTTGACGTCTGCGTTACCGGACAGGCTGACGCCGCCCTGTGTCGTCAGTGAAGCCTTGATGCCGAAGTCGACCGGCGCGATGCGAGTCAGCATGCCGATGCGTTGCCGTGCTCCACCGCCACCAGCGATGGCGCCTGCGGCGCTCGCGTTGTCGCGGCCGGTCACGTCGATGAGGAACAGGTTCGCACCCGTCTTGTAGCTGTAGCCGCCGTACGAGCCGGTACCATTCGGGGCGTTCGTGGTCGCGATAGCGACGGAGTCGGCAGGGTAGACCGGCCGCTTGTTCATGGTCGTCGGATCCCAGGCCAACACCCGCTCCTGGGCTCCCGCCTCCGCCACGCCGAACGATGTCTGCACCCGGCGCTGGTTCTCACCGACTCGCTGCTCCTGGGTGCCGGCGAAGAATGCGCCCGCGACCAACGCGCCCACGACAACGAGGGCGAAGATCGCAACCGCGAGCGCCATGCCGCGCTCGTTCCGCGGAATTCGTTTCATGCCTCTCTCCTTCATGAGTTCCGGACGGCCCTAAAACCGCCGGTTATTGCGCAAAGCAACACTCGTCACGACGCTGTCGATCGCTGTTAAGCGCGCTGCCTGTCCGCCCGCGCGAACCGCAGATGTCGTTCTGGCTCGCACGGTGATGTCGATGCGGGCAACCTGTGACCGTACAGCCGTCGCATTGTTATTGATATCGAAGTACGAAAATGTGAGTCCGTTGGTCAACACCGGTCCAATGAGCGGCTGCATCGATCCGCCCGCTGGCTGAAAGCCCACGTACCACGATGTATCACCAGCCGGCTGATAGAGCTGATAGGTGACACGCTCGAATCCCCACACGGGCGCTCCAGTCGGGATTCCCCCGGCGGCATTCAATCCCAACCCGAGGAGGTTGAGGTTGATGATGAGTCGCTGGCCGTTTTGTCCGTCGGGGCAGTTTTGGCCGTTCGGCGCCGCATTAATCCCGGCTATGGCCCAGAAATCATCGGCGCGGGTGGTCGGATCGCCGTCGAAGTAGATCAGCAGCGAGTCGGTGTTATTGTTGATGCCTCGCGCGCCATAGAAGAGCGGTTGTCCGGGTGCGCCACCGCGAATGATGACCGACACACCGTTCAAGGCGCCCCCTAGCACCGGCGCCTGGCACGCAAATCCCAACCAGCGCATCGCCCGGATGGAGATACTGGTCGCCGACATCGCCGAGATGTCCCCCTCCGACGCGTCGAGCTGGCGGAACTCGGCCGGCAGGATCGAGCCGGCTGCGCGGATGTTCTGCGACAAATCGATGCGCGCGGTCTGCTCCTGATACAGGCGTTGGTTACTCACCAGCACGCGGTACAGGGCCGCGCTCACGATGCCGAGCAGCACGAGCGCGACCAACAGCTCGATCATCGTGAAACCGCGACGGGTCCGGGAGGAGCTCATAGGAACGCGTTGCATGTGATCGTCGTCTCCATGGAATCGTTGCGCACCCGGTTCTGTGTCGTCTTGTACGTGGACACGACCTTCAGCCGATAATTCAGGTTGCCGAGATCCGTAAAGGTCCAGTTGTTGAACGCGACCCACGTCGAACCGCGATACAGCGTATCCGAGCCGTTCAGGCGCTGCGCGTTCACGCACGCGGCGACGCGCATCCGCTCGATCCGGCGAGCGGCGAACGCCGACGCCGAGGCGGACCGCTGCCCGCGCGCAATCATCCGTGTGACGAGGGCCGCAGTCGTCACCATCCCGAGCACGCCGACCGTGAGCACGATGATCGCGATGATGATCTCGATGATCGTGAAGCCGCGCCGCGTTGCGTTGGCGTTCATTGCTTGATCACTTTCCCCAGCTGGTTGACGACCACCGAGTCCTGGTTATGCGGCCCGATGACCTGCACCGTGGTGGTCTGGAATACCGTCGCGATCCCACGCGGATCGTACACGATCGTTGCGGCCGATGGACCCAATTTGACCCCAAAGTCATCTCCAATGAGCTTCTTGGTCCCGACCTGCACGTTGTCCGCGGGCGGATTGACGCCGCAGGCAGTCACCCAGGCGCTATCAACCGTCATGTTCAGCGTCGCGGCGCAGCCGCGCTGGATCGCGGCACCGCGCGCCGTCGCAACCATGGTGGCGATGAGTGCCTTCGCACTGCGGACGTTTTGCTTCTCGAGTCCGTCACGCAGCCGGGGAAAACCGATTGCCGCGATGATCCCGATCAGGATCATGACGATGATCATTTCGATGGTGGTGAAGCCCTTGTGACTCATGAGAAGCCTCCGTTCGCTGGCCCTTCTCTTACAGGTTCTGTGCCTTGAGGTAAATACAGCTACTTAAACGAGTTACGTGAACTCGGACCCTCAGAAAACCATGCAGAATGCTGCACTAGTGCAGAATTTTGCATCACCCAATCCCATACCGATCGATCTTGTAAAACAGGGTCCGCAGGCTCACGCCGAGGCGTTCCGCCGCTACTCGACGATTGCCGTCGGTCGCTCGCAGGGCGTCGACGATCGCCTGGCGTTCAGCACGCTCAACGATGTCGCCCAGCCTGCCGACCTCACCCCCGGACTCCTTCTCCGCTTCGCCGCGCGGGGGAGCGGTGTGAAAGTCTTGGTCTTCCAGAACAGGTTTTTCATTCAACACCGCCGCCCGTTCGATCGCGTTTTCTAACTGCCGCACGTTGCCCGGCCACTCTTGCTCCTCGAGCCAGGTAAGTGCCGCATCGCTCAATGACAGCGGGGGCCCGCGCCTCCGCCTCGAGATCCCGGGCTGTAGCCGCGAGCACGCGCGCATCCACTTTGCGTGTTTTCTGGTCGCCGACGCGGCGGATCTCTCCTTCCTGGAGCACCCGCAGCAGCTTGGCCTGTAGACCGACCGGCAACTCACCGATTTCGTCCAGCAGGATCGTGCCGCCGTTGGCGTGCTCGAACAGTCCCGTTTTGTCGGCGCTCGCGCCCGTGAAGGCGCCGCGGACGTGGCCGAAGAGCTCCGACTCGAGGAGGTTCTCGGGAATCGCCGCGCAGTTGATGCCGACGAAAGCGCGGTTCGCCCGCGGGCTCGCCCGATGGATCGCGCGCGCGATGACTTCCTTCCCGGTACCACTTTCACCGGTGATGAGCACAGTCGTATTGTGCTCGGCAACCCGAGCCACCAAGGCCAGCGCCTGGCGCATGGCGTTGCTCTCGGCGATCAGGCCGCGCTCCGCGGGACCGCCGGACAGCTGCGCTCTGAGGCCTGCCACTTCCTCCCGCAGTCGCTCCCGCTCCTCCGCCTTGCGCAGGGTCAAGACGACTTCATCGGGCCGGAACGGCTTGGGGAGGTAGTCGTAGGCGCCCTCTTTCATGGCCGCGATAGCGGCATCCTCGCCGCCGTATGCGCTCATGACGATGACGAGTGCGTTTCCTCCGCCCTTGCGATACTGGCGGAGGAACGTAAGGCCGTCCATTTCCGGCATGCGCACGTCGCACAACACCAGATCGAACGTCTCGCCCGCGGCGCGCTCGAGCGCACGGCGTCCCGTCTGCTCCGCGACGACCGAATACCCGGCATCCGTCAGCAGCAGACCGAGGCTCTGACGCAGGCCAGGTTCATCATCGACAATGAGAACTCTCTTCATGAGCCCGGAACGATGGGGAAGAACAGCTTGAACGCCGCCCCACCCTCGCGCGCGCCGTCTACCCAGACCACGCCACCCATTTCGTGGACCGAGCGCGCGACGATCGCGAGGCCGAGCCCGGTGCCATGGCCCGGCTCCTTGGTTGTGTAGAATGGCTCGAAGATCTTTTCGCGATCCGCCGGCGGCACACCTGAGCCGGAATCCGCCACGAACAAAAGGGCGCCGGGTTGGCCCGCCGAGAATTCAATTCGAGCCGGCCGGCGCTCCGAAGTGCGTGGGAAGCGAGCATATCCGGGATCATCAGCGCGTTTGGGAATCGCCTGCCCGGGCTCGTAGGCCCAGCGTCGCGCGCCGATAGCGATGGTTCCGTCGGGTGGCGAGGCGTCGATGGCGTTGAGGAGAAGGTTGACAAGCGCCTGCTCGAGTACGTGGGCGCGGCCCAACACCATCGGTACGTCGGACCCAACATCCAGCTCCACGTGCAACCGACGGAATGCACCTTGCGCCCGCAGCAGCTCGAACGCTCCCCGCGCAACCTGGGCGGTATCGACGGGGGCGAGGGGATCTTCCTGGGGCCGGGCGTAATCCAGGAGACTGCGAACGATCTTGTCGACGCGTTCGACCTCACGCGCGATGCCAGCAGTGACCTCCTGATCCGCGCCGCGACGGCGCAGGACCTCCATGTAGGTCACGATCGCGCCGAGCGGGTTGCCGACTTCATGCGCCACGCCGGCCGCGAGCCGGCCGATGAAGTCGCGGGTGGCAGCGTCGGGCGCGCGCGCGCCGAGGTCGCCGTCGGCGACGGCATCCGCCGTCTCCATTACGCGATCCAAAGGACGGAGGACCAAGCGGGTAACGAGCGAGTGCCCGTAGAGGACGAAGATGCCGACCTCGAGAGCGACCAGGATGACAATGAACGCCACGCCGCGATCGGGCGCGATGGCGAGCGCGAGCAAGGACGTCGCCACGCCGACGAGAAGCGCGAACGCGACCAGAAAGGTGAGATAGAAGAGCAGCTCGGCACGCAGTGCCGGTTTGGAGACCCCCGCCCCCATCAGGGCCTCTCCTTGCACCAGGCGCGCACCGTATCGAGAAACGTGCGCAACATTGGTGACCCTTGGTCCAGCCGCCATATCATCGCGAGCTCGACGGTCGCAGATGTCTCCTGCAAGGGCACGAGCGCGACTTCAGACCGCTTCACCGGCTCCAGCGTCGCCGGTACGAGCGACACGCCGTAGCCCGCGCCGACCAGATACAGCAATGTATGAATGTGCTCCATTTCTTCGAGCACCTTGGGCGAGAAGCCGCAGGCTTGGCAGATGCTCACGATGCGCTCGTAAAAGCCGGATCCCCTCCGCTGCCCAAACAAGACGAACGGATCCCCAGCGAGCTGCTTGAGGGATATGCTGCTGGACGAGGCAAGCGGATGGGATTTCGGCAATGCGGCAAGGAGTGGCAACTCCATGACGGTCTCACGGGCCAGAAGCGAGGACTCGAAGTAGGGTACCACGAGACCAACATCGGCGTTGCCCTGCTCGACCGTCACGACCGCATCGCGGACCGGCGACTCGATTAGACGGATATCGACCAGCGGCGACAGCCGGCGGTAGAGTTGCAGCATCCCGAGCAGGCCGGCGTAGGCCGTTGTCGGTCCGCATACCACAACCAGCCGTCCCAGCTGGCCCGCTTCGGCGGACTGCGCAGCTTGGACCGCGTCGGCGGCCCCGGCAAGGAGGCGCTGCGCTTCTCGCAGGAAGATGCGGCCAGGATGCGTGAGCTCGACGCGGCGGTTCGTGCGCCTGAAGAGGGTGACGCCGAGCTCCTTCTCGAGCAACCGCACCTGATGGCTCAGTGTCGGCTGAGTAATGCGGGCGCGGCGGGCCGCCCGTGTGAAGTGCAGCTCCTCGGCGACCGCGACGAAGTAGCGCAGCTGGCGAAGGTCCATAGCTCTATTATTGCAAAAAAAAGAGAACGGCGGGGATCGCTCCCCGCCGTCCGTCAGCTGTTTCAGGGTATGGCTCTACTTGCAGGTTGGCGCGCCTTCCTTCACTGCCGGGGCCAACGCGGTGGAACCAACGTAGATCGCGCAGGTCTTCGGCGTGGTGGTGTGGCTGACCCAACCCGTCCAACCATCGGCCGTGAGCGCGATCGTCGGGCCGACAACGCCGGCCGATGTCGCGAATGCCGTACCTAGGTTGGTCGAGTACTTCACCGAGTCGGCAAAATACGCCTCTTCAGCGGTGATGAGGTTCCGCAGATCAACACTCGTGGCAGGAATCATGCCTTTGATTGAATCTTACGACATAAATCATTACAAATCAATACTTTACCCACTGCCACCTGGGGGAGGTCCTACCCCCCCTAAGGTCTTAGGAACCGTGGTGTTTTGCAACTTGCTGGCCGGATGCCTAGAAAAAAGAACGGCGGGGATCGCTCCCCGCCGTCTTCGCTTTTGTCAAACCAGGGATCCCTTATTGACAGGTTGGCGCGCCTTCCTTCGCTGCCGGGGCCAGCGCGGTCGAACCAACGTAGATCGCGCAGGTCTTCGGCGTGGTGGTGTGGCTGACCCAAGCCGTCCAACCATCGGCCGTGAGCGCGATCGTCGGGCCGACAACGCCGGCCGATGTCGCGAATGCCGTACCTAGGTTGGTCGAGTACTTCACCGAGTCGGCAAAATACGCCTCTTCAGCGGTGATGAGGTTCCGCAGATC
>WNFC01006167.1_pt1 | contig 13190 bp, 12 predicted proteins | sample 5400541 | NCBI WGS metagenome assembly WNFC01 (sample SAMN13153342, study PRJNA577476) | soil metagenome | isolation source: 120 cm saprolite under Douglas fir tree site 2 hole 2 replicate 1 | place: USA:California | collected 2015-04-18
GCTGGAGTGTCCGCTGTGGACTTGCTTTCCGAATTGGATAGCGCCGCTCCTCGTACTCGTCAATGAGCATGGTCAGCAATTCGGCAAGTTCCTTTTCTTCTGGCGAAGGGTTCTCACGTTCGTCGAGACGCAGCAGCTCTTTGGTGAGACGTTCGGATTCCTCATCCGTGTGGATGACATGGGGAAGCGTACGGCCCAGCAGTTGCCCGTAAGTTTTCTCGTCGAGATCTATAGTTGTCGTGCTCATTGTTTCCAGGCCCCTTCGTCGTATTCCGAGTGCGTCAGCAGGTACAACACAAAGACTCTTTGAATAAAGAAGTTCACTCGCGCGATTAGGCGGTACTTATTGCCAGCTATATTGAACACCGTTCTCCGTCCAACCAAGTCAGCATTGCGGTAAATCTGTTTCATTTCCGCAGGCGTTTTCCAATTTGCCTTGCGCACCACCCCGTACCACGCTTCAAGGCTCGCCTTCGCGTCTGGGTGTTTCTGCCAGAACTGTTCGAGAGCGCCTCGTTTTATGATGCGCATGGAAAGGCAGGTTCTCACAATGAGAACATAAAGTCAAGGTCGCCGTTTGTAAAAACTGAAGAATGGCTCCCCGGGCTAGATTCGAACTAGCAACCCTTCGGTTAACAGCCGCTTGAGTAACTTAACGAGAACTTGCCGGAGTTGGCCCTAATCGAAGGAAATCAATAAGTTGCGGCTAGTCCGAACGAATCACTTTCTCCTTCATTCTTCACCTTTCATTCGCATTTTGCCTGTATTCACAGCCATTAGTACTGCATTTTTACTACAGGTGATTTCATCGGCTTTCGCGGACGCATTTCTCCTATCCCCTCGCGCGGCGTTGCCGACTGCGGTGGATAAGCGGTTGTTTTCGCACTATGAGGACTGTACCATATATGGTACACTGAGGTGTCGGTGGGGAAGCCAAAGGATAAAAAGAGAGCTGGGAGCCCGAGTTCCGAGAGCAAGACGCAATCCGCCAAGCGAGTGCCAGCGATCTTCTACCGAACCGAGAGCGGTCGCGAGCCCGTCCGGGAGTGGCTCAAAGCGCTGCCCTATCCGGATGACACGAAGCGAATCGGAGAGGACATCAAAACGGTCGAGTTCGGCTGGCCTGTCGGAATGCCTGTTTGCCGACCTATGGGCCGCGGCATCTATGAAGTCCGCACGGGTCTTACGCACAACCGGATTGCTCGGGTCTTGTTCTACGTTGACGCAAAGAATCGAATGGTGTTGTTACACGGTTTCATAAAGAAAACACAGAAGACCTCGGATGAGGACTTGGCCCTGGCGAGAAGAAATAGGGAAAAGCACGAGAAAGGAGTCCAGTGAAGAAGAAGAAAAATCACAAACAGCACGACTTTAGTGGTTCAACTTTCGATACCTTCCTGGAAGAACGAGGGATTCGAGATGAGGTTGAGGCAGTTGCCACCAAGCGTGTTCTCGCCTGGCAATTGGAACAAGCAATGAAGAAACAGAGGAAGACAAAGCAGGCGATGGCTCAAGAGCTTCAGACGAGCCGATCACAACTCGACCGCCTGCTTGATCCTCGGAATACCGCTGTCACTCTCGAGACCATAACCCAGGCTGCAAAGATTCTCGGAATGAAAGTGGTCGTTCGCGTATCAAACCAACGGAGTGCCCGTCGACCCTTGTGAGCATTTGCACAGCGCTTCGTGTTCGACAGTTCATTGAACCCGCTGATCTTTTTCACGGACTGAATCGCGGCGCCTCTGCGCCATTGATTGCTCAGGAAGTCCTGAACAAACAGGCTGGAGAGATACTGACAGTGACGAAGAGCCGGGATTCCCCAAAAGAACCTTGATGACGATCACGAGAATGGCGCCTGCATGGAGGCTGAAGGCGGCGGTTTGCTAATTTTACCAACCCTGTCCTTGCTCGCTGCTGTTCACGTGTTTTGTTGGAGTTACAATCTCTCAGTTGTGCAAGAGTGACCCTATTTTGCAGTCGTTTGGCCAGCAATTGGCCAGCAAAATTCAAGCCCTCAGATTTCGTCCTTAACTCTCGCATGTCGAATCCCACACCTAGTCTTTCGGGCACGGGATCGCTCACCAAGTTTTGCGCGATCAACCCTTCAGTTAAAGAGAATAGAGTAACTTAACTTACGCTTCCTTTTATTGAGGATGGTTCCAGTGTGGCGACAAGGCGGTTCACGTCGTTAATCCGAATCAACGTCGCGACCATCTGCAACGGTTGGCTGCGGTAGGGATCGACCGACCGCAGCCGAGCAGAGTGGGCAACTCGAGGTTGGGACCAACACCGAACATACCTTCAGAACGGCCGTTTCGATCAGTGTGGTATTGACAGCGGCGCCGTAAAGTTGCAGTATCCCCTTTATTAAAACGATTCAAGTTACCGAATCGTTCGCGTCGCCAGCCCTCGGACAACTAGCCGCTCTGCTCAGAGCGAGAGGGGCGTTTTTAGGCCCACTTGATTCCAAGGGGGGATACCACGATGCAAGCAGCAACCAATCCTATGAATTTCGCACACCATCTTTTCATCCTGTTGGGTGTGTTCACCGCTCTCGCTTGGCCTTCGCGCGCCGTGGCTCAGAGTAGTTTCGTGCGAGTGCACCAGACCGGCTATGTTTCTGGTGGACCGAAGCGCGCGTATCTCATGACCTCCGCCTCGTCGACTGGCACGTCCTTCAGTGTCCTGAATTCCGGGGGATCGCCTATCTATTCCGCCGTTGTTGGTCCGGATCAAGGTAAGTGGGGCACTTTCGCGCATGTGTACGCGCTCGACTTCGACTCAGTCTCAACAGCTGGTACCTACACGATTTCTGTGAGCGGCGCGATTGCTGCGTCCTCTCCCAGGTTTCAAATTGATAGCGGCGCGAATCTATACTCTACGCCACTTGCCAACACTCTTTATTTCTACGAAAACGAACGCGATGGCGCAAATTTCATCGCCACGCAGCTGCGGACTGCGGCCGGCCATCTCAACGATCAGCACGCTAAAGTCTATTTCTCGCCGACATTCAACAAGAAGGATAACGCCGGTACGCTGACTCCGACCGGCGCGGTCATTGACGCTTCAGGGGGTTGGTGGGATGCCGGAGACTATTTGAAGTTCGTCCAGACGCATAGTTACACCGTGGCTCTGATGTTGGCGGGACTTCGCGACTTTCCAGGCCAGATGGGCGCAACCTCGCCCGCGTCGAACTTTACCGCGGAAGCCAAATTCGGGCTCGATTGGCTGCAGAAGATGTGGGACGACAATTCAAAGATCTTTTACTATCAGGTGGGAATCGCCTCCGGCGGGCACAGCTATATAGGCGACCATGACATCTGGCGCCTCCCGCAGGTTGACGACACGTACCAAAATTGCGTTGCTCCTTATGAATTCATATGCAACCGTCCAGTGCTGCTGAACACGGCGGGCGGAGCGGGCGCCTCCATCAGTCCGAACCTCGCAGGACGACTGGCAGCCGATTTCGCGGAGTGCTACCAGGTTTACAAAGCCAGCAACCCGGCATACGCGAATCAGTGTCTGCTTTCGGCAGAGCACATTTTTGACCTTGCGAATACCGCTCCCGCTACATTGCTCACGGCTGGTCCATTCGACTTCTATCCGGAGACCGAATGGCGAGATGATCTTGAGTTAGGCGCCACGGAGCTCTACTTCGCTTTGCAAGCGGGGAATCTGCCGTCAGGATTGCCTCACACCGACCCGATGTTCTACCTGACGTCCGCGGCGACTTGGGCTCAGGCTTACATCGCCGGTCCCAACGATGCTGCGGATTCTCTAAACCTCTACGACGTAACTGGCTTGGCACATTTCGAGTTGTATCGCGCGCTCGGGTTGGCGGGCAATCCCGCAGGGCTCGCCGTGACACAAGCGACACTGTTGGCGGATTTGAAGAAGCAGCTCGATAAGGCAGTTGCACAGGGAGCAAAAGATCCATTCGGGTTTGGATATCCCTGGGATGTCTACGACACAACCTCCCACGGCTTCGGGTTGGTAGTGATGGCCGCGGAGTATGACAACCTGACCGGCGGAACTGCGTACGCGTCCTATGGAAGCCGCTGGTTGGCAAATGTTCTCGGTACTAATGCGTGGGGCACGTCCTTAGTTGTGGGCGACGGCAACACATTTCCGCTTTGCATGCAGCACCAGGTAACCAACTTGATTCCGTCGCCGCCAAATGGGCCGCCGTTTCTGAAAGGCGCTGTCGTCGAAGGACCAAACTCTTTTGCCGCAAAGGGCTCACTTACGAATATGGTGGCGTGCCCTCCGAACGGAGCGGATCAATTTTCGCAATTCAACGGAAATGGTGCGGTGTATAAGGACAACGTGCAGTCCTTCTCCACAGTTGAACCGGCGATCGATCTGACAGCTTCTTCGTTTCTGGCGTTCTCGTGGGTGATAGCAGGCGCGCCGTCCGGAATGCCGTAAAAAGGAAACTGCCCAGCCATCTATTTCTCATCTTCAGCCCGCAAACTGCGCGATGAATCACGCGAATCGATCTGGGAGGTCATCATGTTTAGAAAATTGTTTGTGCTTTGCTTGCTCGGATTAGGAACGGTGTTGGGACTCAATGCCCAGACTCCCATGCAACTCTTTGGAGTCTGGCATTGCTACACCGATGGCTGTGGTTGGCTCTCGGTGCCGGACATGGCTAGTTTCGATACGGATAACCACTGGATCATCGACCGCGGAAACGGCTCGCCCTCGGTGAATGTCGTGGTACTGAGCTTCGTGAATCCGGTGGACCTGATGAATCTCACGACCAACTCGACCACTACGACGGGCATCCCCATCGGAATGAACGCGGCGGTTGTGAATTACTTCCAGAGCAAGGGCGTGCGCGTTATCTTTTCGATTGGCGGAATCCGGTTCGTAAAGGACTGGAACAAAGCTCTCTCCACCGATCCCACGCGGCTTGGCATCAACGCCGCCAACGCTGCCAAGCAATTTAACGTCGGGGTGGAAATCGATTATGAAAAGAGCAGCAATCCGAATCTGACCGGCTTGCAGCAGTTCATCACAGCGTACCGCTCCGTCGTCCCGTACGACCCGACCGGCAACAACTACGCAGCTCGCCTCACCATCGATCTCGGAAATGATGATCTCTATCTGCAGCAGCTCTCTGCGTATGCCACGAGCCACTGGCTCACTACTGGCAGTCCTGTGCTCGACTATGCCAACGCTATGGTCGCTTCGCAGAAGACAACGGTTTCCGCTCTCGAGACTGGTTGGGCGCAGCATGTCGACGGGGTGAGCGGAGTTCCGCCACTGGCCCCGGCCAAGCTAACGGGAAGCCTGTGGCTGATCGCGGGACATCCGAATTGCGCAACATTCGGCACTTCGGACCAAAAAGCCGCAGCCAATTTCGTAGAAACTATTCCGCCGAAGGGCGCAGGAACCACACCCGGTATGCTGGGTATCATGTTTTGGGCAGCAGGATGCCAAGGCCAGGGTACGGGCTGCACATTCCCTCCGACGACATGCGAGGGCGGTATGGGAGTCGCCGCAACAACCTTTAGTATCCCAATTCCGATGCCACCTCTCCGCATGGAGTAGTTCAGATTTAAGCCGTCATCCCTATAGTTCTTCGTTGAAGACTGGCTGAGTCTCTCACTAGAAACGCTCCTCAAAGGCGGGCCGTGCCAAGCGTTGACTGCTCTTTTCGCAAGCGTGAAGATCGTGCACCCCATTTTTAGAGATCGCTGTGACCATGCGAAGCGGTCCATCATGGTGAAATAGATCACGCGAAGATTGCGCGAAAACACAATTCAGACGTCACCAAAAATCTTCCGTGATCTCGATCGCCCGTAAAGTTCACGTCGCTCGAATGAAACGGAAGTGCCCTGGCGCTACGAGAATCTTTCGGCCCCGGCGTGGTTGGACGCGCCGCCTTGCCGGGGCCGAAAGATAGGTGTGGTGACTGGCGAGGTCCGCGGTTCAGGAGCCGTGGCGCGCGGCGTCGGCGTCTGCGGCGAGGTCTTGCATCAATGCGAAAAATGCCGGCGACTGACCGATGAAGAGTCCCATGTCGGTGAGAAACTTGACCACGCCCTTGGCGATGCCTTTGGTTTCGGTTGGGCGAATCACGGAGCACGGCGGCAGCTTACGGCTGATGAACGGACATGGCTCCGGCATGATCAAGTTAGTCTGAAAATCCTCTCCGCCAAAGGGAGGAGCATTCAGGTTCGGAAAGGTGACTGACACGCCGGTCACCGGATCCACGGCAGTCAAAGCAGGCGCATTGCCTGCTTTGTCCGACCAGGTTTGAAAGTGCATGGTCTCGGTAGGGCCGATGCTGATCAGGATTCGCAGAACTTCACGATGCGTTGCGCGTTGCGCCATTGACGGATAGAGGCTGTTGCCGCCCTGTTCGATGGTCGGAAAATGAAAAGCCGCTGTGTTAGCGATAGCCTGAAGGAAATTGGGATCGCTAGTGTCAGCGTCGGTCCTTGGAATTGCGGTGTGCTGTCCTTTATTTAGGGTTGGGATCGCTTGCGGGAACGTGAGAGTTGGATCCAGGTCGGGGTTGTGTGTGCCGCTGCGGTAACGAGTCCACCAACTGGTATCTAAGGTGAGCTGCGTGAGGTTGGTCAGCCGCATCTTTCCGCTGGATCCCGTGGCCGTGCTGCCCGGCAAGGTGCGAAAGGGTTCCAGATTCACGGGATCGGCGCCCTTTGATTCCAAGTACGCGTTCAGGAAATTCTGATGAGTGAACTCATCATCCGTATTGTCGTGGATATACTGCGCCATGTCCGCATCCAGGACTGCGAGGGCAGCAGTGTAGGCTGCATTTCCGGTTCCGCCCGGAACTTCGCTGGTGTTGGGAACACCTCCCAATTCGTTATACTGCACCCAAAAGTCGGTTTCGAGAATTTCCGCTGCGGCTGCGAACCTGAGTAGCGCCGCGTCTCCCGGAGTAAGGCGTCCGCTCTTTTCGTCTTCTGCGAACACGGAAGAGCCGCTTGTCAAGAGGCTAGCGCCCATTGTGGTGGCGCTTGCGGCCATCCCTTTTTTCAGGAAGAACCGCCGGTTGGAGACAGTTTTTCCAGCCTGACTGAATGCTTGCATGGTTAGTTTCCTTTTCTGGCGCAGCCGCTTGGAGTCGCTGATCGTGGTGGGGCGCTTCACGGTTTTCGAAGCGTCGGTCAGCGATGATTTCTGTCAATCAGACTAGGGAAACGCAGACAAGGTATTGTCATGGCCGTATCTCCCATCTGTAAAACGTTTGTGAGATTTCTGTCTTGCGGCTTGGCGTGGCAGGAGGAATGTGGCTTTCACCGCTGCGATCACCTCGCACCCAAACTTCTGATCGCGATCAAAGATCAGGTATTTGTGAGAGGCTTGAAATGGAAACGCCTCTCGCAACTGCTGGATGATCCAACCGCTCGTCGGATGCTTCGTGACGTTAAAGTGCAGGATGCGCCGGCGATCATGACTGATGACAAAGAAGCAGTAGAACACGCCGAATGTAATCGTTGGCACAGTGAAGAAATCCATGGCCGCAATCGCTTCTCGATGGTTTCGAAGGAAGACCAGCCAGCGCTTGGCCCAGTCAGGATCTCTCGGCGCTCGCTTCATCCAACGGGAGATGGTTCTCTCAGAAAGCTCAAAACCGAGCATGCGGAGTTCCCCATGGATCCGCGGCGCTCCCCAAGTGCGGTTCTCGACGAGCATACGGAAGATCAATTCCCGAACCTCTTTCGGCGTCCGTTTCCTTCCAGCCTGGCCTCCGGACTCTGGAAATTAGGCGCCAGTACATACAAAAACCAGTTCGGTGCCAGTGGACGACAGTCTCGGGCGTGACGATGAGGAGGGACTGCTTCCAAGCCGACCAGACCCGCCGAGCGATTACCCAGAAGAGCTTATCGAAGAGGCTGAGGCTCGGGCGAGGATTTCGACGCTTCAGCGTGACGAGTTGTTGACGCAAAGCAAAGAAGCGCACCAGCATTCCGAAGCAGAGTCCTACGAAAGGAAACATGGTCAGGATTTATAGCAGAACGGCGGAGAGATGGCAGCAAGCTATGTTATTGATTTCACGGTCGGCTGGAGTTTTGGCGAACCACAGCCACGCTAACGCAGCGTAAATCGGGTTGAAAAACACGGTATTCGTGGCCGAACCCTGTGCACCAACGCTTGAAAGCCAACCAGAAGACCGGCGTACGGTGGCCCCGTGAAGTGCCGAAAAAGCTAACTGTTCGTAAACTGTACTTCAGGTCAGTAGATTCGACGCCCTCCCCGTCCTAGCCTGCCTCGTAGGTCTGTCCTTGTTGGTCCAGACGCTGTGGATTTCCTCGCATTGCGAGATGGAGGTTGTCATGGATAAAGTAGCTCGCAAAACGTCCGCGTTGAAGCGGGTAGCGAGGCTGACTTTCATCGTTTTTTTGGATGCGATGGTTCTCGGAACCGCCGCTGCACAGGGCCAGCCACAAACGGCTCCGGCGTACGTGCCGCTTCAGTCCTCTGCGCAAGACGAGGCCATGAACGCGCAAACACTCTGGACAAGCGGTTCGCCAAAGGGAATTCGCGCCGGTCACATCCTGGTGCGATTCAAAGATTCGGCGAGGCAGGACGTGCTCAACCAACTCCATGCCGACTACGGCGCGAACGTTGTAGCCAATATACCCGCGATTAGAGTCACACACTTCCATGCGGCCGGCTCAGGGCTCGCTCTTCTTGAGCATCTTCGCAGCCGGCCGGATGTCGAGTTCGCCGAGTTCGACTCCGTCGTACAGGTCGTGCAAAACGGGTTCAACCCGCCTAATGATGTTTACTTCAGTTCGGCATACGCAAGCTCCCATAATGGAAGTATCGACCAATGGGGTCCTTCAGCGGTGTCGGCACCGGCCGCCTGGCAGTATGTCTCCGGAGGTAGCTCAGGTATTGTTATCGCCATCGTTGATACAGGCGTGGACGATACCCACCCGGATTTGGCCCCGAAGATTGTGGGCGAATATAGCTATGTGGGAACTATCAAAGACGGTTTCGGACACGGCACTCACGTCGCCGGCATCGCCGCAGCCGCAACCGATAACCAGATCGGCATCGCCGGAATGTGCCCGAACTGCAAGATTCTTTCAGTGAAGGTGCTTGACGATCAAGGATCCGGATACATGTCCGACGTCGCCTCGGGAATCACCTACGCTGCTTCCCATGGTGCCCGCGTAATCAGCTTGTCCCTAGGGGGAAGTAGTCGCAGCGAAACGCTCCATAGTGCGCTCGATTATGCGCTAGCTAACAACGCGCTTCCCGTATGCGCTATGGGCAACAGCGGCTCCAGCTTGAATACGCCAGAACCCGCCTACTGGCACGATTGCCTCTCGGTGATCGCGACGGACCAGAACGGAGCGAAGGCCAGCTTTTCGAATTTCGGAATGAAAGCCGATGTGGCGGCTCCTGGCGTCGCAATCCTGTCGACGATGCCGACCTATCCAGTCACTCTCACCACCACCTATGGCTACTCGATGAACTATGACGCATTAAGCGGCACCTCCATGGCGACGCCGATGGTGTCAGGAATCGCAGGGCTAGTGCTGTCACAGAATCCTAATCTCACTCCCACACAGGTCGCTGGGATCATTGAGGCCTCGTCCGGCGACGGAACTAGCTGGGTGCCGAATCTCGCTTTCGGCGTCGTTAACGCATTGAAAGCCGTCTCCAGAGCTATTAATTCCGATTATGCCCCGCCCATCCCCAACCTCATCTCGCCCGCCGGGGGCGCAACCGTGTCTGGTCTAGTTACGTTCCAGGCGGCGCCCACAGATAATACAACCGTTCATCATGTGGACTTCGTCCAAAATGGTACGCGTTTCACGCAAGTATTGACGGGTGTCTCAGGCACTTCTGGCAAGGGTAAGACCGTCGTCACCACTCAAACCTGGACGGCCACGTGGCCTTCCACAACTGTGTTCAATAGCTCCATCACCGTGTCGGCATTCGCAGTCGATGTGTTCGGGAATACAAGTGCCGGGCAGAACCTTAACCTCACCATTCAGAACAAGCTGGTTACGCAGACTGGTACCACGCACGTGTGCTGGCCCTCATCGTCGAGTTGTCCCAACACCATATGGCAGCCGGTGACCACAGGAGTCTCCACGGCGGCGGCCACGCATCTCCAAGGCACGGTTAGCTATGGTGGGCTGAGTAACACAAAATATGCGGACTTCTGGCTACAGGTGTACAGCGCCAATAACGATGGGAGTGCGCAGACGTATTATTGCGGCACGCCTCAGACCACGATTGATTGTTTTCCTACGCTTCTGCTGCAACCGGATGGTGCGAAAAGCCTGTCGAACCGCAGTGGCGCGCAAATCGACCTGATTTCACCGAATAAGAATCCGGCCAGCGGGACCGCAATCATCAACTGGACGTTGACTTACCCGCAGTGAGGTCGAATGCTGCCCGTCAGGTGCCGATCTGAACACAAGCATCGCGAATCTATTGCTCGCGTGAGTTCGGTAGGTTTGAGAAGGCAGCGAAAACAATCCAGGGGTGAGGTAAGGCAGAACTGCCTTCAGTTCACTAACTAGGGATAAGGCAGGGGTACCCACAGGTACCCCTAGCTCCTTATCGTAACAGCAACCCGAGCAGTTGCTTTCTAGAACGCGATGAAGGTTCTACTGAAAGAACCGGCGATGCCCGCACTGCTACCAAAGGTTGTATCGGTCAAGGAGACGTTCTCATATAACACGCTACCCAGAACCAACGCCTGCCCACCAGGACAGGAGAAGTTACCCGCGTCCAGCGGTCCTACCGTAAGGCTCCCAATGATTCGGCCATTCTTGGAGACCGGCAAAGCGATGTCCGACGTCAACGGACCGTTCACGGTCTCTTTGTTGGTTGCCTTTGGGTGGTTGCCGCCACCGTTGATGCACCCATATGTGGCGTGGGCATCGGCGGTGAGGGTGTAGTGTACCAGCCCATCTGTCCCACCATTCCCCAGCCCGCGCTCATCCCAGGACACAACAAGGGCGCCGGCGCTGTTTACAGTGGCGTCGGCAGTGTGAAAGACAGCTGCTTGTGCAAAGACGACCGCAGCAATCCCTAGTAGAAAAATCATTCCAACCGATATGCGTCGCATTGTTTTCTCCTTCTTCGTTTTCGCTCTGGCTTAAGTCCGCTGTGCCTGCCTAGTCTTCAGAGGTGCAGGGATCTAGCTGGACGGGTGCACTCTAACAAGCCGGAATAGTCACGCAAGGGCACGAGGGTGCGGAAAATAGCACGAAGGTGCTATCCAGATTTTCTTGCTCTTCAGTGGGACGGTGAACTCGCGGAAGCGTGCTGCGGGTAGTCTACTGACGGTTTGCGGAACACCTCATAGTCCAAGGCGAAAAGTGCAAGTTCCAGCCGAGTACAGACGCCCAGCTTGTCAAAAATATGAGTGAGGTGGTGCTTGACCGTATCCTCGCTGAGACCAAATTGGTTCGCGATGTCCTTATTGCTTCCTCCGCGAAGAATTGCCGAAATAATCTGTATCTCGCGCGACGTCACGTGCAAGTTCCTCCCAAGCGGCCCGTTTAGCCACGGAGACGTCTCCTTGCCAAGCGACTGCAGAACGTCTGAGATCTTGTCGCGACTCACCCAATGTTGTCCGGCCTTGACGCATCGTATGGCCTTAGGCAATAGATCCGCCGGAGAGTCTTTACGCATCACCCCACGCGCGCCGAGCTTGAGCGCCTCGACCGTCTCCGGTGTTTCGACTTCTGTAGCGAGAAAGATAGTGCGCACGGATGGGGCAGAGCTCTGGACGTCACGCAAAACTCTCAGGGCGGCAAGCCCAGCAATGGCCGCATCCAGCAGGAGGATGTCCGGCGCGTGCTCGCGCGCGAGCTTTAGCGCCTCGGCACCGTCGGAGGTGTCTCCGACAACGCGCAGGTCGGCTTGGGTCTCAATCACTTTGCGTAAGCCGTGACAAAAGATAGGTTGTCCGTCGGCAATTAGAATGCGAATGGCCTTCGGGCCTCGGACGGGGTGTCCCTTAACAGTGGCAGGTCCATTTACTCGGACGGGCGCGCACAAGTTGCCCATGCTAGTACTGCCTGCCGTATGAGTTAACGAGAGCCCAGCGGGAATATTCGCCCTCACACATCCACAGCGGAGTGGCAACAGAGGTGTGCGTGATTGAGCGAAAATAAACCTCTACCGCGGACAAACCACGGGTTTGCCCGCTGCCTGTGCTGGGGTGACGAGGCAGACGCATGAGTTTAGTTCCAAGGGGACGTAAATCGCCAGGCATCACACAACCGCCGAGCGAATAGAATTCAAGAGACGAATTCTAGGCCCAACACACGGAAGCTAACGACCCCGGAGAAGTGTGTGCAAAAGCTGTGCATATTTATGCCCAATGAGTACCGATGAATAGTACTTTAGTTTCATTGGTTTGGAAAGCGAGTTGCTCGGGCGTGCAGTTAAAAGTCCCCAGAATGTGGACGAATTTTCCAAAAGTGTGCAAACGCCTGGAGTACCGTTACCGTGGCTTGCACGGGAAGGATCGACGATCGCTTATCGTGGAAGTTGCGAGATCGACTACGATCGTTGTCGACGACGCCGACAACGTCCGGCTCACCGCCTTCGGGATTGCGTCCCGGCGCGCGAGCGCCACTCGCCCGTATCGCCCGAGATTATTGCCGGCAACCCTCGCCTATATGGCGCCCGAGCAGACCGGCCGCATGAACCGCTCGATTGACGCCCGCCGCGATCTCTACAGTTCGAATGCGGCGGCCTGATTTGAAGCAAGACCTCAGTAGCGTGCCAGAGAGAGCCCCTGCTTTGGACGCGCCGGTGGACGGCCAGGATTTGAACTTGGGACCACAACGGTTTCCAAGACAGTTGCCAGCCCAGAACTATCTTGAAAAAACCAAAACCTACTGAGCGCGCGCTGTCACGAACTGGGGCGAGTTTCAATCGGAGAAGTCCTCGAGCGCTAAATGTCCCACGGCCCCCGCCCTGCTCCGAATGTGTGCGTCTTGCTCCGGTGCCTACTGCGAATCGAGTCGGCTTCAATGAGATGGGCACCCCAGCAGATGGTTCCATGCGAGGTGGGGCGCGCGACTCCATTACCAGGGTGCCAGCGGTGAGAATCCTTGTGCTGCTGGACTTCAACCGGAATCGAGTTATGTCGATGGTCTGGCAGCAGCAGCCTGCTCAAAAACCTTCACTGCCTTACCCACTTCTGCAACTCCGAAGATCACGAA
>WNFC01006169.1_pt1 | contig 13189 bp, 13 predicted proteins | sample 5400541 | NCBI WGS metagenome assembly WNFC01 (sample SAMN13153342, study PRJNA577476) | soil metagenome | isolation source: 120 cm saprolite under Douglas fir tree site 2 hole 2 replicate 1 | place: USA:California | collected 2015-04-18
CCTCCCCTTACGCCCCTACACGGTTCCAGAGGCCCTCGCGCTGGTGGCGTGGGTCCAGCAGTGCAATCACCGGGCCTATCTGTCGCACAGAAAGCGTCGTAAAATGGATGGAGGAATCGCTCATAGCAGCTAATTTATACTACTAAAATAATTTTTTGTAGTATCAATGAGTTTTCTTCATCTCATTTTCTCTCCTCTTGTCTCATGAGCTGCCTGGCGCAGGGTCGTATGATCCCGTCAGATGGAGGCGTTGTGCCAACGGACCCCATGCGCCCTCTCACCCGAGTCGCAGGGTCTCGACCCCACGCCTGCGCATGATCGACGGAGCGCGGCTCCCTGACAAACGGGAGGAGCGAGGAGAAGACGCGTGGCCCTCAGCAGAGCAGGGCCGAAACGAGCGGCCCCACGCAGAGCAAGGGGTGATGAAGGGACCACAACATGTCCCAACACGCGGGTGGATCACCTGCGCAGACTTCGAGGGCTGCTGCGCCTGCCCGTGGCCAGGGCCTGACCTTCACCCAGACTGCGAACCGGTGTCAAAGGGGACGGACATGTGCGCGGGAGGGACTACGACGGCCAACTCGGACTCCAGAGAGGGCGTGTGAAGTAGGCTGGGCAACGATAACATCACGTCAAGGAGTACGTCAGAGGCCATGAGTCAGGTGACGTTGTAGGGTTAAAACTGGCTTCAATGCATGTCCCCGCTGTGATGACGCGCGCCAGGTCCCCCAGCGACGGTGCCTTCAGTGCTCTGTGCGCCACACACGTCGGGGTCAGATAGTAGCGATACCCATAGCGGGCATCCTGATCGTGGGCATCCGGCGATGCTGGCCCCTCCACCGTGCCCGCGTCCGCGAGGGGACACCGTGTGACCACCAGCCCCTCTTCGGGTCCCGTGCGTTTGCGTTCCAGCCGCGTCTGCACGCGGCGTGTGACCAGCTCGATCTCCACCGGCCCTTTTGCCCCGTCGCGCACCGTCACGTGGACCCATGCCGCCGGGTCGAGAGCGTGGCCCCAGACCGTCACCGACTGCCACGGCGGCTTCGGCGGCCTGCCGCGCCCCTGGGACACAGGCCCTGGGGCTTCCAGATCGCGGATGGTGGTGGTGCAGGGCACCCCCAGGACATAGTGTTCGCCCTGCTCGCGCAGCTGTTGGCGAAAGCGGGTATGGCGCCCCAGTTCATCGTCACCCGTCACCCAGCCATGGGGGACCTGCTCGCCCCACAGGTCGAGCATTTCCAAGCACTGCTCCTGTCGCGTGCGATGCTGGACCTCCTCCGGCACATGACACTCCTGACGTTTGTGTGCGTCCCGCGCCCACTCTTCGGGAAGGTACAACCGGAAGTCGAGCAAGGCATGATCGCCGCCAGACACATATCCCATGTACACCCCCACCTGACAGTTGTCGACCTTCCCCCGGTGGCCACACCATTGCCGCTTCACCCCTACCGAGTGGGTACCCCGCTTGGGGAAGCTGCTGGGGTCGAAGGCGATGATGCCATCGGGTGCCCCTAACCGATCGACCACTTGTCCAACCAACACCGTGACCAACGGCTGGTAGTGCCATGACGCCGTCCCGATGAACTCTTGCAAGACCAGACGCTCGACATCGACGAACGTCGCGATGTCCTCAGCGTTCTTGCGTGGTAAGTGCGACAGCAGCCCCTGGAGGTAGCGGTACACATTGCGCTTGCCGGCTGCCGTCTCAAGAGCGCGTTGATAGGGCACCACGAAGTCGCGCAGGCGCTCAACCATGTGCTTGAAGACATCGGGGGAAACGACGCAGTCATGCAACAATGCCTCTTGCCGCTGTGCCCACGCCGGTGTCATCTTTTCGCCTCCTCAACAGGGCATATCGAAACGGGATGATGATTGGAAGCGATTGATACAACAATGGGTTGCGTGACGCAACGGAGGGGCATACAGTAGGTCTAGCGTGTGCCGCACAACCTACGTTTTCGGCTCCAGCCATATCTCGTCAGCCCAAGGAGCAAGATTATGGCCACCCTCTCACTCGGCGACTCCGTTCGCTTCAAAGCCGGCGTGAAAGACTCTGACTTTGACGTAGACATGAGCGGCTGGCAGGGCCGCGTGGTCAGCTTCGAGAAAGAACACGGCACGGTGATGATCGCTTTCGACAGTATCACGCTGCGCAACATGCCCGACGCGTACATTGAAACCTGCGAGGAGCAGGGACTGGACTGGCCAGAATATGGCGCCTCGCCAGACGAACTGGAGGGTGTGCCGCCCCGGGATACACCCCAGGATGTGGAAGACGCCATCGCCGAGCTGACGGCACGCTACGCCTACAGTTCCCTGGGCGAGGAGGGCCGCGCGATGCACGCCATCCTGGCTGGTGTAGACCTCGAAGACAGCCTGGCCGTTATGCGGCGCTGGGGCGAGTCTCTGCGCAAGACCCTCAACTTCCCTTTCAAGGCGAAAGTGGGAGAGACCTCTTTCCGACGCGGCCCCATCCGCCATGGCGAGCGGCTCACGGTTCTGGGCATCACCAGCATCGACGACTCCTACGGGGTGCTGGTGGATGTGAAGCGAGGTCGAGAGTCTTTTGTCTACCCCCTCTGCGATCTCGCAACCGTGGACGTGCGATCGCCCAATCACGATCCACTACAGCTCTATGTGGTCTGGTTTGCCAACCAGTAGGTAGACCCGGAATATCCGAAGAGAGACGCGCGCCCTGGATGATCGGCTTGCCAGGCAGAATGTCGGGGGATCTCTTGCAGGGAGTCAGCTCTGCGTTCGGGCAGCCCGGGCGTCTTTGAGGGCCAGCATCAGGGTGGTGTCGCTGACCGGCGAGGGAGAAAAGCCGGCGTGCCGGTAAAACGCAGCGGCCCGTTCATGCAACGCATGGACCAAGATCGCCCGGATGCCGGCGATCTCCGCCGCCTGAAGCGTTGTGAGACTGGCGTCGCGTCACATCGCCGCGCCCAACCCTTTGCCCTCCCAGGCCTGGTCAACGGCCAACCTGTCGCCCTCTCTGCAGCAGCGCTCATCGGGTCCCTCCTGCGGCCTGCCGGCGGCCACCAGCGCGGGCCCGCCGCGGGCCAGGGCAGGCCCGGGCGGGCCGACCCTAAGACGCGGGTACCAGGCTGGGACAGCGTGAAAAGTGCCTGTATTTTTCCTATACTCGGTGTGGCTTCCGCGTGGGCCGCCTTTGTGGTACAGTACGTGCGCCAGCACGCGGTGCTGAGACGTCAACATGCAGGATCGAAGGAAAGGAGGCGTGCCTATGCGCGTCGTGACCCTGCAAGACATTCCCATTCTGCCTGTGGAAGGCGCTGCAGAACAGACGGCGGGGTGGACGGGACCTGTATCTCGGTCGAGGCAGACCATCGTTCCGCCCGGGGACTCTCCCAATGACAACTGTAGTGTGGTGCATTTTAGTCAAGGGTGCAATACGGGCTGGCATACGCATGATTGCGACCAACTCTTGATCGTCACCTCCGGCGCGGGCTATGTCGCCACCGAACAGGAGCAGCGCGAGATCCAGGTGGGGGACGTGGTGCAGATCAAGGCGGGCGAGCGGCATTGGCATGGGGCCAAGGCGGATACCACGATGGCGCATATCACGATCACGACGGTCGGGAGCCAGGCTACCTGGGGGTAGTCTGGATGGATGGCCTGATCAACGCCCGTTGCTCCCCGCGCCACCGGGCGCTCCTCCAGCGCGCCTCCCCGCGGCCGCCGCGCAGGCCGCCAGACGGCGGCGGGGCCTGCGGGCTGGGGGTGGGTGCTGGGCCGCCGGCGTGGGGCTGAAGAGGGGGGGCAAAGGAGGTTCCCATGCGCCATGGTCATCCGTCATCCGACAGTCAAGCTCCCGTATCGATACCGGACCTGGTGCAACGACTCCGTGCGGTCAACCACACGTTGCCAGAGGCGTTGCAAGCGCAGATCCTGACCGCTGGCAGTGCCATCGTGCCCGATCTCATCACCATCCTCAAAGCAACTCTTGCCGATGATGAGACCGACCATGGGTGGACGCCGTCCCATGCGGCCAAGCTGCTTGGACAGCTCGGCGGTGCCCAGGCGGTGCCGGTACTCCTGAGCTTCTTGGAACACTATGACGTGCTCGACTCCTACCATCAAGACGCAGAAGACGCCCTCGTCGCGTTGGGCTCTCTCGCCATCGAGGCGTGTCTGGAGGCGTATCCGTCAGCGAGCCAGGAGGATCTGCGCAAAGGAATCGTCGCCGTGTTGAGCCACAGCGCCGAGAAGGACGAGCGCATCTACCAGACGCTCCTGGACTTCTTTGAGCAGTCCACTGAACTCGGAGCGATCTATTTGGCGGAATACGGGGACCCACGGGCCATCCCCGCCCTATCTCAGATGTTTGATGCCTTGCCTGTGAACGAGCAGGATGACTCGGTGATGAGTAACCATGTGTTTGTGGAATTGCGTAGCGCTATCGAACAACTTGGCGGTCAGTTAACGGCAGCGCAACAAGCAAAGGCCGACCGCGCAGATGCGCCCCGGCGTCGCTTTGCAGCGCAGATGCAGGAGGCGGTCACGCGCATCGCCGCCCAGCAGCGGCACACGGAGCAAGCGCCACGGATCCCCGCAAATGGCAAAAGCTCCATTGTCCCGAAGCCACGTAAATTAGGGCGTAATGCACGGTGTTGGTGTGGCAGTGGCAAGAAGTATAAGCAGTGCCATCTGGACCTGGATCGCTAATTGCCACTAGGGGTTCCCATGTCGATAGGGTCAATGGCGCGGAAAACGCAACCATCAGGGGATAGACATGCAAGTGATTGTCGACGAGGGGATCGGAGAAAGCGCACCCCTGTGGCAGCAGTGGCAAGCCTGGCTGGGCGACCGCTCGGCCGAGATCGTGTGGCTGGCGACCCGCTATCCGGCCATGCCCGATGTGGAACTGCTCGACAAACTGCTGACACCGGACACGGTCCTGCTCACTCGAGATGGGGTCTTACACAACCGCGCCCTCGCGCAAGGCGTGCGGTCCTTCACCCTCAATGCCCACGGACAGCTCACCCGCACGCCACTCCCGCTGGCGTCACGCCGGGTGCGCGTGCCGGCCCCGAGCGTGCTGCCCCAGCTCAAAGCGAGCTACCAACACGCGCTCCATCCCCTCACGGTCGCGCTCAGTGCCAACCAGCCCCCCAGGGTGCTCAAGGCGCAGCGCACCCGCCGGCGGCGCATCCGCAGCACGTTCGGGTCGGTGGACAACATCGCCCGGGTGGCCTGGACCATCGGGGCACGGCCCCATCAGGGCCATCTGCTCTGTGGCTACGTCATGCACGTCGAAGGCTATCGTGGGGTGCAGGGCCTGCGGGCGTCAGAAGGCTATGGCATGGATCGGCACCTGGGGCCCGATCCGGCCCAAGCGCTGGTGTTGGCGCTGTGCGAGGTCTTTCACCTCCATCTGGCATCCGTCCCGCACGCGTTCTTTCTCATGCCCCAGGCGGCGTATGACCTGGCCCGGACGCTGACGGAACCCCTGCCCGCGTCACCTGCCCCCTTACATCGGAGTCTGCATCACCTCCTCCAGGCGATCCCCCACAGGCAGCTGTCCCCCTGTGTCAAGGGACGGTTCTACGAGCAGATGCAGAGCAAATTGGCTCAACTCGCCACCTCGGTGACCAACGAAATTGTCGCGGTGGACTTTGGCGACATCATCCGGCGGTGTGCGGTCGAAGCCGGATAGGCCCTCCAGACGTGCTCTGGCACGCCCTTTTTGCGTGGCACTGTGGGCATAGAGGGTGGGAGGAACACGGCCCATCGCTGTCGGTCGTCACGCCACGGTCGATCTCGGGCCTGCACCTCCAAGACGGACCGCTCAACCCGGAGGCCATGCAACCTCAGAGGCGGCCGCGACCCTCGATGTCCATTGGCTACGTGTAGTGGACTGCAATCGAAAGAGGTCGGGACTGCAATCAGTGCATTTTCAGGACCACATTATCTGTATCTATCCTCCACCTCAGGACCGCATTACATGTAACTGAGCCTGCAATCATCCAGCCGGGACTGCCATCCATCGCCGCAGGGTAGGATTATCTGCAACTGACCAGGCGTCTCGCTAGTGCCCTGCACGCCGGATCCTCGTGTCCCGCTGTCCAGGTGGGGTATACCTCACTTGGACGTCAGGTCAGAGTCGGAAACATGTCAACCTAGAGTCCATATGGCTATTTTCTGACAGGTCGTGGGGCCTTGATCACCGCGCCGGCCACTTTCGGCCACTCAGAATAAGAAGCAAAATCATTGAAGGCCTTGTTCTTTCGATAGTTAGGTGCTTTTGTATGGCATAGAAGCCGAAGGGGGTGGCCGGCGCCATGATCGAAGCCGGTCGTGGGGCAGTTCTCTGAGCTTATCCTGACATCTGAGTAGCCAATTTTACATCGGCGGGGGATGGGCAATAATAGCCTTCTTCGCGCCGACGATAGAATTCTTCGGGGCAGCCTTATGTGTGGAGTGCCTCAGCATGCGTGTTGGCCGCCCCCTGCATGTGCGAGGACCAGCACTCAACGCCTTTGACGGTCCCTTCAGCGCCATACGTCTGGCGGATGGGAGCGCCCGCGGCTTCTTCAGCGGCGCCACGACAGAGGCGGGCTACAGCGGTGCCGTCTCGTTGCGCGTTGAAGGACCGTATCCATACACCATGGGTGGTCCCCCAACCATGGTGCTCAGCAATGGTCTTCCGGGATCGTTCAACGAATGTGGCAGTTGGCTCTTCGATACCAAAGACGTCGGACTGGACTTGCTCGGTTTCGTCCATGCGGAACAACGCTGTAACTATGCATCGGGTCCAGCGGGTCAGACGCACAAATCCATGGCGCTCGCCTACTCCAAGGATCACGGCGCGACCTTTGTCCTCGGGAGTCAGTTTCTTACAGGCACCGATCAGCCAACCCCTGGTACCGTGACTGGCGAAGGTGATTGCACCGCCGTCAATATGAACGACGGCTACCTCTACGCTTATTGTGGACGAGCATCGGACTGGCATACCATCGCAGCCAGAGCGCCGGCCAGCTCGCCGGCGCCCACCGCTTGGAAGAAATGGTTGCAGGGCGCGTGGGAACAGCCAGGTCTCGGAGGACAAGCTGCTGCCTTGCAGGACAGTCGCAATCATGTCCTGAGTGGCACCGCCTCCATCTTCACTCCTTATGATGCCGTCGTCCTTATTGGCGGTGACAACTATGCCGGCTTCGATCACGGCGCCGGCCACCCCCTTCCGCTTCTGTGCAATGCAAAATAGCCTAAATATTGAAAAAACAAGGCTTTCAAGGATTTAGCCTATTATTCTGAGTGGCCGAAAGTGGCCGGCGCGGTGATCAAGGCCACTATGCCGATACGCAGCGACCAAACGCAGGATTGCGGCTGTACTTCTCCCAGGACAAAGTCTCTTTTACGAGTCACCCACAACGCCTCTTGATTCAGGATGAGCCGCGGGGCGCGGAAGCCTCAGCGAGTGAATTCATCCACATTCCATCTGATTTAGTGGTAAATAGATGAGGTTGCTATGCTGAGAGCGGCTGGCTCCTTGATGTTGCGTCTGTAGGCCAGGCACGGCAGCGTGACTGGCCATACAGATAGACAGAAAGAAGGGCCGTAATATCAATCACTTACGATTTTACCACTAAATCCGGTGGAATCTGGCAAATTGTGATAAATTGAGCGACCGAAGTAGGGGGCGAGGCCGTCGAGAGTTCACGAGCTTCCCGTCCTGCCTAGGCACAAGTGGCCGCACCAGGCGCGGCGAGAGCAAGGGACTGGGGCGCACGCACACGTCCCCCTCCCGCCCTAGCCAGGGTCATGGAAACGCTCTGCCTCCGCAGGAGAATCGTATGGCGAGCGGTCTCTCTCTACAGTGCGTCAGGAAACCATACGGCAGATGGCGGCAGCAATAGCCGGTAGGCCGTGCACGGACGAGGAGCGCACACAACTGGCATCACAGCTGACGGCACGGTGAGCTGACCTCAGCGTAGTAGAGGCGCCGGACTGCAACCAGGAGGAGCCAGCGGTCATGTTCACCTTTTCTGACAAGGGGCAGACATGAAGGCAGTCTATGTCGAGCACACCGGCCCACCGGAAGTGTTAACGTATGGCGAGGTGCCAGAACCACAGCCAAGGCCAAACGACGTGCTGATACGCGTCCGCGCCACGTCGCTCAACCGTCTGGACATTTTTATGCGTGAAGGCTCACACGGCACCACGATTACACCGCCGCAGATCCTGGGGCGCGACATCGCCGGAGAAGTCGTGCAGGTGGGCAGCGAAGTGCAGGGGCTGCGGCCAGGCGACCGGGTGGTGGCGAGCGGCAGTGGAAGTTATGCCGAATACGCCCTGGCCCCGGCTACCCGGACTTTTCTCTTCCCCGAGCCGTGCTCCTTCGACGCAGGCGGCGCGCTGCCAACGGCCGGGCTGACGGCCTATCAGATGCTCATCAACCGCGCCCGTGTACGTCCAGGCGAGGACGTCCTGGTGATGGCAGCCGGCAGTGGCGTGGGCAGTTACGCCGTGCAAATCGCCAAGGCGGTGGGTGCTCGGGTCATTGCCACAGCTGGCACGGACGACAAGCTGCGGAAGGCGCGCGACATTGGCGCGGACGACGTCATCAACCACTACACGGAGGACCTGGCAGCACGCGTGCGGGCGTTGACGGCCGGGCAGGGCGTAGACGTCATCGTCGAGCACGTCGGCGCGGCGGTCTGGCAGGCGTGTTTTCGCAGCCTAAAGGAGTATGGCCGCTTGGTGACCTGTGGCGTGACGGCTGGCCATCGGGTGGAATTGCACCTGGGGCAGGTCTTTGTCCGGGCTCTGAGCATCATGGGCGTGGGCCGCGGGAGCCCTGAGGATATGCAGGCGCTGATCCGCCTCGTGGCCCTGGGGCGCGTGCGCCCGGTCATTCACCAGCGCTTTGCCTTGCACGAGGCGGCGGCAGCCCATCGTTTGCTCGAACGTTCCGATTTTTTCGGCAAAGTGGTGCTGCATGTATAGACCTGAACAAACCTTACCATGACCTCGTTTACATCCTTGGGGCCTTCAGCCGATTGTAGGGGACTGGCACAAGTCGCCAAATATCAAGGGGAAACCAGTAACGCCCGCGGCCATCTTTCTGGTCTCGCAGCGTGGTTTCTCGTTGGGTTGGGGTGTACAGGGTAAAGTCGCGTGAACGCCCCACCAGAGTAAAGGACGTCGTGGCACGGTTTGCCTGAACGACAGGCTGTTGTATCCGCGAATCTTCTCCTCAGCTTTGGACCATTTCATCTGCGAAAGCCAAGGCGGCGAGAAAGGGAAGTGGTACGCACATGGTGGACGGCGCGCACGCTCCCCCGCATGCCGCGGACCGGCATCAGCGGCTTTCACACCATAAGCACAAAGGCTTATGGTGGATTCCGGGGTCTGACACCCCGCCAACAGGTGGCGCTTGCGGTCGGTTATAGCGTGAATGCGGGCTATTTCAGGACGCTCTTCTTGGATTCCGGGGTCTTATGCTCCCGCGTTGACCGAGAAGCACAACTCATTTGTAAGGCTAGTGAAAAATAAGGGCTTCAAGGAAGAGAGCAGGACAAAAGTCAGGTTGGAGGCCATCGGCACCTCCACGCCCCTGGCATCCAACAAGAGCCAACTGCCAGACTGCACGACACTTGTGGCAGGACGCGGAGAAGCGTGGGAGGCCTGTCCATAGACTGGGGATATCTTCACCTCCACCCTCTCCAGCGGGGAGAGGGTGGGGAAGACATCCTTCAAGACCAAGCTGGTCAACCACTAGACCACGGTAATATCGGTAGCCACAATGACGCTAAAATTCTTGCGACAGTGCCTCCGCGTGTGCCAGAGGGTCGCAACCGTCCCATGACAACCGTCCCAGACGTGTGTAGCCCCATGGCCACAGGTCTTCGCGGTGCGGCGTGCGCCGGCGGGGGCAAAAGCCATGTGATTTTCCTATACTCGCTAAGCATAGAAAGGATGGGTAGGTATGCAAGTTGGCGTCATCTTCCCACAGACCGAGATTGGCGCTGATCCCGTGGCCGTGCGCGACTATGTGCAAGCCGCAGAGAACCTGGGGTATGCCCATCTGCTGGTGTACGACCATGTCCTGGGCGCAGATGCGCAGCGACACGCCGGCTGGAGCGGCGGCTACACGGCCAAAGATATGTTCCACGAGCCTTTTGTGGCCTTTGGCTATATGGCTGCCCTCACTCAGCGCCTGGAGCTGGGAACGGCTGTGCTGGTGCTGGGCCAGCGGCAGACGGCGCTGGTGGCCAAGCAGGCGGCAGAGGTCGATGTGCTCAGCGGCGGCCGCCTGCGGTTAGGGATTGGCATCGGATGGAACCATGTGGAGTACGAGGCCCTGGGGGAGAACTTTCAGAATCGCGGGCGCAGGAGCGAGGAGCAGATCGCGGTGCTACGAGCCCTGTGGACCCAGGAGGTGGTCAGTTTTGAGGGCCGCTGGCACCGGATAACCCATGCGGGCCTCAATCCCCTCCCTATCCAGCGGCCTATCCCCATCTGGCTCGGGGCTGGTGGACGCCTCAACCCCATTCCTCCTGAACCCGTCATGCGCCGGATTGCCCGCCTGGCCGACGGCTGGTTCCCTATGTTCCCCCCCAATGACGCTGGTCAAGCGGCCATTGCCCGTGTCCAGAGCTATGCCAGGGAAGCCGGGCGCGACCCCTCAGCCATCGGCATGGAGGCGCGGATTAATCTAGCCGACGGTCCTCCCGAGTTCTGGGCGCAACAGGCGCAAGCCTGGAAAGGTCTAGGAGCCACACACCTCTCGGTGAATACCATGCGGGCAGAGCTCCGCTCCCCTGACGCACATATCAAGGCTATCCGCCAGTTCAAAGAAGCAGTGGGTGGCTAGTGCTACGCACGGTGAGCTGCCGCGTCAGTTTGGCGCGGGGGAACGTATGGCTTTGGCACGCGCTTTAATGGCAAGAACCGGCTACAGACTGCCGTCGCACTATACGAGCCGCCGGTTGTCTTAGTGAGCGCACCACTGGGTGCACAAGCACACTCTAACTTTGGAGCCAGGTGTGGATCTTGGAAGTGGCCCACGAGCGGCATGCCCAATACGAGGGCGGGACCATTCAAGCGCTGACTGAGCGGACGAGGTAGGCTTTCACTACTTCTGGACGGTGGAGCCTCACTTTCTCAAAGAGTTCTCACAAGGAGGTTACTGTGCCTATAGAGCAGGTCTCTCCAGAGCTAGAACGCATCGTGTCCCTCGACCAAGAAGTCGAGGAGTTGGGCAGTGGCTACATAGTTGGTGAAGGGCCTTTATGGTGGCAGGAAGGAGGCTACCTCCTGTTCAGTGAGGTGCGCGGGAATCGGCGGAGGAAATGGGCGCCAGGGGAGGGGGTAACCGTGCTCCAGGAGCCCACGAATAACGCCAATGGCCTCACCCGTGATCCGCAGGGCAGACTGATCATGTGCGAGGGTGGGGCGCGCCGTGTGACGCGCATGGAGCCTGATGGGAGTGTCACAGTTGTGGCTCACAGCTATCATGGGAGGCGTCTCAACCGACCGAATGATGTGGTCGTCAAATCTGACGGGAGCATCTACTTCACGGACCCGGGGGGACCATCCCCGGAGCTGGACCTGGACTTCTCGGGAGTGTATCGCGTGTCTCCAGACCTGGGCAGTATCAACCTGTTGGTGAGGGATTTTGTCTTGCCCAACGGGTTAGCGTTTTCTCCAGATGAAGGCATCCTCTACATCAATGACTCGCAAGGTGTGACAGTTCGAGATGATGATATCTTCAGAAGTGTAGGGCATATCAAGGCTTTCGACGTACGATCCAATGGGATGCTGGCCAATGGCCGGGTCTTCTGCGAGTTGCGGGGGGAACGGACGGGTATCCCGGATGGCATGAAGGTCGATGTGGAAGGGCATGTGTATTGTACAGGGCCTGGAGGTGTGTGGATCATGGACGCCTCTGGCAAACACCTGGGCACCATTGTCACGGGTGTGGCCCATACGACCAATATCGCCTGGGGCGGTGCAGATTGGAAGACGTTGTATATTACGAACCTCGCCTCGTTGGCCCGTATCCAGCTCAAGATTGCCGGGATACCGGTGCCATGCAAGCGTTTGTGAACGCACCGCAAGCGGCGCGGACGCTCCTCACGAGCGTTGCCACGCCGGCTTGCGAGGCTCTTACCCCATCCCAACCAGGAGCCATCACGCGACTGGCACGCCGCGCAGGTGCCTGGCAAAAAAATCGAGCGTGCGGGGCCACGAGGCGGTGGCCGCTGCCTCCCGATGGCGCTCAACGTTCGTGAAATCCATGAAAGCGTGCCCAGCGTTGGGGTACGTATAGAACACGTGCTCCTTGTGGTCGCGTGTCAATGTTGCGTCGAGCTGGCGCATATCCTCAAGGGACGGGTTGGTATCTTCCTCACCAAAGTGGGACATCAGCGGGCAATGAATCTCGTTGGTGCGCGCCAATGGGGCGACGCCCCCTTCGCCCCAGGGTACCATGATGTTGCCACCGTAGTAAGCCACCGCGGCTTTGAATTGCGGGATAGCCGCTGCCATCAGGTAGGTGACCCGGCCTCCCATGCAGAAGCCTGTAATGCCCAGAGAGGCACTATCTATGGCGTTGTGGTGCTGCAAGAAGTCCACCGTGGCCTGTACGTCAGCGACGATCTCCGGATCCTTGAGCTGCTGTATCGACCGCTCCACACCTGGCCCCAGGCGATGGTAGAGATCGGGTGCCACGGCAGCATAGCCAGCAGTGGCGAGCCTGTCCACCATGGTGCGGACAAACGTATCGACACCCCGCCCGTGCTGGATTACTACAATGGCGGGAAAAGGACCCGTGCAACTGGGCACGGCGACGTACAGAGCCATATCCTGGTTGCCGACTTTGATACTTTCCGTAAACGCTGGCATGCGCATTCCTCCCCTGTCACGTTCGCACCTGCGGCGAGCCACTCCAGCGGGCGGCGAAGGCCGCTGGCATGGTCTCTCTACCGCCTCTACTCGTATGGGTGGAGCTTGATGGCGTGTAAAGCCGGGATGACCTCCTTGCCCAGTAGCTCAATGGACCGTATGACGTCTTTGTGGGCCATTTCACTACCAGACACTTTCTCAGCACTGAGACATATCGATTAACTCGTTGAATCAAACGGCCTTCATTCTCTTTCCTGCTGGACATTCTTGGCAGGTTGGCTCATCGTATATTCCACCTTAAACCAGCAGTAGGAGG
>WNFC01009849.1_pt1 | contig 13189 bp, 13 predicted proteins | sample 5400541 | NCBI WGS metagenome assembly WNFC01 (sample SAMN13153342, study PRJNA577476) | soil metagenome | isolation source: 120 cm saprolite under Douglas fir tree site 2 hole 2 replicate 1 | place: USA:California | collected 2015-04-18
GCGAACGCTCAATGCTTCATGTCCATTGGCATGCGGGAATCGCCGCCACCCTTCGCGCCCATGCCCTCGACCGTGAATTCCACATCGACCCTGCCCGCCTTCTCGAAGACGAGCGTGCCCTTAAACGGCTTTCCCTCGACGGGCGGCGCCTTGAGATCGAGAAACATTAGATGATAGACGCCGGGCTCGATCTTGACGCTCTGGCCGGGCGCGATCTCGATGCCACCTTCGAGCGGGCGCATCTTCATCACGCCGCCTGCCATCGTCATCTGGTGAATTTCGAAACGGCCGGCGATTTCGCTCGAGCCGCCGATGAGGCGGTCGGGCGCGGTGCCCCTATTCTCAATCACGAGATAACCGCTCGCGATGTTCGCACCTTTGGGCGTCGCTCGCGACCAGGGATGCTCGATGCGGATCGAGCCGACCGTGTAGTCGTTAGCGAAACAGGTTGAAGCGAGCGCGAACAGAGCCGCGCCGATGATTGCTGCGAAACGCATTGATGTCTCCATGTTGCGAAGCGCCGATCCGGGCTCCGGCTCTGATCGAAATGATGCAAGCGGGATCAGATGCGGGCCGGAGGCGCGCGCGCGAACCGGCGCCCCTGGGTTGGCGAGCGGAAGAAATCCGCGCCATCCGCCGGCCAGAGAATGCCGGTGCGGCCAGGTACCAAGATGTCGGCGGCCGCGGCGGGAGCCGACAGGGCCGCCGGGCCGTTGCAACAACCGATGCAGCAGTCGAGATCGTGCCGCGCGGGTGGTGCGGGCGCCTGATCGCCGCCTGGGCTAGAAATGCTGCAAAAGGAGGAGATGCCGAAAGCCGCCGATTGGCCCGCCGATGCCGCATCGAATACCGCCGCGAGCATCATGCCATAGGCGGCGGCAAGCGCGATCAGCGGTCTTGTGCGGCAGCGCATGGGAAAGGCCCAACGATCCGCCACAGTCTTAACCGATTGCAGCAATGCTGGCGAGCGGATAGGTAAGCGCGCAGACAAAGGCCGGGGCCATGAACAATCGATTGCAGAAAAACAAGCGCACCGTCGTCGACTTCTACGACATGATGTTCAACCAATCGAAGCCGATGGAAGCCGTGCGGCAATTCGTCGGCAAGGAATACGCCCAGCACAATCCGAAGGTCGCCGACGGCAAGGACGGCTTCATCGCCTATTTCAGCAAGATGGCGAAGGATTATCCGGGCAAGAGCGTGCAGTTCAAACGCGTGATCGCCGATGGAAATTTCGTGGTGCTGCACACCCACCAGAAATGGCCGGGCGGGCCGGACTGGGCCGGCATCGATATCTTTCGTCTGGACGAGGACGGCAAAATCGTCGAGCACTGGGACGTGCTGCAGCAGGTGCCGAAGAAATCGTCGAATTCCAATACGATGTTTTGATTAGCTTGCCTGGAGCATGATCTTTTCCGAAAACCGGTTCCCACTTTTCGGGATCATGCTCGCCTAGGAGCATGATCTGTTCCGAAAACCGGTTCCCGCTTTTCGGAATCATGCGCTAGCGCCGCGCGCCGCCGCTGCGCGAGGCCGCCTCGATCAAGGCGACGAGGCCGCTCAAGATCTCGACCGGCCGCGGCGGACAGCCGGGGATGTGAAGATCGACCGGCACCACGTTCTCGACCGCGCCGATACAGGCGTAGCTCCCCTTGAACAGGCCCCCGGTGCAGGCACAGTCGCCGAGCGCCACCACCCATTTCGGCTCGGGGGTGGCGTGATAGGTGCGCTCCAGCGCCGTCTTCATGTTGGCGGTGACGGGACCCGTGACCAAGAGGACGTCGGCATGGCGCGGCGATGCGACGAACTTCAGGCCGAAGCGCTCGAGGTCATAGACCGGATTGTTGAGCGCGTGGATTTCGAGTTCGCAGCCGTTGCACGAGCCGGCATCGACCTCGCGGATCGAAAGGGCGCGGCCGAGCAAGCGGCGCGCGGCATCTTGCAGCGTCTTCGCGAGTTCTTGCGCCGCCTTGTCGCCGGAGGCCGGACCCGCGATGGTCGCGGACTTTTCCACCAGCGCCTGCAACAGAAGCTTTTCCAGTCGCGCGCTCATAGATCGTGCCCGGAATAGGAGCAGTTGAAGGATTTATTGCAAAGCGGGAAATCGGCGACGATGTTGCCCTCCACCGCCGCCTCCAACAGTGGCCATTGAAACCAAGACGGGTCGCGCGGATGGCAGCGGGCGACCGTGCCGTCGGCGGCGAGTTTCAGCCAGACGAAAATATCGCCGCGGAAACCTTCCACCACGGCCGCGGCCTCGCGTTCCTCGGTGACGGGAACAAGCGAGGCTTTGATCGCCCCGCCTGGCAACCGATCGAGGATTTGTGCGATCAGCGTGAGGCTCTGCTCGATTTCGCGGATGCGGATCCAAACGCGGGCATTGACGTCGCCTTCTTGCAGCAGCGGAACGTCGAATTGCAGCTCGTCATAGGGCGGATAGGCGAGATCGCGGCGGGCGTCGAACGCGCGGCCGCAAGCGCGGCCCACATAGCCGCCCGGCGCGAAGCGGCGCGCGAGCTCCGCCGTGACGATTCCGGTGGTGACCATGCGATCCTGCAGCGAGGGCGTGTCGTCGTAGATCGTCACCAGTTCGGGGAAATGCCGCGCGATCGTCGCCACGAGCGCGCGCAGGCGCGCTTCGCCCTCCGGCTTGAGATTGACCGCGACCCCGCCCGGAACGACGCCGTCGCGCATCAGGCGGTGACCGAAGGCAAGGTCGGCGGCTTGCAGGACTTCCTCGCGCAGCACCCCGCAATGGGCGTGCATCATGGCGAAGGAGGCGTCGTTGCAGATCGCGCCGAAATCGCCGAGGTGATTGGCGACGCGCTCCAGCTCCGCCATCAGCGCGCGCAAATAGGTGGCACGAGCGGGAACGGAAATGCCGAGCGCGGCCTCCGCCGCGCGCGCGAAAGCATAGGCGTAAGCGACGGTCGAATCGCCGGACAGGCGCCCGATCAGCTTCGCCGCCTGTTCGAGCGGCGCGCCCACCATCAGCCGTTCGATGCCTTTGTGAACGTAGCCAAGGCGCTCCTCGAGCCTGACCACGATCTCGCCATTCGCCGTGAAGCGAAAATGGCCGGGCTCGATGATGCCGGCGTGCACCGGCCCCACCGGAATCTCGTGCAAGCCTTCGCCCTCGGCCGGCAGGAAGGCGTATCCGGTATCGAGAACCTCACGCGCGAGCCGGCGTTTCTCGGCGAGCGGCATGGTGATCGTCCACTTGCCGTGATCGAGCCAGCACCGCTCGTCGGGAAGTGCTTGCGGCTCGTGCCCGAAGAGATCGCGAATCGCGCGCTCGAGGCGGATGGCGGGCGCGTGATGAACGCCGACGGAAGGATAGCGGCCGTCTTCCACTTTCATCGTGACGATCCGCGTCGCCTCGTCGCCGGCGCCGCGCAAGGCCATGTGCACGCGGTCGACTTCCGCGAACAGCGCGAACAACTCGCCCTCGCCGCGGCCGAGCGCTTCCGCGCATTCGACCCAGGCGCCCGTGCCGACTTCCGCGCGCGGCCAGAGGTTCGTGCTCGCAACCCGTTTTGCCATCGCCTCACCCGAGCATTTTCGCGACCGCCTCGAACCAGCGGACCAGGGGTTGCGGCAAGTAGATCCCCGCGGCGAGCACGATCGCAAGATGCGCATAGAGCGGGAACAATGTCGCGGCCGGAATCGCTTCGGAGGGCGAAGGCTTGCCGAACAAAACGTCCTGCAAGCGGATGATGAGCGCGCCGAAGGCGACCAGGAGCCCGAACCCGAAAATAACCGCGAGCCAAGGTGCGCGCGAAAAAGTCGAGGTCGCGAGCAGGAATTCCGCCTTGAAAATTCCGAACGGCGGCAGCCCCGCGATCGCCACCACCGTGAGCGCGAAAGCGAAAGCGAGCGAAGGATTGCTCTCCGACAGCCCGTGGATTTGGACGAAGCGCTGCGTACCCTTGGCCTGCGCGATGTGGCCGACCGCGAAGAAGATCGCGGACTTGGTGAGCGAGTGCATGGTCATCTGCAAGAGGCCGGCGAAATTCGCGATCGCACCGCCGAGGCCGAAGGCGAAGGTGACGATGCCCATGTGCTCGATCGAGGAATAGGCGAAGAAGCGTTTGATGTCGCGGCGGCGGTAGAGCATGAAGCTCGCGAACACGAGCGAGACGAGGCCCATGATCACCATGAGCGGGCTCGGCGCGATGGCGTTGGGATTGGCCGCGAGCAGAATCTTGAACCGCAGCAGCGCGTAGAGCGCGACGTTCAACAGCAAGCCCGAGAGCACCGCGGAAATCGGTGTCGGACCTTCGGCGTGGGCGTCGGGCAGCCACGCGTGCAGCGGCGCCAGGCCCACCTTGGTGCCGTAGCCCAGCAACAAAAATATAAAGGCGAGGTTGAGAATACCGGAATCGAAGGCCGCCGCGCGCGCGACGAGCTTGGTCCACACCATCGATTCGAACCCCGCGCCGATGACCGGCTGCGCCGCGAGATAAACCAGGATCGTGCCGAACAGCGCGAGCGCGATGCCGACGCTGCCAAGAATGAAATATTTCCAGGCGGCTTCCAGCGCCTCGTGGGTGCGGTAGATGCCGACCATCAGCACCGTCGTCAGCGTGGCGAGTTCCACCGCCACCCACATCAGGCCGATATTGTTGGCGATGAGCGCGAGGTTCAGCGCGAACATCAGCGTCTGATACATCGCGTGATAAAAGCGCAAGTTGGTGGGCGTGAGCCGGCCGATCTTCAATTCGTGCGCGATGTAGCTCGCGCTGAAGACGCTCGTCGTGAAGCCGACGAAGGTCGTCAGCGTGATGAAAACATTGTTGAGATCGTCGATGAAGAGGTAGCTGCCGACCGCCGGCCGCTGAAATAACAGCGACAGGGCCGCGAGAAAGGTGAGGAACGCGGCCGCGACGTTGACGGCGGCTCCGGCGCGATAGTCCGGCAGGAACGCGAGCAAGGCCGCGGTCAGCGCCGGGATGACAAGCACAGCCGTGACCGCTTCATCCGCGAAGTTCATGCACGGTCTCCGCGGAAGCGATCGAGCGCGCCGACGTCCACCGTGTCGAAGCGCTCGCGGATACGGAACAGGAAAATGCCGATCACGATGAAAGCGATCAGGATCGAGAAGGCGACCGAAATCTCGACCACGAGCGGCATGCCCTTGGCACCGGTGGCCGCGAGCACGAGGCCATTTTCGAGCGACATGAAGCCGACGACCTGGCTCACGGCGTTGCGGCGAGAGACCATCATCAGAAGCCCGAGCAGGATAACCGAGAGCGCGAAGGCGAGATCCTCGCGCGCGAACGGATCGGTGCCACCGGTGACGCGCAGGATCACCACCATCGAAAGCGCGACCAGCCCGATGCCGGCGAGCATCGTGAGGCCGATGCCTCCCACCGTTTCGATCTCGCGATGAATCCCGAGGCGCACGATGATCCGGTGCAGCGTCACCGGAATCACGATCGCCTTGAAGACGAGCGCGAGCGCGGCGGTGACGAAGAGATGCGGCGCGTCCTGAACGTAAGCCTGCCAGGCGACCGATAGTGCGAGCATGAGGGCGTGCAGCGCGAAAATATGCAGGAGCGCCGTGAGACGGTCCTGATAGAGCTGCATGAAGCTCACCAGCACCAGGGAGCCCGCGAGAAGATGCGCGATATCGAAATTGAGTCCGCGCATCAGAGGCTCCGCGAGAAGAATAGGAGCAGCGTAGCAAGCAGGCCGAGCATCAAGGCGCCACCGAGAAATTCCGGAACCCGGAAAACGCGCATTTTTGCGATCGACATTTCGAAGGCAGCGAGCAGAAATCCGATGCAGAGAAGCTTTGCGAGATAGGCGGCGACGCCATAGGCGTACATTTCCGGCCCCGCGCCGACCGCCGCCAGTCCCCACGGCACGAAAACGCAGGCGATCAAGGAGGCATACAGAACGAGTTTCAGCTGCGCGGCGAGATCGATGAGCGCGAGGTGACGGCCGGAATATTCGAGCACCATCGCTTCATGCACCATGGTGAGTTCGAGATGCGTCGCCGGATTATCGACCGGAATGCGCGCGTTCTCGGCGATCGCGACCATGATGAGCGCAATCAGCGCCAGGCCCAGCGAAACGCGCAGCCCCACTTCGTTCGAGGCCATGAAGGCCGCGACGACCGAGAGCTGGGTCGAGCCCGCGAGCAGCGCGAGCGTGAACACGACCATCAGCATGGCGGGCTCGGCGAGCGAGGCGATCATCACCTCGCGCGAGGAGCCGATGCCGCCGAAGCTCGTGCCGACGTCGAGGCCGGCGAGCGCCTGAAAGAATCGCGCGCTGCCCAAGAGCGCGATGATGGCGATGAGATCGGCCGACCAGCTGAACAGAAGCCCGCGCGCGAAAGTCGGGACAAGCGCCGCCGCCACCCAGGTCGTCGCGAAGACGATATAGGGCACGGCGCGGAAGAGCCACGATGCGTTCTCGGCGAGCACGGCTTCCTTGCCGAGCAGGCGAACCAATTCGCGATACGGCTGCCACAGCGGCGGTCCGCGCCGGCGCATGAGGCGCGCTTTCACCTTGCGCACGAACCCGGTGAGCAGCGGCGCGAGCGCGAGCACCAGCATCATCTGCGCGGCCTGAACGGCGAGATCGTGGATCAGGGCCATAGCGCGAGCACCAGGAGCAAAAGGACGAGGGCGAGAAACACCAGGCTCAGGTAACGGCGGATGGTGAGAAACTGCAGCCGGTTGAGTTTTTCCGCCGCGTGCGCCACCGAGCCGATCGCGGGGGCATAGAGCGTGTCCCAAATGAGATCGTGAATGCCGGCATCGAAGCGCGCCGCCTGCATCGAGCCCGGCGGCGGCATCTCCACCGAATCGTGCGCGCGGAATACGACCGTGCCGAACACGCGGCGGATCGGCTGGGCAAAAGAAGAGGCCGTGTATTGCGTCGCCGGGCTGGCGTCGGGAAAACCGCAATCCCAGGCCGGCCCGCGCCGGACCTTCTTCGAGGCAAGCGCGTGAACGACGAAGGCCGCGAAGAATCCGCTGAAGGTGATGAAGAGGAAAACCAGGAGCCCGTTATAGGAGCTGCGGCTTTCCGCCACCGGCACCAGCGTGAGCCAGGGCTGCGACATCTGCACCGGCATGCGCCCGCCGGCCATTTGGTCGATCGCAGGCGCGAGCGCGTCGATGAAGACGCCGGAGAAAATTCCAGCCGCCACACAGAGCGCCGACAGCACGAACATCGCGGCTAATGAGAAGCGGTCGGTCTCTCGCGCTTCGCGGGCCGCACGCGTGCGTGGGCGGCCGAGAAACGTGATGCCGAACGCTTTCACGAAGCAGGCGGCGGCGAGCGCCGCCGATAGCGCGAGCAATGCGCCGACCGCCGGCACCAAGAGTTTCAAGCCCCATTCGGGCAGATCGGGGCTGAGCAAGATCGCCTGAAAGGTCATCCATTCGGAGACGAAGCCGTTGAGCGGCGGCAGCGCCGAGATTGCAACGCAGCCGACGAGAAAGGTGAGCGCGGTGAACGGCATGCGATGGATCAGCCCGCCGAGATTTTCCATGTCGCGCGTGCCGCTCGCGTTCTGCACCGCGCCCGCGCCGAAGAACAAAAGGCTCTTGAACACCGAATGATTGAATACGTGAAAGATCGCCGCGGTCGCGGCGAGTGCGGCGGCGCGCGTGAAGCCGTGGGCCTTGAAGGCGAGCGCGAGGCCGAGACCGATATAGATGATTCCAATGTTTTCGACCGTGTGATAGGCAAGCAGCCGCTTCAGGTCGTGCTGCATCAGCGCGTAGAGCACGCCGAGCACGGTCGTGGCGCCAGCGAGCGCCAGCACGATCATCGCCCACCAGGGAGCGGGCGCGCCCATCAAATCGAAGACAATGCGGATGAAGCCGTAGACCGCGACCTTGGTCATCACGCCGCTCATCAGGGCCGAGACGTGGCTGGGTGCAGCCGCGTGCGCAGGCGGCAGCCAGGCATGCAGCGGCACGAGACCGGATTTCGATCCCGCGCCGACGATCGTGAGCAGAAGCACGATGGCGGCTTCGAGCGGCGGGAGCACGTGCCCGCGCATCGCATCGAAGAGATAATTTCCGCCGCCCGCCGCCATCACGCCGAAGGCGAAAATCAGCGCCAGCGCGCCGATGAAGGCCATGACCAGATAGAGCGCGCCGGCGCGGCGGTTTTCCTCCTCCTGGTGCTTGAGCAGGACCAGTGCCCAGGAGGAAAGCGACATAAATTCCCAGGCAACGAGAAAGGAAAAGGCGTCGTCGGCGACGAGCACGAGATTCATCCCGAGCACGAACAGGGCGTAAAACGGAAGCACACGCGCCGGCTCTTTTTCCTCCCGGCCGTATCCCAGCGCGTAAAGGCTCGCGAGCGCCGTCGCCACATTGACGATCACCATGAAGGTCGCGGAAAGCGCGTCGAGCCGGAGGCAAATGCCGGTTTCCGACAGCCCGATCGGGAGCGCAACGACCGAAAATTCCTCCTTCCAGAGCGCAAGCGCGCCGGAGACCGCCGCGCCGGCTGCGACGAGCACGCTCAACAAATAAAAAATGAACGGGCCGCGAGCGAGGCGCGCGAGCGGCACTCCCGCGGCCGCAAGCGCAAGCAGCACCGCCGTGATTGCGCCGGCATGGTGCGCGACATTCATCGCCCTTCTCCGATGCCGCGCTTCACCACCAGCTCCCGATATGGAACGGCTTTAGGATATCACATCGCATTCCCGCCGAAGCCCGAATACGTCGATCGCCACAAGCGCGGCGCTTGCGGCCGTGAAGATCGGACGAACGAGACTTACTGCGTTTGCGAAGCGGGACGCGAAGGCGGCGAGGCAAGCACCGGCCGCAACGTGTCCGGCGAAGGCTGCGGCGCGGTCGCCGTAGCCGCGGCGGGCGCCTGGGCCGCCGCCGGAGAAGGCGGAGCGGCATCGCCGGGTTTGGGCGCGGCGACGGCAGGCTTCGGCGCCGCCGGACGTCCGATTCCGAGGATGCGGCCGATCACGATTTCATGCAGGCGCGCGGATTTGTCGATCGAGGTGTGGCTGATATCGGAGCGAGAGCGCAGATCGACGTTCGAAAGTTCGCCGTGGAAACTCGCGCCGCGCGGCACGGCCGCGCCCCAGCCGTTGTTCGACTGATAAAGATTGACGAAGCGCGCGGTGGTGCCGCCGGTCAACGGAACCGGATGCACCGGATCGAAGGCGACGACGAGCGCCACGGGAATGCCCATCTGGCCGAGGCGGTTGGCCATGTAGATCACCGTGTCGGCGCCCAGCGAATGGCCGACGATGATGATCTGCGTCCTCGACGAATGCCAGCGCGCAGCCGCGTCCTGGCAGAGCGATTCCCACTGCCCGTACTCGTAGACGTTGGCCGCGATCCCGCGCCGCTGCAGCTTGGCGGCGAGATCGTCCATGCCGAGCGAGAACACGTTGAGCAGGCCGCGCAACAGATAAACGTAAGGCCGGCCCGTCTCCGCGCCCGTAGTCGCGGGCGTAACGGCGGCGCTGCGCACAGGAGCGGGATGCGCGACCGACTGTTTCGGAGCCGGCTGGACGGTCGGCTGGGCAGCGGCGGGCTGAGCGGCGGACTGCGCAGCCGGCTGGCGTGCAAACTCGCTGGTCTGGCTCCAGGCGCCCGCCGCGCCGGCAATCGTGGTGGCCATTGCGACCGCCAGGACCGTGATCGCAATCCGCGAAAATCTCGACATGATGCTGAGCGAAGCCCCTCGAACCGTGCCAATCGAGCGAATATTTAGAATAAGTGAAAGGCGGTTTGCCAGACCGCAATTGCCGCATTGCAAGATTGTGGAAAGATGTTGCACGAAAGCCACTTACCCCAATCTAATAAAGACCGGGTAAAACCCGCGACGTTCGCCGCATATAGGCGCGGTATTCGTCGCCGAAGGCATCGCACATCAGCCGCTCCTCTTCGCCGACCCGGCCGAAGAACAGGGTGCCGAATCCGAGGATTCCCGCGAACCCAGCGACCCAATTGGGCAAAAGCAGGGCCTGGGCGATCGCCCACAGCCAAAAAGCCGAATACATGGGGTGGCGCACCAGCGCGTAGACGCCGGAGGTGATCAGCTTGTGGCTTTCGCGAATGTCGAGGCTCACCGACCAATTGCGCCCGAGATCCTTGTGGGTCCGGTAGAACAGCCAGAGCGAGGCCGCGAACACGAGAGTCCCGAGCCAGGCGAGCGCCGGCACGAAGGGGCGGTCGGCGAAGCTCAAGAAACGGAACCGGGCGCTCTCGAGATTGCTCGCAATGTAGGCAAGCGGGATGATGCCGAGGCCGGTCAGCGAAAACGCCATCAGGGCTTTTTCGCGCAGACCCCGGCCGCTTAGTTTGACGGCGGTCTTGCGGGCGCGCCGCCGCGCCGGGATCCGGATGATGAACCAAATCACCGCGCCGATCAGAAAGACCGTCATGGCGAGCGTCGGCGTCATGGTTCATTCGCCCTTGCCGACGCGCGCGGCGATCTTCGGAGCCACAGATCCTTTATCGGAGCCGTCATAGGAGCCGTCTTCGGCAAAGGCATCGAGCAGGCGATCGCGTTGTTCGACCCGCCGCGCGAGCGGTGCCGGGCCGCAGCAAATCTGGAAGTAGTCGTAGAAATAGCGAAGCTCGTTCCCGACGATCGCCTGGTACTCCACCCAATTGACATCCGGCGCATCGGCGACGCGACCGGTGGCGGCGCGAATCCATTCGGCCTTGGGATGCAGCGCGATCTTCAACAGCGAGGAGCCGGTCGACATCAGCCACAAGGCCGGCCCGTGCTTACCGAGCGCGGGGTCGAGCTTCAGCGCGCGATCGACGATCTCCATCATCAGCGCGCCGCCGAGGCTGTGACCGAAAACCACCACTTCGTCATAGGAGCGGTCGCGAGCTCGCTCGACCAGCTCGCGCGCGAAGCGACCGATGCGTTGGTCGAGCCCGGCGCGGCTGCGGTGAACGAGCTCGCAGGCGAAAATCCAGTCGTCGAGCATATAGTGAAAAAGGAAAAACCGCCCCGGCCAATACAGCGAGCCCGCAAAGATCGCGACTGCGACTATCGCCGCGAGCGGCGCCGGAATCGGCAGGCCGACGCGGGTCAAGAGGTAGGGAATTGTGGCCGCTATTGCGATCAAACCCGCGAGCAGGATGAGCGGATAGAGAAAGAACAGGAAATAGCGGACGCTCGATCGCAGATAGCGGTAGGCGGCGCCCGAAATAATAAAGTCGCCGAAGGCGAGGATCCCGCGCGGCACGCGCTCGAGATTGGAGCGGGCGAAATCGGCAATGACGAAATCGTCCCATCGCAGCAGCACGAAATCGGTTTCGGTGCGCCAGTTCGGCCCCTTGGTCTCGATCTTCCAGCCCGCGAGCCCGTCCTTGTCAAAGGTGACGGGTTTGGAAACCTCGGCGGCGGCGTTCCAGGTTTTTTCGAAGCGCTCGATCTCGCGCACGAAGCGCTGATGCCACCAATCAGGGTTGATCGGCTCGTAGCCCCCGACGCAGAGGAAACAACGCTTTTTGACGACTTCGGCTGCCATGACCCCCGTGCGGAATACCGCCCCTTGCTCAAGCGGTAAGGTCAGTAGGGAAAGGCAGCCGAATACGCAAGTTCGCGGCCAGATGCGGCCCTGCACAGGGCCTTTTCGACATCATTCGCGGCATTGAAAGGCTGCGCGCTGTCCGCTATAGGAGCCGCGACCCTTGGGCTAGGAAACGGCCGAGATTACCGGCATTTTGGGCCGTATGTCGCACCGGAGTTCGCGGGCGCGACAGGAGATTTTTTATGTCATCGACCTTCGACACGGTCGCCAATATCATCGCGGAAACCTGCGACATCCCGCGTGACACCATCACGCCGGACAGTCACGCCATCGACGACCTCGGCATCGACAGCCTCGACTTCCTCGACATCGCCTTTGCGATCGACAAGGCGTTCGGCATCAAGCTGCCCCTGGAGCAATGGACGCAGGAAGTGAACGAGGGCAAGGCCACGACCGAGGAATATTTCGTGCTGAAGAATCTCTGCGCCCGTATTGACGGACTCGTCGCCGCCAAGAACGCCTGAAGAAGGCGAAATGCGTCTCGAATATTTTCAAATGATCGACCGCTTCGTCGAGCTGAAGCCCGACGAGCGGAAAATCAAGGCGCTGTGCAAGGTGCCGACGGAAAGCCCCGTGTTCGAAGGGCACTTCCCGGGCTTCGCGCTGATGCCCGGCGTGCTCCTGATCGAGTGCATGGCGCAGACAACGGGCTGGCTCGTGAGCGTGATCACCGGCTTCGTCGGGCTGCCGCTGTTGGTCGGCGTCAAGGATGCGAAAATCAAGGGCATTGTTTTGCCCGGCACCGAGCTCACCTTCGACGGCGCCATCATCCATGAGGGCTCGGGCTACGCCATCGCCGAGGCGAAGGGCTATTCGAAGGGCAAGTCCATTTGCGAGGCGCGCCTCACCTTCAGTCTCACGCCCTACCCCAATGACGAGTTCCGCAAGATCATGATCGAGATGGGACATCAGGTCGGCATTTCGGTCGAGGAGCATACGAAGTGAGTCCGCGCCGCGAGGTTTGGATCACCGGCGTCGGTTTCATTTCGTGTCTCGGCGAGGGGCTCGAAGCCAATTGGGCGCGGATCTCCGACGCGAATTCCCCGCCTTGCTACGACGACAAGAAATTCGCCCCCTTCATCGTGCATCCGCTCGCGCCGGTGAACTTCGACGCGCAGATTCCGAAAAAGGGCGACCAGCGCCAGATGGAATTGTGGCAGCGGATCGGCGTCTATGCCGCCGGGCTCGCGCTCTCAAACGCCGGCGTCGCCGGCAAGACGGACATTCTCGACCGCATGGACATGATCACCGCCGCCGGCGGCGGCGAGCGCGACATCGCGGTCGACAGCGCGATTTTGAGCGGCATCCGGACGGCGGCGAATCCGGGCGCGTTCCTGAACGAGCGGCTGTTGAGCGACCTGCGCCCTACGCTGTTCCTCGCGCAACTGCCGAATTTGCTCGCCGGCAACATCTCGATCGTCCATGGCGTCGTCGGCTCCTCGCGCACGTTCATGGGCGAAGAGGCGGCGGGCGTCGACGCGATGCGCCTTACGTTCGAGCGCGTCGCCGCCGGACAGAGCGACATATCCATTGTCGGCAGCGCCTTTCACGGTCCGCGTTGGGACTTGCTGCTCGTCACCGAACTTGCCGGCAACCTCCTGAAGGACAAATTCGCTCCGGTTTGGGATCGCGGCG
>WNFC01015894.1_pt1 | contig 13189 bp, 14 predicted proteins | sample 5400541 | NCBI WGS metagenome assembly WNFC01 (sample SAMN13153342, study PRJNA577476) | soil metagenome | isolation source: 120 cm saprolite under Douglas fir tree site 2 hole 2 replicate 1 | place: USA:California | collected 2015-04-18
AACAACTTCACTGTCGTGTCTTGAGCCACCGCTTCCTCCTTCGATGCGACTCGGGCGAGAATGGCGCCAGCATGCCATCACATGTGAAGGACGCGCGCGAGCCGGTCCAGGCGTGAAGGTCCTGGTCATCGGCGCGGGAGTCGTCGGTGTAACCACTGCCTACTACCTGGCGAAGTCGGGACACGAAGTTACCGTCGTCGAAAAGGAGTCCGGGGCCGCGACGCTCGCGAGCGCGAGCAACGCGGGCCTGATCGCGGTTGGGCATTCATTCGGCTGGGCGTCGCCGTCAGCGCCAAAGGAGCTCCTGCGCTCGCTGACTCTCGAGGACACCGCGCTGCGCGTCAACCCGTTCAAGGCGCCCGGCATGGCCGTGTGGGGTCTCAAGTTCCTACGCGAGTGCACCGCGGAGCGGGCAATCAAGAACACCCTCGTCAAGCTGCGGCTCGCGCAGTACAGCCAGCGCATGCTCGACCGGCTCGCGGCCGACGAGCAGATCGGCTACGACGACATCCACGAGGGAATCCTGTACCTGTACCGAGACCCCAAGCGCTTCGAAGCCGGCATCGAGAAGATGAAGCTCGTCCAGGAGCATGGCCAGAAGCAGGATGTGCTCGACGCGGACGGCGTTGTCGAGGTCGAACCCACGCTGGCTCCGGTGAAACACAAGCTGGCCGGCGCCATCTACGGCGTCACCGACTCGAGTGGCGACAGCGTCAAGTTCACACGCGCCGTACAGGCGGCCTGTCAGCGGATGGGCAGCCGGTTCATCTTCGGTAAAGGCGTGCGCAAGCTCATCGCAAGCTCCGGCAAGGTGAGCTCCGCGGTGATGGAAGAAGGCGACGCAATCGCGGCCGACGTGTTCGTGCTCGCCGCCGGAGTCCACAGCCCAAGAATCGCGCTCACTGTCGGGACGCGACTGCCGATCGCGCCGGCGAAGGGCTACAGCGCGACATTCCCGATCAAGAGCGGCGGTGGGCGATCGATGCAGGTCGGCGCGGTGGACGAGCAGCTCCTGGTCGCTTGGTGTCGAATGGGGGATCGGCTGCGGATGACGTCGAGCGCCGAATTCACCGGCTATGAGACCACCTACACGGAACACGACCTGCGGATGATCCGGAGGCTGGCGTTCGACCTGCTGCCGGATGCGGCCGACTATGACCAGGGGAGCTACCGAGCGTGCAACCGCCCGATGACGCCCGACGGGCCTCCCATCCTGGGCACCGCGATCCACAGCAACCTGTTCTTCAACGGCGGCCACGGCCACATGGGCTTCACAATGGCCTGCGGGTCGAGCCGGATCGTCGCCGACCTGATCGACGGCAGAAAGCCCGAGATCCCGGTCGCCGGGATGACGCTGACGTCGCGGCCCTAAATGTCGCTCACTTGATGACGAAACCCCCGTTCTCGTCCTCGAGGACCAGCTCTTCGATGCCGTCTTCCGCACCATCGCGTACCTCGAACAGACTGGACGACCCGAGCAGGAGCTGAAGCTCCTGGCGAACCCGACGCGGATCGCGGGCGCCGACCACGACCTTGCGCAACGCCGTCACGCCGCCGCGATGCGCCGTCGCGGCCTGACCCGGATGGAGGCCGTCGGGGATGTGCCATTCGATGACGAAGGGGAGCGCGCTCGATTCGACGCCGGTGTCGACGTCCTGTGTCCGCCAACTCAACACCTGGCCGTCCGGCCGGTTCCGCGAGCCTTCTGTCAGGGGCGGCAGGTCCCAGCCGGCTGCCTGCAGCTTGCGGCGGACGGCATCGAGATCCTTGGTTCGCAGGGCCCAGCCGAGAAACGTCTTGCGCTCCTCGAGAGCGCGCGACACGCGCCGGCCCAGGCGGCTGCCGAGCAAGTCATGGCAGCGGCCGCCGTTCGCCGTGGGTTCGGTCGGCAGGGTGTCGTTGGTGATGGTGACCATCGGGCGCAGGTAAGGAAGGCAGGACCACAGCCGGTCGAAGGTCGTGACATGGGCGCCCGCATGTCACCTCGGTGGATCAAAATGAAACCCGATGCGGCTGTATCGCGACCCGGACGCGCCGGGGCGCCTCGACTTCGATCGCGGCTTCTACGACCGCATCGCCCACGCCACCGACCGCAGGCGGCTCGTGCACGACCACATCGTCCCGATTCGAAGCGGATATGCCTGGCCCGTCGAGGCGGGCAGCGTGGTGCGGATCGTCGCGGTCGAGGGGCCGCAGGTGTGCGATCTCAACCTGTGGCACCGAGACAACCCTCGCGAGCGATTCTGGGCCGCACGCACGCGCCAGCTCCAGGGCGCCCATGTCACGACCTTCGACCGGCTGTGGTCCTGCCTTCCTTACCTGCGCCCGATGGTCACCATCACCAACGACACCCTGCCGACCGAACCCACGGCGAACGGCGGCCGCTGCCATGACTTGCTCGGCAGCCGCAAGCTGCTCGACGACCGCGACTATGACGTCACCTGTCACAGCAACCTGGCGCGGGCGATCGCCCAGTACCACCTGGTCGAGCTGGACGTGCACGACGTGTTGAACGTGTTTCAGATCACCGGCCTCGACCCTGTGCACGAGATCTACTTCATGGAGCCGAGCCCGGCGAGAAAGGGTGACTTCTTCGAGTTCTTCACCGAGATCGATCTTCTGTGCGCGATCTCGACATGCCCCAGCGGAGACCTTTCCGAGTGGGGCTGGGGCCCCGAAGGCGCCGACCCGATCGCGAGCTGCCGGCCGCTCGGCGTGGAGGTCTACGAGCTGGACGCCGAGTTGCTCGAAGGCTGGACACCGCCACAGCCGGTGCGCGTCAAGTCGGTTTACCAGTAGGCGCTGGTCAGAGACAGCCAGCCCGCGGCCTTAACCAACCACTTTATTCGCGGTTTACATATGTTCGGCGCACTGCACCTTCTTGGTGTAGGCTCGTGGGTCCAATGGCTATTGCTCGCGAAGACGACCCGATGAGGGTCGTGGCGCTGAACGACGAGCCGGTGGACGACCCTCTTCGGCTCGACGCGATGCGCTCGTGGCTGCTCAACGGCATGCACCTCGTCGACAGCCGCCGCCGCTTCGGAAGTCACGGCCGTGCCAGAGAGCTGCTGGTCCTCGCCAAACCGGTGAGCCGCACCGCCTCGGAGCGGTGGCAGGCGCTGGCAGCGGCGCTCCACAGGCATACGGTCCGGGGCGGCCTCTCGGAGCTCAGCCCCGATCAGCGGCGCGTCATCACTCTTGCCTACCTGGAAGGGCGCACCAATCGCGAGATCGCGGCCATGCTGGGAGTCTCGGTTGCGACCGTTCGGCGGCGGCTGATGATCGCACTCGGACTGCTCGAGGCATACATCGGCCGCGGCGGAGCCTGGCTTTCGGCTTTGATCCTGATTGCCGCGGCCTATGCGCTGCGCCCGGCCACCCGCGTCGGAAACTGGGTGACCACCGCGGCGACCTCGAGCGACCGGACTCAGAGGCTGGCCACAACTCTGACGGCGGGTGCCATATCGGCGGCCATCCTCGGCACGGTCGCGTTCACCTCCGGTTCGGGCATGCCGAGCAAGTCGCCAGAGGCCGCCGCGCCGTTCGTTGCCCAGACGAGCGTTGGTGCACTGTCTGCGGTTTCGAGCGGAGCGCACAAAGCGCCGCCCTCGTCGGCGCAACCCGCGCTCGTGGTTCCCGGAAGCGTCGAGACTCGAAAGAAGGCCGACGAAAAGGACACTGCCCCGACCGCAGGCGGCCGCGCTTCCAACGGCTGCGATGGCAATCCGACGAGCGCGCCGCCCTCGGTCCCCGTAAGGTCGCACGGCAGCGGATCCCCGGTCACCCATCCGGATGCGGGAGGCTGTGGGGCTCAGGGCTGAGCGTCTCAGCCGCCGATGAGTCGGTACCTGTGCTCAGGGCGACCCGGACTCCCGTAGCGCATCGTAAGCTCCGCCTTGCCGAGCTGGCAGAGGTGATCCAGGTAGCGGCGGGCAGTGACTCGGCTGACTCCGGCAACGTCCGCGACAGCGGCGGCCGCAAGCCCTGACCGTGACTGCCGCAGCGCTCGCGCGATGAGGTCCAGAGTCGTGTCGGAGAGGCCCTTGGGAAGCGGCTCGTTGCGTGCTGTCCGCAGGGTGCTGAAGATCCGGTCCACATCGCCCTGGTTCGCCTGCGCAAGCTTCACCATGCGCTCCCGCGCGCTCGCGTAGGAGAGCAGCTTCTCTTCGAACGTTACAAAGAGGAACGGCTTGATCAAGTAGTGGACGACGCCTCCACGCATTGCCGTACGAAGGCTCTCGACCTCGCGAGCGGCTGTGATGGAGATGACATCGACGGGCCGATCTTCCTCACGCAACCGTTGCAGCACGTCGAGCCCAGACATGTCGGGCAGATAGATGTCGAGAAGGAGGAGGTCTGGCCCGAGCCGCTCCACCGCTTCGAGCGCCTCGGCGCCGGTGTGAGCCTGTCCCGCCACCGCAAATCCGCGGACCTTCGCGACATACGCGCAGTGCAGCTCGGCGACGCGAAAGTCATCGTCGACGACGAGGGTCCTGATCACGGCTTGGCTGCCACTCGCAGAGGAATGCGGACCGTGAAAAGTGCGCCACCGTCGTTGACGACAGTGACATCGCCGCCATGGCGGCGCGCGACCTGCCGGACCAAAGCGAGCCCAAATCCGCGCTGCTTGCGGCCAGGGGCCGTCTTGGTGCTGAAGCCTTCCTGGAAGATCTGGCCGTCGACGCCTTCCGGGATGCCGGAGCCTGAATCGTGAACCCGCATGACCAGCTGGTCGTCTTGCTCGATCACCGACACGCTGACCCAGCGCTCGCCGGGCGACGCCGCGGCTGCGTCGAGCGCGTTGTCCACGAGGTTGCCCAGGAGCGTGATCAGGTCTTCGCTGTCCAGCGAGCTGCGCGTCATGACGGTGTCGTCGCTGACTCGGAGCTCTGTGCCTCGCTCCGACGCGACGGCCGCTTTCGCCAGCAAGAGCGCGCCCAGCACCGGGTCGCCGACCCGCTCGAGCAGCGCTTCGGTGAGCTCTTGATGCACGCCTGATGTGTGAGCGATGAGCTTCATCGCGTCATCGCCTCGGCCCATCTGGACCAGCCCCGCGATCGTGTGCAGGCGATTCGCGAACTCATGCGCTTGCGCTCGAAGCGCTTCGGTCAGGCTCTCGATCCCCATTCCGCGTGACAGGCCGGTGAGCTCTGTGGTGTCGCGCAGCGTTGCCACGTGACCGATCTCGTGGCCCCTGACGCGGATCGCTCGACGGCTGGCCACCAGCACGCGATCGCCGGCGAGCAAGACCTCGTCCTCGTCCTTCAGCCCGCCGGTCAGGAACCTCAGGAGCCGCCCTTGCGGCAGCACCTGCGACACCTTGTGGCCGACACAATCGGCAGGTAGCGAGAGAAGCCGGCGCGCCTCGTCGTTGGCAAGGGTGATCGTGTGGTCGCGATCGGTGGCGATCGCGCCTTCGTGTATGCCCTGTAAGCTGGCCTCCCTCTCTTCGAGGAGTCCCGCGATCTCGTAAGGCTCGAGACCGAATGTCTGCCGTTTCAAGCGCGATGCGAGCAGCAGCGATCCGGCCACTCCCAGGGCGAGCGCAAGCAACAGAGTCACGGCAAAGCCAGGCAGCTCGCGCATCAGCTGCTGACTGACCGCTGTTTCCAGAAATCCGACCGACACCATGCCGATCACCTGGCCGCCGTAGAAGATCGGCGCCTTGCCGCGCGCGGAAATGCCGAGCGTCCCGCGCTGGACTCCGACCCACGTATTGCCCGCGAGCACGGTACCCGGGTTCTCGTCCACGGGCTTGCCGATCATCGCCGGGTTCGGGTGCGAGTAGCGGATGCCTCGCCGGTCGGTCACCACCACATATCTGGCGCCGGTCGAACGCCGTGTGTCCTCGGCGGCCCTCTGGATGAGGCCGCTTGGATCTCCGGCCAGCAGCGCCTGCTGGACGGCGCCGTTGGAAGCGACCGTCTCTGCGATCGCGAGCGACCGTTGTTCGTACTGGCCATCGAGCTCCTGGCTCGCCTGCCAGACGGCGGCGGCGGCGCCCATCACCGCGGACAGCAAGATGATCGCAACCTGGAAAACCAGGATCTGGTAGGCAAGGGGCAGGCGGGTCTTCACCGGACAGCTCATAGCGGATCGTAGGCCCTGAACCAGCCTCCACGCAGCGACCAAAACGACCAAAACGGCCACAACGACCGCATGGGTTGCGCCTGGCCCTGACCGCGGGCAGAGTCGGGTTTGGATGGCTTCCGCAATCGAGCTTCGTGGCGTCACGAAGCGATTCCTCACCCCCTCTGGCGGCGTCTACACCGCCCTGCACGACCTCGACCTGGCCGTCGAGCCCGGCGAGTTCTGCGCCGTGGTCGGACCGACGGGCTGCGGCAAGTCCACGACGCTCGCCCTGATCTCGGGGCTGGAGCCCGCGAGCGAGGGCCAGGTCGAGGTCTTCGGCAAGCCCGTGAGAGGCATCGCGAGCGGCATCGGCTACGTGTTCCAGACCGACGCCGTGTTCCCGTGGAAGACGGTGCTGGAGAACGTGGCCGCGGGACCCCGCTATCACGGGGCATCCACTCGCGACGCTCGAGCCGGCGCCCGTGAGTGGATCGCCCGGGTCGGGCTGGCGGGGTTCGAGGACCGATATCCCTACCAGCTGTCGGGCGGCATGCGCAAGCGTGTAGCGCTGGCCCAAAGCCTGATCAACGGTCCGCGGATCCTGCTGATGGACGAGCCCTTCAGCGCCCTCGACGTCCAGACGCGATCACTCATGGAGAACGAGCTGCTGGGCCTGTGGTCTTCGACGTCCGCTTCGGTGGTGTTCGTCACGCACGACCTCGAGGAGGCGATCTCGATGAGTGACCGCGTGTTCGTCATCACGGCCGCGCCCGGCACGGTGAAGAGCAACTACAAAGTCGACCTGCCGCGACCCCGAAATGTCGCCGAGATCAGGTTCCAGCCTCGCTTCACCGAGATCTACGAAGAGATCTGGAACGACCTTCGCGACGAGGTCCTCGTGAGCTATGAACGCCAGAAGCGCAGCGGCGCGGCTTAAGGCGCCGGTGAGGGCAGCAGTCGAGCCGCAGGCTCGAGCCGGGGCGGATCTGACCGCAAAGCGAGCGCGTGACATTCGCCGCCGGCGCTTCACTGTGCTGGGACTCCAGCTGCTGGTCGCGGTCGTCTGGCTCGGCAGCTGGGAGCTGACCACGCGCATCGGTTGGGTCGACAAGTTTTTCTTCGCGCAGCCGTCGGAGATCGGGCTCAAGCTCTGGGTCTGGATCACGCAGGGGACCGAGCTCGGCCCGCTGTGGGACCAGGTCCTCACGACGATGGAGGAAACCGTCGGCGGGTTCATCGTCGGTTCCCTCCTGGGCATCGTCATGGGGGTGGCGCTCGGCCGCATCCGGCTCCTCGCGGATGTGCTCTCGCCCTACATCAAAGCGATGAACGCGATCCCGCGCGTGGTCGTGGGCGCGCTGTTCGCCATCTCGCTGGGTCTCGACATCAAGTCCAAAATCGCGACCGCCGCCATCCTCGTGTTCTTCGTCGTCTTCTTCAATGCGTTTCAGGGCGTGCGCGAGGTGGACCGCAACCTCATCGCCAACGCTCGCATCCTCGGAGCGGGGAATCGTCAGCTGACGACTGAGATCATCGTTCCGTCAGCGCTTTCGTGGATCACCGCGAGCCTTCACACGAGCTTCGGACTCGCACTGGTCGGAGCGGTGGTGGGCGAGCTCTTCGGCGCCACGTCCGGGGTCGGGGAGCTGATCTACAGCGCCAAAAACAACTTCGACGCCGACGGCGTGTTCGCCGGGATGGCGCTGCTGGCTGCCATTGCGCTGGTGGCAGAGGTCTTGATCACAGCGCTCGAGAACCGTCTTGTTCGGTGGCGGCCGCAGGTCAACACCGAGACGAGGATTTGAAACAAGGAGTTTCGTCTATGCGAATGGATCTTCGCCGGTTGTGCTTGGCGGTCGGGGGACTTGCGATCCTGGCCGCATGCGGTTCGACGCCCTCCACAGGGGGCACCGTGCAGACGGTCTCACTCAAGATCATGGTTGGCGGTCTGAGCAAGCAGATCTACCTGCCGAACATGCTTGCCAAGCAGCTCGGGTACTTCAGCGCCGAGCATCTGGACGTGACGCTGATCGACGAGGGGTCCGGGCAGGCGTCCGAAGACGAGGTCCTGGCCGGCAACGTGGACGCCGGCTCCGGCGCCTACGTGCACCCGATGGTGCTCAACGCCCTCGGCAAGAAGATCGAGACCATCTGCCAGTTCGGCATCGCGCCTGGCGAGGCGGAGGTGATCGACGCCAGGAAGGCGAGCTCGATTCAGTCGCCGAATGATCTCCAGGGCAAGAACCTCGGGGTCACCGAGCTTGGCTCCGGCACCCACACGCTGACGCTCGCCATTCTCGGCAAGGCCGGGATCGACCCGACCAAGGAGCACTTCGTCGCGGTCGGCGCGGGCGACACATTCATCGCCGCCATCGACCACCAGACCATCGACGCCGGGATGACGACGGAGCCGACGATCTCCCGCCTGACCTCGTCTGGCAAAGGGAAGGTTCTCGTCGACCTGCGCACCCCCGACTCGACCCGGGCCGCACTGGGCGGCGACTACCCGTTCATCGGCATCTTCGCCAAGAACGACTGGGTCAACAGCAACAAGGACGTGGCCCAGCGCCTTGTCAACGCCTACGTCAAGACGCTCAAGTTCATCCACTCCCACACCGCGGCTGAAATCGCCGACAAGATGCCGGCCGACTACTACGCGGGCAACAAGGACCTCTACGTCGCAGCTCTCCAGAACCAGATCTCGATCTTCGGAACGGACTGCAGGATGCCGGCGGGCGGCCCTGAGACCGTGATGAAGATCCAGCAGAACTACGTGCCCAGCTTCAAGGGCAAGACGTCCAACCTGAGTGAGACGTACACGAACCAGTTCGCGGACGCCGCGAGCTGATCCGCATCAAGTGACGGGGGCCGGGTGTTGGAGCCCGGTCCCGGCGCTCGCCTGTACGACCTCGGGCCAACTGGATGGATACGATCTAGACCGATGATTCACGGTCACGATGTCGACCGCTTCAACCGCTGGGCGACCACGTACGACCGCCACTGGATGCAGCGCCTCATCTTCGACCCGATCCAGCGGACCGTCCTGCAACAGGCGGCGGAGCTGGTTGAACGTCCGGGCGCCATCCTCGACGTCGGGTGCGGCACGGGACGACTGCTCAAATCGGCGCGAGCTCGCTTTCCCGGAGCAAAGCTGGTCGGGGTCGACGCGGCGATCGAGATGGTGAAGCAAGCCCGTCGCTCGGATCCGAGCGGCACCATCCAGTTCCAACAGGCGACCGCCGAGCACCTTCCGTTTCCAGTCGCTTCTTTTGACCTGGTGTTCAGCACGATGACGTTTCACCACTGGCAAGACCAGGCGCAGGGCGCCGCCGAGGTTGCCAGGGTCTTGACTCCGGGCGGTCGGTGGCTCGTCGCCGAGTTCGTCGCGACGGGACTCATGAAACCTGTTCGCCGCCTGCTGAGACTGCACCAGTTTCCCGATCTCTCCCATCTCCAGGGCACGCTGCGGGATTCCGGATTGACGATGGTCAGCGAACAACGTGTGCCCGGCCTGGGCGGACAGGTCGCCGTGATGGCAATCGCTGGCGAGGCGAGCCGATCCAGCGCAAAAATCGCCAGATAGGCGAGGCAGCTTGGCATGAGATGGTTCAAGTCCGGCGACCTGCTCGACAGAGCCTTCGCCGTCGGCCTCATCCTCAAGGGGCTCGACGGCATCCTCGAGGTCGGGGGCGGCGTCCTACTTCTGGTCGTCAGTCCAGCCACCATCGACCGCGTAACCAGAGCCCTTACTCAACACGAGCTCTCTGAGGACCCACACGACTACCTGGCGACTCATCTGCTGCATGCCGCCGGCAGCCTGACCGGATCCTCTCTGGAGTTCGGCGCCCTGTACCTGGTATCGCACGGCGTGGTCAAGATCGCGCTGGTCGCCGCGCTGCTCGCGAACAGGCTGTGGGCCTACCCCTGGATGATCGTCTTTCTGATCGCGTTCATCGCCTACCAGATATACCGCATGACCTTCGCGTTTTCGCTTGGGCTCGTTGCGCTCACGGTCTTCGACGTGGTGGTGGTTTGGCTCACGTATGAGGAATACCGCAAACAGCGGGCGGTCCGGCATCCCGTCAGCTGAGCGGCGCTATTAGAGGAAGCGCGAGGCGCGGATCTGGTTGGCGATGTCCTTGAGCTCGCCCGGTTCGTCCTGCTCGGGATCGCCGCCGCGGCCCATCGCCGCCGCGGCGAGCAGCTTGCCGCCGCGGAGGTAGCGAACTATGAAGTCCCGATCCTGAAGCGATCCCTCAACGGTGATGCTGTCCCACTCCGCCGCGAAACCGACGTATTCGAGGGTCTGGTCGAACTGATCGCTCCAGAAAGAGTGCACGTAGTCGTAAGGCACGCCACGGTCCAGGAGCGATGCCGCGGCCGACCGCCCTTGCTTTTCGGCGTTGTTGTAGTGCTCGACTCGGACGCGCCCAAACAATGGGTGAGTGTGGAAGGCGATGTCTCCAGCCGCATAGACATCACGCAGGCTCGTCCGGCAGTACTCATCAACCTCGACGCCATTCGAGACCCGCGCGCCGGCCGCCCTGAGGAGATCGACCTCGGGGTCGATGCCGATGCCGGCGACCACGAAGTCGCACTCGAGCACGCGCTCGACTCGTTCGCCACCCTCGAGCCGGTCGACGCCATCACCGAGCACCAGCTGCACTCCGTGCGAGCGGTGGAGCTCCGCGATCACGCCCGCGACCTCAGGCCCGAGAACCCGCACCAATGGGGCCGGCGCCGGGTCGATTGCGGTCACGTCCAGCCCAAGCGTTCGCAGCGATGCCGATACCTCGCAGCCGATGAAGCCGAGGCCGATCACCACGACCCGCGGTCCTGCGCGAGCGGCGGCCTTGATCCGTTCAGAGTCCTCCACCGTGCGAAGATCGAAGACGCCATCTCGGTCTGCGCCGGGAAATCGCATCTGGCGCTTGCGGCCGCCCGTCGCGATCAGAAGTCGATCGTATGCAAGGGCCTCGTCGCCTTCGAGGCGAACTCGCCTGGATTCCGGTTCGAGCTTGATCACCTTCCTGCCGAGCATGAGGTCGATTCCCAGCCTCTCGTATTCGGTGCGGGGCGCCACGAGCGCATCGTCGAACGGCTCGGTGCCACGAAGAAACCCTTTGGACAGTGGCGGCCGCTGATACGGAAGGTGCGCCTCCGAACCGATGAGGGTGACGTGAGCATCGGGGGCCAGGCGGCCAAGCTCCAGCGCTGCGTTGCCGCCGGCGAGGCCGCCGCCAACGATTACGACCGACAGGGCCTTATCCACGCGCCGGCGGATCGATCCGAATGTTGGCGCCGGTCAGCGGAGCGGAGTCGGGTGTGGCGAGCCAGGTGATCACGCGAGCGACCTCGCCAGGCGCAAGCGGCTCCTGGCCGATACCCGCGATTCTGCCCATGTCGGTGTCGATGGTGGCAGGGCTGACCGCGTTGACGCGAATCCCCAGGGGCCGGCCTTCGACCGCGAGGACGTCGGTGAGGCCGGCCAGTCCCGATTTTGCCGCTACGTAGGCGGCCATCTTCGGAAACTTGTCGGCTCCGGAAACACCCGACAGGCTGCTCACGTTCACGATCGTGCCGCCGGGCCGCATCAGCTGGAACGCGGCTTGCGAGCAAAGGAAAGCGGCTCTGAGACCAACGCGTATCACCTCGTCCCACGTTTCGACCTTCATGTCCACCACGGGCGCGAGCTCGAGGATTGCGGCGTTGTTCACGAGCACATCGAGCCGCTCCAGCTCGCGGAAGAATCGGTTGACCGATGCTTCATCGCCCGCGTCGTAACCCGAAGTTCGACTGAGGTCGTGGCAGTCGTAACCCCGACCCGCCAACGCTCGCATTACCGCTGCCCCGACTCCGCGGGACCCGCCGGTGACGACCGCGATCAACGGGCCGCCGCCGTAAGAGCAGCCTCGTAGGCATCGAGCGATGCGTCGAGGCCCAGGTGGTTGACAGCGGATGTCCGGACGGCCACCCGATCGAGCCTGGTGGCGGCGAGGGCGGCCTCGGCCAAGCCCTTGACATCGCCAGGTTCGCTCAAAAAGCCCGACACTCCCAGCTCCACGGTCTCCATCAATCCTCCGCGAGAGTATCCGGCCACCGGACAGCCCGCCATCTGCGCTTCGGCGCCGACCATCCCAAATGGCTCGTCCCAGTGCACCGGCAGCAGCGTGACCGACGCGCCGGCCATCAGCTGCCACAAGCCAGATCGGGGCTGCGGCGGCATGACAACTGCGCCGCTCAGGTCAGGCTGATAGCTGGGGTCGTAAGGCACCCCGACCACGACTGGCCGCAATCCGATCGCGCGAGCGGCCGCGATCCCGTCTTCGAACCCCTTCTCAGGCGAAAGCCGCCCTGCCAGCAAGGCGTCCGGGCGGATCGGGACCTCCTCGACAGAGAAGACCCGCACTCCGTTGCGTAGGACCCCGACCTGACCGGCGCCTGCCTTCGCCCAAGCGCGCCGGCACGACTCCGACACCGTGGCAAAGGGCGCCCTGCTTTTCAGGACCTCGGCGAGTACCCGACTCGAGATCGGCGGCATGTGGAGCGTGTGGAGAACCGGCAAGCCTTCCGACATCTCGATTGCTTCCGCGTCGAAAGCATGCTGTGAAACGACGTCAGCGCCCCATCGGCGGAGCTCCTTGAAGAGAATCTCGAACGCCTGTCGCATGACCGGCGACGCTGCCGGCTCATCAGTCGATCCGGGCATCAGCAGCGCACGATCGGCATCCGGCGCGACTGGAATCTCCACGAGGTCTACTCCAGGCACCTGTGAGCCTTCGGCGCAATAGAGAAGAACCTGGTGTCCGCGCTCATGAAGGCCAACGGCCAGATCGCAGAGGAAGGCCTGAGCACCGCCGAGCTGGGCGGGTTGAAGCCGAGTCACCGGCGAAGCGACGACCGCGATCTTCAGTGGCTTTGCTGAATGTGAGACAGAAACTCCGCGCGCGTGCGCTGGTCACTGCGAAAAACCCCCAACATGCACGACGTCACGGTTTGGGAGCTCTCCTTCTCCACCCCACGCATCTCAATGCACAGGTGGCGGCCTTCGACAACGACGCCCACACCGCGCGGCGTGACGACGGTATTGATCGCCTCCGCTATCTCGCGAGTCATC
>WNFC01034256.1_pt1 | contig 13187 bp, 10 predicted proteins | sample 5400541 | NCBI WGS metagenome assembly WNFC01 (sample SAMN13153342, study PRJNA577476) | soil metagenome | isolation source: 120 cm saprolite under Douglas fir tree site 2 hole 2 replicate 1 | place: USA:California | collected 2015-04-18
AAGCCCGCGTGACCGTGGCCGGGCGGACGTTCGACATGCGCGTGGAGCCGTTAGGGCCAGGCACGTTCGTTTGCAGCCACGGTGACCGCCGCCAGACCTTCCACTGCGTCCGCGACGGCGACACCGTGCACCTGTTCTGGGGCGGCCGCGTGTACCGGCTGGAGGAGGAGACGGAGAGGAGCCGCGGGTCGCATCGCCACGTCGGGGGCGGGCTGGAAGCGCCCATGCCGGGCAAGGTCATCGCCGTGAAGGTCGCGCCCGGTGATACGGTGGGGAAGGGGGACGAGCTGGTCGTCGTCGAGGCCATGAAGATGGAGAATGCCGTCCGCGCCCCCCGGGCCGGCCGCGTGAAGTCGGTGTCCGCGCGGGTCGGGGACATGGTGAGCCCCGGAGTCGTGCTGGTGGAGCTGGAATGACGCTGCCGCCGCGAGTGCGCGTGGTCGAGGTCGGCCCGCGCGATGGGCTGCAGAACGAGGCGGCCACCCTCGGCCTCGAGGACAAGGTCGCGTTCGCCCAGGCGCTCATCGACGCCGGCCTGCCCGTGGTCGAGGTGGGGGCGCTCGTCTCTCCCAAATGGGTCCCGCAAATGGCGGGATCGGACGAGGTGCTGCGCCGCCTCCGCCGTCCCGCCGGCGTGCGGCTGCCCGTGCTCGTCCCCAATCGCAGGGGATTCGAGGCCGCCCGTGCCGCGGGCGCGCGCGAGATCGCGGTCTTCACCGCGGCCAGCGAGACCTTCAACCGCAAGAACATCAACGCGTCGATCGACGAGTCCTTCGCGCGCTTCGCCGAGTTCGTGCCGGAGGCCCGGCGCGACGGCGTCTGGGTTCGCGGCTACATCTCGACCTGCTTCGGGTGTCCCTACGAGGGCGCGGTGGATCCGGCCCGGGTCGTGGACGTCGCGCGCCGGCTCGTGGACGTCGGGTGCCACGAGGTCTCGATCGGCGACACGATCGGGGTAGGCGTCCCATCACAGGTTACGGATGTGATGGGACGCCTAAAGGGCGTGATCCCGCAAACATCGCTGGCCGTCCACTTCCACGACACGCGCGGCACCGCGCTCGCCAACGTGCTCGCTGCCCTCCAGGAAGGCATAGAAGCCGTGGACAGCTCGGCGGGCGGGCTCGGCGGCTGCCCCTACGCCCCGGGAGCCAGCGGCAACCTCGCGACCGAGGACCTGCTCTACATGCTGCACGGCATGGGCATTGCCACCGGCGTGGACATCGGCAAGGTCGCGGCGGCGTCGCGCGCGCTCGGGCCACGCCTCGGCCATGCCCTGCCCAGCCGATACCTCCAGGCCTGTGCCCCCGCCCCCGTCGCGGGCTGACCTCCGCCATGAGCGATATCCACACCATCCTCGTCGTCGACGACCATTCCGACAATCGCGAGATGCTCACCCGTCGGCTGGAGCGCGAGGGATTCAATGTCCTGGCCGCGGAGAGCGGCCGCCAGGCCCTGACGCACCTCAAGGACGGCAAGGTCTCGCTGATCCTTCTCGACGTGATGATGCCGGAGATGAGCGGAATCGAGGTTCTACAGGCGGTGCGCGAGGCCTACAGCGCGTCCGAGCTGCCCGTGATCATGGTGACGGCGAAGGCCCAGAGCGACGACGTGGTGGAGGCGCTGGGCCAGGGCGCCAACGATTACGTCACCAAGCCCATCGATTTCCCGGTGGCGCTCGCGCGCATCCAGGCCCAGCTCCGCATCCGCCGGCCCGCCGCGGACGACGAGGTCTCCGACCCGCGCGATCTGAGGCCCGGGCTCGTCCTCGATGGCCGCTATCGCCTGGAGGCGCGGGTGGGCGCCGGCAACTTCGGGACGGTCTACAAGGCCCGTCACCTCGAGCTGGACCATACGGTCGCGGTGAAGGTCCTGCAGACGAGCGCGGTCACCGATGCGGATGCGGTGGCGCGCTTCCGTCGCGAAGGGGTGGCGGCCTGCCGCGTGCGCCATCCCAACGCGGTCGGCGTCCTCGACTTCGGCATCACCGGCCACGGGGTCGCCTACCTCGTGATGGAGCTGCTCGCCGGGTACGCGCTCGAGGACGAGATGAAGGGCGGCCGTGTCCTGCCCGTCGCCCGTGCGGTGCGCATCGTGGTGGCGGTGTGCGAGGCCCTGGCCGCCGCCCACCGCGCGCGCATCGTGCACCGCGACATCAAGCCGGGGAACGTGTTCCTCCACCAGGCGGGCGGACAGGAGGTGCCGAAGGTCCTGGACTTCGGCATCGCCAAGATCGCGGGGGCGGTCGCCTTGCAGCAGAAGGTCACGCTCGAAGGCTGGATCGTGGGCACGCCCGTCTACATGGCACCGGAGCGCTTCGGGTCCGAGGAGGTCACGGGCGAGGCGGACGTGTACAGCGTCGGCATCATGCTGTTCCAGATGCTCGCCGGCCGCTTGCCCTTCGACGCGGACAACGACCCCCTGGCGGTGGCGATGAAGCACAAGCACGACCCCCCGCCCCCCTTGCGCGCGCTGCGGCCGGACGCCCCCGCCGCCGTCGAGGAGGCGATCCTCTCCGCCCTGCGCAAGCACCCGCAGCAGCGCCCGACCGCGGCCGAGCTGGGGGCGCGGCTGGCGGCCGCCCTGCCGCCGTCGGCCGCCCCGCCGGTGAGCTAGAAGTCCAGGCGGACGCCGGCCGTGACGTGCGCTCCGCCGCCGTGCACGTCGACGCGGTCGTCCGCCGTCGGCTCGAGAGAGGCGGTGGCGCGGGAGAACCGGACCTGCGTGCCGATCGCGGCATGTCGTGCCACCTGCCAGTCGAGGCCGGCGCCGAGGTTGAAGCCGACCGCGTGGCCGCTCGTCCTCTCGAAGGATGTGCCCGTCACCGTCACCGTGTCGAAGGGATAGGCCTGAGTGTAGTCGACCCGTTGCAAGAGGTCCGCCTTGACCGCGATCAGCGAGGGCCCGGCGAAGGCCGACCATTGCAGGCGCCCCGAGCCACCCAGGAAGGCGAGATCGAGATGCACGGCCGTCTCGCGCTGGGTGCCGCCGCGGAAGTCGCCCGCCGTCCGTCGGGGTACGCCGAAATACAACGGATGGGGGAGCGTGGCCGCGAACGAGCCGGCCTCCTTCCGCCGGTCGAAGGACACGGCGGCGGAGACGCCCAGGCGCCGCCCGAACTTCCAGGCCAGGCTCGCCTCGAACCCCGGTCCCGGGTCTTCCTTGTACTGCGATTCGATCCTTCCCTGCTCGGCGAACTCGGTGAAGGTGCGCGTGCCCGAGAAGCGCGGGGATCCAGGGACGAAGCCGCCGTGGAGGGAGAAGCGGAAGGGTCCCGGCGCGTCGTCCGGTGCCGGCGAGTCCGCCCCTGCGGAAGCGCACGACACGGCAACGACGAAGGCCGCGGCCAGCGTGCGCGTCAGTGCCGTCTTCACTCGACGCCGACCGCGGTCCAGGCCTGGATCAGGGCGCGCTCGGCCGGGCTGCCCGCGCCATAGAGGTCGCGCGCGGACTGCACGGTGACGGCGCGGGCGACCTGGAAGTCCGCCCGCGACGGCATCATGGACGTGAACGCGCGGTACATCACCTTCTCGATCTGCTCGCGGTTGGCCGCGCCGACTCCCTGCACGCTCAGCCCCGAGGTCCGGTTCGTGCCGCCCTCGATGGCCAGGTAGTACACCTGGTTCGAGATGCCGCAGTTGCGGTGGACGCCCCCCGAATCCAGTGGGCCCAGGTAGCGCGTGCGGTAGTGATCGGGATGGCCGTAGAGCCCGGGGTTCTCCATGGAGCGGACCGCGCCCGGGATGGTGATGTCCTCGCCGAGGAGGTAGTCCGCCTTGAGCGGCCCGTTGCCCGGGGGCTGGAAGAAGAACTCGGCGCTCGTGCCCATCATGTCGGAGAAAGACTCGTTGAGCGCTCCCGGCTCGCCCTGGGCAGGCCCTCGCCGAAGAAGATGATGCCGTTGCCGGCGTAGAACGCGTTGGCGAAGAAGAGGTTCACGACGTCCGGGCCGTATCGCGCGTAGTCCTCGAGGCGCACGCCGTGCACGAGCGCGCGGATGCGGAGGTTGTTGCCGTCGAGCCCGCGGCGGCCGAAGCGCTTGAAGTAGTAGTCGTAGGTGTAACCGGAGTAGGTGTGGGCATCCACCGCGGGGCCGTCCGTCCAATCGTTGTCCGTATCCGAGACGAGGTCGGAGTCGCCGAGGGTGATGACGCCGTTGAAGAAGAGGAGCAGCCGGTCGAAGCTGCCCTTGAAGTCGAAGGTCTCCAGGCGCGGCGGACGGAGCAGGTCGTCGCCGAGGAACTGTCCGCCCGCGGCGCGCACGCTCATCTTCTTGTCGTCGCCCAGGACCCCGCGGCCGTGGCCGACGGCGGACTGGGTCTGGATCTCGGAGCGCGCCTCCACCACCGCGCCCGTGTGCGCGTCGATGGAGTACACGATGCGATCGGCTTCGGTGAACACGGGCAGCGTGTAGACGAGGGCGAACCCGCCGCCGGCCTGCGGCAGGATCACCAGGTCGGGCCGGTGGCCCAGGGGCTGGCCGGACAGTCGAGAGATGATCTCGACGGCGTGATCGGCCCCGAAGGCGGGGACGGCGTCGATGTCGATGCCGTCGTAGAGCGTTCCGAACACGGACACGAGGTCCGCGCCCGACACCTGGGCCACGAGGTCGCCGCCCAGGACGGGCACGCCCCGGTAGAGCTGCGCGTAGCGCGCATGCTGGCGGTCCGGCATCAAGGTGTCGTCGCGCACCGTGCGCAGGACGAGCCCCCCCGCGCGGACCAATCCCTCGATGCGCGCCTCCCAGGCCCGCGTCTCCGCCCCCCCGCCGCGGTGACGCGCTGCGGCTCGGCCGCATCGGCCGGCCCGGGCAGGGGCAGGGCGAGCGCGGCCAGCGCGAGCACGGACGGGAGCAGCGGACGCGACATGGGACCTCCGGATGGGGTGGGAGCGGCTCGAGAGCGCTCGACTATAGCGCCGCGTCGCACGCACGGCCAGCGAGGCGCCGGCCCTCCGGACTTGCGCGCCGCCTGGGCGCCTCCTAGAATCTTTTTTTCTGGCTTTCATCGACTTTGCGCATGGGTCCGCGCGCGTAGGGGAACGGGGATGACTCCAGCGGAGAGATGGGTGGACGAGGTGGCGCGGACCACGCGGCCGGAGCGCGTGGTCTGGTGCGACGGCTCGGACGCCGAGAACGACCGCCTCGTCGCCGGGATGCTCGCGGACGGGACCCTGATCGCCCTCGATCCCAAGGCCGCTCCCGGCAGCACCCTGCACCGCAGCCATCCCTCCGACGTCGCCCGCACCGAGCACCTGACGTTCATCTCCAGCCGCCGCGAGGCGGACGCCGGCCCCACCAACCACTGGATGGCGCCCGACCAGGCGCGGGCGAAGGTGGGCCCGCTGTTCCAGGGCGCCATGAAGGGCCGGACGATGTACGTCGTGCCCTACGTGATGGGGCCGCTGGGATCGCCCTTCAGCAAGGTCGGCATCGAAGTCACGGACAGCCCGTACGTGGTCGCGAACATGCGGATCATGACGCGCATGGGCGCGGCCGCGCTGGCCCAGCTCGGCGCCGGCGAGGAGTTCGTGCCCGGCCTCCATTCGCTGGGCGACCTCAGCCCCGAGCGCCGGTTCATCGTGCACTACCCCGAGGAGCGGCTGATCTGGAGCGTCGGCTCGGGCTACGGCGGCAACGCGCTGCTCGGCAAGAAGTGCTTCGCCTTGCGCATCGCCAGCACCATGGCCCGCGACCAGGGCTGGATGGCCGAGCACATGCTCATCCTCGAGCTGGAGATGCCGGGGGAGGAGCGGCACTACATCGCGGCCGCGTTCCCCTCCGCCTGCGGCAAGACCAACCTCGCCATGCTCGTCTCTCCCCTCGAGCACCTCGGCTATCGGGTGCGTACCATCGGCGACGACATCGCGTGGCTGCGCCCGGGCCCCGACGGCCGGCTGTGGGCGGTCAACCCCGAAGCCGGATTCTTCGGCGTGGTGCCGGGCACGGGCCCGGAGACGAATCCGGCGGCCATGGCCACCATCTCCCACGACACCATCTTCACCAACGTCGCGGTCACGCCCGACGGCGTGCCCTGGTGGGAAGGCAAGGACAAGACGCCGCCCGCGCGCCTCATCGACTGGCAGGGCCGTCCGTGGGACCGTACGGGCAAGGCCGCTCATCCCAACTCGCGGTTCACCGCGGCCGCGCGGCAGTGCCCGACCATCTCGCCGCGCTGGGAAGACCCGCAGGGCGTCCCGCTCTCCGCGATCATCTTCGGCGGCCGGCGCGCGCGCGTGGCCCCGCTCGTGTTCCAGGCCCGCGACTGGGACCACGGCGTGTTCATCGGCGCCACCATGGCCTCGGAGACGACGGCCGCCGCCACCGGCCAGGTCGGCGTGGTGCGCCGCGATCCCATGGCCATGCTTCCGTTCTGCGGCTACAACATGGCCGACTACTTCCAGCACTGGCTCGACATGCGCGGCAAGCTGAGCCGTCCGCCCGCGGTCTTCCACGTGAACTGGTTCCGCACCGGCCCGGATGGACGCTTCCTCTGGCCCGGGTTCGGCCAGAACCTGCGCGTGCTGCTCTGGATGATCGACCGCGTGAAGGGCAAGGGTGCGGCCGAGGAGACGCCGATCGGGCTCGTGCCCGGCGCGGGCGGCATCGACTTCGACGGGCTGGGCCTCGGCCAGGCGGAGCAGGACGCGCTCCTGCGCGTCGAGCGCGACGAGTGGGCGGCCGAGGTCCCGGAGATCCGCGCCTTCTTCGAGCGCTTCGGTGACCGCATCCCCGAGCCCCTGGTGCGCTCGCTCGACAGCCTCGCCCAGCAGCTCGCGACCACGACGGTCTGATCCCTAGGGCAGGCCTCCGTTGCTGACGAAGGCGAGCATCCGTCCGTCCGGCGACCACGACGGGACGTTGATCGTGCCCTGCCCGCCGTAGACGTACGCGATCACGCGAGGGAAGCCGCTGCCCGCAGGCAGGAGCCGCAGGTACACCCGCTTGTAGTACGGATGGTCCGAGGGGCTCACGTCCCTGGCGAAGCTCAGGAAGGCGATCCACTGGCCGTCGGGCGAGAGGTGCGGGAACCAGTTGTTGTACTCGTCGTTCGTGACCTGTTGCGGATCCGTGCCGTCCGCCTTCATGCGCCAGATCTGCATCGTCCCGCTGCGCACCGAGTTGAAGTAGACCTGCCGCCCGTCCGGCGAGTACTCCGGTCCGTCGTCGAGCCCCTTCGAGTCGGTCAGCTTGATCTCGGGGCCGCTCCCGTCCGCCGGGATCCGGTAGATGTCGTACTCGTCGCTTCTTCCGCCGGTGTACACCAGGAACTTCCCGTCCGGCGACCAGCCGTGCATATAGGAAGGGGCCAGCGTCGTGATCCGCTTCGGCGTCCCGCCCTCCACGGGGACGGTGTAGACCGTCGACTTGCCGTCGCCCTGGCTCTGGTCGCTGATGGCGAGCATCGTCCCGTCGAAGGACAGGACGTGGTCGTTGTTGTTCCGGGTGGCGAACCCGGTGTCGATGAGCGCGGGCTGCCGCGTCGCAAGGTCGAAGCGTAAGAGGCGGCCCCGGCCTTCCACGCGGCCGCTGCTGTTGTAGATCAGAGCGCGGCCGTCCTTCGTCCAGTTGGGCGCTTCGAAGGGATCGGCGGCGCTGTGCAGGAGCTGACGGTGGCCGCTGGCCACGTCGAGGATCTCGAGGTGGCTGCCCAGGTAGTCGTGGTAGGGAACGCACCGTGAACGGCTCGCCGTAGCGCGCGGCCGAGAAGGTGTACGCGTTTCCCTTCCGCTCGAGCTGGACGACGTCCGCCCCTTCGATGGCGGACTTGACCTCCTCCGTCGCCGCCCCCTTGGTGCGCCGATACTGGAGCGACGTGAGCCCGTCGCCGTGCACCGCCGCATCCGCGTAGGGCGAGTCCGCATCGAGGGTGCTGCGCACGATCCAGCCCAGCTTGCGGTGCCGATCCACGCCCGTCCCCAGGAGCTCGACCCGCGCCTGCAGGATGAAGTCGCCGGTCATCCGCTTCCAGGCGAAGTGGAACTCGTCGCGCGCGGCCCACATGTTCAGGCCCGCGGACGTGAGCGTGTACTCCTGGGAGACCGCGTTGTAGGCGGCGGAGCCGGAGAGGCGCGGCGACCCGATGTCGCCGTGACCGTCGAACTGGCCGACCGGGCTGTCCACGGCCGCGACGGCCGACAGGGCCGCGGCCAGGGTGGCCAGGGCCAGGAACCCCTTCATCTTGAAGTGCACTGTGGCCTCCGTGCGAGTGTGAGCGGCGTCGCCTCGGCCCCGGGAAGGTAGCACGGCGGACCTTTCCTGCCCTCCGTCTACGTCACCATCGGGAGATGAAGAGGGAAACCGCTTTCATCGTCGCCGTCGCGATCGCGACGGCGTTGCCCGCGTGTGAATACTTCGACAAGGGCCCGACCACGCCGGCGGCCAGCCCCAGCCCGGGGACGGCCGCGCTCTCGATCGCCGTGGCTCCCGACCCCCTGAAGATCCTCTGGGTGTGCCCGATCGCGGATACCTACTGCTACGGCTCGCTCGACTCGACGGTGACGGTCACGGAAACGGCGGGAGTGGGCGGACGTGTGGACAACGTCGACTTCACCGTGCGCGACGCCCTGCTCGGGATCGAGCTGACCACGCTGCATCTCTCGTCCGAAGACATCAAGGCGAAGGCGGGGACGAACCGCATCGAGGCCATGGGCAAGCTGGCCGTGCGCCCGATCGTCGAGGGCTATCCGGTCAAGAAGGACATCCCGCGTCCTTCGCTCAACATCGACATCTCGGTGCAGGTGACGGACGACAAGGGGAACGTGGTCAAGCAGACGAAGCGGGTGCCGGTGGCTTGATCGGCAAGCACGATCGACTCGGTTAGCAAATAAGAGGTTGTGGCCGGGTCGGCCTGCCAGCTACGAACGCGCCCTACGCCGCAGTCGCTGCATACCCGGACGAGACTTCGTCCAGGTCGCGCGCCATCTCTTCCACGGACTGATAGCGCTCCGCGGGTTCCTTTTTCAGGCCGCGTAGTATCACCGCTTCCAGCTGCGCGGGGATGTGGTCGTTCACCGTCCGCGGCGGTGGGGGGGGATTGCGGATGTGCGCGAGCACGATCTGCATGACCGTGTCGCCGTTGAAGGGGAGCCGGCCCGTGAAGACCTCGTAGAGGACGACGGCCAGCGAGTAGATGTCGGACCGGAAGTCCGCGGGCATGCCCTGGGCCTGCTCCGGGGGGATGTAGTCCGGCGTCCCCATCACCGTCCCCGCCGTGGTCAGGCCGGAGGCGCCGGGCGCGGTGCCCGCCTTCACCTCCGAGACGCGCGCGATCCCGAAGTCCATGATCTTGAGGTCGCCCGTCTCGGGCAGGATCAGCATGTTCTGGGGCTTGATGTCGCGATGCACGACGCCCTGGGCGTGCGCGGCCTCGAGCCCCTGGCACATCTGCTTCGCGATGCGCAGGCCGACGCCGATGGGCAGCGCGCCCTTGCTGGCGATGAGGTCCTTGAGGGTGACGCCCTCGAGGTACTCCATCGAGATGTAGGGCGTGCCCGCCGCCTCGCCGAAATCGTGGGTGCGCAGGACGTTCCGGTGGGTGATGCGCCGCGCGAGCTTGATCTCCTGCTTGAAGCGGTCGAGGAGCGTGGGGTCTTCCTTCATCACGTCCGGCCGCAGCACCTTCAGGGCCACCTCTTCGTCGAGCTGCTGGTCGCGCGCGAGGTAGACGACGCCCATGCCGCCCTTGCCCAGCGTGGACAGGAGCTCGTAGCGGGAGGCGAAGAGGTCGCCGCGCCGCATGCTCACCCCGGGTGAGACGGCGGTGAGGGCGGCCGTTTCCGCCATCGTGAAGCTGGTTCCCGCCGCCTCCGTCGTCACCCCCGCCGCCTTCTTCGCAACCGTCTCCTCGCGCAGGAAGTCGATGAGCTGCTCCTTCTCGCGCAGGTCCGCGAGCAGGCGGCTGAAGGTCCGGGCCAGGGCCCCGATCTCGTCTCCGCTGTCGACGTCGACCTTGCCGGAGTACGAACCGTTGCGGGCGCGCTCGACGAGGTCGGCCAGGCGGCGCACGGGGCCGGTGATGCGCGCCGCGCCCACGTAGGCGACGACGAGACCGAGCACCATCACGGCCGCGGAGACCATGACCAGGAGGTCGCGGAAGCGGCGGAAGGCCGCCATCTCCGCATCCTTGCTGCGCAGGGCCATCAGCGCGCCGACCGTCTCCCCGGTGGCGGTCTTGAGAGGCACTTCGATCCCGACGTGCCGCTCCCCGGCGAGGTCGATCTCGAATTCCTCCGCGCTCCCGGACGCCAGCTCCGGCCGGCCCAGCGCCGCGCGCAAGGCGGCCTCCTTGGGGCCGAGCGACGAGACCGAGAGCTGCGGCGCCGCGCCCGGCGCGACGGTGACGAACGCGATCTCGCTGTGCGTGAGCTTCCGGATCTGGGAGGCGAGCGCCTCGTTGACTGCGTAGCCGGCCACGAGGACGCCCTTGAGCTCGCCCCCGGTCACCATGGGCACCGACACCGCGTGATAGAGACGGTCCGACGTGCGCCACACCGTCGCCGATTCCTCGCCCTCCAGCGGCCTCATGACGATGGGGGCCTTCGAAAGGTCCTCGCCCTGCGCCGCCGGCCGGTCCGTGCGCGCGACCACCGTGCCCGACGGGTCCGTCACGATGAAGAAGTCGGCCTTGATCTCCTCGTTGCGCTCCTTGAGCGTGTCGAGGATCGTGGCCGCGTCCTTCGTCTCGACCAGGCTCTTGAAGAAGGGGTCGTTGCCGAGCACGCGGATGCCGAGCTTGAGCTTGTTGTAGCGGTCGGCCTGGAACGTCTCCCAGACCTGGCGCGTCTCGCCCAGGCCGCGGGTCACGTTCTCCTCGGCCAGCCGGTTGGCCTGGACGGTGGTGAACACGAGCGAGGTGGCGACGAGGGCCACCACCAGCACGCTCGTGAACAGGAGGATCTTCTGGGTGAGACCCAAGCTAGTACTTCTCGTCCGTGGTGGAGTAGTCCTTCCCGAACTTGTTCTTGTGCGGGACGGCCTTGTAGGTCGAGCCGTCCAGCGTGAAGTGGGCCTGGGCGGTGCCGGCGTCGGTCACGCTCACCTCCGTCCCCGCCTCGCCCCCACGCTCGTGCCAGGCCTTCACCGTGTACTTGCCCGCGGGCACGTTCTCGATCGTGAAGGCTCCGTCGGCGGCGGCCTTGGTGAAGAGCGGGTTGTCGCGAACGACGACGACCGCGCTCATCTGCGGGTGGATGTTGCAGTAGACCTTCACGATCCCCGGATGCTGGAACGTGAACGACCCCACCTTGGGGCGCTTGTAGAGCTCCATGTCGAACCGGTTGTCGCCGGAGACCGAGAACGCGTTGTGGAAGATCGGGTCCTCGTTGGGGAACTGCACCGTCCCGCCGACCGGCAGCACCACCACGCGCGGGTTGAAGGCCTTGCCCTTCATGATCATGGTGGCCGTGGCCGGCCTGGGCTTCACGCGCGCCCCCTCGACGTAGACGACCACGTCCGAGAGATCGCTGGCCTTGCGCCCACCCTTGTCGATCAGCTCCACCTTGCCCGTGATGGTGCCCGCACGGAGGACCGCGGGCACGGCCAGCATCGGCACGATCAACGCGGCGCGCGCAGCGGCTTGTCCCAGGCCCATCGAAGCGGCGGGATTGTACCATCGCGCCCGCGGTGGTCCCGGCCGCGGCCGGACCGAGTGCGGCCTGCCTCGCCTCTATAATCCGCGGCGCCGATGATCCCTCTGGCCGGCCTCGTCCTCGCCGCCGCGACCGCTGGCGGCGCCGCCGTCGACGGAAACGCCGCCCTCCGGCACGCGAGCGCCCTCGCCTCCCTGGGCCCGCATCCCTGGGGCTCGCCGCGCGCGCGCGCCGCCGCCGCCTACGTGGCCGCGCAGCTCCGCGGCGCCGGGCTGTCCGAGGTGCGCCAGGAAGACTTCGAGGTCAAGGGAGTGCGCGGCGTGAACGTCGTGGCCGTCCTGAAGGGCGCCGGGCCCGGCATCGTGGTCGTGGGCGCGCACCACGACACCGCGCCCGACGCTCCCGGCGCCTACGACGACGGGGGCGGCGTGGGCGTGATGATCGAGGTGGCCCGCGTCATGGCCCGCCGTCCGCCTCCGCCGCGCACGATCGTGTTCGCCTCCTGGGACGGCGAAGAGGCCTGGTCGACGGGGATGGGGACGACCACGGGCTCGCGCGCGTACGTGCGCAGCCTGGGCCCGCAGGCGCGCGAGGTCGTGGCCGCTTTCGTCGTCGAGATGAGCGGCTGGAGCGGGGGGACGCCCGTCCTGCACCCCGTCGCCTACGCGGATCCCCTGCGGCCGGGCCGGCCCGTCATCGCTCCGGGCTGGCTGGTCGCATCCGCGCTCTCCGGCGCACGCGGAGCGGGCGCCCCGCTGCGCGTCGGCGATCCGTGGCTCTCGTGGCTGTACCAGCCCGCCGTGCGTACGTTCCGCGTCAACCACTACGGCGACGACCTCTCCTTCCTGCAGGCGGGAGTGCCCGCGGTGTTCGTGTCCGACTCGTCGCTGAGCGCGTTCTATCCCTGGTACCACAAGCCCGGCGACACCGCGGACCACCTGGACGCGGCGGCGCTCGGACGCATGGGCGAAGCCGTGCGCGGAGCGGTGGACGAGGTCGGGCGCGCCCCCATCCGGCGCGATACGGACGCGGACTGGTTCTCCGCGCTGGGTTACGTGGCCCCGCGATCGATCCTGCTGCTGGCCGGTGTGGCCGCGCTGTTGCCCGGGCTCGTCCATGGATGGGGGAGTGGCGGGCGCCGGCTCGCCGCACGCGCGGCCCTGTCCGCCGTCTTCGCCGTGCTCGTGTGGGTGGATCCGCTGCCCGCACTGTGGATCCTCGGTCTGCCCGTGCTCGTGACCGGCCTCTCCCCGCGCCGGCCCGCGTGGGGCCTCGCCCTCGTTCCCGCGGCCGGCCTCGTCGCCATCGGCGCCGCGGCCTGGGCGCGCGGTTTCAGCCACGGCACCTGGCTTCCGCTCTGGTATCGCGGAGCCCTCGTCGCCGCGCTCGTCCTCTCCGCCGTTCCCGCCGTCCCCGCCACCGGCCGCTCCTCGAGGAATGGCGCGCGTTTGAACCGGCGCGTCGCGCGCCGCGGCCTCTCGCGTGTGCGCGCGGCGAGCTGAGCCGGCCCTCTCCGCGCCCCGCGATCGTCAGGTCCGGCGCGCGCGACACGCACGAATGTGAGCGCGCGGAGCTCAAGCGTACTCGTTCCGGAACGAGTA
>WNFC01020069.1_pt1 | contig 13186 bp, 12 predicted proteins | sample 5400541 | NCBI WGS metagenome assembly WNFC01 (sample SAMN13153342, study PRJNA577476) | soil metagenome | isolation source: 120 cm saprolite under Douglas fir tree site 2 hole 2 replicate 1 | place: USA:California | collected 2015-04-18
GCCCCCGGGTGATCCAGAGATCCTGGAAGGACTTGTTGTCGCAGTTCCGCCACCACTGCTTGCCCTTGTAGTGGTCGTAGACCGGGTTCTTGCGGAGCGCATCCGCCACCGCCTCGGAATCGACGGACTTGGCGAGTGTACAACCCCGCGCGACCTCCATGACTCCGCTGTACGCGTAGGCGCCGTAGTCACCGGGAGGCGCGTTGTACTTCTTCCGGTACATCTCCACGTACTTCTTCGCGGACGGCACGCTGTCCTCGAGCTCCCAGTAAAAGCTGGTCCCGCTGTAGACGTCGCCATACAGCTCGCCTCCGCCTTCCTTGAGGTAGGGCAGCCAGACTAGGGGCTGGGCGATCTTCATCTGTTTCTTCATGCCGTAGCTCAGGACCTGCTTGAGGAAGGCGATGTTGTCTGCGCCCGGGGTCATCGACACCAGCACTTCCGGCTTGGCGGCCTGGATCTTGGGCAGGTGGGCCGAGAACTCGGCGCTGCCGAGCGGGTAGGGCGTCGAGCCCAGCAGGGTGCCGCCCTGCTTGGCCAGGGTCTCGGTGAGGACGGCGTTGTTCTGCTTGCCCCAGGCGTAGTCGGCGTAGACGATCCACCACCTCTTGCCGAGGTTCTGGGCGATCCACGTCCCGACCGCGCGACTGGTGATCGTGGGGTTCAGGGCTTCGTGGAAGGTCAACGGGCTCGTGTCCGGCTTGGCGCTGATCTCGTCGGACTGGCTCACCGAGATGAAGAGCACCTTGGACTTCTTGGTCTGCTCGTTGATGGCCATCTGGACGTGAGCGGCCAGCCCGCCCACGACGAACTGGACCTTGTCGTTCTCGATCAGCTCCTTGGTCCGCTGAGCCCCGACCGCGGGCTTGAGCTGGTCGTCGCGGAAGAGGACCTCGACCTTGCGGCCCAGGACGCCGCCCTTGGCGTTCAGCTCATCCATGGCCAGGGTGGCGCCGCTCTGCTGGTCGGCGGCGAGAGCGCCGAACGGCCCGGTGAGCGGAAGGGGGAAGCCGATCCGGAGCGGGTCCTTGCTCTGCGCGCGCAGGACGGTCGGGAACGACAGGGCCGCGGCGCCGGCCGCGGTGGTTGCCAGGAATGAGCGCCGATCCATGGATTGCCTCCTCTTCCTTGAGTGAAGCGCAGCGACGGGGGGACAGGTGGCCGGTATCATAGGAGGCCGTCCAGGCCGTGTCAATCGTGTTAAGATGCCGCACCTTTGCGCACGAGGAGGCCCCCGAATGCTTCGGATCGCGTTGAGCGTCCTGACCGTGCTGGTGCTCCTGATCGCGGGCCTCGGCCCCGTGGCGGCCCAGTACCCCGAGCGTCCCATCACGATCCTGACCGGCTACCCGGCGGGCGGCATGGTCGACATCGTGGCCCGCGCGCTCAGCGAGGGGCTCAAGAAGAAATACCCGAAGGGTGTGGGCATCGTCACCCGGCCGGGGGCCGGCGGCTCGCTGGCGGTGGCCGAGCTCTCCACGCTCGTCATCCATCCGCAGCTCAACGACCTGCCCTACAAGACCCCGGACGATTATGAAGCGATTATCAATGTCGTCTCGTTCTATTCGCTCCTGGCCGTGAAGGCCGACGCGCCCTGGAAGACGGTGCAGGAGTTCGTCGCCGCCGCCAAGGCCAGTCCCGGGAAGCTGCGCGTCGGCTCCCCCGGCGAGGGCACCTCCAGCCACCTGAACTTCGAGGAGATGAAGCGGCTGGCTGGCATCAACCTCACCCACGTCCCGTTCTCGGGCTGGGGCGAGTCGAGCCCCGCGCTGTTGGGCGGCCACGTCGAGGCGCTGATGGCGCAGCCGGGCGAGGTCAAGCCCCTCGTGGACGGGGGAAAGATGCGCGTGCTCATGGTCTCCCAGGCGAAGCGACACCCCGCCTTCCCCGACGCGCCGAGCGCCAAGGAGCTCGGCTGGGGCGAGACCGCGAGCGGCGCCTGGTTCATGTTCGTGGCGCCCAAGGGCACGCCCGGACCCGTGCTGAAGTACATCCACGACACGGTCAAGGCCGCGATGGACGATCCGCAGTTCGTCAACACGATCAAGCAGCGGATGGTCGATATCGACTACCGGGCCGGCGATCAGCTCAAGGCGGACCTGTGGAAGGAACAGAAATTCCACACCGACGTGCTCGTGCGCCTGGGGATGATCAAGAAGAAGTAGCATGACCGAGCGGCTCCTGGCCCTCCTCGTGGTCGCGGCCAGCGGCGCGTACCTGCTGAGCGCGTGGCCGCTGCCGCACGGCACGACGGCGCGGCCGGGAGCCGGATTCTTGGCGTCGGGCGGGTCGTGGCCACCGCCGGGTCGCTGGCCGGCTTCTGTCTGCTCCTGCCCTATGCGGGCTATCCGGTCGCCGCGCTCGTCTTCGCCGCCGTCCTGCTGCGGTGGCTCGGAGCCGGATGGCGATCGGCGCTCGTGATCGGCCTCGCCAGCGCCGCCCTGTCCTACTATCTCTTCGGCGTCGTGCTGAGCGTCCCCCTCCCGCGCGGCATCCTGTTCGACTGAGAGCCAGCTCGTGGGTCCGATCGAAGGTCTCCTCTACGGTTTCTCGATTGCCCTGACGCCGGGCAATCTCTTCGCCTGCTTCATCGGAGTGCTGGTCGGCACCATCGTCGGCATCCTGCCCGGCATCGGGCCGGTGGGGGCGATGGCCCTGCTGCTGCCGTCAACGTTCGCGCTGCAGCCCGCGACGGCCCTCATCATGCTCGCGGGCATTTACTACGGGGCCATGTATGGGGGCTCGACGACCTCGATCCTGGTCAACGTGCCCGGCGAGGCGGCGTCGGTGGTCACCGCGATCGACGGCTACCAGATGACCAAGAAGGGCCGGGCGGGCGCGGCGCTCACCGTGGCGGGCGTGGGCTCGTTCGTGGCGGGATCGCTCGGAGTCGTCGGTATCGTGCTGGCCTCGGCCTGGCTGGCCGAGCAGGCCCTCCGCTTCGGCCCGTCCGAGTATTTCGCGATGGCGTTGGCCGGCCTGCTCCTGCTGTCGCGCCTGAGCGGGGGCTCGGTGCTCCAGGCCTTCGTGCTGGTGGCGATCGGCCTCGCCCTGGGCACGGTGGGCATGGAGCCGATCTCGGCGATCCGGCGCTTCACCTTCGGCTCGACCCAGCTCTCGCAGGGGATCGAGCTGGTCCCGGTGATCATGGGGCTCTACGGGGTCGCGGAGGTGCTCCTGATCGCGGAGGCGGGCGCCAAGCGCGCGCTGATCGCCTCCGTCAAGCTCAAGGAGCTGCTGCCGACGCGCCAGGAGTGGCGGCAGTCCGCCGCGCCGATCGCCCGGGGCTCCGTGGTCGGATTCTTTACCGGCCTGATTCCCGGCCCGGCCGCCGTGCTGTCCACGTTCATCTCCTACGCGCTCGAGCGCCGGATCTCGAAGACTCCCGAGCGGTTCGGGCACGGGGCGATCGAGGGCGTGGCCGGCCCGGAGGCCGCCAACAACGGGGCCACCGCCGGCGCCATGGTGCCGCTCCTGTCCCTCGGCATTCCGTTCTCCCCCGCGACCGCCATCCTGCTGAGCGCGCTCGTGATCACCGGCATCCAGCCGGGGCCCCTCCTCATCAGCCAGCGGCCCGAGGTGTTCTGGGGTGTCGTGGCCAGCATGTACGTGGGCAATATCCTCCTCTTGATCCTGAACCTCCCGCTGGTCGGGCTCTTCGTGAGCGTCCTGCGGCTGCCCCAGCACGTGCTGGCGACGCTGATCCTGCTGCTCTGTCTGGTGGGGGCCTACAGCCTCAACAACAGCCAGCTCGACCTCTGGGTGCTGGTCGGCTTCGGCATCTTCGGCTACGGCCTGCGCAAGCTGGCGATCGATCCATCTCCGCTCGTGGTTGCCCTGGTGCTGGGGCCGATGATGGAGAAGACGCTGCGGCAATCGCTCTTCATGACGCGGGGCAGCTTCGTGGACATCCTGACCCGGCCGATCACGATGACGCTCCTACTGCTCGGCGTCGCGGCCGTTGTGGTGCCCTGGGTGGTACGGCGCCTCCGGGGCGTGCCCATCGTCTCGCTGCCGGACGCTACCCGGTAAGCGTTCCGCGCTAGCTCGCGGCCCGCGGCAGGCAGGCCGGAAGCGCGCGCGGGCTCTCGCACAGGAGGTCCGCGCCCGCGTCGGCCAGGATGTCGAGCCCCCGGTCACCCACCATGATGGCCGTCTCGGCGCGGATGACGCCGGTCTCCAGCAAGTGGGCGAGCAGGTCGATCTTGCTCTCGAACCGGCCGCCGGGTTCGGCGCCGTAGACCGCGGTGAAGTGCCGGGCCAGGTCGAAGTGGGCCACGATGCGCGTGGCGGCAGGCTGGAGCTTCGCGGTGGTCACGAACATGGCCTCCGCGATCCGCGCGGTGCCCTCCAGCATCTCGGGGACGCCGTCGTACACCCGGTTCTCGTAGAGGCCGGTCTCGTCGTAGCGCGCCCGGTAGTGGGACAGCGCGGTCTCGATCAGCACGGCGTCGGTGGTCCCGAGCAGCGCCGAGAAGGTGCCCCTGAGCGGCGGCCCGATATAGGCCGCAAGCGCGTCGTCGTCCGGGCAGGCTCGCCCGAGTCGATCGAGCGCGTGGCGGATGCAGGCGGTGATGCCGACGCTCGAGTCGGTGAGGGTGCCGTCGAGATCGAACAGGACGGTGAGGGGGCTCATGCGTCCCGCGGTTTCACCGTGATCTTCGTCTTCACGGAGTTGGCGATGAAGCACTGCTCGTGGGCGGCGTGGTGCAGGTGGTCCACCTCCTCGTCGGTCGGGCGCTTGTCGCCCCCGTAGACGATGCGCGGGCTCAAGGTCACCGCGCTCACCCAGATGGCGCCGCGCTCGTTCTTGCGCATCACCCCCACCGCGTCGTCCTCGTAGGACTCAACCATGAAGCCCTGGCGCATGGCCACGTAGAGGAACGTGAGCATGTGGCAGCTCGAGATCGCGGCCACGTAGGCCTCTTCAGGATCCACGTGGGCCGGGTTGGAGTACGGCACCGGCACCACGCCGGGCGACGGCGAGGCCGGCACGGTGAGCCCGCCGTCGAACGTCCACGTGTGCTCGCGGGAGTAGCGCCCCTTGAGGAAGTCGCCGCTTTCGAGCTTCCACCGCACCGTCGCCTTGTGCTCAGACATGGCTCGTCTCCTCGAGTCTCGCGATCTGGCGGTCGTGGAGGCGGGACAGGAGCAGCAGCGCGCTCGCCGCCCCCAGCAGCGCCAGGAACATGTCCCACTGAGTGTCCCACTGATCGCCCTGAGTGCCCAGGAACGCGTCGGCGCCCTCGCCGCCGATCAGAGCGGCCCACCATTCGACCAGCTCGTAGAGCGCGCTGATCGCGAGGCCCACGCAGAGCGCCAGGAAGGTCAGCCACTTGCCCGATTGGAGCGGCGAGCGCCGGATCAGGATCTCGCGCACCACGATGGCGGGCACGAAGCCCTGGGCGAGGTGGCCGATGCGATCGTAGTGATTGCGGGCGAAGCCGAAGACGCGCTCCATCCAGAAACCAAGCGGCACCTCCGCGTAGGTGTAGTGGCCGCCCAGCATCAGGATGAGCGCGTGGACGAAGATGAGCCGGTAGGCGAGCGGGGTCAGCGGAAAGCGGCGCGCGGTGAGGAGGAGGATCGGGACCGCGATCAGGATCGGGGCGACCTCGAGCACCCAGGTTACCCGATCGTGCGGCCCGATGCCCGAGACGACGAGCAGGACGGCGCCGACGATCAGGAGGGCCAGGGGCTCTCTACCAGTCACCCGCGTACTGGGTGTTATGCCCGGTCGTCTGCGTGAGCAGGCGCGCGCGGCGCAGCTCGATGAGCTGGCGCGTGTGCAAGAGGTCGTGCGCCGCCCACGAGGCGAGAAGGTCCCCGGCCGTGATGGGCCCGAAGGGCGCGCGGTATTCGCGGCTCCAGTCCGGCGCGGACAGGCCCGCGAGCCAGGCGATCGAGCGCTCGCGCTCGATGAGGAAGCCCTGCAGGGCCTCTCCGAGGTCGCGCTCGTTGTATCGCCGCTCGCTGACCCAGCCCGCGGGATCGATCCGGGCCCACGTCTCCTCGGGCCGGTGCAGCACCACGTCGAGCCGCGGGCGGAAGTCTTCCCGCTCTTCGTCGTGAAGGTGGCAGACCACCTCGAGTAGCGACCAGGCATCCGGCGCCGGCCGCACCCGCGCCTCGGCGGGCGAGACGCCCGCCACGAGGCCGCCGATGGTCTCCGCGCCCTGGGCCAGCTCACGACGAAGGAAATCCAGACGCATGCCGGTCGCGCCTACTGGAACTCGAGGGTGGCCGCGCGCAGCCCGCAGAGGAGCTTGCCCGCGGTCTCGAGACACCGGTCGTTGGAGGGGGGCATCACCGGACCCGCCAGCGAGTCGCGGTGCCAGCGCTCGAGCGGCAGCTCCTTCAGGATGCCGCGCCCGCCCGCCAGCCGCATGGCCCGCTCGGTGGCCATCAGCCCCACGTCGGCCGCGAAGGTCTTGGCCTGGTTGACCACGAGCATGGTGGCCTCGCGGTCGCCCGCCATCTTCACGCAGGCGGCCTCGTGCAGGAGGAGCCGGGCCGCGCGGATCTGGGTGCCCACCTCGGCCACCGTGCGCTGCACGAGCGGGTGATGGCTCATGGGCTCGTTGGAGGGGCGCTGGGTCTTGGTGCGCGCGTACTCGGTCATGTACTCGAAGGCGGCCTCGCCGATGCCCAGGTAGACGGCGGCGTAGCCGAGCGCGAAGCCCTGCAGGTCGATGGTCAGGTACTCGCCGGGCCGGCCGACCACGTTGGCCGGATCCACCGCGCAGTCGTACCGGATGGTATGGCTGATGGTGCCGCGCATGCCGGTGGCGTTCCAGGTGCCCTCGATCTTCACGCCGGCGTCGCGGCTCGGGATCATCGCGGAGATCACCCCGTCGCGGGCATTGCTCTTGCCCGCCTGGATGCCGGTGACGAAGAAGTAGTCGGCCGCGTCGCCGAGCGAGCAGAACTGCTTCACCCCCGCCACCCGATAACCACCGCCATTTGTCGGGTGAAACACGGTGTTGAGCACGAACTTGTCGCGGAAGCTCTGCTCGGGCTCGCTCGTGATGGAGGCGATGCGGGCCCCGCGGCCGACGACCTCGCCGAAGTAGCGCCGCTTCTGCTCCTCGGTGCCGAGCGCGGCCACGAAGGTGGTCACCGTCGAGTGCATGTTGAAGGTGAGCGCGGTGGCCGCGCAGCCCTTGGCGATTTCGCGCAGGGCGTGCACGTAGGTGACCGGATCGGCGCCGACCCCGCCGTACTCGCAGGGGACGGTGAGCGCGAACAGGCCGGCCGCGTGCAGGTCCGCGTAGTTCTCGTAGGGGAACGTGGAGTCGGCGTCGTACCGGGCCGCGCGCGCCGCGAAGCGCTCCCGCGACAGGGTGGCCACGCGCTCCACCACGGAGCGCTGCTCGTCGGTCAGGGGCGGGAGCGGGAACACCCCGCTAGCGTAGCGCCCCTGCGTAGGCCGGCGCAATCTGAGTGTGCAACCGGAGGGGCCGGCATCCCTTATGGTACTGTTGCGTCCGTATGGCCGCACGAAAACGCGAGCTTGCCGCCGTGGCCCCCGCCCGGCCGGACTTCCTGATCCTGGGCCTGGCCGCCGCCGGCTTCGCCATCGCGGCCTACCTCACCGGGCTCAAGTGGATGGGCGGCAACGCCGCCTTCTGCCTGTCCGGCAGTGGGTGCGACGTCGTGCAGGCGAGCCGCTACGGCAACCTCCTGGGCGTGCCGACCGCGCTCTGGGGCGTGCTGCTCTACGCGGCCATCGGCGCGCTGGCCGCGCTCGGGCTCACCGCGCCGCGCTGGACGTGGGCTCTCTACCTGGCCGCCGCGGGCGTGGGCTTCTCGATCTACCTCACCGCGGTCTCGGTGCTCGTCATCAAGGCCACCTGCGCCTACTGCCTCGCCTCGGGCGCGATCACGGTGGCCACCCTGTTCGTGCTGCTCCGGCGCCGCGCCGCTTTGCCGCGCCGCCGCCGGCTCGGGGCGCTCGTGCCCGGGGCCCTGGCCGCCGCGGTGCTGGTGCCGCTCGGCGCCGCCTTCATCTACGCGGTGCCGGCGGGCGGGGGCAGCGGCTTCGAGGGCGCGCTCGCGCGGCACCTGCGCGAGAAGGGCGCGGTGATGTACGGGGCCCACTGGTGCCCGCACTGCACCGAGCAGAAGGCCCTCTTCGGCGCCGCGGCCAAGGACGTCCCCTACGTGGAGTGCGCCGCGGACGCGGTCAACGGCCGCCCCGACCTCTGCCAGCAGGCCGGCGTGAAGTCTTTCCCCACCTGGGTGATGGGCACCGAGCGCCGCGAAGGCACCCAGTCTCTCCGAGCTCTCGCCGACTTTTCCAAGTTCGAGGCGCCAAAGTAACCTCCCCCTCACCCTGCCCTCTCCCCCTCCGGGGGCGAGGGTTCCGATTCACCCTCTCCCCTCCGGGGGCGAGGGTTCCGATTCACCCTCTCCCCTCGAGGGCGAGGGTTCCGATTCACCCTCTCCCCCTCGAGGGCGAGGGTTTCGATTCACCCTCTCCCCTCAGGGGAGAGGGTAGGGTGAGGGGTGGTCTCACGGTGGTCTCACTCAGTGCGCGCCCGGCGCCGGCCGCGCCCGCACGCGCTTGAGCAGCAGCGCCAGCGGGACGCTGCATATCGCCAGCACCGTGATCAGCCGGAAGTTGTCGACGAAGGCCAGCAGCGTCGCCTGCGCCACCAGCGTCTTGTAGAGGATGCCGAGCGCCTGCTGCGCGGCCGCGCTCGCCCCCACCTTGGGCGTCAGCACCTGCCGGAGCGCTTCCAGCCGCTGCTGGAAGACCGGATCGTAGGGCGTCATCTTCGCCACCAGGATGTTCTGGTGTACCTGCGCGCGTCGGGCCAGGAGCGTGGTGGCCATCGAGATGCCGACGCTGCCGCCGAGGTTGCGCATCAGGTTGTAGATCCCGGTGGCCCCGCCCATCTGCTCGCGCCGGAGCGTCGAGAAGGACATGGTGGAGAGCGCGATGAAGATGAGCGGGTTGGCGAGGCCGTTCAGGAATGTGACGAACGCGATGTTCGACCACGCCACGTCGAAGGTGAGCCGGCTCAGCCAGACGCCGGAGAGGGCGAGCAGGCCGAAGCCGGCGCAGACGATCAGGCGCGAGTCCACGATGCCGATGAGGCGGCCCGCCGCGATGGCGGCGAGCAGGGCCCCCAGGCCGCGCGGGCTGATCGCGAGCCCGGCCTCGAGCGCGGGGTAGCCGAGCAGGGTCTGGAGGAAGAGGGGGAGCATCGCGGTGGTGGCGTAGAGGACGATGCCCATGGCGGTGATCAGGATCGTGCCGATGGCGAAGTTGCGGTCGCTCAGGATCTGCAGGTTGACGATGGGCTCGTCCGTCACGAGCTCGCGCGCGACGAAGGCCACCATCGCCGCCGCGGAGAGGGTGAGGGCCCAGCGGATCCACACCGCGGCGAGCCAGTCGTCCTGCTGTCCCTTGTCGAGCACGACCTGGAGCGCGGCCAGCGAGATCGCCATGAACGCGAGCCCCCAGTAGTCGATGCGGCGCAGCGTGGTGCGCTGCAGATACGGGGGGTCCTCGATGAAGGCCTGCGTCATCGCGAGGGCGAGGAGGCCGACCGGCAGGTTGATGTAGAAGATCCATCGCCAGGAGTAGCTGTCGGTGATCCAGCCGCCGAGCGTGGGGCCCATGATGGGCGCCACGATCACCCCCATCGAGTAGGCGGCCATCGCGCGGCCCCGACGGGCCGGCGCGAAGCTCTCGAGCAGGATGGCCTGGGCGATCGGCTGGAGCGCGCCGCCGCCGATGCCCTGCACCACGCGGGCCGCGATCAGCATCTCGAGGCTGGCGGCGGCCCCGCACGCGGCGGAGGCGAGCGTGAAGATGACGATGCACGTGAGCAGGAGGCGCTTGCGGCCGAACGCCGCGCTGAGCCACGCGGTGACCGGCAGCACGATGGCGTTCGAGATCAGGTAGCTCGTGAGCACCCAGGTGGCCTGCTCGGGAGTGGCCGAGAGGCTGCCCGCGATGTGGGGCAGCGCCACGTTCGCCACCGAGGTGTCGAGCACCTCCATGAACGTGCCCAGCATCACGGAGACCGCGATGAGCACCGGGCTCGAGCGGGGCCGCCACTCGGCCGCGGCGTCCGCGGGCGGGGCGGTCGGCGGGTTCTCGTCTGCCATGCGCTTGACGGGGGTCGGTGCCGCCCGCCATTATAAGCGCGAATCCAATGGCCGACCTGGACCAGGAGGGAATATCCGGGCGGTTGCGCGCCCGGTTCTCGACCTATCAGGAAGGGCCGCCGCGCCGCCGCTACCTGCTCCTCGCGATCGTGGTGGTGGTGCTCGCTTTCACCGGCTACGGCGGCTACCTCCTGTACTACTGGCACCACCACATCTCCACCGACGACGCCTATATCACCGCCCGCATCGCGCCCATGAGCGCGCGCATTCCGGGCATCGTGGTCGAGGTGCGCGTCAACGACAACCAGGACGTGAAGGCGGACCAGGTGCTGGTGCGCCTGGATCCGCGCGACTTCGAGGTGGCGGTGGCGCAGGCGCGCGCCGCCGTCGCGAGCGCCAAGGGCGATCTGGAGACCGCGGTCGCGGGCGTGCCGCTGACCGATGAATCCACCCGCAGCCTGGTCCAGCAGGCGGACGCCGCGCTCGGGGCCACCCAGTACGGCAGCGAGATGGCGCGGCACGATCTGGATGAGCGCCGTGGGATGGTCCAGGCCAAGCAGGCGGCGGTGGCGGCGGCCGACGCGGCGGTGCGCGCCGCGCAGGCCGACTACGAGCGAAGCAAAGGCGACCGCGACCGCATGGCCTCACTCGTGAAGGCGCATCTCGTCGCCCAGCAGGAGTGGGAGCACGCGGACGCGACGTTCAAGACCGCGGAGGCCGTGCTGGACTCCGCCCGCAAGCGGCTCGATCAGGCGCGCAGCGAGGTCGGCCAGGCCGAGGCGTCGCTGCGGACGCAGCAGGCCGCGATCGGCCAGTCGGTGAGCCGGGTGGACGAGAGCCGCGCCTCGCTCCAGAACGCGCGCAGCCAGCGCCAGCAGGTGCGGCAGCGCCAGGCCCAGGTGGAGGCGGGGCAGGGCCGGCTCGCCCAGGCCCTCGCCAACCTGCAGCAGGCGGAGCTGAACCTGGTGTACTGCACGATCCGGGCGCCGATGCCGGGCCGCGTGAGCCGGAAATCGGTGGAGATGGGCCAGGTGGTATCGCCCGGGCAGTCCCTCCTCGCGGTGGTGGATCTCGACGACGTCTGGGTGGTGGCCAACTACAAGGAAACCGAGCTGACCCACGTGCGCCCGGGCCAGCGCGCCACCGTCACGGTGGACACCTACCCGGGCAAGACCTTCAAGGCGCGCGTGGACTCGATCCAGGCCGGCTCCGGCGCGGTGTTCTCGCTGCTGCCGCCCGAGAACGCCACCGGCAACTTCGTGAAGGTGGTGCAGCGCGTGCCCGTCAAGCTCGTGTTCGAGCGCTCTCCCCAATGGGGAGAGGGAAGGGTGAGGGGAGGGGCCAGGGTGAGGGGGCTAGTTGTTGAGGAGCCCATGAAGATCGACGTCCTCCTGATTCCCGTCGGCGCCCGCTACGCGGAGATGCGCGCGGCCGCGCTTGCTGCCGAGGAGGCCGGCTTCGACGGCCTGTGGACCTGGGATCACCTGCGTGATCCCGACGAGCGCGCGGAGGCCGGCGTGCCCGAGGCCTGGACGACCCTCACTGCGCTGGCCGAGGTCACGCGCCGCCTCACGCTGGGCCCGCTCGTGCTCAATACCGGCCTGCGCCATCCCGGCCTGCTCGCCAACATGGCGGCCACCGCGGTCGATGTCGTACGCGCGCGAGCAGGAGGCGCTCAACATGGAGGTCTCGCCGGATCGGGTGCGCGCCGAGCGCGTGGCCGAGACCGCGCAGGTGCTGCGGCGCCTGTGGGCCGGGGACGACTCGAGCTTCGTGGGGGCGCAGTTCCGGCTCGATCGCCCGTCGGGCTTCTTGCGGCCGGATCCACCGCCGCCCATCATCATCGCGGGCTTCGGCCCCCGTATGGCCGGCATCGCGGGGCGGTACGGCGACGGCTTCAATACCCAGGCGATGCACCCGGATCTGGCCGAGCTGGCCCGCGTGGCGCGCGAGGCCCACGCCGCGTCGGGCCGCGATCCCGCGCGCTTCAGCGTGAGCGTCTTCGCGGGCCTGAGCGAGCGGTGGCTCCGCGCCGGCACGCCCGAGCGCGCCCGGCTCGAACACGTGGGCGTCGACCGCCTGATCTTGCTGGCGTCGCCCCCCTACGACCTCGGCGGCATCCGCCTGCGCTAATCCCGCCCCTCACCCTGCCCTCTCCCCCTTCGGGGCGAGGGTTCCGATCGACCCTCTCTCCTTTGGGGCGCGAGGGTTCCGATCAACCCTCTCCCCTTTGGGGCGCGAGGGTTCCGATCAACCCTCTCCCCTTTGGGGCGCGAGGGTTCCGATCAACCCTCTCCCCTTTGGGGAGAGGGTAGGGTGAGGGGGAGCTTGTAGCCCTTGGCGACGATCCCCGGCGCCGGCGAGAAATCCAGCTCCGGCGCCCGCGCGAAGCCCATGCGCTCGTAGAGCCGCATGGCCACGCTCATGATATCGGCAGTGTGCAGGGTCAGCGCGGGAGCTCCGGCGGCGCGCGTTCGCCGGATGCACTCCTCCATGAGCCGGCGGGCCACGCCCTTCCCCCGCGCCGCCGGCGGCACCGCCAGGAGGCGCACCTCGGGCCACTCGAGCGGGACGGGCGTGCCGCCGGGATTGGCCATCACCGCGCCCGCCGGATAGAGCAGCACGGTGCCGACGAGCGCGCCGCCCTCCTCGGCCACGATCTGCGCCGCCGGCCGCACGTCGGCCAGCGTCGCCTGGATGTTCTGCCGGTACATCGCCCAGAGCGGCGGCGCGAGCGCGGCGGCATACTGCTCGTAGGCGGCGAGCGTGGCTGCGAGGATGGCGCCGCGATCGCTCGGTCGCGCGTCGCGGATCGCGGTCACGCCGCCGCGGGCTTGACCTCTCCCACGAGCCGCTCCATCGCGCGCACCATCGCGGGGATCCCGGCGCGCGGCAGGTCGAAGGTCATCCAGGCCGCGCCCAGCCCCTTCACCCGCTTGACGTCCGCGGCCACCTCGGCCACGGAGCCCTGGAACGCGGCGCGGCCGGCGCCCTTGGCGGTGTCGGTCAGATCGAGCATATTGCGCGGGGCGAGCCCGAGCGCGTCGCGGCGGCCGGTGCGGGT
>WNFC01010090.1_pt1 | contig 13176 bp, 25 predicted proteins | sample 5400541 | NCBI WGS metagenome assembly WNFC01 (sample SAMN13153342, study PRJNA577476) | soil metagenome | isolation source: 120 cm saprolite under Douglas fir tree site 2 hole 2 replicate 1 | place: USA:California | collected 2015-04-18
TCGCTGACGAATACGACTTCGGCCAGGGCATCTCGATCGCGAACTACGATGTGACCCGCGACGGGCGGTTCATTATGTTGCGCCGTGGCACACACGGCAGCAGTCTGCGCGTTGTCATCCACTGGACGGAAGAGCTGAAACAGATCCTCGCAGCAGGCGGCGTCCGCTGAGTGGTATTTGTGTTGGCCAGTCGATGGCGGTGTCGCCGTGCCGCGGATTTCTCCTGGATGACGCTAGTACATCGTACAGATAGTTCTTTATATTATAGATCGCCTCGATTATAGTGAGGCGTGCCGCGAGTCGCACCTGCCATCGAACTCAATCCGGTGATGAAGGCCACGTTGGACCACTTGGCGCGGTCGGCGTCTACTCCGCAAGCGTTGGCCTTGCGCAGTCGCATTGTCTTGGCCGCGGCTGCGGGGCAGGCCAATCAGGAGATCGCCACCGCCCTGCAGGTTCCCGAAGTCACGGTAGGCAAGTGGCGCCGCTGTTTTGCGAGCCACGGTCTGGATGGTTTGCAAGATGCAGTTCGTTCCGGACGGCCACCGAAACATGGTCAGGAAATCCTGCAGAAAGTGCAGAGCCGGGTGTGCCAGCGGCCAGAACATTACAGCCGCTGGAGCGTCCGCACGCTGGCCACGGACCTGGGGTTACCTGCCAGCACCGTGCATCAGATGTTGGTGGCCTCGGGTCTGCAGCCCCATCGGATTCGCACCTTCACCTTCAGTCCGGATCCTGATTTCGAGGCCAAACTGCTGGACATCGTCGGCCTCTACTTGAACCCGCCCGACAATGCGTTGGTGTTGTGCATCGATGAGAAGACCGGCATCCAGGCATTGGACCGTACCCAGCCTCTTTTGCCGTTGAGTGCGAAGAAGCCGCGTAGTTGGACCAACGAGTACGTCCGTCATGGCACGCAGACCCTGCTGGCAGCGCTGGAGATCGCGAGCGGGGAAGTCGTGGCACACGTCAAACAACGCCGCACATCGGTGAACTTTCTGCAATTCCTCAATGACGTGGTGGGCGCATTTCCCCAACGGGAATTGCACGCCGTCCTCGACAACCTCAACATTCACAAAAACGAAGCGGCCAAGCGTTGGTTGAGACGCCATCCCCAGGTGAACTTCCACTACACCCCCACCCACGCTTCCTGGGTGAACATGGTCGAATGCTTCTTCAGCATCCTTGGTAAGCGCGGTTTGTCGCAAAGCGTTCACACATCGAAACGCCAACTCAAGCAGTTCCTGCTGAATTACATCGCCCAGAACAACAAGAACCCCAAGCCGTTCATGTGGACCAAAGGACCGGAGAAGCTCCAGCGCATCATCGAGGCGACCAAGCAATATCAGGCGACTCACCCGCCCAAACTCAGGAAGCGGCGCCACAAGGCGCATAGTATAAAGAATTAACTGGACGATCTACTAGTGCTTTTTCGGAGGCGCGCCTGGGGAGCAGCGTGGAGTGGAACAGAAGGCTGGGGCGCGCGTTCGAAAAAGCCGTCAGAAGGAAGCCGCTCGCGGGTGCGGCGGACGCGGCCTATGGATTTTCAATCGATTTTCGGCTGGAAATCGGTGCCAGAAGCGGGATTCGGCAAAAACGTTGTTATTGATGCTCATCGATGTAGTGGTTCTCTCATTCACCTGGATCATCCCACCTGGATCATCCGTGAAGTCCCCTGTGCTGATCAAAGCCGGAAAGCTTTTTGACGCGCGAAATGGACGCATGCTAGCTAACCAGGCCATTCTGATCGAAGGCGACCGGATCAAGGAAGTCGGGGACTCCGCCGTCATTGCGGGACATGCCCCCGGCGCCAAAGTGATCGATCTGTCTTCTGTCACCCTCCTCCCCGGTCTGATTGACTGCCATGCCCATGTGCGTGGCAACTTGAAGGATCTCTCGCCTACGCGTGAGTTGCGCACGTCTTCGGCACTTGGTGTTCTCTGGGGCGTTCACAATCTGCAGATCTGGCTGGATCACGGTTTTACAGCGCTGCGCGATGCTGGCGAGGCTGACGCGGCCTACGGCCAACTCGCGCTGCGGGACAGCATCAACATGGGTCTGATTCGTGGTCCGCGCATGGTGTCAGCGGGCAGCATGGTATCCGTCACCGGAGGTCACGGCGATCCTGATCCGCTGGCTCCCGATCAGGCCCTGCCTCGCCGCCCCAATCTGGCGGACAATTTGGATCAGATCGGCGAAGTTGTTCGGCGCGATCTTAAGTACGGAGCGGATTGGATCAAGCTGATGGCCACCGGTGGTGTGTCGGATGAACTTAGTGACTTCAATGTGCAAGAACTGAGCGAGGAGCAAATGGCGAAGGCGGTCGAGATTGCGCACCGGGCGCGCAGGAAAGTCATGGCCCATGCCGAGGGCACGGAGGGCATCAAAGCCGCTGTGCGCACTGGCGTTGACTCCATTGAACATGGGACCATGCTCGATGAAGAGGGAGCTGTCCTATGGCGCAGAAAGGAACCTGGCTGGTTCCGACTTTGAATGCCTCCCTGCGCCTCACCAACCCTGACCCTAGCCTTGGACAAACGGCCATAGAAACTGAAAAGACCAGAGAAATCGTCCGGTTCCTGCCCGCAGCCTTCCAACGCGCCCTGCAGCACCACCTAACTAAAGATTGCCTTCGGCGATGACGACGATCCTGATTTTCTGGACGGGGAGTTTGTTGCATTAGTCAAGGGTGGCATGAAGCCAGCCGAAGCCCTGCAGGCGGCCACGGTAAATGCTGCGGAACTCCTCGGACTGTCCGATCAGATCGGCAGCATTGAGGCGGGAAAATTTGCTGACATCATCGCAGTCAGCGACGACCCGCTCGCCGATATCACAAACATGGGAAAGGTTGTTTTTGTCATGAAGGGCGGCGAGATCATCAAGAACACGAAGTAGACTCCGTTGATGGTTTGATGGTTTCGCGGTCTTGCTTAGAGAAACGGCGCATCCTGTGAGGGTGCGTATGAAGCGTTCCAGATGTTCCAACCCCCAACCCCGGATCGCTTTTCAATAGATCCTCGTAGATAAACGAGGCATACTCGTCACCGCAGTAATGGCATGTGTCATGAGTCGTTAACGGACTAGGACCGCAGGCATCCGTTACGCTGAAAACCGCTCCCTCTCTTTTTCCAAACAGCGTCACCCCAGTCTCACCTTCCCCGGCATACACAATCTCGTGAATTCTCTTCTGGATCTCAGGTGTGAATACAATCGAAATCATCCGGGTAACTCATGGTAATCATAATGCAATTTGCAAACCTGGCTCGCGCGTGTTCCTAGCATTTTTGAGCATTGAGTCGGGGACTTTGAAGCTGGGGAGCTAGAGGGGGACGGACTATGGCCAAGTTCTGACGCGCTCAATTTACTACTGCACAACGCTTGGTGTGTCCGGTCGGTCGCTCAACGCATCAATGGCGCCGCTCCCGATGGGCGTACACAATTTCCGCAGCCTCCGCGAGAGACGGTATGTTGCGCAGGATCTCGTACCCGCGGGAAGAGGATTCGCGCATGACGAGCATCTCTTCCCGACTCAATTTCGCTGGTTTCCGAAGGATCGCTTGCGGAATCCCGAGCTTGCCGATTTCATGGAGCAGTGCCCCAGCGGCAATGACTCGGATCTCTTCATCATCAAGCCTCAGAGCACACGCCAGTATCGTTGCAAACGCCGCAACTCGTTTGCAGTGACTCCAGGTACCAGGATCCTTTCGTTCGAGCGCTTCGCCCAATGTCTCAATCATCCGAGATGGTGGTACGGGTCCGATCGAGATAGCGTGCAGATGATCTTCGTCACTCATCAATTCTCCAAAGACTCCAGATTTCCTAATTCACTGCGGCTATCCCGACCTGATTCTAATTCAACTCAAACGCAGAACCCATCCTTGCGGTATGGGTTCTGATGCGTTTCTTTATACCGGATTAATGGTCTGGGCCCAAGCTATTCACGAATAGCATACCCATTCTGAGCAAAACAAATGCATCACTGCTGCATGGCCCTTTTTGATCATATTGTCCCACCAGTTCACCGTTTTTTCTTTGTGGCTGCAGGTTGAAGCAGCTTGAGCTTCCTGAGCACTCCGACGATCGGCTTACCGCAGCGTGCACAAAAAGAGTATCCGGCCCCATGGCCGACGCTAGCGCTCACCATTTCCTTGCTATCTTTAATTTCTCTTCCTTGCTATCTTTAATTTCTCTTTTGCAGAGATCGCATTTATAGATGAACATCTGCGAAATGATTATGTTCTAGGACTTAATTCGAGTTTCTTGATTCGAAGGGCATGATCCTGTAGTTGATCTTCGTGACCGCGGAGTTGCTTGGCACCGACGGTATTCTCCTGTTGGAGCGCCTCTACTCCTTTCAGGATGCCGTCCAGTTTAGTGATGACCGGATCGAATTTGTCGTCCAGTTTTTTCTCCATAGTTTCGCCAACGGCTTCTAGAATGACATTTGCCTGCTCGGAGAGGAGTCTATCCAATTTCTTGTCAAGACGCTCTTCAAACTTGCCGAACTCGGCTTTTAAAACAGCCGAGGTGACAGGGGCGTCTGGATTGTCTAGATCATTTTCCATAGATATGGTGTATGCCTTAACTATAGGGACGGGACGGAAACTGTCAATGTAAAACCGGGGAGAGGGGACTAGAGCCAGGGTTAGATCAACCGTGGCTCTGGCGGAGACATAGCCATAACCATCCTGAAGGAAGCCAAAGCGAGTACGCGATGCTGAAGTGGCCGGGTCCGGAACTACCGGATCGGAGTCGGGGGAGCCGCTACGATTCGCGACTCCCCCACGTCGACTGGAATGGCTTGCTAGCTCACTTTTCGTTCGCGAGAGGGTTCAGTACTATCAGTGGCCGGCACCGCTGGACTCCAATCATCAATTTGTCTTTGGGCTTCTTCCTTTGTTATGCTGTATCTTTCCTGGATTTTGCCCACAAGCTGATCTCGCTTGCCCGCAATGACGTCGAGATCATCGTCAGTGAGCTTGCCCCACTTTTGCTTCACCGATCCCTTCAACTGCTTCCACTTGCCTTCCACCTGTTCCCAATTCATATTCTCCTCCATTCAACGGCTCACGTCTCCGCCTCACTATAGGTCTCCGCAATGGGAATTCACATCAGTTGTGGCCTGTAGTCCCGTGAGGAAAGTCCGGTAACCCGGGACTTACTTTCTGGGTTTTACACCGAGGGGGCTCAGCTCGGGACGTTTGCGCGGATCGCAGGACACGGTAACATTCAGCACACTCTCGGCACATGGAGAGCGCCGGTACGGTGGGGGCGGTGGTTTGCGGACCGAAGAGCCCAACGCATCGCAAGCCCCTCCACCAGTATCTCGACTTGACCGTGATTCCTGAACTGAGCGCGGTCCAATGGCATAAGAGACCGAGCAGCAAGACGATACAAATTCTTTCCGCGTTAGGCGGACAGGGAAACTCTTTCCCCCAGTTTTGAGTCGTCCAGAAAATGACTAAACCTCTCGCAAATCGGCGCTTTCTATCCCTTCCCGCAATCAAGGCGTTTAGAAGTTGTAGCCAAAAATCAAGCGTAGTGTAGGGGCTGGTCGTGAATATAGGCTGGTCTTAATCTCAAAAAATGTACCCCGTCGAAATTGGACACCAGCCAAGATGTTGAAGCCAGTATCGAAATCAAAGTTTCCGAAGTCGATATCCCGTCCTTGGCCTTGTGTGGTCTGAAAACTCTGGTGGAGAAAGGTAAATGCGGGGCCTGCACCCATGTAAGGGAGCCAGGCGGCCTGGCGCGATACAACGGGCAACCGATAAACGGCTTCAAGGTTCAAAGCAATGAGATCAGTAACCTCTCCAAAGTCAAACTCGGCATTAGGTCGAAACAATACATCGCGATGGAAGATCGGACCTAGCTGAGAATGCACGCCGAACATGAGAAGTTCGGGATCCAGACCAGCCCCGGCCCGTACACCAAGCCGCCAACGCCGGGCTTCCCGCTTGATGTCATGTTCCAGGTCCCGAACGGCTGGAGGAATTGGCTGAGCTTGATCGGGCGGGTGTCCCTGCTGTGCGCTCGGAGCGGGTTCTAGCATAGAAATGTTGCTTGCTAGACGGCTTCCCCTTTCTTCTCCGGGCGTGGACACAACGCGCACGCGAGAGCCGTTTGGGATGGAACGAGGCTTCGTCGTGTGGCGATCGAATACAAACAATTGAAATTGATTATCTTCAGTTCTCACAACCAAAGTATCACGGGTTGACGAAACTACGGTCCCCTCAAACGTGTTGTCGCTCTGGCGTTGTGATGAGGTTGTTGTTGCCTCCTGAGACATTGAAATGGGTGATAGTGCGCAGGCTATGAAGAGAGAGAACACGCTGTACATTAGGAAGCTTCTTAGTGACATTTTGATTCCTTTGTGGATCTGATCAAGTCGTCAGCTGAGGGACGGTCCACTGCGGATGGAAGGTGCCAGGCTGTGCGAAGTATTTGATGGATTCCATTTATAAGGGTTGCCCGACGGAATGAACTTAACCCACGTGAAATCCGCAAGGAGTGCGTGGCCACTGTATTCCGAGGTTTACGCGGCACGTTCTCGGAACGTGTATGAACTATCTCAAACTCTTCTGACGAGTTTTTACAATAAGCGGCCATTCCGATGACTAGGATGCAAGTTATTTACGAAACAGCCGCGCTTGCCGTTTCCGACGAGAGTTCTAACATTGCTGGAGCCCATATTTCGTTCATGGTCTCTGACTAGCTAAGCTAGTGAGCAATGTCGCTGAAGTCCGGGCCCTTATGTTCGATGCCGAACCAAATAACACTCATGGAAGAAGCATCCGACGCTCTTATGGGCCGAAGTTTCGCCGCGATTTGAAATCTAGGCTACTCATGCGGTCGCCGCCAGCATCAGACGCACTGCAAGTCAAATGGATCTTTGGAGGAAAAATGCCGGATCAAGGACTGAAAGAACTTTATATCGACGAACTCAAGGACCTGTACAGCGCCGAAAATCAGCTGGTCAAAGCCCTGCCCAAGATGGCCAAGGCTGCCTCGTCTGACGAGTTGCGACAGGGGTTTGAGAAGCATCTTGAACAGACCAGGGGCCACGTCCAACGTCTGGAGAAGATCTTCCAGGCTTTGGGTGAGAGTCCCAAGGGCAAGACATGCAAGGGAATGCAAGGGCTTATCGAGGAAGGCTCTGAGGCAACAGAAGAAGACTACGAGGGCAGTCTCATGGATGCCCACTGATCGGGGCTGCGCAACGTGTCGAACACTATGAAATTGCTGGATATGGCACGGTCCGCAGTATGGCTGAGACTCTGGGCGAGGACGACCATGTCTCTCTCCTTGAGGAAACGCTGGAGGAAGAGAAGGAAACGGACAAGAAACTAACCAAGTTAGCTGAGCAGATCAATACACAAGCGAACGAGAGCGGCAATGAACAACGAGACGAAGCGAGCTCGCGAGACAAAAGGAAGTCCAAGCGAGTAGCGTGATATGTCATACCGAAGGCGTCTTCGGCTCAGTCGGGTCAAGACGCTTTCGTTATTCGCACTTAATCTTCCGCTTCTTAGTACCCACTAATAGATAGCTACCTACAGTGTTCACGTTACTGACGGTCTTCCGATCCTCAGGTAGGTTTGATTGTCGGTTCAACAAGGTGACCTGAGTTCCGCAACCTCCAAACGTACAGAGTTGCAAGGCGAAAAAAGGAGTAAAGATGAAACACGTTCTAAAGATGGCTTTTCAAATGAGTGTTCTTGCGTGCCTGCTGACTCTAGCATTGGCGTACGCGAGCGCACAGGATTCTTCTGCACAACAACCCGCCCCGGATAATACGAAGGTGAACCAGCGGGATAAGAACAAGGCAGAGCCCACCGCAGATCAACAGAAAGAAAATCAGCCTGATCGGGAGATCGCACGAAAGATCCGTCGGTCCATTGTGCAAGACAAATCACTGTCTTCGTATGCCCATAATGTCAAGATCATCGCCGAAAACGGAGCAGTAACGCTAAAGGGACCGGTGAGGTCGGACGAGGAAAAGACTGCGGTCGAAGCCAAGGCGGCGGAAATTGCTGGAGCGGACAAAGTGACCAGCCAACTGGAAGTTAAACCCAAGCAATAACAATTCAGGAAAATCGAGGAGATCAACTAATGGCAGGTAAGAATACAGCAGTATTTGGCATTTATACGGATCGGTCGAGGGTGGATCGGGCAGTAGAAGCTTTGAAGGAGGCCGGGTTTTCGAACAACGACGTATCCGCACTATTCCCCGAAAACAAGGGCACCAAGGATTTTGCCCACGAGAAGAGCACCAAGGCACCCGAGGGTGCGACGACAGGCGCGGGGACCGGAGCATTATTGGGCGGGGGTTTGGGATGGCTGGCTGGAATTGGAGCGCTGGCGATTCCTGGCCTCGGACCTTTCATCGCCGCTGGTCCGATCATGGCGGCGCTGGCCGGAGCCGGCGTGGGAGGTGCGGTAGGCGGTCTTACCGGTGCCCTGGTCGGAATGGGCATACCTGAATACGAGGCCAAGCGCTATGAAGGCCGCGTGAAGGACGGTGGGATTCTGCTGTCCGTCCACTCTGATAGTTCCGCGGAGACGAAAAGGGCAAAGGAAATACTCCAACAAACCGGCGCTCAGGATATTTCTTCGACCGGCGAGGCTCGCGGTGACAAGACTTCCGTGCCTGTCCGAGAGATTGCCTAGTATCTATTTGAACCGGCAAACCGGGCGAACACATGATTCGTCCGGCTGCCGGGAAATCTGACAGCCTTTTGGCTGCAAACCGGAAAGGTTAAGGAGAAGAAAATGAGCATCTGGACGATACTATTTCTTGTTCTGCTGATTGCTTGGATTGGCGGCTTCACTATCTTTCACGTGGCGGGAGGGTTGATTCATTTGTTATTGGTATTCGCGGTGATTTCCCTGATCCTGCATTTTGTAATGGGGAGACGGACCGTCTAAGGGTGCATGTTTCATTTCGCGTCCACACAGAGATGAGCACGGAAGGACGGTGCAACGGCGACAATACCTGCGATAAAGTCGGGGAATCGGGTCTCGACCTGATAGTGCTCTACTCTGGGTCCGTGCGAGAGTGAGTACAAGGAGCAAATCATGGAAACCAGAGTAGAACGTGGACAGACGAAAGAAGATCGGGTCACGGGCGCAATCGAGCGGCAGACATCTACGGTGCCTTCCAGCTTGTTTTTAGGACTCGCACTTGGCTCAATGGCAATATCGGCAATTCTGAAATTATCGAATAAGAATCACTGGGCACTTTTCGTGGGCCAGTGGGCTGCGCCATTTCTAATCATGGGGAACTACAACAAAATGGTAAAGCAACACGGGTCCGATGCAAGCAACCGCCCTCAGGATGCATAGTGGATATAGTAGATAAAGGAGGCTTGGGACGAGATGTCAGGCCGCTTTTTTATCCCGCTTGACCTGCGCCCACCTCGCCCGTTGAGCCGCTGCGATTTTGCGACGAGCCGATGCTGACATCTTTCGTTTGGCAGGCTTCGGACCTTTGCAAGGGACTGACCCCGCCGCTTACTGGAAAAACGGTGCTCGATGGTGAGATCGTTTGTCGGGGATAAGCGCGGCAGGCCACAGTTCCGCGATTTGCTCTTTCATCGCAGGCCCTGCTTCTACGCCTTTGATCTTTTGATGTACGGCCGCAAGGATATACGCTCGGAAAAGCGCACCGACCGCAAGCATGAACTAAAACGGGCGCTGACAGGACTTTCCAAGACCTCGAGACTTCAGTATGCCGACCACGTAGAGCAACACGGCACGGCGTTGTTCCAGCGTGTGTGCAAGATGGATTTAGAGGGCATCGTAGCCAAGCACGCCTTCGGCCCGTACGTCGCGGACGAGAACGGACGACATGGTTCAAAATCAGAAATCCTGAGTATTCACAGATGAAAGGCCGCGAAGAATTATTCGAGCGCGAACGCCACAGAGAACCTGTCGCTGGCTGGCATTGTTGCGAGTTGGCTTGCGCCGAGCTGGAACTGAATGCCTGAAAAACAAGAGGCACCATCTGCGCGGGCATGGATTGGCGGAGCGCTCATCGCAGCGGCACTCCTAGCGGCGGTGATAGCGGGATATTTTTACGTTTTTCACATGGCAAAATAGGTATTTTCTCCGATTGTAAGTGTTTCCCAACCGCCTAGAGTAGCGGTCATGAGCAAATGGGATATTCCAAGGCACGACGAACGAATGTCCGAGACAAGCCGAGAATTGGGCCGGCTTTTGAGGGACCAGACTGAATTCTTTAGGAAGGGCACTCAGCACAGCGCCGAGGAGCTTCGTCGTTACGAAGCATCGCGTGAGCGTGTCCGTGAACTGTTTGCCGAGTTGGAACGACTCAGGAGAGCGGCATACCGGCGATGAACTGCCAAATTGAGCACACGCGAAGTGACAGCGACGTGGGTACGCCATGCAGCAATCGTGCTGTCGCTGAATGCGCTGACTGCGGAGCGGCGATTTGTGCCGATTGTCGAACTTGGTGTTGTGGACAATCGTTTTGTGAGGTATGCGGCGATTATCACGTAACCCACACTTGTGTGAAAAAGCCTGTCCAAAGCGTTCGACCCGAATTCAGAGTAAGGTTACACATTGAGGAGTAGAACAAATGCACCGCCCTCCCCGGAATTACTATCAGATTTACAGAGTTGACCACAAACGAAGCCAGGAGCAGATGGTCGCCGAGGTCGAAGGATTGCATGAAGCGGAAAAGCTGGTTGAAAAGTATCTGCGAAATATGACTGCATCTGAAAGAAAAGATGAAATCAGCTATTACCGGAGCACTCTTTCGAGCAGCGTACCAAAGATGTTCGGATTATCGCGGGCCAGCTAATTCGCTTCCAAAGACTGCGACACAGGGAACGTCGTGCGGTAAGCGTCATCGTCAAACTCAAAGCGGGAGTCGCTTAGGCTGGCGTGGTCTTGGCCGATCATGAGCTTCGCGCCGGTCTTCGTCAGCACGATGTTGCCGGGTTTCAGATCGCGATGAATGACGGCGCTTTTGTGCGCTTTCTCCAGCCCTTCACATACTTCGACTCCGTACTTCAGCACCTGTTCCGGGGGCAGCGGCCCGCGGGCCAACCGCAGCGCGAGCGACTCCCCCTCGAGAAACTCGATGACCAGATAGTCGATCCCGTTCTGATGCCCGACGTCATAGAGGCTACAAATGTTGGGATGGTTCAGGGAAGAAATGGCGCGGGCCTCGCGGTCGAAGCGCTGTTTGGCCTCAGGGTTTTCTGACAGATGAGAATGGAGAATCTTGACGGCGACAGTGCGCTCGAGCCGAGCATCCCGCGCCCGATACACCTCGCCCATACCGCCCGCACCTAGCGGAGACTGGATTTCGTAGGGTCCGAGTTTTGTGCGAGGAGTAAGCGCTATTCGTGCGTGCAATTATAGCCTGAGCAGTGCCACGATTCTGGATGTGTTGTCGGCAAACAAGAAGTTGGGCCGACCGGGAACGCTGCTCGGTGTCCGCGAACTGGTGACTCGGTGGCGTTGTCCGTTACATCGAGTTCAAACTATTCCTCAGTCTTCCAGAATCACTTCTTTCTCGCGTTCACCTTCGCCCACCTTGCCCGCTGAGCGGCTGCTATCTTCCTACGGGCTGCTGCCGACATTTTGCGCCTAGGTTTGGCCGCACTTGTTTGAGCATTCGGACTCCTCTTCGCCCATCGCGCTTTCTGCGCGAGGCTGATCTTCCTGCGAGCAGCAGCCGATAGGGTACGCCGCTTCCGGACTGGACTCCTAACCGTCAGGCTTCCAAGAGCGGCCAATGCCGCACCCAATCGTTTTACTTCTTCTTGTGCTTCGCCATGTGCCATCTTCAACTGCTGGACTACTCCAGTCAGATTTGCCATGTAGTTCCCCCTCGGGTGGGATTGTATCAGGACAAGCCCGGGGCCCCACCTTACTGGATCTCGCAGGCTTTAAGAAAGATGTCGACAAGACTCAAAGCGTACGCATGGCGGTCTTTGACGTCCATGGAACGATGAGTTTTCCGTAAAATACTCCAGTACGGTGCCGGATTATCCAGAGTTCCGCCGTGCTGTTTCGCCTTGCGCTCCGCCTCCAGGCGCTCAAGACTATCGGCTACAACGTCTTCCCCGAGAGAAAGAATCTCAGCGATTTCGTTTACTCTGAGGAGCCGATCTCCAGCACCTGTCATCGGGCTTTTTTCCCAAGAAGCTCCATTCGCTAAGGCTTCGACGACTCGGGCATCAACAATCGAGTGTTCTTGCCGGGAATCGCGCTGGATCTCCCGAGCGCAATCTGCTCCCTCTTCCGCACGGTCTCTGCGGCGAGTGCATCCGCTCGTGCCTTTCGTATGTCATAGATCCGTTTCACCGCACCAAGAGCAGCGACAACGATGCTTGAAATTCCCCAAAGCTTCCAGTGTTGGACAACCCACGGCCAAGCTGCGCTGTTCATTGGTTCCGAATTATAGCGCTTCATCTCTCTTTTTTGGAGAGCTGATAACGGCGCAGTCGCGAGATTGCAGAAGCGTCCTGTTGCCTCGCCGATCTTCGCACCTGTGTGCATAGTTTAAAGAAGCTGGCGTTGTATGTGCGCGTTGTTCTCTTGCATGACCACCTTTAAAACTCCGCAGACCCAACGCGGCTTTATCCAATACGTCGTTCTTGGCATCCTCCTCATCCTGGTTGCCGGAGCCATCGCCTTTTTCAAGTACAAAGGCAGCCCCTCTCCCAGTAATCTTACCGCCTCCCTCACCGGCTCGGGCGGTGTCACCATCACCACTCCCGACAACAATGCTACCCTGACCTCTCCGGTGCATGTGACCGCGAGTGTCGCCTCCGGCTTCACCGGCCCCGTCAAAACCATGCAGGTATTCGCGGATAACACCCTGGTCTACCAAGGCAAAGGCACCACGGTAGATACCAGTGTTACCCTAAGCGCCTCCGCCACCCATACCCTCACCGTACTTGCCTTAAAGCAGAACGGCCAATTGGAAGGCTCGGCTATGGTTACGGTGACCATTGTCTCCGCCACGCCCAGCCCCTTACCCCTACCGCCCAGCGCCTCCAGCATTGCACCGCTGCCGCCGGTACCGAGCCCTTAATTAGCTTTTATATATTTCTAAAATAACAAATCTTTAAATACAAACCTATGCAATCGAAACGTTCTTTGTATCCAAGGTGGAGTCTTGCAATTCTTCTTAGTGCG
>WNFC01012032.1_pt1 | contig 13174 bp, 10 predicted proteins | sample 5400541 | NCBI WGS metagenome assembly WNFC01 (sample SAMN13153342, study PRJNA577476) | soil metagenome | isolation source: 120 cm saprolite under Douglas fir tree site 2 hole 2 replicate 1 | place: USA:California | collected 2015-04-18
TGCTCGCCAGCGCGTACTGAACCCCGGCGTCCCCGGCGGCCGTCTCCGCGATACGGCGCAGCAGCCCCTCGATCAGCGCGAACGGTTCTCCGCCGGCCTCGAGCGCCTCGCGCGCCCGCCCGGTGAAGAGGCGGAACGTCTGACGGACCAGCTCCGTTAGCAGCGCCTGCTTGGTCGGGAAGTGCCGGTAGACGGTGCCCACGCCGACGCCCGCGTGGCGCGCGACATCGTCGATCTGCGCATCGGCGCCGCTCTCCGCGAACGCCGCTCGCGCGCTCTGGAGGATCCGCTCGCGATTGCGGCGGGCATCGGCGCGCAGCGGGCGCTCCGTGTCGCTGACAGTGTTGGTCACGGCCTTCTTCCTCCGGCTGGCTTGACAAGCGGAATCATAGTTCACTATAGTCTGAGATGCAACCGGAACCGGAGATCAGCTTCGGCTTGAGGTGCAACGGGTCTGGAGGTTCCCCATGATCGTCATCACCACCCCCACCGGCCAGATCGGCCGCCAGGTGCTCGGCAACCTGCTCGAGAGCGGCGAACAGCTCCGGGTCATCGCCCGCGATCCGTCCCAGCTCCCGGCCGAGGTCCGCGAGGACCTCGACATTGTCGAGGGCTCGCATGGCGACGCGGCGGTGGTGGACAAGGCATTTGCCGGCGCCGATGCCGTTCTCTGGCTGACGCCGGCGGACCGGCGGGCGCCGTCGGTCGAAGCCGCCTTTGCCGGCTTCACCCGGCCCGCCGCCGAGGCGTTCAACAGGCACGGCGTCGGGCGCGTCGTCGGAGTCTCCGTGCTCGGCCGCGGCACGCCCTGGGCCGGCCGGGCTGGCTTCGTCACCGGCTCGCTGGCGATGGACGACCTCATCGCGGCCAGCGGGGTGGCTTATCGCGCGCTGACCAACCCCTATTTCATGGAAGATACGGTCCGCCAGGCCCAGTCGATCAAGGACCAGGGCGTGTTCTCCTATCCGATCGCGGGCGATCGCAAACTGCCGGCCGTCGCCACCCGCGACATCGCCGCCGCGGCCTCGCGTCTGCTGCTCGACGCAAGCTGGAGCGGCGCCGGCGAGGTCCCGCTGCTCGGACCCGAGGATCTGTCTTTCAACGACATGGCCGAGACCATGTCGCAGGTGCTCGGCAAGGAAGTCCGCTTCCGCAGATCACGTTCGAGGCCTACAAGGACAGGTTCGTTCGCCTCGGCATGTCCCATGCGATGGCTCAGGGGTATACCGACATGGCCTGGGCGAAGAACGAGGGCCTTGACAACGGCGTCCAGCGCACCCCGGAGAACTCGACGCCGACCAGCTTCCGCCAATGGTGCGAAGAGGTGCTCAAGCCGGCGGTCGCCTCGTAGGCACCGAATGGCCCGCACTCACACAAGGGCCGACCCACGCTAGCAAGCAAGACCTCTGAACCCCACACCGGACGGGTTGCGCTGGTGACTGGAGCCGCCCATGGCATCGGCCAAGCCATTGCCGCGGTCTCGCCGAGCGCGGAACCCGCATCGTTCTCGGCGACATCGACGACGTGAGCGAGGCCAGCGACCTCATCGGCGCCACCGGCCACCCGGCGGTTCCGGTGACGCCCGACGTCAGCGATCCGTCCTCGATTGAGGCTGCACACGATGCGGATTCCGGCCTTGGCGGGTTTCACGCGGACGTGGCCAGTGCCAAGTCGTTCTACTCGGACGTGCTCGGCTGGGAGACCGACGACCAGCCGATAGGCGCGTTCACCTACACCGTGATGAGGTCGGCCGACGCTGGTGATGAACAGCGATCAGAGCGGCATCATGCCGCTCAGCCGGAGATGGCAGCGGCCCGAGCTACGCCCCGGTGGGCTTCGAGGTCGCCGACTGCGATGTTGCGGCAGCCTCCTGGGAGGCAGTCTTCGATCTTGTCAAGGGCATCTCTTGTGACCCGCTTCGTGCCGTCCGCAGAGCGTAATAGAGCTCATCATGCAGGTCGCGCCCGAGCGATCCGTAGCCGAAGATGCGGTCGTAGCGGAGTCCGGCCGACTGGCTGCGGCGGTTGCCAGCCGGGAAGTGCCGCGCGGTCGGGTCTGCGGCTAGCTGGAGCTGCTCGATGAGGAACGGCGTCAACGATGTCGCGAACTCTCCAGGCTCCCGTGCCGCAATGCTGGCGTAGATATCGAGGCCGGTCCGCTGGTCGGGCAGCGGGCCCTTTCTGTCGAATGCGTGGAGTCCGCCGTGTGCTTTGCTGATGCGTGCCGCTGCCGTCAAGTAGCCATGAATGGCGGGCGTGGCAGGTGCCGAGGAGCGTTGAGCGAGCGTATGGAGGGCGAGGATCCCGGGTCCGTGCTCGGCCTAGAGAGCCGAGACAGTATCCGACGCGTCATCCACGGTCGTAACGCCTGAACCGGCCTGCTGCGCGGCCTGAGTCTCCGCAAGATCCGCGATCGTGCCGGTGACCATGCTGAATAGCGCCGCGGTGGCCGTTCCTGCTGGTGGCCCGGAGAGGAAGACGCTCCGGAGCAAGACACCCACGGACAGCGGCGCTATCTTCGGGTCGGCTGCTAGCGGAAGCAGCTCGGCAGATACCTCCTCCGGCATATGCCGCGCCGTCTCGAAGAGCAGTACGCCGCAGTCATTCGCGTCCAGTCCCCGGATCAGATCTGCAAGCTGGCCGGGGACGTAGGCATGGTCATTGCGTACGACGTCGGCGGCCACGGTCAGGAGTCCGTGCCGGTGCAGTGCGAACCCGAACGGCCTGCTGCACAGGGTCCACAGGGCTTGCCGCCTGAGAGGGTCGCCCGGTGCGACCGCGAGCTCTGACACCAAGCGCAGCTCATGGTCTTCGGTCCATGGCTGATCGGTCAGCCAGGCAAGCACGGCGGCGCGCAGGTGCGAGCGCGTCAGGCTGGCGTCAAGGACCACGCGCAAGTCGGCTTCATATGATGGGACATGACTTCGGCGCTGCTGCGCGAGAATGGCTGTGACCTGGCCTCGCCGGAATATGTCCTGGGCGTCGTCTCGGATCAGGTCGGCGGTCGCGCGGCCAGCTAGCAGATGCTGGCGGGCAAAGACGAAATTGAAGTACTCGTCATGGAAATATCTCAGTCGGCCGGCATGCTCGACCAGCACGCCCTCATGGACCAGGGCATCGATGGTGTCGGGAATGTCCGCGAGGGCATCACGGGCGAAGGAAAGCATGCCCGACTCGCTCAGGGTGATCGCGATCCGGTGCACGGCAGATATGAATCCGTTCTGGCCAAGCACACGGCGCGTGCGCTGGCGCAGGCGGGCATCATATGCGGCTAGAAGGCTGGGCTGCAAGACGGCGCTGCTGGACTATGTGGCCGGGCGGGCGGCGGGCTGCCGGGTCGAGCGGGCCACCGGTGTCCGTTCGGAGATGGAGCTGGCGTTCGCCGGGTTGCAGCAGTTGTGGGCGCCGATGCTGGACCGGCTGGAGTTGCTGCCGGCTCCGCAGCGTGATGCGCTGCGGACCGCGTTCGGCGTCAGCGCGGGGCCGGCGCCGGACCGGTTTCTGGTGGGGCTGGCGGTGCTGAGCCTGCTGGCCGAGGTGGCCGGGGAGCGGCCGCTGGTGTGCCTGGTCGATGACCAGCAGTGGCTCGATCGCGCCTCCGCCCAGGCCCTCGGGTTCGTAGCCCGGCGGCTGGAGGCGGAGTCGGTGGGGCTGGTGTTCGCGGTCCGGGCGCCTGGCGGGGAGCTGGCCGGGCTGCCGGTGCTGACAGTCAGGGGGCTGCCCGAGGCGGATGCGCGGGCGCTGCTGGACTCGGTGGTCGCCCGGCCGCTGGATGAGCGGATCCGCGACCGGGTCGTCGCCGAGACCCGCGGCAATCTGCTCGCGATCCTGGAGCAGGGCCGGCTGGCGAGGTCGGCGGAGCTGGCCGGCGGGTTCGGCTTGCACGGCGCGGCACCGGTCGCGCCGGTCGACGAGAGCTTCCGGCGCCGGGTTGAGGCGCTGCCGGCGCAGACCCGGCGGCTGCTGCTGGTGGCGGCGGCCGACCCGACCGGCGACCCTGGCCTGGTGTGGCGGGCGGCGGGGCGGCTGGGGATCGCCCCTGGGGCGGCGACGCCGGCGGCGGAGGCCGGCCTGGCCGAGTTCGGGACCAGGGTGGTCTTCCGGCATCCGCTGGCGCGCTCGGCGGCCTACCAAGCGGCCTCCCGTCAGGACAGGCAGGACGCGCACCGCGCGCTGGCCGAGGTGACCGACCCGCAGCTCGATCCGGACCGCCGTGCCTGGCACCGGGCACAGGCCGCGCCGGGGCCCGATGAGGACGTCGCCTGGGAGCTGGAGCGCTCGGCCGGCCGGGCGCAGGCCCGCGGCGGCCTGGCCGCGGCGGCCGCGTTTCTGGAACGCGCCGCGGTGCTGTCACCCGAGCCGGCCCGGCGGGCGCGACGGCTGCTGGCGGCGGCCAGGGCCAGGGGCGACGCCGGCGGGCTGGACGCGGCGCTTGGCCTGCTGATCGCGGTCGAGGCCGGCCCGCTTGATGCCCTGCAGGCCGCTGAGGTGGAGCACCTGCGCGGCCAGATCGCAGCGCACCAGCGGCGCGGCAGCGACGCCGCCCGGCTGCTGCTGAGCGCGGCCCGGCGCCTGGAGCCGCTCGACCCTGCCCTGGCCCGCGAGACGCACCTGGAAGCGCTCGTCGCCGCGATCTGGGCCGGCGACCTGGACAACCCCGGCGGCGTCCTGCAGGCGGCCGAGGCCGCATCCACCGGCCCCCAGCCGCCCCGCGTGGTGGACGTGCTGCTGGACGCGTTCGCGGTCCGGTTCACCGACGGCTACGCCGCCACCGCGCCGGCCCTGGACCGGGTGCTCGGGCTGCTTCTCGCCCTCGACGTCGCCGACGATGACGCCGGCCGCTGGTTCTGGCTCGCCGGGGCAAGCTCCAACGCCGTCGTCGCGCTCGAGCTGTGGGACCCCGAATCCTGGCACGCACTGGCCGCTCGCCAGGTCCAGGCCGCCCGCGACGCCGGCGCGCTGGCGCACTTGCAGTTCGCGCTCGACTTCCAGGCCAGAACCCAGATTCGCGTCGGCGAGCTGGCCGCGGCAGCGGAGCTGATCGACGAAGACCGGCTGATCGCGGAGGCGACCGGGAACCCGCCAGTCGGCCACGCCGCCATGATCCTCGCGGCCTGGCGCGGCCATGACGCGCAGGCCGCTGACCTGATCGATGCCACCGTGCGAGACGCGACCGCACGCGGTCAGGGCAGGCTGGTCGATCTCGCGGGCTACGCCAGCGCGGTGCTGAACAACGGCCTCGGCCGCTACGACGCCGCCCTCGACGCCGCCCGGCGCGTCTTCGAGCGTGACCAGGTCGGGTACGGGCCCTTTGTCGTAGCTGAGCTGGCCGAGGCGGCGTCCCGGACCGGTGACCTAGCGCTGGTCAGGGCCGCCCTGGCGTGGCTGTCCGAGCGCACGCGGGTGAAGCCCACCGACTGGGTGGTGGGACTGGAAGCCGGCGTCCGCGCCCTGCTCAGCGACGGCGAGGCCGCCGAGCGCCTGTACCGCGAATCGATCAACCGGCTCGGCCGGACCAGCGTGCGCGCCGAGCTGGCCCGCGCTCACCTGCTCTACGGGGAATGGCTGCGCCGCGAGCGCCGCCGCGGCGACGCGCGCGAGCAGCTGCGCACCGCCCACGCCATGCTGGAGGAGATGGGCATCGAGGCGTTCGCCGAGCGGGCCCGGCGCGAGCTAGCCGCCACCGGCGAGACCGCCCGCCAGCGGACCGTGCAGACCAGCACTCAGCTGACCGCCCAGGAAGCCCAGGTCGCCCGGCTGGCCCGCGACGGCCTGTCCAACCCCGAGATCGGCGCCCGGCTGTTCATCAGCGCGCGCACGGTCGAGTACCACCTGAGCAAGGTTTTCGCCAAGCTCGTCGTCAGGTCCCGCAGCCAGCTCCACCGCGTCCTGCCCGGCGGCCCGGCCACCATCCGGCCGCGGTAATCCCCGCGGGCCAGCGTCCCGGCCGGCGTTGCCCGCACTGGGCACTGCGCCGGGCACCCGACGGATACGGTCACAGCCCTCCCGGCACCACAATCGCAGGATCCAGTCAAGTTCGGATTTTGCGCGCGGGACATTCCTCACCCCGCAGAGTGTCCCCGTATGACCCGCCCGGTGCGGCTGCCGCGGACAGGGCCGTCATATGGAACGCACGGGCACGACACCATGCATGTGATCACGTCCAGGCTCGCCTCCTCGTGGTCGCGCCGCTCAGGAGCGAGAGCACCCGACCAGCCGCGAGGGACTACGCAAGTGGGTGCATACCAATGCGGCCGGCAAACCCGCGGACTATCGGCAAGACCGGAAACGGGACCGGCCGTCGGGCCCAGACAGAACTCCCGTATCTGCGCCATTCAGGACCGAGCCATCGCCGCTCGCCGCATCACGCATATTGGCGGATATCGCGTGTCGCGACGATCGCGGCGCTGTCACGGTCGGTAACGAGGCGCCCGTCTGGCAAGGCCGATAGCCTGGCGGGCCAGTCCCGGCTCCTCCCGCCTGGCCTTCGTTGGCGCCCAGCAGCACAGCGGCGTCATCGTGTGCCGTCTGAAGCCGCCTGCTGGTAAGCCGCGGGCTCGTGCTCGTGGCCGGGTGGTGGCACGTTTCTTGCTCACCTGGTTGCGGGGCCGCGACCTGGCCGGTCACCTCGAGCAGGCGCGCCTCCAGCGCCGGGTTCAGTGCCACAGGCGGCACCACGGCAAGGCCGGTCACCAAGCAAGCCGGCGACGCGTTGCCGACCACCGCATCAGGCAGCGTGACCGGAATCGCGGTGGCGGCGACCGGCGGCCTCGATGCCGCCATCGGGTCAGACATGCAGGCCGGTGACCGTTTCCGCGGCGGCAGCGAAGGCGGGATCGCCGGTTGCCGCGTGCCCGCGCCGGCAAGCCTCGACGAGCTTGACCTGGTGCGGGTCCAGGCTGCGCACGGCAGCTACGGCGAGCTCGCTGCCGGGCGGGCTGGCCGGGTGAGGGTGGGTTACCGGTTCGGTGGCCGCGTACAGCGCGGCGTGCTCGGCGAGCACCTGGGCCAGCGCGGCGGCGCCGTCGGTGGCCGGGATGTGGGCGGCGAGGATCTCGACGGCCATCGCGCCGGTGACCCCGTGCAGATGGAAAATGTCGGGCCGGGCCAGGTAGCGGCGGGCGCCGTCGGCCGCGGCCCGCACGACCGCCATCCTGAGGTCACCGGCGGGCGGCACTGGACTGGCCGGCTGCCCGGCGCGGTAGCGGGCCGCCCAGTAACCGAGCGCCCGGGCCAGCTCGCCGCGCCGCGGCGGTGTGTCGGCCGCGTCCACGGCCCGCACGGCATGGGCGGTCCGGATGGCGCCGTGGAACAGCGCGGTGCGCAGCGCGGGCATCAGCCGCGGCACCCACGCCGTGACCACAGCCGGCCAGCCATCGTCGTCGATGGCCTGGGTGAAGTAGCCGATCCACTCCGGGAGCCGGTGGTAGTCGCCGAGCGCCTGCCGCCACTCGAACCCGGCCGGCACTACCGGGTCCACCGATGCCCCGCCTGCCCCGGCGAACCGGCGCGCCCAGCTGTCGATGTCGTCCGTGCAATCAAGCACGGCCAGCGCCTCGCAGGCCATGGCCCCGTGGTTGACAAAGCCGTTCGGCAGCTCGAAGCTGGCCGCCGCCATCCGCTCGAACGCCTCGTCCAGGGCTGTCGTCGTGTCACTCATATCGTCCTCCTGCCGCCCATGAACCCCTGCCGCAGCGGTTCCCGCCCCGAAGTGCCGCTACAGGCCGCGGTACTGCCAGCGCTGCATATGCCCCAGGCTATGGGGCCGTGTACTCAGCCGCGCGTGACCCGAACCGAGTCGCATTCCCGGCCGCGCGCGGCGGCTCCGTGGCCCGTGCTGATGAGGCTGGCACGGTCCCAGCCTGAGCTGGCTGGGAAACGGCTGTTTCCCGCCGCTGTTGTACGGGCAGCTCGAACCTCCCTGGAACCGGCCCTGCCGGCCATCCTCATCCACCAGGACGAAGGCGTCGGCGGCAATGTGACCGGCCCGGCGCGCGATGGCCGCCGGGAAGGCCGACTCACAACCGGCGGGTCGAAGGCCTGGTCGCCGCTCGATCGTGCGGGTATTACCGCGGGTTTGCGAGGTCGATGCCGTCGACGGGGACCTAGACTGGGCAGGCATGGACGTGGCTTCCGGTACGATCCGGACCGCTTGATACGCGGGTGATCTGTGTCCTTGCCGCCCCCCGGGTGGTCAGTAGCTGAGCTGCTCATGCCAATTGGCTGGGCGGCCCTCGCGGGTGAAGTCGAGCAGGTTCCACAGCGGCTCGATGGTGCCGACGTGGCGGGGTTCTTGCCCGGGATCGACGGGTGCGTAGAACAGTTCCGAGCCCCAGAAGTGGCGGATCGTCTCCCCGTCGCGGTGAAACACGTTCAGCATGGGTTGCTGCGAGCCGTCGGCGGTCTCGGCCAGGTAGTCGCGGTTGTAGGTGGTGCCGGCCGAGGACAGCAGGCGCAGCCGCCGCCAGCCGCGTTCGGCGGCGAAGGTGAGGACGCGCTCGAGCGGCGCCTTCGCGGTGACCGCGAGGTTGACGTGCTGGGAGACGTGCCCGGCCGCGCCGTCCAGCTGATCGAGCAGGGCGGTGCACGACGGGCACGGGCCCTCCGCCAGGGGCAGCAACGCGGTTTGCCCGCCTGGCGGGCCGGGGCTCGTATCGTCTGCGGCACGGGGAAACATCATGCTGTAGATCACCAGCGAGGTCTTCCCCGGCGCGAACAGCTCCGACAGCCGCACCTCGGCCGGGCCGCCGTCGGGCGCTTGCGCCTGAAAGGCGTAGTCCTCTGGTACTACCCCGCCGGGCGGCAGCCGCCGCCTGGCATCCGCCACCGCCTCCATGGCACGGCGCAGCTCGATCTCCTGGTCAACCAGCCGGTTCCGGGCGGCCCGGTATTCGCCTGACTCTCCGGGAAACGCGACGGCCATGGTTCCTCCTCAGAACTTGCGTGCAGCCCTACGGTAGGCCAGCCCGTCATGCCGGGCGAGCGCCGCCGCGTGCTGCCGTCACGTGTCGCGTCCGTTGGCCCATACGAGCCGCCGGCAGCGGCGAGAAGCCGGCCGCAACATGCACGGCAAGCGGCTCACAGGCGATACAGAACCGCCAGATAAGCGCGGATCGAGGGCGATGTCGGCAAGACTTGATAGCCGTCCATATCGGCAGATATTGTTCGGCAAGTGGAGCGCTGGGCCGACCACAGGGCGTGACGCAGCGAGTGGGGTAACCCCCGACGTGCTGCTCGCGCTGGCTCGTCGATTACCTACAGCCGGATTCCGTTGCCTGGTGACGTGCCGGCACGCAGATCATCGTTATGTACCTAAGCCACAACCGGTGGCCGAGTATCCGGCACTCACGGGTGGTCCGAGGCGCAAGGACCCCGCCTGCGACTTCGCCGCACCGCTACGCTGAGCGGAATCTGCGGTGCAGGTCGCGCACCCGCTCCGCCAGATCGGGGACCGGGCCGGCCACCACGAGATCGGGAACCACCTGCGTGATCGGCAGGGGCCGGACTGGGGCGGGGCTGACGCCCAGCTCGGCGAGCCAGATGCCCATTTGCTGCGATGAGGTCGCGTACACGATGCGCCCCAGCCCGACCCAGCCGTGGGCGGCGGCGCACATCGGGCAGTGCTCACCGGAGGTATAGACAGTTCCACGCAGCGGCGCAGGTGGGGCAGGTCGGCCTCGGTGACCTCTTCTGTCATGGTTACTCCCCAAGGTGGCGTGGCCCCGCTGAGACCGTCGCGAGCGCCTGCCAGGCCACCTCCGGGTGGTGCGTCTCACCCGGATGGCCGTTGAACGGATCGAGCACCACGGTGCCGGCGCCGAGCAGGCTCAGTTGTGCGAGGTCGTCGAGGACCTGGTCGATCGTGCCCTCACCGGCCAGGCGCCCGGGGCCGGTGACCGGTGATTCGGCCAGCCGCAAGGCGATGCGCGGGACCAGGCCTGGGACCGGTCGTCGCTGCTCGTCCGCGAACGCCGTCATCCGGTCCACCGCCTTGCGCAGCCACGGCATGGTGAACCGCAGCGGATGCCACGCCTCGCCCAGACGCACCGCCCGGCGCAGGCCAGCATCGCTGTTGCCGCCGACCCAGATCGGTATCCGCCCACCGCGGTAGTCCTGCTCGTCCGCCCAGGCCGCGCGGACGGCCCGGAGGTAGTCGTCGGTCAGCTTCCCCCGCTGCCCGAACGGGACGCCGAGTGCGTCGAACTCCTGCACCGCCCAGCCGGCGCCTACCCCGAGGACCAGGCGCCCCCCGCTGAGGTCGTTGAGGTTGGCGGCCATCCGGGCGATCAGCAGCGGGTGCCGGTACGGGACGATCAAGACGGTCGTCCCGAGCCGGATCTTTCCGGTGATGCCCGCTAGCCAGGCGAGGGTGGTGAACGGTTCGTAGAACGGCGCCGGGTACTGCTCGGCGACGTCAGGGGTCACCGCGATGTGGTCGGAGATCATCAGCAGGTCGAAGCCGAGGCCTTCCACCGTTTGCGCCCAGCGGCGCAACACGCCGGGTTCGGTGCCAGGCCCGAAGTTCGGCACGTTCACGCCCATCCGCACCGGGCAAGGTTACCTAGCGATCATCCGGAAAGGAATGGATACGCTGGGGCGATGGCCGACATGTGCGTCATGACGGCAGGCGAGCTGGCGACCGCGCTGCGGCCCGGCCCTGGCCGTGACGGCGGGTGAGACCCCGCCGAAAGCCATAGCCACGCCACGCTAGCCGTAGTTCCGCACAGCGCCCGGCACGATATCAGGCATAGCTTTCCGGCCTGCGCGCTCGAAGTGGTCAAGACCGGTTGAATATCTCCTACGCCGATCTCCTGCAGACGGCAGCCTCCAGGCACACCTCGATGAGCACCAGATCGGCAAGTCCGCGGCACCCCCCGCCGCAAGGCGACAACTCGGCTGCGGCATACAGATCGCAGCTTCTGCTGCGCCACCGCCTGCCCATCTCCAAGCAACCGCGCGCCGCCAGGTGGATGCAGGCGATCTTGGTCCTGGCGGGCCCGAACCGGGCCCGCCGTAATAGGTGGTGGCTGGCCGCGGGGCCGAGCGATGAGACGACGCTGCCGTGCCACCGGTTCAGGAACACCGCTACCATGCACCTTCTGGGCCGGGCACCCGCGGTGCGGCAGCCGGGCAGGAAGGTCACAGACATGGGCATGATCGGCGCTTACGCACGGATCACCACGGCCCAGCTGAGCCAGGCTCTGCAGGACCCGCGATGGGCTGCAGACCATCTCGCGGAGCTGGCCGAGAACACCTACCCCGCGCAGGATTCGGCGGCCACCGACCGTTTTGTCGATGTCGACAAGGCCTGGAACGGGATCTGGTTCTTGCTGAACGCCGCCCGATCGCCCATCGACGTCGTGGCCGGCGGCGCACCGGTCAGCGACGAGGACCTCGGCTACGGGCCTGCCCGCTACCTGACCCCGGGCGAGGTCGCGGCAGCGGCCAGGCCATGCCATGGCAACAGCTGGCCGGCCAGTTCGACCCGGCACAGATGACCGCCGACGGCATCTACCCGGCGATCTGGGACAACGATTACGCCCTTGACTACCTGCGCAGCAACTATGCCGTATTGGTCCAGTTCTTCGGCGCCGCCGCAGCCGCTGGAGACGCGGTCATCTTGTGGCTCACCTGACCGTCCCGCCCGCGCGACGCACCCGCCGTGACCTTTACCCCCAACCCGGAGCCATCCCGGCGCAGAGGGCACGTCACGAAACCGCGGCTGGCCAGCTCGTGCAGCCCAGCCAGCTAACGCGATAACCGCAACCAGCCGCCAGCCGATGCCGCCGCAGGACAGGAGCCCGATAGAGCCATCCAGAGTCGGTGCGCGCCAGGAGCCGCCGTCCGCCTGTCACGGACGGTAGCTTGCGTTAGGCACCGCTTGACAAGCGATATCTACCGATATGGATGACGGCCTTGTCCTTGGGCTTGCCGTTCGGGTCGCGACAGAACGGGACAATACGTGCGTCCCGGATATCAGGAGCCTGCTCGCTGCCCGCCTCCTCCGGCCGTACCCGCCGGGCCATGCTGCAGCGACGCCGCGGCGGTGATCCTGCCCGGGCCGGTGGCCAGCGGGCGGGCCACCTGGCCGGCTCCCGCGATGGGCCGCAGGACGGCCTGCTTGACTCTGCCGCCGTCGCCCAGGAAGACGACATCCGGCGCGAGGATGTCGAGCAGGTGTTGCAGATCGCCCGTTTCGGCCGCCCGCTGGAACGCATCGAGCGCGGCTCGGGTCTCGGCCGGGGAAACGATCCCCCGCAGCCAGGTCTCCTGCCGGACGTCTTCGGCGTCGGCGGCCGAGCCGGGCGGCTCGCGGGCGACGGTGAACAGCAGGTTGCGGTGGGCGAGGAACGCCCCGGTGGCGGGGTCCGGGCGGTCGCCATGTGCGAGCGGCGCGGCGGTGTCCGCTGGCCGCTTGGTGCGCTCGCTCATGGCTGGCTCCTGCCTGTCCGTTCCCGAGGACCGGGGTCGCCGGCATCTCCATGTCCGTACCGACGCCGCGCGGAACGAACCGGGCGGCACGCAACTCCCGAGTGAGGACGAGGTCATGGACGCCCGATTCAACATGTTCGGCAACGAGATCGCCGCCAGGTTCGCCAAGCGGTTCGCCAGCGCCAGCCTGGTGATCGCCCAGTCGCCGCTGCCGCAGCCCGCGCAGGAGCCGGTGTCGCTGCGCGCCAGCCAGATCAACGGCTGCGGCTGGTGCATCGACATGCCCATCACGCAGGCCGCAGCCGCCGGTGAAACCGCGGCCCGGCTCAACCTGGTCGCCGCCTGGCGCGAGTCCACCGTGGTCACCGAGGCCGAGCGGCCCGCGCTGGCGCTCGCCGAAAAGGGCACCCGGCTCGCCGACGCCCACCACGGCGTGTCCGACCAGACCTGGGCCCAGGTACGCAAGCGCTACGACGACGACCAGATCGCCGCGCTGGTCTGCCTGGTCGTCAACGCGGCCAGCCGGCTCGCCGTGATCGTGCACCAGCAGGGAGGCTCCTACGAGCCCGCCATGCTCGCCGCCACGTTCAACTGACCGGCAGACGACTCCGGCCCAGGATCATTCGATCCGGGCCGGGCGGCGGGTTACCAGGGATCCTGAACCCTGGCCAGGGAAATGTTCGACTTGATGCCGCTGACCACAGCCGCGCTCGAGCTCGCCCGGGAACTCGCGCCGGCCGTGG